>OLPA01002361.1_pt1 | contig 14190 bp, 15 predicted proteins | sample 1672811 | NCBI WGS metagenome assembly OLPA01 (sample SAMEA3136726, study PRJEB25190) | human gut metagenome | biome: human gut; feature: human-associated habitat; material: faeces | place: Austria | collected 2013
GGATCTGGCATTGGGAGAAACCATTCCACAGGAAATCTTGGATGCATTACAGGATGATGAAGTCATCAAGTGGGCGTTCAATGCGTCCTTTGAGCGTATCTGTTTGTCGTCATTTCTTGGAATGCCGGTAGGAGAATATCTAAGTCCGGAGAGTTGGAGATGTTCCATGATATGGTCTGCAACATTAGGGCTTCCATTATCTTTGGAAGGTGTTGGTGCAGTTTTGGGACTGGAAAAGCAGAAGCTGACGGAAGGGAAGAACCTGATTAAGTATTTCTGTGTTCCCTGTGCTCCTACGAAATCCAATGGCGGGCGTACCAGAAATCTTCCTATGCATGACATGGAGAAGTGGAATAGTTTTAAAGCATATAATCTGCGAGATGTAGAAACAGAAATGGGAATACAGCAGAAACTGGCAAGATTTCCGGTACCGAATGAAATCTGGGATGAGTATCATCTGAACGAAGAAATCAATGACAGGGGGATTGGAATTGATATGGTCTTTGTGGAAAGTGCGCTTTCGATGGATGCCAAGAGTAAGAAGAACCTGACAGAAACCATGCAGGAGATGACAAATCTGGACAATCCTAATTCCGTGCAGCAGATGAAGAACTATCTTGCGGAGAATGGATTGGAGATGGAGAGCCTTGGGAAAAAGGAAGTGGCAGAGATTTTAAAGGTGGTGCCGGAGCATTTAAGGGAAGTGTTATCCCTTAGACAGCAGCTTGCCAAATCTTCCGTGAAGAAATATACCGCTATGGAGAATGCGGTATGCAGTGATGAGAGAGCCAGAGGGATGTTCCAGTTCTACGGAGCAAATAGAACGGGAAGATTCAGCGGCCGTCTGATACAGCTTCAGAACCTTCCGCAGAATCATATGTTTGACCTGGCTGAAGCGAGAGCCATAGTAAGAAGCGGGGATTATGAAATGATGGATCTGCTTTATGATGACATTCCGGATACCTTATCTCAACTTATTAGAACTGCTTTTGTTCCTCAAAATGGTAATAAATTTATTGTGGCAGACTTTAGTGCCATTGAAGCAAGGGTGTTAAGCTGGCTTGCCGGGGAGAAGTGGAGAATGGAAGTCTTTGCAAAGAACGGAGACATTTATTGTGAAACAGCATCCAGAATGTTTGGAGTACCCGTGGAAAAACATGGGCAGAACGGACACCTGCGACAGAAGGGCAAACAGGCAGAACTTAGCTGTGGTTATGGTGGTTCCGTTGGTGCGTTAAAGGCTATGGGAGCACTGGCAATGGGTATGCAGGAAGAGGAACTGCAGCCGCTTGTGGATTCTTGGCGAGCTGCCAATCCGCATATCGTGGATTTCTGGTGGGAAGTAGATAGGGCAGTAAAGACGGTTGTGAAACAGAGAATCCCGGCAGAAGTGTGTGGAATTAAGATGTACTGGAAAAGCGGATTTCTCTTTATTGTGCTTCCATCCGGGAGAAAACTTGCCTATGTGAAACCAAGAATGGGAGAGAACAAATTTGGCGGAGAGTCTGTTACCTATGAAGGTGTGGGCGGCACTAAGAAATGGGAAAGGCTGGAAAGCTACGGACCAAAGTTTGTGGAGAATATCGTGCAGGCAATCAGCAGGGATGTGTTGGTGTATGCCATGCAGACATTAAGGAACTGTTCCATTGTGGCGCATGTCCATGATGAGATTATCATTGAAGCAGATAGAAGAATGTCCTTAGAGGCAGTCTGTGAGCAGATGGGAAGAACACCGCCTTGGGCGAAGGGGCTTATCCTGAATGCAGATGGATACGAGTGTGAATTTTATAAAAAAGATTAACTTTCTTCGGAGTAGGGTTTAAATCCTGCTCCTTTTCTTTGCCTGTGACATAGGAGGCAAAGGCTTCTTAAGAAATAATCGCAGGAGGTAATTCAGATGACAGGATTACAGAAATTTTATCATGCAGTGTTGGAAAGTGAGGTGTTTAGAAGTGGGCATCAACAAGTTTAATGCAGAAGGCTATTATGATCCGACCTGCTATGAAGCATTGTCAAAAGTGGAAAGGGAAGAAAAGCAGGCCGCATATCAGCCACTGGTTTATGTGTGTTCTCCGTTCTCCGGAGATGTGGAATATAACACAGAGCAGGCAAGAAGGTACAGCAGATTTGCATTTGAAAACCAGACCATTCCGATTGCTCCACATTTATTGTTCCCGCAGTTTTTGGATGATACCAATTCGGAAGAAAGAGAAGCAGCTATGCATTTTGACTATGTGCTTTTGGGGAAATGTAAAGAGATTTGGGTGTTCGGAGGCATTATCACAAAAGGCATGGAGCATGAAATCCGTGTAGCAAAGAAACGCAGACAGAAGATCAGATGGTTCAACGCCAATCTGGAGGAGGTAGAAGAGTATGGAGTTTAGTTTATACACATCATCGGATATTGGCAGAGCCGCTAATATTTTTTATCCAAAGAGAGTTGTGGTTACGGATGCAGACAGCATGAAAGCGGCAGCTTCTTTTGACCATGTGGGTGCATCTTACAAAGAAAACAAACGCAGTAACGATACGTTCTTGGAAAGTGACTGCCTGATGCTGGATTTTGATAACACTCATTCAGAGAAGGAAGAAGACTGGGTAACGCCATTTGATGTGGCAATGGAATTTCCGGGCGTTTCATTTGTTGCAGTATTTAGCAGAAATCACATGAAAGAAAAGAATGGTGCAGCAGCGAGACCAAAGTTTCATGCTTATTTCCCGGTACCAAAGTTTGTGGATGTGAAAGCCTATTCCGAGTTTAAGAAAAAATTCTATCAGGCTTATCCGTTCTTTGACAGCAACGCCTTGGATGGAGCCAGATTTTTCTTCGGTGTAGAGAATCCGCAGGTGGAAGTATATGAAGGCGACAGTACCATTGTAGAACTTCTGGAAGAAGATGATTTTGCAAAGTGGGAGGAATCACTGGAACAGATAGGGGAAGGAAGCCGCAATACGACCATGAGCCATGCGGCCGGAAAGCTCATCAAACGATATGGAGATACCCAGACAGCCTATGAGCTTTTCTTAAAAACGGCGACTAAGTGTAATCCTCCGTTGTCGGATGAGGAACTGGAGAGAATCTGGAACAGTGCCAAGAGATTTGGCAATAAGGTTTCCAAGCAGGATGGATACATTCCGCCGGAACAGTACAACAGCGGATGTGTATTAAGACCGGAAGACTTCTCTGATGTAGGACAGGCCACCGTTCTGGCACAGGAATATATGGATAAACTCCGTTACTCTCCATCCACAGATTATATGGTGTATAACGGCAGCTTCTGGGAAGAGTCCAAGCCGAAGTCTCAGGGAATTTCTCAGGAACTGACGGACAGACAACTTGATGAAGTAGAAGCAGAACTGAAAAAGGCAATGGATGTGATGGTGAAAAACGGTGCCATGGCACTGCTTGCAACGCTTGGACCTAAGAAGGCGGCAGAAAGTTTCAATAAAGAACAGGCACGTTCCTATGAGAGATATACCCAGGCGGTGGAGTACAAGAAATATGTGATCAAGCGCAGGGACACCAAGAATATCACAGCGACATTAAAGGAAGCAAGACCGATGTTAGAAATCTCCCAGCAGTTACTGGATGCAGATGAGTTTTTCTTAAATACGCCGGATGCAACCTATGACCTGAGAAAAGGCGGGGCAGAGGCTATGGCACATGATCCGCTGCATTTCATAACCAAGCAGACAGGTGTTGCTCCGGGAACGGATGGAAAAGAACTCTGGGAAAGTGCCTTGGACACCTTCTTCCAGAGGGATAAGGATTTGATTGAATACGTGCAGAAGATTGTAGGACTGGCATCTGTCGGAAAGGTATATGTGGAAGCCTTGATTATCGCATATGGAGAAGGGCGCAATGGTAAATCAACCTTTTGGAATGTAGTATCCCGTGTGCTTGGAAGTTACAGCGGAAATATTTCTGCGGATATGCTGACCGTTGGGTGCAGACGAAATGTGAAACCGGAACTGGCAGAGGCAAAAGGAAAGAGACTTCTGATTGCCGCAGAACTGGAAGAGGGGATGAGACTCAATACATCCAATGTAAAACAGCTCTGTTCCACAGATGAAATCTATGCAGAGAAGAAATACAAAGATCCATTTTCCTACACACCGACACATACGCTGGTGCTTTATACCAATCATCTTCCTAAGGTGGGTGCCATTGACAAAGGTACCTGGCGAAGACTGATTGTGATTCCGTTCAATGCCAAAATTGAGGGCAATTCCGACATCAAGAATTATGCAGATTATCTGTATGAGAATGCAGGCGGTGCCATTCTTAGCTGGATTATGGAAGGGGCGAAGAAAGTGATTGCAGAGCAGTTCCACATCGAAGCTCCGGAAAAGGTAAAGGAAGCCATTGCGACATATCGTGACAACAATGACTGGATGCAGCACTTCTTGGATGAATGCTGTGAGATTGATGAAAGTTATACCGCAAAGTCCGGGGAGGTCTACAACGAATACCGTGCATTCTGTATCCGTGTGGGTGAGTTCATAAGAAGTACGGCAGACTTCTATACTGCCTTGGACGGAGAAGAGTTTACCCGTAAAAGAACCAATAAAGGAGTCATTGTCAAAGGCTTAAGACTGAAATCAGAGTTCTCAGATTAAAAGTGATTCTAATGGTGCAAGGCTAAGTAGGTCATTTATATAACTTTTTTATAATAATAAAAAATTTAAATATATAAAAAAGTATAGGAAATGGCGTTCATTACCTTGCACCTGATTCAAAAGCGTGATGGAGGTGCGCGGAAAATGAGAGAAAAAGAGATAGAACAAGCTTTGGTAAAAGCAGTAAAGAACGCTGGTGGAAAGTGTCTTAAATTTACCTGTCCCGGATTCGCAGGAGTACCGGACAGATTGATGCTTCTTCCTGGTGGAAGAATTGCTTTTATCGAATTAAAGGCTCCCGGTAAGAAACCAAGAGCATTACAGATAAAAAGAATGAAACAGCTATCAGCCTTAGGTTTTTTATGTTTTGTGATTGATAGCATGGATGGGATTGGAGGTGTGATAGATGCAGTATCAGCCTCATGAGTACCAAAAATATGCAACAAATTTTATATTGAAACATCCTGTGGCAGCAGTGCTACTTGAAATGGGACTTGGAAAAAGTGTAATCACGCTGACTGCGATTTATGAATTGATGTTAAATCGCTTTGAAGTGGAAAGCGTGCTTGTGATTGGTCCTCTTCGTGTGGCAAGGGATACCTGGCCTGCAGAAATAGAAAAATGGGATCACTTAAAAGGACTTACTTATTCTGTTGCGATTGGAACAGAGAGTGAAAGGATTGCGGCACTGAATAAGCCGGCACATATCTATCTGATTAACAGAGAGAATGTGGACTGGCTGATTACGAAAAGTGGCATTCCCTTTGATTTCGATATGGTTGTCATTGATGAGCTTTCGTCTTTCAAGTCCAATTCAGCAAAAAGATTCAAGAGTATGTTGAAAGTGAGACCAAAGGTAAAAAGGATAGTTGGTCTTACGGGAACGCCAAGTTCTAATGGCTTAATGGATTTGTGGGCGGAGTTCCGACTGCTGGATATGGGAGAGCGACTTGGAAGATTTATTACCGGATACAGAAATGCGTTCTTTGTTCCGGATAAGAGAAATCAGCAGATGATTTTCTCCTACAAGCCAAGACCGGGAGCAGAGGAAGCCATTTATAAGTTGATTTCCGATATTACCATTTCCATGAAGTCAGCAGATTATCTGAAAATGCCTGAATGCATTATGAATGAAGTGAAAGTGGAACTGTCAGAGAAGGAAAGAAAATTGTATGACAGCCTGAAGTCAGAAATGGTACTTGCTCTGGATGGGATGGAGATTGATGCCGCCAATGCTGCAGCACTTTCCGGAAAATTATTGCAGATGTCCAATGGTGCTGTTTATGAAGAAGAAAAGGAAGTGGTCCATATCCATGACAGAAAACTGGATGCTCTGGAAGATTTGATAGAAGGCGCTAACGGAAAACCGGTATTGATTGCCTATTGGTTTCAGCATGACTTAGACAGAATAAAAAGCAGATTTTCCGTCAGAGAAATTAAGTCATCCCAGGACATTAAAGATTGGAACAATGGAGAGATTCCGGTGGCAGTGATACATCCTGCTTCTGCCGGTCATGGATTAAATCTCCAGAGTGGTGGTTCTACACTGATTTGGTTCGGGCTCACATGGAGCTTGGAACTGTATCAACAGACCAATGCCAGACTCTGGAGACAGGGACAGAATGATACGGTGGTCATCCATCACATTATTACGAAGGATACCATTGATGAAAATGTGATGAAGGCACTGGAACAGAAAAATAATACACAGTCAGCACTGATAGATGCTGTGAAAGCAGAGGTGAACGGATATGGCTAAAACAATAGGAAACCCATACGAGAATCTGGCAAATGCCATTATTGTGAAGGCTTGTGAGGATTATCGTGTGGCACTTAGAGGATTAAAAAGAAATCCAAGTGACAGAAGATATTTGGATGAAGCCATGCAGTTGGAAAGATTTTTTCATTTTGCATGGTATCAGGAGCTTACTACAGTGGACGGAGATTTCCTGATTCGGAAGATTCGTGAAGAGATTAAGAACGGGAGGTAAAGTACAATGGAAGTGAAAAAATATTTGCGACAGGTGTATTGGCTGGACAAGGTAATAAATTCTGAATTAAGGGAACTGGAAAATTTAAAAAGCATGAAGGAAACTGTCCAGGGATTATCATATGGTGAACGCATTGGTAGTAGCGGTAACAGAAATATAGAAGCACCTTTTGTAAAGACGATAGAAAAGATTATGCTTCTGGAAGATAGAATCGACCAGGAAGTTGACCGCTTGGTTGATATGAAGGATGCGATTGAAGAGCAGTTACGACAAATGCCGGATATGAGAGAGCGTCTGGTGTTGAAGCACCGATATATTGATAATATGGACTGGGAAGAAATTGCAAAGGAATTATGTGTATCCTATAGAACAGTACATCGTATCCATTCAGACGCACTGATACACTTCCCTATGGAAAAAATAAAAGTTGGCACTTAATGGCACACAATGCCATAGAATGTCCGTTTGTTATATGGTAATATGGTATTGTCAAAAGAATGTGACGGAGAGCCTGGTAGGAGAAATCTTATCGGGCTTTTCTTATGCAGAAAATGAGGTGAACATATGCCAAGAAAACCAAAGCATCCCTGTTCTTATCCCGGCTGTCCGGAACTTACGGACAGAAGATATTGTGAATCGCATGAGAAATTGATGAACCAGAATTACGAGAAGTATAATCGTGATAAATCCAGCAAGAGAAGATATGGCAGAGCATGGAAGAGGATTCGTGATAAATATGTTTCCACTCATCCGTTCTGTGAAGTCTGCTATGCTAACGGGATTTTGGTGGAGACGGAGGAAGTTCATCATAAGAAACCACTCCGTGAAGGTGGTACACATGACAGAGATAATCTGATTGCATTGTGTAAGTCGTGTCACTCCTCCATTCATGCAAAGAATGGAAGATTCGACAGACGATGTTAATGTTCTTCGTGCATATATCTGACATCCAAAACATAACTAAGCAGACCTTCAATTTGTCCGCGAATACGTGTATCGGATTCAGGAATGTATTGAAAGTAACAATGCTCTTTTAGGTATGTTTTTGCGTCATTCATCGTAGTGATAGTAGGTTCATTAGAATCCTCTACCAAATATTTCTTTAGGCGGGCATTAGTTTGTGGTCCCATTAGATGACTGGTATACAAACGCCGGCGAAGATTTTTGGTTCTTCCAACATATAGTGTCTCATTTGTGTCTTTGTTGAATATCGCATACACAACAGCAAGACCGTCTTCGAGCATAGATGGAGTGAGCGTTGCAAAGTAATATTTCTTTCCAGAGAGAAATGTAGTGATTATGTTATTAATGTAAGATAGATTATTGTTTATGGCAAAACTCCTTTAAGTTTGATAATAACATTATACAAGAGAAAGGAAGTTGTGTCCAAGGAAATGATGGGGGTAGGGGGTATCAAAATCTCTATGGGTTAGCCTATAGGGGAACGAGGCGGGGGTGTCACGCACAAAAATGGGATTTCAAACAGGGTATATCAAACGATTTCAAACGAAATCAAAGAAATCAAACAGGAAAGAAGGTGAGGTGCATGGCCAAAGACGGTACACGAAGAGGTGGTGCCAGAGCTGGTGCGGGCAGAAAGCCCAAGGCATTGGCGGATAAAATCAATGAGGGCATCAGTGCTACTATTATTGAACTGCCGGAGACTCCGGCAATGGAAGGTGTTGATGTGCCTCCGGTAAAAGATTATCTGAAAACAAAACAGAAGAATGGAAAAGACCTGTGTGCTGCAGAGGTCTTTGAAGAAACATGGAAATGGCTGAAGGAAAGAGGATGTGACAGACTGGTTAGTACACAGTTGGTGGAACAGTATGCCATGTCGGTATCCCGTTGGATTCAGTGCGAGGAATGTATATCAGAATTTGGTTTCCTTGCGAAGCATCCTACAACCGGGAATGCCATTGCTTCTCCCTATGTTTCCATGTCGCAGCAATATATGAAACAGGTCAATCAGGTCTGGTATCAGATTTACCAGATTGTAAAAGAAAACTGTTCCGTAGAATGGCAGGGAGCGACACCACAGGATGATGTGATGGAGCGTCTGCTTAGGACACGGAACGGTTCATAGGAGGTAGAGCAGATTATGGATAAAACAAAATATTTTATGGTGGAAGTCGATAAATTGATTCCTTATGCGAGAAATGCCAGAACCCATTCCGATGTGCAGGTAGCACAGATTGCGGCAAGTATTAAAGAGTTCGGTTTCTTGTCTCCGGTCATCATTTCAAATGACAACACCATCCTGTGTGGACATGGAAGATATTATGCGGCTCAAAAGTTAGGGCTTGAAAAGATTCCATGCATTCAGGAAGAGCATCTGACAGAGGCACAGAAGCGTGCGTATATTCTGGCAGATAACAAAATCAGCCAGAATGCTGGATGGGATGAAGAACTTTTGAAAGTAGAGATTGCAGATCTGCAGGGGGCAGATTTCGATGTGTCTTTGACTGGCTTTGAGGATTATGAAATCACGGATTTATTTGCAGTCCATGAGGAACATCACAGAGAAGAGAAACCGGTGGAAAATAAAGAATATGATGAAGAGGTGTTTGGGGATGAAGAATTTGAACATGAATGCCCAAGATGTGGGTTCAAATACAACTAAGCACCGTTTTCCGTGGAAATGGAGATTATCCGACCTAAAGAATGTGGAGCAGAATGGCAGAAAGGTATTTAGTTGCTTCTCTTGTGGCGGTGGCTCTACAATGGGATACAAGCTGGCTGGATTTACGGTGGTTGGGAACTGTGAGATTGATGAGGATATGGAAGCCATTTACAAGCAGAACCATCATCCGAAGCACACTTATCTGATGGATATCCGTGATTTCAATCGTCTGGGAACTTACCCGGATGAACTGAAAGATTTGGATATCTTGGATGGCTCGCCACCTTGCAGTGTGTTCTCCAGAGCAGGACTGCGAGAGAAAGGATGGGGAACGGAAAAGACATTCCGTGAAGGTCAGAAGAAACAGCGATTGGATGATTTGTTTTTTCATTTCATTCATACCGCAGAGATTTTGAAACCAAAGGTCATCATTGCGGAAAATGTACAAGGTCTGGTGGCAGGTAATGCCAAAGGATACGTCAATGAAATCATCAAAGCATTTAAGTCTGCCGGATATTCCGTGCAGATTTTTCTTTTGGATGCTCAGACAATGGGCGTGCCGCAGAGAAGAAAAAGGGTATTCTTTATTGCCAGAAGAAATGACTTGAATTTTCCAAAGTTGGTATTGAATTTCAGAGAAAAGCCAATCCATTTCGGAGAGGTCAGGAGTGCTCATGGTATTCCGCTGAAAGATTGTATGATGGCAAGCCTTATCAAGAAACGTAAAAAGGGAGATACCTGTTTTTCAGATATTTCCGAGCGTACCCGTGGAAAACGTTCAATGTTTACGGATAAGATTGTGGAAGACCATGTGATTGCACCGACCAATACATCTGGCGGTGTGAGTGTGAGATTTGTGGATGGAGAGAAATACTCCGATGCGGATTACATTGCTACACAGACATTCCCACAGGACTATGATTTTGGAAAAGAATCTGTCCAGTATGTGTGTGGCATGAGTGTTCCACCAGTAATGATGGCCAACATTGCGGCGGCTGTGTATGAACAGTGGCTGAAGGGTGGTGTATGTGATGAGAAAATTGAAAAAATATAAGCCGACAAAGTTTAAAGCAAAGGATTCCAAATATAGCCAAGAACTTGCGGACTATGCAGTTTCTTTTATCGAATGCCTTTGCCATACGAAGGGTACCTGGGCTGGCAAGCCATTTGAACTGATTGACTGGCAGGAGCAGATTATCAGGGATATCTTTGGTACGATTAAGCCAAATGGATATCGTCAGTTTAATACTGCATATATTGAGATACCTAAGAAGCAGGGAAAATCGGAGCTTGCGGCTGCGGTTGCCCTGCTTTTGACATGCGGAGATGGAGAAGAAAGAGCAGAGGTTTATGGATGTGCTGCAGACAGGCAGCAGGCTTCCATTGTATTTGAGGTTGCAGCGGATATGGTGCGTATGTGTCCGGCTCTGAATAAGAGAGTGAAGATACTGGCGTCACAGAAGAGAATCATCTATCAGCCGACCAACAGTTTTTATCAAGTGTTGTCGGCTGAAGCCTACTCCAAGCATGGTTTTAACATCCACGGAGTTGTGTTTGATGAGCTTCATACCCAGCCAAACAGGAAACTGTTCGATGTTATGACCAAGGGTTCCGGGGATGCCAGAATGCAACCATTGTATTTTCTGATTACCACAGCCGGTACTGACACAAACAGTATCTGCTATGAAACGCACCAGAAAGCAAAGGATATTTTAGAGGGAAGGAAGATTGATCCGACTTTTTATCCTGTTATCTATGGTGCTGATGAATCTGATGACTGGACAGATCCGAAGGTATGGAAGAAAGCAAATCCGTCATTAGGCGTTACTGTAGGAATTGATAAGGTTGAGGCTGCTTGTGAGTCTGCAAAGCAGAATCCGGGAGAAGAAAACTCTTTCCGTCAGCTTAGGTTAAACCAATGGGTAAAGCAGGCAGTGAGATGGATGCCAATGGAAAAATGGGATGCGTGTTCCTTTGCCGTAAATGAAGAAGAATTGGAAGGCCGTGTATGTTACGGTGGTTTGGACTTATCATCCACCACGGACATCACGGCTTTTGTATTGGTATTTCCGCCGGAAGATGAGGATGATAAGTTTGCCATTCTGCCTTATTTCTGGATTCCGGAAGATACTTTGGAATTGCGAGTCCGAAGAGACCATGTACCCTATGATGTTTGGGAGAGACAGGGATATTTGCAGACCACGGAAGGGAATGTGGTTCATTATGGCTATATTGAAAAATTCATTGAGAGATTAGGGGAACGATTCAATATTAAAGAAATTGCATTCGATAGATGGGGAGCCGTGCAGATGGTTCAGAATCTGGAAGGAATGGGATTTACAGTAGTTCCGTTTGGACAGGGATTTAAAGATATGTCACCACCGACGAAGGAACTTATGAAGCTGACTCTGGAACAGAAATTAGCTCATGGAGGACATCCGGTTCTTAGATGGATGATGGATAATATTTTCATTCGGACAGATCCGGCAGGAAACATTAAAGCAGATAAGGAAAAATCCACAGAAAAGATTGATGGTGCTATTGCAACCATTATGGGACTGGATAGGGCAATCCGTTGTGGAAATTCCAATACAGAAAGCGTCTATGATACAAGAGGGCTACTTGTTTTTTAGAAGAAATGGAGGAGATTATGGGAATTTTATCAAGTGTTTTCAAGTCGAGGGATAAGCCCACTGATAGAACATCTGGCAGTGCCTATACCTTTTTTATGGGTGGAAGTACAGCCGGAAAGACCGTAACAGAACGAAGTGCCATGCAGATGACGGCGGTTTATTCCTGTGTAAGGATATTGTCGGAGGCGATTGCAGGACTGCCATTACAATTTTACAGATATACGGAAAGTGGTGGGAAGGAAAAAGCAGTAGATCATCCGCTTTATTTTTTGCTTCATGATGAGCCGAATCCGGAGATGACATCCTTTGTTTTTCGAGAAACATTGATGACTCATTTGCTTCTCTGGGGAAATGCTTATGCTCAGATTATCCGTAACGGCAGGGGAGAAGTGATCGCACTTTATCCTCTGATGGCGGACAGGATGTCTGTGAACCGTGATGCAGATGGACAGCTTTATTATGAATACATTGTGTATTCGGATGATGCACCAACGTTCAAAGGGAATACAGTGAGATTGGCACCAACGGATGTGCTTCATATTCCGGGGCTTGGGTTTGATGGTCTGGTCGGGTATTCTCCCATTGCAATGGCTAAGAATGCTATCGGTATGGCCATTGCCTGTGAGGAATATGGAGCAAAATTCTTTGCCAATGGTGCGGCACCATCCGGCGTACTGGAGCATCCGGGAACGATCAAAGACCCAAGCAGGGTAAGGGAGAGTTGGCAGAGCACCTTTGGAGGTTCAGCCAATTCTAATAAAGTGGCTGTGTTGGAAGAAGGCATGAAATACACGCCGATTTCCATTAGTCCGGAGCAGGCACAGTTCTTGGAAACAAGGAAGTTCCAGATCGATGAGATTGCTAGGATTTTCAGAGTACCGCCGCATATGGTTGGCGATTTGGAAAAGAGTTCTTTCAGTAACATCGAACAGCAGTCTTTGGAATTTGTAAAGTACACGTTAGATCCCTGGGTGGCAAGATGGGAACAGGCAATGGTTCGTTCACTCTTAAGTGCTGAGGATAAAAAGAGGTATTTTATTAAATTTAATGTGGATGGTCTTCTCAGGGGAGATTATCAAAGCAGAATGAACGGATATGCAATCGGAAGACAAAACGGTTGGATGAGTGCAAACGATATCCGTGAATTAGAAAATTTGGACAGAATATCTGAGGAAGAAGGCGGCGACTTATATCTGATCAACGGAAATATGACAAAGCTTAAGGATGCAGGTATTTTTGCCGGAAACGGAGGTAGCAATGAAACATAAGTTTTGGAACTGGATAAAGAACCAGGATGAGGGCGGCTCTGAAATGAGAACGCTCTTTTTGAATGGGCCAATTTCTGATGAAAGCTGGTATGGAGATGAAGTGACTCCGAAACTGTTCAAAGAAGAACTGGTTGCAGGAGACGGTCCTATCAGTGTCTGGATTAACAGTCCTGGTGGAGATGTATTTGCTGCAGCACAGATTTATAACATGCTGATGGATTATCCGGGGGATGTAACCGTTATGATTGATGGCCTGGCAGCATCTGCAGCAAGCGTCATTGCAATGGCAGGGACTGAGGTGCAGATGAGCCCGGTAGCAATGATGATGATTCATAATCCGGCGACAGTTGCCATTGGAGATTCTGAGGAAATGAAGAAGGCAATCAAGATGTTGGATGAGGTAAAGGAATCCATCATGAATGCCTATGAAATCAAAACAGGTCTTTCAAGGGATAAGATCAGCAGAATGATGGATGCTGAAAGTTGGTTCAATGCCAATAAGGCAGTGGAACTTGGCTTTGCAGATAAGATTATGTTTTCAGAGGTAACAGATAACCGTGCAGATGGTGGTGAAACAGTGATGTTTTCCAGACAGGCTGTGACAAATTCTATGCTGAGTAAGCTGATTCCACCAAAGGAGCCAGAAGAAAAGCGTACACCGGTTGCACATTTGGAAAAGAGATTAAGTCTCTTGTCACATTAAACACGGTAATGGAAGGGTCGAGTAACATCGGCTCTTTTTGTTTACGCAAATTTATGAAAGTGAGGATTTCAAAATGAGTAAGATTTTAGAATTAAGAGAAAAAAGAGCAAAGGCATGGGATGCGGCGAAAGCATTTTTGGATGCCCAAAGAGGTAAGGACGGGATGCTGTCTGCAGAGGATACAGCAACTTATGACAAGATGGAAGCGGATGTGGTAGCACTTGGTAAGGAAATTGAACGTCTGGAAAGACAGGCTTCCATTGATGCGGAACTTGCGAAAGCAACCAGTACACCGATTGCTACAAAGCCGGGTGCGGGTGGTAAGGCTCCGGCTTTGTAAGATCGGAAGAGC
>OLPA01002364.1_pt1 | contig 14182 bp, 15 predicted proteins | sample 1672811 | NCBI WGS metagenome assembly OLPA01 (sample SAMEA3136726, study PRJEB25190) | human gut metagenome | biome: human gut; feature: human-associated habitat; material: faeces | place: Austria | collected 2013
GCTCTCCCCTCTCTCTATCATTCTGAGGAGCGGCCTTCCCTCTCTCTCTGTCATTCTGAGGAGCGCAGCGACGAAGAATCTTTCCTACCATGTCTTTGAGCCGGGAGAAAAGATTCTTCGCTTCGCTCAGAATGACAAAAGGGGGAATGCTGTCATTCTGAGGTGCGGCTCCCTCCCCCGGCCGACGCGGTACATTTTATATTGGCCCGTCAAATTTCCTGTTGCCAAAGCCATTGTGCATAGTGTATAATAACTTAGTGACTGAGAGAACAGTTTTTTTACTTGAAAAACTTTTCACATATATACTTGACAGAGAGGAAGCAACAAATGGAAACCAAAAACATTCGCAACATCTGCCTGATGGGCCATGGCAACAGCGGCAAGACCAGCCTTGCGGAGAGCATGCTGTTTACCACCGGCGCCCTTGACCGCCAGGGAAAGGTCAGCGACGGAAACACCGTCTGCGATTATGACCCCGAGGAGATCAAGCGTCAGATCAGCATCTCCACCTCCGTAGCCCCTGTGAGCTTCAACGGCTGCAAGGTAAACGTTCTGGACTGCCCCGGCTTTTTTGACTTTGTGGGAGACGTGCTCTGCGCCCTTCGCGCCGTTGAGGCGGGCGTTATCGTCTGCTCCGCCAAGGACGGGATCACCGTCGGCGTGGAGCGCTCCTGGAAATATCTCAAGACCGCGAACCTGCCCGTTATGTTCTGCGTCTCCAAGTGCGACGAGGAGCACGGCGACTACTTCGCCGCGCTGGACGCGCTGAAGGCCAAGTACGGCAGCATCATCTGCCCCGTCACCATCCCCATGAGCGACGGCAGCGGCGTTATCGACCTTGTCCATAACACCGCTTACCAGACCAAGGCCGGCAAGACCGCCAAGGTCCCCGTCCCCGCGGCGGATCAGGACCGGGTGGAAGAGCTGCGCATGGCCCTCATGGAGACTGCCGCCGGCGCCACCGAGGAGCTGATGGAGAAATTCTTCGACACCATGGAGCTGTCCGAGGCCGACATGGCCCTGGGCGTGAAAGCCGGTATGAAGGACAGGAGCGTGGTCCCCGTCTTTGCCAGCGCCGCCATGCAGAATATCGGCACCCAGGCCTTCCTCCAGAGCGTGCTGGACTATGTGCCCAACCCGGCCGAGGCCGAGGGCATTGACCCCGCCGCCCCCACGCTGGGCTTTGTTTTCAAAACCGTTTCCGACCAGTTCGGCAAATACAGCTTCGTGAAGCTCATGAGCGGCAGAATCACCGCCGACATGTCCCTGAGAAATGTCCGCGCCTCCAGCACTGACAAGCTGGGCCGCCTGTATACCATCTGCGGCAAAAAGACCAGCGAGGTCAAGGAAGCCTGCTGCGGCGACATCGTGGCCGTGGGCAAGATGGACTGGAAAACCGGCGACACGGTCTGCGACCCCAAGAACGAAAGGGAGCTCCCCGGCATCGAAATGCCCGAGCCCTGCTACTCCATGGCCATCTCCCCCAAGACCAAGGGTCAGGACGACAAGGTGGCCGCGGGCCTGGCCAGGCTCAACGAGGAGGACATCTCCTTCAATCTGGTCAACAACGCCGAGACGCACCAGATGGTCATCTCCGGCGCCGGCGACATTCAGGTGGACGTGCTCTGCGCCAAGCTCAAGAGCCGCTTCGCCGTGGAGACCGAGCTCAAGCCCGCCCGCGTGGCTTACCGGGAAAAGATTAAGGGCCGCGTGGAGGCCCACGGGCGGCACAAGAAGCAGTCCGGCGGCTCCGGCCAGTTCGGCGATGTGTGGATCCGCTTCGAGCCCCAGGACGAGCAGGACGAGATGATCTTCGCGGAGGAGGTCTTCGGCGGCTCCGTGCCCAAGAACTTCTTCCCCAGCGTGGAAAAGGGCCTGCGCAACGCGGTCGTCAAGGGCGTTCTGGCGGGCTACCCGTTGGTTGGCCTGAAGGCCACCCTGTACGACGGCTCCTACCATCCGGTAGACTCCAACGATATGGCTTTTCAGACCGCCGCGAGACTGGCCTATCAGGACGGCATCCCCAAGGCCAAGCCCACCATCCTTGAGCCCATCGGCCTGCTGCAGGTCACCATTCCCGACGCGAACCTGGGCGATATCATGAGCGATATCAGCTCCAAACGCCGGGGCACCGTTCTGGGCATGAACGCCGAGGACGGGATGCAGATCGTCGAGGCCGAGGTGCCCATGGGCGAAATGAGCTCCTATACCATCGACCTGCGCTCTATGACTCAGGGCCGCGGCTCCTTCAGCCTCAAGTTCATCCGCTACGACGAGGCCCCCGCTCTGGTCCAGCAGAAGGTCATTGAGGAAGCCAAGGCGCTGGCTGAGCAGGAGTAAATCCGATCATATTGTGAAATGGCGGGCAGAGCCCGCCATTTCTGTCAGCCTCCCTTGTCGTTCTTCGCGCCCCATTGTCATTCTGAGCGAAGCGAAGAATCCTTCCTCCTGTCCCCCGTCATTCCGCACCCCACCCCCCTTGTCATTCTGAGCGAAGCGAAGAATCTTTTCTCCTGTCTCAGGGGCGTGGTCCGAAAGATTCTTCGGAGCGAAGCTCCTCAGAATGACAGGGAGAGGGAAAGCCGCCCTCAGAATGACAATTCCCTTGTCATTCTGAGCGAAGCGAAGAATCTTTTCTCCCGTCCCCCGTCATTCTGCGCCCCACCCCCCTTGTCATTCTGAGCGAAGCGAAGAATCTTCTCTCCTATCTCAGGGGCATGGTCCGAAAGATTCTTCGGAGCGAAGCTCCTCAGAATGACAGGAGAGGGGAAACCGCGCCTCAGAATGACAGAGAGAGGGAAAGCTGCTCCTCAGAATGACAGGGAGAGCGCGCGCGAAGCGCCGCCCCGGCAAAAAATTCCCGAAAGGAGACGTGTTTATGCAGAGCAAATTATCGGTGCTTAAAAATATCGCATGGGCCGCGGCCATTGCCCTGTGCCTTCTGGCGTTGCTGATCGCCTTTATTATCGCCGCTTTTACCCGCTATGGCGGGGAACAGCAGGACGGGGTCCTGTCCCTGGGCGGCAGCGCCGCCCAGGCCGAAAAGGACAGCGGCGGGGCGGATGCGACCAGCGGGGGCAGCGCCGCTCAGGCCCTGCCCGGCAGCGGGACGCTGAACACCCTGGCCGAAAGCGCCGACGGAGGCCAGAGCTATATCGACAGCCTCACTTTTCTCTGCGACAGCGCCCTCATCGGCCTGCGGGACTACGGCCTGCTGGCCGCCGGCACCGCCACGAGCCAGGTCTGGGGCAGCGCCGCGGGGGATATCCCCGCCGGTGAGTTGGGTTCCTGCCTCATCAAATACCCCGCCGACGGCTCCGAGATCAGCCCCGCCAACGCTGCCATGGTGGCCAAGCCCTCTATCCTGGTCATTTCCCTGGGCATGGACGGCCTTGCGGAGACCGACCAGGAGAGCTTCACAGCCGCTTACACAAAGCTTGTCACCGATATTCTGGCCGCGAGCCCCGAGACCCGGGTCATCTGCTGCTCTCTCAGCTCCGTCTCCGCCGGATACACCGGCGTGGAGGGCATTACGAAGGACATGGTCATTGCCGCAGACGAGTGGATAAAGCAGGTCTGCATAAACACCGGCGCCTATTTTGCCGACGCCGGCTCCGCCGTTACCGAGGCCTCCGGCTTGCTCCTCACGGAATACGCCTCCGCAAACGGAAAAGCCCTCAACTCCTCCGGGCTGAACAAGATTCTGGAATACCTCCGCTCTCATGCTCTCTGATGCCGCCCGGCGGGTCATCTCATGTTTTACAGGCCAACAAAGCGCCCCTTTCGATAAGAAAGGGGCGCTTTGCTTCCTGCTTTTTTCCGCGCAAATCAGCAGTTCCAGTATGTAAGGCCGCTGAAATAACCCTCGGGGTCCACGGTGCCTCCGCCGGAACGGATCTCAAAATGGCAGTGGGGGCCGGTAGACCAGCCGGTGCTGCCCACATAGCCGATGGTATCCCCCTGGCTGACGCTCTGGCCGGCACTGACGGCCATGGAGGACATATGGGCGTAGACCGTGGTATAGCCGTTGCCGTGGTTGATCATGACATAATTGCCGTAGGAATCGCTGTACTGGGCCACGGCCACCGTCCCCCCGTCGGAGGCGACAATGGCGGAACCGTCCGCCGCGCCGATGTCAATGCCGGAATGGAAGCGCTCCTTGTTGAGAATGGGGTGCCAGCGGTTTCCGTAGCGGCTGGTGACGATGGTACAGGAGGGCACGGGCCAGACAAAGCTCCCCGTGCCGGAGACGCTGCCGCCACCGCCGCCACCGCCGGAGCCGCCTCCACCGCCACCACCGCCCCCGGCGGCCGCAGCGGCCTGCTGGGCGGCTTTCCGGGCTTCCTCCTGCTCTCTTGCAAACTGGGCGGAAAGCTCGTTGAAGTAGGCCACCATCTCATCCTCGGCGGCCATGTTGATCTCGTACTCCTCCCGGGCCTTGTCAATATCGTCCTGCAGGGCGGCGATCATGGCGTAGGCCTCTTCGATCTGGGCCTCCAGCTCCGCCTGCTCGGCCTTCAGCTCCGCCTGGTTGGCCTCCAGCTCGGTTTTCACCTCTTCATATTCGGCCAGCACCTTCTCGGTATTCTTCCGGGCGGCGATATATTCCTGCTCAAGCTGCTTGTCGCTCTCCATGATTTCGCCCACATCGTCCATCACCGTGAGCAGTTCACCCAGGTTGGAGGTCTTGAGGATGAGGGACAGGAAGCCGTAATTTCCGTTCTCCTCCATGGCCCGGACCCGGGCCCGGTAGCGCGCAAGCTGCTCCTCTTCCAGGGCTCTGGCCGCGTCAACTTCCTTGCCCTTGTCGGCGATCATCTCCGCGTAAAGGTCGATCTGCTGCGATATGAGCTGGATCTGTTCCAGCGCGTACTGGTTGCGCTGGTCCAGCGCGGCCTTCTGCTCCAGAACGCTGGCCTGCCGGCTCTCCAGCTCGTCCACCTTCTGCTGGCTCTCCCAGCGCTTGGCGCTGAGCGCCTCTTTCTGCTGCTGTATCTGGTCGATCCGACGAAATCACCGATATCCAGTAATTTCTTGAAAACGACATTGTAGGTGTCCTTATTCTCATCCGGGCAAATATCGTCACGGGAGATATAGACCTGTATTCTACCCTCGGAATCCTGTAATTCCATGAAGGAAGCCTTACCCATGATACGACGGCTCATGATACGGCCGGCGATACTTACCGGGCGTGGCTCAGCGTCGTCTTTGAATGTCTCTTTTATTTCTTTGGAAAATGCGTTCGTTACATACTCAGCTGCGGGATAAGGCTCTATCCCCATCTGACGCAACTGCTCCATGCTATTACGTCTTATTATTTCCTGTTCACTCAGTTCTAATAGATTCATTATGCTATTATTTTGTATAATACGGCGCAAAAGTACAAAATATTTCTGATTTATGCTGACTTATGTGGTAAAAGGTTGAGGTCACCGATCTTGTTTGTTCATGGATAAAGTCTCTTAGGATCCTTGGTGAAGTATCTTAGGTTTGTAGGCCAATGAACTTAAGACCCAATAATTTTATCTTTCATCACTAAATACAATTCTCTATCTTGAATCCAAGGAGAACTTTTCTCGAAGTTCCTCTTTGGAATAGTTTACTACTTCATTCATATCATGCATCGCTTTTTCGCTATGTATCCTTGAACGGAACATCCCATTTTGATCCCGGGGATGAGACAAATGGAATAAACAGCCCTCACTCCGATAAATCCGGTAGCCAAAACTCAACCAACGGTAATGTCTTTCTCCGTCCTCCAGGCCCCAGCCATAGAAATCCTCATTCTCCATACCCGCTTGCAGGTATTTTTCCGTTTGGGCGAAGACCGCTCCCCCGACTGCGCCTATCACTCCCTCTACTGTGTACAAAGAGTTCATCTTTGCTTGATGTTTTTTTAGGAAATCTAAGTCACGATGGAGCCAATAATGTTCCCTCAATATATCTGACGTATCTAAAAAATTACCATAAGCGACATCAGAAGTCCTAGTTCTAAGCTGTTTCACCGCATCCAATATTTGAAGGTGGTCCAGTATCACATCTGCGTCCCAAATACAAACAAGTGGAGTATCAACCTGCTTTGCGAGGATATTCAAGTATTTGGTCTTGTAGAATACAGGATCTTTATCCACGAGGAAAGTGTACTTCACCGTATCATCTTTTATTAACGAGGGGATAATCTCATTTTGGTATGATGAGGCCTCCAGAATTAAGATGCGTGTCCGGAAATAACGTACTATTGAGTCCACGGACATCAACAGGTTCTCCAAACGGATCATGGAATCGATCCGTACAGGAATAATAAATGTTGTATCTGTCAAGTCTATTCGCATAAATATCTTTGCTTAATGTTTAACAATGCCAACACCGTACCGGGGAAACCATTCAGCAATCCTCTGTGTATATTATAGTAGTATTCGTTCTCCATTAGGGCATCCCAAGCGTCAGACGAGATGATCCGATCGTAAATTAGGTGCGGATTGAAAGGGATGGTGTATTCGGGGAAGTCCCTTTTTAATCCCTCCAACAAGAAATATAGAGAAGCGTATCCATTACTGATATAGATATCCCTGCCTTTGATCTCTCTATTATATATTATGTCTAGGTTGATTGATTTTCTTAGTTCATCCACATATCTTTGCCAATCCGGCGAACAAACCCGTAAAGGTAACATGCCCCATAACAGATATAGTCGGTTCAAATGCAGATGAGGCAAATGGGAGAACATATACAGAGATAGTTGTTCCAGAACCTTTTGTATCCGATCCTTGTAAAAATCATATTGTATAAGACAGGACAGGGTTTTCATTAATATCGGTACGTGATATTGGTAAATGGAAAACGTATAGGATTCCTCGAAAAAGGAGGCGTCTATCAAATCGGCCAATTGATTAACTAACTTGATTGCTAAGCCCTCGAAAGGGAAACGCTCATTATCGTTTGTCTGGATTTCCAGCCTTTTATAAATGTAATATAAGAAATGGATGAGTTGAGACAGGGAATACCTAGATTCCATATTTCCGAAAACCAGCTTCTTGAATAGCAAATCATCGATACCACTTAGCAAATCATTAATATCACCGTCTACAAATTGCTTTTTTACAATATAATCCAATCCTAACGCAACTCCGCATAAACCTTCCTCCACGGTGAGTTCTGCGTTTTTAGAGAGATCGTTTTCCAAGAGATCGTCCAGCAATCGCTCAGCCTTCTCTTTATAAATAGCTTCTTGCGTATAATCATACAAATGGTATAAATAGATGAGTAATCCCATTTTGCCATGAGCCAACCCGAAAGGGTAACTTGTATGTAATGAGCCTATCAAATGCTTATTTAGCGAATCTATTTGTGATGCTAATTTATTCATAGTACTTAATTTATTAAATACGACATATCCTTTAACTCATATTCTTCCGGCAATAAATAACCATTTGTCAAAACTGTTGGAGTGGAACTTATTGTATTGCGCCTAACCCATTCGTTTTGTGCTTGAAAATTGGCTAACATATCTTTGTCATTAGGATTTAATCTGTATCTTTTATAGCAATCCTCTTTTTTATGACGCCCTTTTGCATACCAGTCAGATAGGAATCGTAAATAATCCGATTCATTATTTAGTAGATACATGGAGGTCAGTAGCATGGCGCTAGGTTCTAATTCCTTGCTAAAAGAGGTCAAGATGATTTGTATGCAAATCTCTTCTTTATATTCTTTGAGTAACTTTTCTATTTGGAGATGTAATTTTGCGCAAGGAGCACAGTGTGGATTAGAGATAATGGTAATCCACTCTTTGGCATCCCTATTGCCCAATAATATTCCTGTATTTTTGTCAATGTCATATTGAGGCTGTTCGTTTAATAAGCTCTTAAATACAGAGGCATTCAGTTTTATGCTGCTAAGTTTATTGTTGCTTCGTTGGATTTGCTTTTCTTTTACGTATAATGTAACAGTAAAATGGAGCGATAGAATGACGAGCCCATACACGCATCCAATGGTAGTGAAATCAAATAAATCCCATTGATTGAAATCCATGCCTATCGCGAATAGAGAGATAAGAAAGGTGATCCATACGGTAGCTTGTACAGATAAACATAAAGCGCACCATTGTTTTACCCTAAATTTTTGGTACCATACGCTCCACGCTGTATAAGGTAATGCGATTATATTCAGAGTCTCTGCATATATAACATATTGGGGCAACAAGGCGATAAACAATATTGCGGAAAGAAAATATCCTAAGCCGAAGACACTCCAACTGATCCCCAAGAAATGAGATGCTTGGGAATCCAATGTCCCGTTGCAATCACTGGATTTCAAAAACAAGGAACAAATTTTGTTGACATATTTATCCGAGCCTAAGATCTCTCGAGAAAGCAGGATACCGCAGAAAGATGCTCCGATCACATTAACACCCCATAACCCCCAGATTCCTATCTCCATTCCTCTGTTGGTGATAAGGGCACACCCTATTAATGATAGAAGTAATGAAACGAAACATGCGATTACTATCCGCTGTCGTAAGTATTCCTTTCTATGCTCTTTATAATCCGGTTCAATAGATTCATCGGTGGATTCGAAAAGAAGGACGATTCCTGACCATCGTTCCAAGAATACCGGGATAGATAATGTGATGTTTTTACCTCGCCATGAATAGATGATTGCCTCGGTAGAAACATGTCGTACCAATACAAACTCATGATCTACGTAAGCCACAAAGGGTACATCCAATGAGGATAAGCATTCTTGTGTTTTTTGAATTTCGGCTGCTACATTCTCTATCTTATAATAACGTAGCATCTCGGATAATCCAAACAGGCTGTTTTTGTGTGGATGCTTCTCGTAGAATCTTAGGGTAAAATCCTTCGTGTATTTTATCGATAAGATTTCTAAAATTTGGATGAACAGATTGTCATGTTCCATAGCTTAGAGTTTTTAGTGATTATCTCAGCTTCCCGATAAACAGCACTGGATTACTCTCCTCGTTCAGTCCGGGGAAGCGTCGTGCGAACTCTTCCTTCTTCAAAACGTCTTCCGGATACATTAGCATGGCGCACCAGCCCTCATCTAACGAGAAGAACTGTTTGGGCAACCACCGGAAGTTGTCATCGAACTTGATGTTCTCTAAAACTCTTGCGTTTCCATCTTTTTTGTCGATTAAGGCAACCCCTTCAAGATCATCCCTTTTTCCCTTGAAGGAGAGTAATATTGTTTCCTTTGATTCCACGTAATCTGGGATATGACCGATGTATCCTTTTTCAGCTTCCTCCATTACGATTTGCACATAGTCCTTTCCGTCTTGTGCCCAAAATCCCGCTGGAGGAATTTTATTGTCGATATTTATTCGATATCGAACTTTAGTACTATCCATCGTACACTCAAGTATCTCATTGCCTTGATAGCCATGAGAGATTATAAGTCCTTCAAAACGTTCGAATGAGTTTGTGAATGAGCTGATATATTTATTTTGTTTCTCTATGGAGTCATAGGTGCTGATATAGGTTCCGTTCTTATGATTGATTATTCTGTAACGCAATTGCCTCTCGGTAGGCGTACATTTTATAATGTATGAGCTGTCATTGAATAGGATGATAGCCTCTATAAGTCCAATATTCTCATGATCACTCCATTTGCGAATAAATTTGAACGAATTGGAATAAGTAGTGACATCTCCTGATGAGGAAATTAAGATATCCCCATTAGGCCATATCGTGAAATTCCCTAAGAAGAAGTATGATTGTGGATCCTCCCCTTTTTTAGATAAGACACGTTTGATTTTTCCTGATTTATCATATGCTATTAAAATGTCATCAGAGCCGATGTATATGTCCTCTTGGAAGAGGGCGATGTTTCTGATTTTGTAAAGTACGTCTATCAATGCATCGTCTCTTGTTTCCAAGGGGACATACCGATATTCCTCAAACATTTCATCCACGTCTTTTTCTACCCGATGTGAGAGTGGAATAAAATACTCGATTGTTTCGTCCTTGCTATTATCCTTGGCTTGATCCGGATTACAACAGATAAGCAAAAGAGCGACTAAAAATAGAAGATAGATCATGATCGTTTTTGTTTTAAGAAAAAAAGCGGGTTTTAGCAGATGGCGCCTGCTAAAACCTGTTCTTTCTTTTGTTACTAACCTCCTATGGTATTGCAGTTTTGTACTCCTCCAAGACCATTGCATTTAGAATCACACTCAGAGCAGCTGGAGGCTTCAAAGGAACCGGAACTGTTCCAGCAATGACAATACGCACTTCCTCCCCCTAAGATTTTCATCATTTGCTCTTTTGGAAGAACTTTACCTTGTTGGTTTAGTACGACTTTTGTCAGTTTTTTGAGTTTGTCCATAATTTGAAAGATTTAAAAAGTTAATAGATGTGTAATGCTTTGATGTTTACAAATAAAATTAAAAAAAATATTAAAAACAAGAAAAACGGTGCTTTGTGTGTTTTGTTTAATGTATTTTATCTATTTAATTGTATAGGGTATAAAAATTAACTTTTACGGGAAGGTCATGAGAAATGATGTAACCTAATTTTATTTTGAACTTCCTTGTTCTTTTATCGGTTAACATGAAGCTTAGAAAAACAGCTCATACTAACTTTCAACCCTGTGAAGTTTTTCAGGAGAAGGTTCTCTAAGATGTGAAGTACCTTAGAAAATAACAGTAAAATCTGTGAAGTAAATTTAGGCATAGTCAGTACGCTCATACATTTAAGATTGAGTAGTACTAACTTTCCTAAGTAAGTATATATCCTTTGCCACTAGCAGTATATATTCTATGGGCAAGTAAGTACTACTGCTTTTTTTCGGTTATATAAGTTGACAGACAGGTTTGTTTAGATCTTATAGTAGTAAGGCCGCACTCCTTCCGGCAGGAAGAAACGGATATCCTTGTCGGCTTGGTAAGCGTTACGGATAAATGTGGAGGAGATTTCCATCAAGGGAGCGTCTACCTTTTTCACGTTCGGATAAATGGCCGGGATCGAGATGTCGAATCCTAGGCGGGGATAAATCAGCAGTTTGTAGTCTTGGAGTATTTTTTCGTGTTCTTTCCATCGGGGAAAAAGCTGCCAGTTATCGGCTCCCATGATAAAATAAAAGTCCCGATTCGGATAGTTACGGGATAAGGTTCGTAGGGTATCAATGGAATAAGAAGGTTTCGGTAGGTAGAACTCAATATCGCAGACCCTGAATTTAGGATATCCGTCAATAGCGGCTTGGGCCATTTCCAGCCGTAGTGAGTCATCGAGCAGGTCATCCTTTTTCTTCAGCGGATTGTGAGGCGTGACTACGAACCACACCTCATCCAATCCCTCGAACTCACATAGCCAGTTCGCCAAGGCGAGATGGCCTATGTGAATGGGATTGAATGATCCACTGTAAATCCCGGTCTTGAGTCCCATACGATTTTTACTTAACCCTTCTTTTGCCAACCCTTATAGTTGATGAAACAAATGAATATATTAAATATCAGGGCACCCCCGATGATATACTCCTTATAATACAGGCTAATACCACCTAATACGAGGCTCGCTATCCCACAAACGATAGAAAGCCCCATCATAAAACGGGTATTCTTGAATATATTAGACATAGACTATTTGTTTAAGAACTCACGAATGATCTTCAACGCGTCTTTTTGGGCAGTCTCCAGATCATCGTTTACGACAACCTTATCAAACTGTCCCGTGAACCCTAATTCATACTCAGCCTTGGCGATACGGCTTTCGATAACTTCCGGGCTGTCTGTTCCCCGTCCTTCCAATCGCTTCCGTAGGTCATCGATGCAAGGAGGTTGGATAAAGACAGACAGGGCACGGTCTCCATAGAATTTCTTGATATTGCATCCGCCTACCACATCCACATCGAAAATCACGTTATCCCCTTCGTTCAAGATACGCTCTACCTCGCTCTTTAACGTACCGTAATATTTATCGGTATACACCTCCTCATATTCCAAGAAGTCTCCATTAGCGATACGACTGCGGAACTCTTCCGGCGTAAGGAAATAATATTCCACACCATTCTTCTCGGTTCCCCGCGGAGCCCGGCTGGTAGCCGAGATGGAGAAGCGAAGGTGTAAATCTTGTTTCAAAAGATAATTAATAATGGTTGATTTTCCGGAACCCGAGGGTGCGGAGAAGATAATTAATTTGCCAGCCATTCTCGTTAATCTTATTATAATACGTTTAGTACCTGTTCCTTGATTTGTTCCAACTCGTCTTTCATCTGGACCACGATCTTCTGCATCTCGGCGTGGTTGCTCTTTGATCCGAGCGTATTGATCTCACGCCCCATTTCCTGAGCGATAAAACCGAGCTTCTTGCCTTGGCCGTGACCGGATTCCATGGTTGAGATAAAATATTTCAAGTGGTTGTCCAAACGGTTCTTTTCCTCGTTGACATCCAGCTTCTCGATGTAATAGATCATCTCCTGCTCGAAACGATTCTTGTCATAGTCCTTCTCGGCTATCTTTTGCAGGTTATCCATGATACGAGCCTTGATCTTCTCGATACGTTCCCCCTCGTATTTCTCCACTTCTTTCAACAGAGTGGCGATATTGGCTATCTTTTGCTCAAAAAGCTTTTGAAGCATGGCTCCTTCTTGGATACGGAAATCACACAGGTGCTTGATAGCGTCCTTTACCGTTTCTAAAACCACCCCCCATTCGGATTCGTCCGGTTCTACGGTCTCGGACTTGATTGCGTCCGGCATCCGGAGCAAGGTCTGGAACCAATCGTTCGGAACGCTGATATTCAGTTTCTCTGCGATCACCTTGATTTGGTTGTAATAATTCTCTACGGCGGCAAGATTGATCTGTGTAGGAGTATCTTTGCCTATATATTCTATAAAGATATTGAACTCAACTTTTCCCCGCTCCAAAGATTGAAGTAACAGGCTCCGAAGCTCCATTTCCTTATCCTTGTATATGGAAGGGATACGGGTGGACAAATCCAATTGCTTACTGTTTAAAGCCTTTATCTCTACGGTTACTTTTTTTGAAGGGAGCTCGGCAGTAACCTTACCGAACCCAGTCATTGATTGTATCATTTTTCTCAAAAGTTTGCGCAAAGATAGTGGTTTCCTTTTAGATTTGATGTTTATTTTCTCATAAATAGATGTTTCTCATAGGGCTGCCTTGATAGTATAATGAATTTTTGTATACCTTCGCAGCCTAATCAGATTGAAGGATTGAGATTGTTTGTTCGTTCAATTATCAATTGTTAATAGTTAATTATTATGTCATTGATCTTAAATATCGAGACATCCACTTCCGTATGTTCAGTAGCCCTGTCGGAAGGGGAGGAGGTGGTCTTTGAGAAGGCTTCCTTCGAGGGGCCGTCTCATGCGGCGTTATTGGGCGTTTATATGGAAGAGGCATTAGAGGCTGCGAAGTCGAAAGGGATGAAACTGGATGCCGTGGCGGTAAGTAGCGGACCCGGATCTTATACGGGGTTACGCATCGGGGTGTCTGTGGCTAAAGGATTATGCTTTGGGTACGGTATTCCTTTGATCGGTATTCATACGCTGGATATTTTAGCGTCTGCCGCTATCCGGAAAAATAAGGAGGAGGCCGATTGCTTGTATTGCGCTATGTTGGATGCCCGTCGTATGGAAGTCTACTCTTCGATTTATGATTCCCATCTCAACACGATACGTGCTACGACTGCTGATATCGTAGATGCTGATTCGTATGCTTCTTTTTTAGAGAACGGTAAGGTTTGTTTCTTTGGAGACGGTGCCGCTAAATGTGAGACGGTAATCACTTCTCCGAACGCCTGTTTTATAGATGGTATCTATCCATTAGCTGTAAATATGGCATCCTTGTCGCAGAAAGCATATGATGATGGCCGTTTTGAGAATGTGGCTTATTTTGAGCCTTTCTATTTGAAAGAATTCCAAGCAACGATCGCTAAGAATAAAGTGCTGAACGAGGCGTTAGGGAAAAACAAATAAGAGTAAGGGTACACAACCAAATTCATGTTCCGGCTGTTTATTCTAAAATGAATAAATCAGTTAAAGACATGAGAAAGAAAAGTGTGAATACGCTATTGGTATTTGGTGTGGTTGTCGCTATAATCCTTTTGATGATCTGGTTGTTCCTCGGGACAACGTTGGTGGAGGATACGAGTACGGAGATTACTCCGGTTCCTATAGAGCAAACTAACTGAGAACAATAACA
>OLPA01002369.1_pt1 | contig 14152 bp, 9 predicted proteins | sample 1672811 | NCBI WGS metagenome assembly OLPA01 (sample SAMEA3136726, study PRJEB25190) | human gut metagenome | biome: human gut; feature: human-associated habitat; material: faeces | place: Austria | collected 2013
CCGTTCCCGGGCCAATGGCCCGGAAACGGTTCCTTCTGTCTGCAAAGTCAAAAAGACTTTGCCCGCACCTGGAATTGTTGTCCCCCCATCCTCTCAGCTTTTGATTTCAGACGATTTTTTTGCTGTTTTCCCTCGCCCGGCCAGCGTCAGCAGAAGCGTCGCGGCAAAAATTATCACGCCCAGGGCCGAATAGCTCAGCCCCCGGTCGGACAGGAAGAAAATCATCTCTGCCGCGGCAGCGCAGACAAGGCAGAGGGCCGGCGGGATGATGAGAGCCCGGCGGCCTTTCAGCTTTTCAAAGGCCCCGGGAATTGACGCAAAGCCCGCAAGCGCGCCGAGTATCATAAGTATACATGCCGCAAGCCTTGCGGCAAAAGCCCGGATATCGTCCTTTTGCAGCGCTTCGGCATAATCCGCGGCGGCGGCGGAGAGCGCCGCGCCCGCTTCCATCCGCTCCGCGATCCCGTCCCGCTCCATGAGCATGAGCCGGAGAGACGTCTCCCGCTGTTCCAGGGACCTGCGCTCTTCTGCCGAGAGCTTCATCTCGCCAAGCGCGGCGGACTCCGCCTCCAGGCTCTCCTTCTCCCGGCGGAGCTCTTCCTCCTGCGCCCTGAGCTTTCCAAGCTCATACCATATCTGAGCCCGGCTGTCATACAGCGCCTGCTCGCCCTGCTCCATTTTTGCCTTTACCTGCTCCAGCGCAAGCCGCCCCTGCTCGATGCCGGCCTTGCCCTGCTCCATGTAGCTGTCCATCTTGTCCATCTCCGCCTGGGCAGCCTCAAGCTGGGAGCGGGTCTGGGAAAGCTGGGTCTGATACTCTGCAAGCTTTGCTTCCAGAACGACTACGGTCTGCTGGATCTTCTCGCGGTTGGTGTTGTACAGCTCCTTTACCGCTGCGAACTGCTCTTCGCTCATAACGCCGCTGTCTCCCCCGGCGGCTATGTCGTCCCGGGCGGCCTGTATCTGGGCGCGAAAAGCCTCCGGACTCATGCCCAAAACTGCGGTAACAGCCTCGTTGATCTGCCGCAGCTGCTCCTCTGTGACGCTGCCCTGCTCCACAAGGCCGTTTATGAGGTTCATGGCTCCGTCATAGGCTGCCAGCGCCCCGTCAAATGCGGCAAGGCTCAGCTCATAGCGGGCGTTTTCCTCTTCGCTGTCCAATATATCCCCAAGGTTTTTAAACCCCGCCAACTGGGCCTGCACCCCGGCCAACAGCCCTGCCGCGGCCTCATACTGCCGCCAGCCCTCTTCCAGTTGGGCCTTGCCCTGCTGGAACTGCTCATAGCCCTCCATAAAGTCGGCTTCTTTACGCTCAAATTCCTCAAGGCCCGCGTAGTATTGAGCCCAGCCGCTTTCCATCGCTGCGTCCGCCTGGTCAAGAGCGTCCGTCCCCTTTGTGAGCCCGCCTTTTGTGGCGGTATATTGGGCAAGCTCGGCGCGGTGCTCCGAGGCCTCGTCCTCATGACTCTCCTGCCGGGTTCCAAGCTCCGCCCAGGCTTCTTCATAGCTTATGCCGTTTTCAAGGGCATGCGCCACGGCCTTATACTCCTCCGCTCTTGAAAGCAGGCGGCCCCGGTCCTCCCGGGCGGAGCTGCGCTCTCTGAACGCGGCGCCCGCGCCAAGAACACCGGCCAGCAGCATCACCAGACACAGCACGGCCAGAACCACGGAAAACACTCTTGTTAACGCAGGATGCCTCAAAATTTCATTCCCCCATCAAAATCATAAGCTTCATTATAACCCGCATTTATTAAGAATTCATGTATTCATAAAAATTTTCTTCCCCGTCCGCCCTTCCCTGCACAGAGGAGGCAAGACCGCCTTTTATCAAGCGTCCTGGGCATCACTTATATTGTGAAGCGCAAAAACGCGCGGTTATTTGGGGACAAATTCACAAAAACATTGACGTAAAAGCATATTTTATGTATAATAACACCACATATTGTATTGTATAGTTTTTTATAAGCTGATGTACTTATATTCATAATTGCCCGATGCTCGCGAATCGGCTGGAATTCCCAATTTGAACGGGGAGGTGTTTATATGAAGAGGTACATAGCCGTTCTCACCTGCCTTGTCGTGCTGCTCAGTCTCTGTGCCTGCGGGCGCGCCCGGGACGAGGCTGCAAAAATAACGCGGGAATCAGACATCGAAGTCCCGTTTTACACAAGGGAGGCGCTGCAGAATCCCTATCCTGACATGCTGCTTGAAGCGGCTGTCGGCACGGGGGAGAGCATTGTCGCCTGCGGAGTGGACAGCAGGGGCGACCGCCGCCTTTTCCGCTTGGATGTCTCTGACCGCTCCTTTACGCTGATTGAGGGCGTCAGCCCCGGTTACGTTGAGACGATGGACGGACTGAGCGATGGTCGCGCTATCCTTAGCTACTACGATGAAAACGCCGTGCTCACAGTCTGCGAGATCGGCGCGGACAACCACGCTGCCACCGCTCCCCTGGCGCTGCCCATGGATTTGGAGGGAACGTTGATTTTTGACCTGAGAGCGGTAGAGAGCGGCTATCTCTTCACCGCCTATGAGGGCGATGTTCCCTGCTTATATGTTGTGGACAGACAGGGGGCGCTTGTAAGCCGGGCGGAATATAAGGAATACAATACGCTGTATATCCTGCGCCGGGCAGACGACAGTCTGGCGCTCGCATGCGTCCGCGAAGGCCGAACGGATGTTCAGCTTCTCTCCGAAGATCTTTCAGTCGCAGAACAATACGGCCTGAGCATGGTGTTCGGTCATTTTGAGGACGGCGGCAGCAGCGGCGAGGTGCTTGGCGTCATGCCCCTGGGTAAAGCCTGCTTTGTGGAACTGGAGACCGGGGATTTGAGGGCCTACGCCAATTTTGCCGGTGAAAAAATAAGCGTAAAAGGCTTTGTACCTCTATCGGACACGGAGTTTTTCGGCATCAGCGACGGGAAACCGGCCATATGGACGCAGAGCGGCGGTCAGGAACGAAGCACCCTGAAAATGTATACCCTTGTTTCAGACGCTTCCAATCTAAGCCGTCTGAGAGAGCCAATCGATGCTTTTAATAACAGCAGCGACCAATATTATATAGAGCTGGTGGACTACGGCGTATACGGCGCGAGGGCAGAGACCATGCTTGCCGCAGATATCGTGGCAGGCAACGCGCCGGATATATACGATATGAATTCTCTCAGCGGGGCAAACTGCTATGCAAACGGCCTGCTGGAGAACCTGATGCCCTATTTTGAGGCGGATTCAGAGATAGACTATGAAGATATCCTTGCCGGCGTCCGGCGCGTGATTGAGCGGGACGGCGCAGTGTATGAGCTGATTCCCCAGTTTTCCGTCAACACAATGTTCGCCCCGGCAAGCGTTGTACACGCGGGTGATTTCACGGTAGACGATCTTCTTCGCCTCGCGGAAGAATACGGGCCGGAAAAATTGTTTGGAGAAGCCAAGAGCCGGGACCGGTTGCTCAGAGAAGCCATCATATACTGCAGCGACTTTATAGACGAACGCACAGCGCAGTGCAGCTTTGACAGCCCTGATTTCATAAAGCTGCTGGAGCTGGCGAAAACTTTACCAGAGGCCGCGGTGAATTCCGATTACTGTGAGGTTTATTTTGGAAATTCCCTGCTGTATCACACCGCCGTCGAAGGGCTGGGCACCGCCGGGGGACTGGCTGAGGTTGAGGCCCTGTACCGGGGAGATTGGCGCAGCGTGGGCTTCCCGTCTGCCAAAGGGACAGGGGTCACGTTATCGGCGGGCTTACGGCTTGGAATGTCCGCAGCCAGCGGGCACAAGGACGGGGTTTGGGCGTTCTTCAAGTATTTGATGAGCAGCGGCTACCAGTGGAGCATAGAACGGGGTATGCCGGTAATTGAGAATGTTCTGGAAGGGAATATTGACAGCCAGATCCATCTTGGCGCAACATATTCGCTGGGAATGATGCGCGAGGACGAGCAAGGCAATTTTGTTCCGGAAAGTCTAAAGGTGGGGCCGCCGTCGGATAAACTGAAGGCGCAGCTGTGGGAGCTGATTGACAGCATGGACGGCATAAATGAGTACGACCCGGCGCTTGACGAAATTGTGCAGAGCGAAGCCGCAAAATTCTTTGCCGGTGACCAGACCTCTCAGGAGGCCGCTGCTGCGATCCAGTCTCGGGCCAGCATCTACATGTCGGAGCAGTACGGCTAAACTTACGGAGGCGCCAAAATTTTTTCAGTCCATCCCACGAATAAGGCTTATCGGAGGGGAAAAGCAGGTGAAGCTGAGCTTTGCGCCCATGGAGGGCATTACCACATACATATACCGCCGGGTCCACAGGGGTCTTTTTCCCGGCGTGGACAGATACTACTCTCCCTTTATCGCCCCGGACGGCTCCGGTCGTTTCAAGGGGGCGGCGAGGAGGGACGTTCTGCCCGAAAACAACACAGGCATCCCCCTCGTGCCTCAGATCCTTTGCAACCGCGCGGAGGCCTTTCTTGCCGTGGCGGAAGAGCTGGGAGCCATGGGCTACGGCGAGGTCAGCCTGAACGCCGGCTGCCCTTCGGCCACGGTTGTCCCCAAGCACAAGGGATCGGGCATGCTGCTGGATCTGGGCTCCCTTGACCGCTTTCTGGACGAAGTTTTTTCCCGCTGCGCTCTCAGGATCTCGGTCAAGACCCGGCTGGGCCTGGAAAGCGGGGAGGAATTCTCCGCCATTCTGGAGATATACAACAGATACCCCCTTTCAGAGCTCATCATCCACGCCCGGCCTCGCTCGGGCATGTATAAAAGCGCCCCGGACCTGTCCGCCTTCGCGCTGGGCTATGAAAAAAGCAACGCCCCCGTCTGCTACAACGGGGACATTTTCCGCGCGCAAAGCCTTGCCGGCGTCCTCGAGGCCGCGCCCGAACTTGACAGTTTCATGCTTGGCCGGGGCGCGGCGGCAAACCCGGCCCTTTTTCGGGAGCTGCGCGGCGGCGCTGCCCTTGACGCGGGGGAGCTCCGGGCGTTTTTGGAGCGGCTTGAGGCGGCGCTTATGGAAGCCGGCCTTGAGGAACGCTTTGTGCTGGCGCGGCTCAAAGAGCTGTGGTTTTATCTTATCCACATGTTTCCCGGCAGCGCCAGGGGGGCCAAGCATATAAACAAGGCCCAGCGCCTGAGCGACTACCACGCGGCGCTCTCCGCGCTTTTCTCTGAGGGAGGCTTCTCCCCTGCGGGGTATTTCCCGGGCACGGGCGAAGGCCTTGCCCGGGGCTGAAAATCAGTGCCGGCCTTTCTCGCCTGGCTGTACAGGTCACGGACATTCGGGGGTATGCTTTCCCGTCTTTTACGAAATGGGTCCCGCACTGCCGAAACTGAAAACAGACATTCCGCGAAAGGCACTGTTCCCGTATGGCAAGCACCCCGTCATAACAGAGTGGGCGGGCGTCCCTGTCCGATTCGCCGCCGGCCAGCACCAGCTCGATATTTTCCAAATATTCCGCAAGGACTATTCTTTCAAGGAGCGATTTTTATCCCCCTGCTTCCTTTGGTTCTGCAAAGTACAAACACGCCCGGTCATCGCAGAGATGACCGGGCGCTGAATTTATATGCTGTATTTTTCAGTATAATGCTCGTAGAGCGCGTCGAAATTATGGGAATGGAGCTCCTTGAGATTTATCACATAGCTGTGAGTGTCATAGGAGTCCCCATGAAGCTCGATCATGGCAATGGCCAAATTGGAACAATGGTCCGCCACGCGCTCAAAATTCGTAAGGATGTCATTAAAAACGAAGCCCTGGGACAGCGAGCAGAGGCCCTGCTGAATCCGGTCAATATGGCGAATTTTCATCTCATCGCAGAGGATATCTATGCGCTCCTCCAGCGGCTCCACCACATAGGCTTTTTCAATATCGCTCTCCACAAAGGCCGACACAGCCAGTTCCAGGATCTCCAGCATGGCCCCGGTCAGTACTGCGAGCTCCCTGCGCGCGTCCTCGGAAAAGCGGAGCTTCTTGCTGTGTATCTCCTGTGCGGCTTCGGCGATGTTCATGGCATGGTCGCTTATGCGCTCAAAATCGCTGAGTGTATGCAGATACTTGGAAACGCTCTCATTCTGCTTTGCGTCCAGCTCCCTGGCGGTAATGCGCACAAGATATGTACCAAGCCTGTCTTCATAGAGGTCAACAAGTTCCTCTGTCTGTTCTATTCTCTGCCGGTCCTCCTCGCTGTAATCAGACATCAGCTTTACTGCGGCTTTCAGGTTGCCCTCCGCCGCCCGGGCCATGGAATTGACGGTAAGCCTGCTCTGCTCAATGGCAAGAGCGGGGTGTTGCAGGAAACGCTCTTCCAGGCGGTCAAGCTCCCGGTTGATGCTCTTCTCTCCCTTGCTCTCTTTCACGAGCAGGGTGACAAGACCGCGTATCTGCCTGTTGAAGGGGACCAGCAGGACGGCGGTCGCCAGGCGGAAAAGAGAGTTAACGGTAGCGATCCGCACCGGGTTTACCACCCAGCTGTTTATACCGAGGCCAAAAATCGCGTCGGCAATATAGTAGATAAGCGCGCAGGCCACAACGCCCAGCAGTTCAATCAGCAGGTAAGAAAAGGCGGCCCTGCGCCCGTCCGCCTTGGCGCCAATGGCCGACAGCAGCACGGGGACAGCCGCGCCTATGGCGATACCCAGAATAATGGGATAGGCGGTGGCAAAGGTAACGGCGCCGGTCATGGAGAGGGCCTGCAGAATGCCCACGGCGGCAGATGAGCTCTGGATTACGCTTGTGAAAAGAGCGCCCACCAGAATTCCAATAACGGGGTTTGAAAAAGTCACAAGAAGCTGAATAAAAGCCGCGCTCTGCTTCAGTGGGGCAACTGCGCCGCTCATAGTCTGCATTCCGAACATCAGCACCGCGAAGCCCAGAAGAATGTCCCCCACATGCTGGTCGGCGCTGCGCTTGGAAAACATGCGCAGGATAATGCCCACCACGGCCACGACGGCGGACAAAGTCGACGTGGAGAAAAGGGAAACCCATCCGGTTCCCTCCACGCTGGAAAGGCAAATGATCCAGCCGGTTATACTGGTACCAATCAGGGCGCCCTGAATAACCGAGATGGCCTGCCCCAGCTTCATCATGCCGGAGTTCACAAAGCCCACAACCATGACCGAGGTGGCGGAGGAGGACTGGATAACGGCAGTAACGCCCGTCCCCAGAAGCACTCCCTTTATCGGGGTGCCGGACAGCCGGTAGAGCACCAGCTCCAGCTTGTTGCCCGCGACCTTTTTAAGGCCCTCCCCCATAAGGGTCATGCCGAAAAGAAAAAGCGCCACGCCCCCCAGCAGGGACACAAAATTGGCAATACTCAGCTTGACTCAACTCCCTGATTTTTTCTGTAAACGGCCACACCGACCTAATTTATATTACCATGTCCCGCATCTTTCGGCAATAGTGCAAGACGCCGATAAATAGCCGCACAAGAGGAAATTTTTACGCTTTTTTTACCTTTCTCATACATTTGCCGCGGCGGAGCGGCGCGTATTGCAAAAGGCGGCGGGCTGTTGTAAAATAGTGCGGACTTATTAATCCTATGCCGCCGCGGCGGGGAATTGCGGGTTCTATGGAAATTCCTATTTTATACAGGGACAGAGATATTATTTTATGCCTGAAGCCGGTGGGCGTTTCCTCCGAGGCGGGCGGAATGCCGGCGCTTCTGGGCGGGGAGATTTACTGCGTGCACCGGCTGGATGCCGCCGTGGGCGGGCTGATGGTCTACGCCCGGACAAAAGCCGCCGCAGCCGGGCTTTCCCGGCTTATCGCGGAGCGGAAGCTTCAAAAGCGATATTTGGCGCTTATCCAGGGCCGCCCGGAGCCGGAGCGGGGCGAAATGCGGGATCTGCTTTTTCACGACCAGGCCAAAAACAAGACCTATGTTGTGAAGCGCAGCCGCCGCGGCGTAAAAGAGGCGGAGCTGGCGTACCGCCTGCTTGAGCGTGCCGGAGAGCTGAGCCTTGTGGAAATTCTGCTGAAAACCGGCCGGAGCCACCAGATAAGGGTCCAGTTTGCCTCCCGGGGAATGCCGCTGGCAGGGGATGTGAAATACGGCAGCAGGCGCCGGGACTGCCCCATCGCCTTATGGTCTGCCGCGCTGCGCTTTCCCCATCCGGTGACGGGTAAGCCCGTCTGTCTGGAAGCCATGCCGCCGCTGATACAGCCCTGGACTGATTTTTCAGATTATTTTATAACTAAGGAGCATGAGAATGAGATACATTGAAGTAACCGTAGACACTCCGGAAAATGAAATCGACCTGCGCTGCGAGCAGATGGCCGCGATGGGAGCCGGCGGCTTTGTAATTGAGAATGAGGCGGATTTTCAGAATTTTCTTGAAAATAACCATCAGTACTGGGACTATGTGGACAAGGAGCTGGAGGACAAGTTCTCCGGCCTCAGCCGCATCAAATGCTACCTGACCGACGATGAGGCGGGGACAAACACCCTCAGGCTCATTCAGGCGGCCTATGGCAAGGTTCAGGTGGCCTATGTGGAGGACAGCGACTGGGAAAACAACTGGCGTGCGTTTTATAAGCCCATAGAGGCGGGTCAGAGGCTGGTCGTAGTGCCCGAATGGGAGGAGATCCCGGAGGGCAGCCGCGTGCCCCTGCGGCTTGACCCGGGCCTTATCTTCGGAACCGGCAGCCATGCCACCACCCGCATGTGTCTGGCGGAGCTGGAAAATTACGCCGCCGGAAGCCGGGTGCTGGATCTGGGCTGCGGCAGCGGGATTCTGGGCATCGGTGCGCTTGTGCTGGGCGCCGTCTCCTGCCTGGGCTGTGATATCGACCCCAAGGCCCCGGATGTCGTATTGTCCAACGCCGCTTTGAACGGCATCGGTCCCGACAGGCTTCAGGCACGGGCCGGGGACATCATAAGCGACGGGGGGCTCCGCGCCGAATTTGGCGGCGGCTATGACCTGGTGCTGGCAAACATTGTGTCCGATGTCATTATTCCCCTCTCCCCCTTTGTCCCCGGCTTCATGGCGCCGGGCGGCGTGCTCATCACCTCCGGCATCATTGAGGGCCGCCAGGACGAGGTCCGCGCCGCCATGGAGGCGGCGGGGCTTAAAATAACAAAGCATTGCTGCCGGGAAGAATGGCACTGCTTCACCGCAGTTCTCGCCTGATATAAAAGAGCTGCACAGCAGTTAAGCGCTCATAAGGCAACACCTCATACAGATTATTTTTATGCGGCATCTGTCAGGAAAAATGCGCAGCCAAGCTGACGCATCGTATAATGACACCCGCGGCAGTTCAATTTGCACAAAAGAACAGGTAACGTTCAAATCCGAGGGAGGCAGAGGGAAAATGAATTTCAGTTTCCATACACCTGGTTTTGTCCGGAAGCCTGGATATACCGATGCCTTTGCCCTAAAAGAATATCCATATAACGGAGCGGGGTATTCCTTTACAAAGGCGCTTTAAACGCAGCATTCCCATCAAAAAGCACTTTTCTGTTTTACTTGTGCGGTTCCTTTTTTGGATTGATCCGTGCAAAAATTTAAGGGACAGCCCCCTGGGGCTGTCCCTTTGTTTTTTTGATTTTAAAAATCAGTAGAAACGCTTGTTTTTGTTCTTGCGTGCTGCCTCGGACTTCTTGCGGCGCTTCACGCTGGGGCTCTGATAGTACTCTTTCTTTCTCAGATCAGCCAGAACGCCGGACTTTGCGCAGCTGCGCTTGAATCTCTTAAGCGCATTGTCCAGAGACTCGTTCTCCTTGACATAGATTTCAGACATTTATTTCCCTCCCTCCAAATACGCCTTGCGGCGCTTCAAGGGCCAATGAATTGGCTTTTTAACAGTGTTATTATAACGGCTGGCGGGGCGCTTGTCAACAATCACTTTGCCGGCTTAAGAATTAAATTCACCAGCTTGTTTTTAACGACAATGGTCTTTACAAGCTGCATGCCCTCCATCTGGCGCTTTATTTTTTCATCGGTGCAGGCGGCGGCGACAACGGCCCCGTCATCCGCATCGGCAGGGACCACAACGGTGCTTCTCAACTTGCCGTTGACCTGAACGGCCATTTCCTTGTGGCTGTCCACGGTCTTGGCCTCGTCAAATTCGGGCCAGGACATCTGCATGGCCATTTTGCCGTATTTGGCGGCAAAGCCCGTCAGCTCCCACATCTCCTCTACCATATGGGGCGCGAAGGGGCTGAGCAGGAGCATGAGCTGCTCCAGATCGCCCTTAGTGAGGCCCTTGGCGTAAAACTCGTTGACCAGGGTCATGAGCGCGGCGATGGCGGTGTTCATCTTCAGACTGTCTATGTCCTCGGTAACCTTCTTGATGGTCTTGTGGATGACGGCCTCATTGACGGCGGAGACGGCAATATCATCCCGGGCGATATCCATCAGGTTCCAGCAGCGGTCAAGGAAGCGTTTGGAGCCCTTGACGGCCTCGTTGGACCAGGTGACCGCCTTCTCAAAATCGCCTATGAACATAATGTGCAGGCGCATGGTGTCCGCGCCGTACTGATCTACAATATCGTTGGGATTGACCACATTGCCCCGGGACTTGGACATCTTTTCGCCGCCCTCGCCCAGGATCATTCCGTGAGAGGTGCGCTTGGCATAGGGCTCCTTGGTGTGGACGACGCCGATATCATACAGGAACTTATGCCAAAAACGGCTGTACAGCAGGTGCAGGGTGGTGTGTTCCATACCGCCGTTATACCAGTCCACCGGGCCCCAGTACTCCTCGGCCTCCTTGGAGACAAGCTCATCGTCGTTGTGAGGATCCATATAGCGCAGGAAATACCAGCTGGAACCGGCCCACTGGGGCATGGTGTCCGTCTCCCGCTTTGCGGGGCCGCCGCAGCAGGGGCAGCTTGTGTTGACCCAATCGGTCATCTTGGACAGCGGGGATTCGCCGTCATCGGTAGGCTCATAGGAATCCACCTGGGGCAAAACCAGGGGCAGCTCGCTCTCGGGCAGAGCCACCCAGCCGCACTTCTCGCAGTTTACAAGGGGGATGGGCTCGCCCCAGTAGCGCTGGCGGGAGAAAACCCAGTCCCGGAGCTTGTAGTTGACCTGCTCTTTGCCCCAGCCCTGGTCCACTACGTACTTCTTCATGGCGGGGATGGCTTCTCTGACGGTCATGCCGTTCATAAAGCCGGAGTTGACCATGATGGCGCTGTCATCCTTGGCGACAAAGGCTTCCTTTGTAATGTCGCCGCCGCTGACGACCTCGATAATCGGCAGGCCGAATTTGGTGGCAAACTCCCAGTCGCGCTGGTCATGGCCGGGAACGCCCATAACAATGCCCGTGCCGTAGCCCATGAGCACATAGTCGGACACGAACATGGGCACGGCTTTGCCGGTGGCCGGGTTCATGACTTCGATACCCTCCAGGCGCACGCCGGTCTTATCCTTGTTCAGCTCGCCGCGCTCAAAGTCGGACTTATGGGAGGCGGCCTCCTTATAGGCGGCAATCTCGTCCCAGTTTTTGATGCGGCCCTGCCACTTCTCAAGCAGAGGGTGCTCCGGGGAGATGACCACGTAGGTCACACCAAAGAGGGTGTCCGGCCGGGTGGTGTATACGGAGACTTTATCCCCGGTATTGGTATCAAAGCGAAGCTCGGCGCCGGTGGAGCGGCCGATCCAGTTCTTCTGCTGGATCTTGACCCGCTCGATGTAATCCAGATCGTCCAGATCGTCAATCAGCCGCTGGGCATACTTGGTGATGGCCAGCATCCACTGGCTCTTTTCCTTGCGGATGACCTCGCTGCCGCAGCGCTCGCACACGCCGTTGACCACTTCCTCGTTGGCCAGCACGCACTTGCAGCTGGTGCACCAGTTCACCGGCATGGTGGACTTGTAGGCCAGACCGTGCTTGAACATCTGGAGGAAGATCCACTGCGTCCACTTGTAGTACTTAGGATCGGTGGTGTCCACGCAGCGATCCCAATCGAAGCCGTAGCCCAGCATTTTCAGCTGCTTGGTGAAGTTCTCGATGTTGTTCTTGGTAACAATGGCGGGATGGATATGGTTCTTGATGGCGTAGTTCTCCGTGGGCAGGCCGAAGGCATCGAAGCCGATGGGGAACAGAACGTTATAGCCCTGCATGCGCTTCTTGCGGGTGACGATATCCATAGCCGTGAAGGGGCGGGGATGACCCACATGCAGACCCTGACCGGAGGGATAGGGGAACTCGATCAGGCCATAGAACTTGGGGCGCTTGTCGCCGGTGATGGCGGCATAGGGCTTGGTCTTTTCCCAGTTGGCTTGCCATTTCTTTTCAATGGCCGCAAAATCGTAATTCATGCTTGCTTCTCCTTGTATGTGAATTTCATTTCCGTGCTGATAAAAAATCCCTGACCGCTTTCGCAGTCAGGGACGCATAGACGTGTTACCACCCTGTTTTCGCCGGAGGTCGCCCCGCGGCGCTCAGTGCCCTTTGGAAAAGGGCGGCGCTGTAACGGTGCGCACCCGTTCCGCCCTGTTCAGGCGAAAGGCTCAGGAGCCAGTACAACGGAACGTCTCCGCCGGCTCGCACCCACCGCCGGCTCTCTTGTGGCAGACCTGCCCCGTCTTTTTTCCTTCATCGCTTGTGGCAATATCGAAGTCTATTTTATCGCTTTTCTGCCGATTGTCAACCCCTGATTTCCGGCAAAAACGCCGAAAACCGGGAGAAATCTCAGTCGTGCTCGTCTACGATGCCGCTGATGTCCACGGGCTTGCCGTCCTGCCACAGGCGCTCCAGGCCGTAGAACTCGCGGGCTTCCTGATTGAACACATGGATGGCGATGCAGCCGTAGTCCAGCAGCACCCATGTGCCGCCGCGATAGCCCTCCCGGTGCAGCGGCTCCTCCTCCGCCTCCTCGTGGAGCACCTTCTCCACGTTGTCCACCAGCGCGTTGATCTGGGTGTTGCTGGCGCCGGTGGCCAGAACGAAATAGTCCGCCAGCGTAGTCAGCTCGGCGATCTCCAGAACGCGGATCTCCTTGCCCTTCTTGTCGGACAGGGCGCGGGCGGCCAGCAGTGCCAGTTCTCTCGGTGTTTTCATGATATCCCTCTTTTCATCAGATAGTCCCGCGCATCGCGGGTCATGTGGTGGACAGGATTGCCCAGCTCCTCCATCTCCTGAATGGTCATGGTCAGTCCCAGCAGCAGTCCCCTGTCCAGATCCTCGTATACGGTGCGGCGCAGATCCTCCACGCCGGGGAAATCGCGGGTAGGCTCGATGTAATCCGCCAGATAGATGATCTTCTCCAGCAGCGTCATATCCGGCTTGCCGGTGGTGTGGTACAGAATCGCGCTATACACATCGTCGTCCACGGCAAACACATCCCGTGCGATGGCCGCGCCGGTCTTACTGTGCAGCAGCTTCAGTGCCTTTCTCTCCAGCTCGTCCAGCGGAATGTGATACTTCTTGCACAGCGCCAGCTGCTCGTCCATATCCAGCTTTTTGGTGCAGTCGTGCAGCAGCGCGGCGATACGCGCCTTTGTCACGTCCGCTCCGTATCGCTCTGCCAGGCGCACCGCCTCCTGCTCTGTGCCCAGCACATGGGGCATACGCTTGGGCTTAAGATAACTCAGCGCGATGGGCCGCAGCTCCTCCGGCGTCAGGTGCGTCAGGTCCGTATGGGTACCGTACAGGTGCTCCCGCCGGATATAGCCCCACACCGGCGGCGGCAGCAGGTCCTCTCCCCCGCCCTGTGCCAGCGCGGCGCGGACCTCGGTGGAGGAAAGCTCCACCACCTGCGGATTGGGCACCACGGTCACCTGCGCGCCGAACTCCCGTTCCAGGCGCGCGCTCTGCGCGGCAAAGGCGGCGGACTCATCCTCCGCCTCCCGGCTGAAGGGCGCGATGTGGGCCATGGCCATGACCGCCTCCGGCCTGCGCCAGTTGTGCAGGCTCAGAAACATATCCGAACCCATCAGCAGATACAGCGTGTCATCCGGATACTGCTCCCGCAGCGCCGCCAGCGTGTCCGCGGTATAGCTGACGCCGCTGCGGCGCAGCTCCATGTCGCTGACCTCCGCCCGCTTCCCCAGCGCCGCTGTGGCCAGCACCGCCATGTCGTACCGCTGCCGCGGCGCGGCACTGCCCGCCGGCAGCGCCTTGTGGGGCGGCTGCGCGTCCGGGACCAGCACCAGCTTGTCCAGCCCCAGGACCTCCATGGCGGCCCTAGCCGCCGTCACATGGCCGATATGGGGCGGATC
>OLPA01002374.1_pt1 | contig 14141 bp, 8 predicted proteins | sample 1672811 | NCBI WGS metagenome assembly OLPA01 (sample SAMEA3136726, study PRJEB25190) | human gut metagenome | biome: human gut; feature: human-associated habitat; material: faeces | place: Austria | collected 2013
CGATGTTGGTCATCTCGGCCAGATTGGCGCCCTTGCCGCCCAGCAGCTCACGCATCTTAGCGTTGCCCTCAGTGAACAGGTAGCAATACTTTTTGCTCATTTACATATCCTCCATATCACAAAAAAATATCTTCATTTTCCGGAATTTCTTATCATTTTGGGGACTTTTCTTTTATTTTTGTTAAATGTACCCCGTCAACCGCTTTATTATAACCAGCTTTCCCCATAAAAGCAAGCATATTTTCCTTTTATTTTCCTGTTTTTCGTAGAAATATCGATATTGCTGCAAACTTTTTTTGGGAATCCATCGTCAGGGGTTGCGGCAGAGGCCAAAATTGTGGTATACTATTATGAATTTGTGAAAAGGCGGCGCGTTTTTCCGCCGTTTGGAGGACAAAATGGCGCAGGCGGTAAACGAAAATTCCACATGGGCAAAGGCCGTCCGCGCCGCTGCCGGACGGGGCCAGCTGAGCCATGCGCTGATCCTGACCGGAGAGGGCGATAGGCTGACGGCGGCCCGGTATATCGCGGCGGCCCACCTGTGCCGCACTGAGAGCGGGCGGCCCTGTCTGCGGTGCAACAGCTGCCGCAAGGTGATGGAGGGCATCCATCCCGACGTGACGGAGGTGCGGGACACCGACCGGAAGGAGCTGGCGGTGGACACCATCCGGGCGCTGCGGCAGGACGTATACATCCGGCCCAACGAGGGTGAGCGGAAGGTCTATCTCTTTACCGACTGCGCCCAGCTGAACGAGCGTGACCAGAACGTGCTGCTGAAGATCGTGGAGGAAGGCCCGGCTTACGCGGCCTTCGTGTTCTGCGCCGACGCCATCCACTCGCTGCTGCCCACCATCCGCTCCCGCTGCGTGGCGCTGCGGCTGGACATGCCGGAGGACGCCGAGCAGGAGGACGAGAACGCCGCCGCCCTGTGCCGCGCACTGGCAAAGAGGAATGTGCCTGCGCTGACCGTGTATCTCACCGGACTGGAAAACCGGCGGATGAAGCGGGAGCAGCTGCTGGCCATGATGGAGGGCGCATGGCAGACCGCCGCCGCCGCGCTGCTGGCGGTCTACGGGAAGCCCTGCGGCGAGACGGCGCAGCTGCTGTGCCGCACCTTTTCGCGGCGGAAGCTGCAGGCCCTGACGGACCTTTTCCGCCGGTACTGTGATGAATGTCAATACAATGTGGGCGTGGGCCATGTGCTGGGCGCGCTGGGCGCGGAACTGGCCGACGTGGTCTCCCACTGATTTTTCCCTTCAGAAAGGAAGGTATACCTGATATGACGACTGTGATCTCTGTCCGCTTCCGCAGCGGCAGCAAAACCTACTATTTTGACCCCGGCGCGTTGACGGTGCCCACCGGCGACGACGTGGTGGTGGAGACCGCTCAGGGGCCGGAATTCGCCCAGTGCGTGGAGGGCAACCATGAGGTGTCCGACGACGCGGTGGTGAAGCCCCTGCGTCCGGTGCTGCGCATCGCCACCGACAACGACCGCCATACGGCGGCCTATAACCGCAGCCGGGAGAAGGACGCCTTTGACATCTGCCAAAAGAAGATCGCCCAGCACGGGCTGGACATGAAGCTGGTGCGGGTGGAATGCAGCTTTGACGGCAGCAAGATCCTGTTCTTCTTCACCGCCGACGGCCGTGTGGACTTCCGCGAGCTGGTGAAGGATCTGGCCGGCGTGTTCCGCTCCCGCATCGAGCTGCGGCAGATCGGCGTCCGGGATGAGGCGAAGATGCTGGGCGGCCTTGGCATCTGCGGCCGGCCCTTCTGCTGCGCGTCCTATATGGACGAGTTCGTCCCCGTGTCCATCAAGATGGCCAAGACCCAGAGCCTGAGCCTGAACCCCACCAAGATCTCCGGCACCTGCGGGCGGCTGATGTGCTGCCTGAAATACGAGCAGGACGCCTATGAGGATGCCATCAAGCGCATGCCGAAGAACGATTCCTTCGTGCTGACGCCGGACGGCCCCGGCAACGTCAGCGATATCAACGTGCTGAAGGAGACGGTCAACGTCCGGCTGGACGAGCGGCCCGACGCGCCCCGTTGCTACCATAACTGCGAGGTTTGCGTGCTGCGCAACGGCAAGGGCAGCCGCGACGGCATCGTCGTGCCCAAGGAGCGCCCGGAGCGCTATGTGGAGCCGGTGGCCGCCGAGGAAATGCTGATCCCCAACCTGTTTGCCGATTACGGTATGCCCTCCGAGCCTGCGGAACAGGCGCAGGAGGAGCGTCCCGCCCGCCGCAGAAGCCGCGGCGGACGCCGCCGCGGAAAGGGCAGCGAAAACGCCGCGCCTGCCGCCGAGACGGCGCGGGAGACCCCGAAACAGGAAAAGCGCCCTGCCAAGCCCGCCAAGGCGGACAAGCCGGAGCAGAGCGAGAGCAGGGAGCCCCGCCGCGAGGGCGAGGGCGGCCAACGCCGCCGCAGGAGCCGGGGCGGACGTGGCCGTGGAAACGGTGGTGATAGCGCCGCCAAACAAACCGAGACCGCAGCCAGACCCGCACCACCCGCTGCCGACACACCTGCCCGTCAGGAGGGCGAGGGCGGCCAGCGCCGCCGCAGAAGCCGCGGTGGACGCCGCAGAAGCAGAAGCGGCGGCGGAACACCCCCGGCCAGTGAGGCATAAGAACCATGGGAAAGTTTAACGGCGTATTGATCGCCAGCGATTTTGACAACACACTGGTTTTCACGGAGAATGCCCTGAAGGGGCTGGAACCGATGCCGGAGCTTCTGCCGGAGAACCGTGAAGCCATCGAGTATTTCATGGCCGAGGGAGGTATCTTCTCCATTGCCACAGGCCGCGCCCTGCCCTCCTTCGAGAGCGTGCGGCACGGCCTGCCCATGAACGGGCCCACCATCCTGTTCAACGGCGCGGCCATCTATGATTTCCAGAAGAACGAATATCTCTATACGGCGTTCCTGCCGGACACGGTGCGGCCCCATATCATGCAGGTGCTGGATGCGTGGCCGGAGGCGGCGGTGGAGCTGTACCACGACGACAACGCCATCTTCGCCCTTCACGCCAACGAGCTGACGCTGGCGCACCTGCACCTGACCCATGAGGCCACCACCATGCTAGACAGCATCGATCAGGCGCCCTCGCCCATCAGCAAGGCGCTGTTCGAGATCGTGCCGGAGCATCTGGAGGCGCTGCGCCGCTATATCTGCGACCAGACGTGGGCCTCTCAGTATGAGATCGTTCCCAGCAGCGCCTTTCTGCTGGAGCTGACCGCCAAGGGCGGCTGCAAGGGCGACATGGTGCGCCATCTGGCGCAGATGCTGCATATCCAGCCCCAGAACCTCTACTGCGTGGGCGACCACGCCAACGATATCGGTATGCTGATGGCCTCCGCCATCCCCTTCGCGCCGGAGAACGCTATCGAGTCCGTCCGTCAGGTGTCCAACATCCACATCCTGCCGGATGCCAGAAAAGGCACCATCGCCGCACTGATCCGTCAGTTGGACGCCCGGTATTGACCGGAGATCCGCACTTTTGGGAGCTATCATTTACATAATGTTTACTTGACCCCCGGCGGGAAAGGGCGTATGATAGTTTCCGGATGAATTTTGAACAATCAGGTGAGTATCCCATGAAACAGACGCAAACGACACCCACGCCCCCGAAGGACGATCCCCAGCGCATGTCGCTGTCGTCCCTGTGGAACCTGTGGGTCGACAATCTAAAGGAATGGCACTTCTATCTGGTGGAGGAACACGGCCACCGCCAGCGGGCGGACATCTCCGGCTGGATCGACAGGCTGCGCCTGCGCTGCCGCAGCTTCATGACCTCGCTGCGCCGCGACGTGCGGCACCAGAAGAACGCCAGCCGCCACCGTAAATTCCCGGAGTCGGATTACGGCATCGCCCAGTTCTGCCTCTATGTGGCGGGCAGCATCCCCCGTATGACCTCCGCCATCCATGAGCGCTTTACCCTGCGGCGCCGCCGTCATATCGACGCGGCCCACGCCTTCCAGAAGCAGGTGGACAAGATCAAGCTGAATCCCGTGGCCTTCCTCAGCGGCGCGCTGGTGGTGGTGGCGGTATGCGCCCTGCTGTCCCTGTATACCATTGGCACCACCGCTGTGTATGACGGCAAGGAGCTGGGCACCGTGTCCGGCATCCACACCGTCAGCGCCGTGGTCGACGACCTGCAGGACATCACCCGCGAAACGCTGGGCGACGCGGATTACACCGTGGACACCGCCAAGCTGGATACCTCCGTGGGCGTGGTCTCCCGCCAGTCGGTGGAGAGCAAGGAGGAATTTGCCGACACCCTGACCGATGAGCTGGGCATGGTGGAATACGCCTATGTGCTGTATATCGAGGGCGAGCCGGTGGCGGCCACCACCTTCCCCGACGCGCTGGACGAGATGCTGGATCAGCTGAAAAAGGGCTACGCCACCGCCAACACCGTGGACTCCTATTTCGTGGAGGATGTGGAGATCCGTCAGGAGTATGTGGACGCGTCCCTTGTGATGAATCTGGGCAATATCGCCGAGATCCTCAACGCCACCAAGGAGGGCGAGGTCACCTATACCGTGAAGGCCGGCGACAGCTACTATTACATTGCCGACCTGTACGGCATGTCGGTGAAGGATCTGCTGGCCGCCAACCCCGGCTACGATCCCAAGCTGCTGCGTGTGGGCGACGTGCTGACCATCTCCAACGCCGTGCCCTATCTGACCGTTGTGAACGTGGAGCGGCAGAATTACGTGCAGGATGTGCCCTATCAGATCGAGTATCAGGATGACGATTCCATGTATCAGGGCGACTATAAGGTGCTGTCCGCCGGCGTGTACGGCAAGGCCGACGTGACCGCCAACGTCACCTATATCAACGGCGAGGAAACCGACCGTCAGGTGGTGGCCTCTGTCACCCTCAGCGAGCCGGTCACCGAGACGCAGGCACGGGGCACCATCCCCCGTCCCACATGGTTCCCCACCGGCAGCTTCCGCTGGCCCTGCAACGGCACCATCACCTCCTACTTCGGCCGCCGCAATACCGGCATCCGCGGCGCCAGCACCTATCACGAGGCCATCGACATCGCCAACAGCTACGGCACGGCCATCTACGCTGCCGACGGCGGCACCGTGACCTATTCCGGCTGGAGGGGCGGCTACGGTTATCTGGTCATCATCGACCACGGCAACGGCTATCAGACCTATTACGGCCATAATAGCTCGCTGGTCGTCTCGGCGGGTGAGCACGTTTATAAGGGCCAGCAGATCGCCCGCATGGGCTCCACCGGTGTGTCCAGCGGCAACCACTGCCATTTCGGCATCCTGATCAACGGTACCTTCGTAAACCCGCTGAATTACCTGTAAACAAATTATTATCGGGAAAGAGGAGGAGTTTCCATGAAGCATTTTGTTTCCGCGGTGCTGGGCGCCGCCCTGTGCGCGGCACTGATGATCCCCGCCTGTGCCATTACGCCTGCGGCGACCGGCGATACCAGCAATATGCCGCTGATGATCGTGCTGGCGGCTGTGGCCGTCATCGCCATCGTGGTGGTGCTGATCGTGATGAACAAAAAGAAGAAGTAACTGCCCCAACGGAAAAGCCCTCCGGCCAGCTGGCCGGAGGGCTTTTTGCTATGCAAACGTATAGCGGAATGAGAAATGTGCCATCAGCGGAACATATGGTCGGCAAAGGCCGTCAGTCTCTCATCGATGCCGGGCAGCTTCACCGCCGCGCCGGCGTCGTTGGCCGTTTCCAGCATGCAGAACCGGGGCGGCAGCCGGAAGGCCTTGTTCATGCACAGGGCCGAGATCAGCTGCTGGGCCACGATGTCGCCGCCGGAGTAGCCGGACACGATGATGGCGTACAGCTCCTTGTCGTAGAAGGGCGTGGTGCGGAACAGGGCCGTCAGCCGGTTGATGCAGGCCGTCAGGTTGGCGGCCAGCGCGTCGTTGTAGTTGGGACACAGCCACAGCACGCCGTCGGCATGGCCGATGGCGGGATACACCTCGTCCACGATGACACCGCCGTAGAAGCACCGTCCCTCCTCACCGAAGTGCAGGCAGGCGCGGAACTCACAGCCGTTGCAGTCGGCCACCGTGCCGTTCCGCAGACTCACGACCTGCGCGTCCACCCGGCCCGCCAGCCGGGGCGCCATCCGCTCCCACAGGGCGATGGTGTTGGAGGTCTTGCGGTTGGAGGCGTGCAGCACCATCAGATTGGGGTGCTCCCTCACCGGCGCGGTGTCCGCCAGCAGCCGGTCCACCAGCTCGCGGGCGCAGGCGGTGTAGGCGCTGAGATAGTCCGTATGCCGCAGCATGGCCCGGATGTGGAAATTCTCCAGCGAGCCGGTGGCCTCCACCAGCGGCGCGCCCATGAAGGCGCAGCCCGCCTGATTGGCGGCAAACACGATCTCGCGGGCGGCGGACTTGGTATAAAGCTCGCCGTCGCCGTCCACCAGCACCGCGCCGCGGCAGCCGTCGAAGAAATGGCCGTTCTGCCGGATGGCGGACAGCATGGCGTACCAGCCCAGATTCACGCCGCCGTGCAGCAGCGAAACGGCGAACAGCACCCGCTGCCCCGTCACCGGATGCAGTTCATCGGGGCGCTGTACCCTCACATGAGGACGGCCCTCCAGCGCGTGGGACAGCACCGCCGCAAGGCGGGGATTCTCCTCCACCTGCGGACAGATCACCAGCAAAGGCTCCATGTTGCCTGCCTCCTTTTCAAATAATGGCGCGGAGGATGTCCTGCGTCTCCGTCAGCCGGGCAAACAGAGCGTCCGGCAGCGGGATATCCTCCGTTTCCAGCCCCGTGAGGGTATAGCGATTCTTCACACCCATAAAGATATCACCCAGACACACGCTGCCGTAGTGCCATTCGCCCCGCAGCGTCAGCAGTACGCTGATGGCCGCCGAGGACAGTGCCGGAGCCACATAGGGCTTGAAGCCCAGCTCCCGCATTTTCAGGTTGGCCGTCAATGCCAGCTCCGTCAGCTCACGGGACAGGGCGTCATCATAGTGCTCGATGGAGTTGGCGATCACCAGCCCGCTGCCGTGGGGGCCGAAGGCCCGTCCCTCCGTCAGGAAGGAGGCGAAGCGCTCCTCCTGACCGGCGTAGTAGGCGGCCCGGGCGTTCATAACGCCAAGACCGTAGCCCTGCACCTGCTGGGGCAGCAGGCCCATGCCGTCATATACGCCGTTTTCGTCCCGGTTGGACGCCAGCAGCGCCGCCCGGGACAGAGGGTCCACCGGATCGGAGATCACGCAGAAGAGACCGCGGAACTGCGCTTCCCGCGCCTTGCGGGCGTACAGTTCCACCAGTCCCCGGTTGGCCTCGAACTGGGCCATCCGCACATCCTTCACGCCGCTGCCCACGGCGGGGATGCCCTTGGACGCCACGAACAGAAAGGCGTCGCAGTCGAAAAGCGTCTCCTGCGGCACGATCTCCACAGGGGGCATGGCGTCATACTGCCACGGCAGCGTCACCTGATTCAGCTCAAATTCCCAGCGCTTCGTGGCGGCCTCGTTGATGTCGCAGATGCCGATGGCGGACACCGTGTCGCCGCCCAGCAGCTTCAGCCCCATAGCGATGGTGCTGCCCACATCGCCGATGGCCAGAATGTGGACGCGCTTTTTGCCCGCTTTGGGCTGCCATGCCGCCATCTCCCGCCAGCGGGGATGGTCGAAGTTCACCGCCCGCAGGCCGCCGGTCAGCCATTCCGCCGCCTCGATGGGCGGCGCCTGCGTCACGGCGATGCGGCGGCTGTCCAGCCACGATACGTCCTCCTTCGCTGCCGTCAGCTGGGAAAGGGCCGTGGCGGAGAAGGCGGCGCGGCCACTCTCCGGCGCACGGCGGTACAGAAAGATGGGTTGGCCTTTGGCGGTCTCCGCCGCCGTCAGGGGCAGCGGCTCGCAGGACACGAAATATTGTCCGTTTTCCTCGTATTGATACATGATGGTTCCTCCTTTTACCGGAACAGGTTCTCCAGCCGCCGCAGCGTCTCCAGATCGTCGCGGAGATAATCGGACACCGCGCCGTCAAGGCTGTACTGCATCCGGCCCTTGTCGGGGCACAGGGGCAGCACCACCGCCTCGCTGAGCCGCCGCAGCGTCAGGCTGCGGGCATAGACCCGGCGGTAGGCGGTCTCCAGCGCCTCGATGATATACAGGGTATTCTCAATGCAGGTGCGGGAGAAGGTATAGGCCGCGCCCGCGCCGCACTGGCGCAGATGCTCCGGATAGACGTAGGGCAATATCAGGTTCACCGACGGCTGTAAGCCGGAGCGCTCCATGTCGGGGTGCTCCACCGTGTCGCCGCCGATAAAGGGATACAGGGTGGACTCCACATACCATGCCCGCAGATTGGGCACAAAATACACATAATCCACATCCCGGCCCAGCTGCTGGGCCAGATCCCGGCCCTGACCGGACAGGATGCCCACCAGCACCTCCTTGATCTCCACCTGCTGCTCCCGCGCCAGCGGGTCCAGCACGCCGATGCGGCGGCCGGTGTGGAGCTGGTCGTCCACTAAGATCACCGGACGGCGAAAGGAGTGGACCACCCGCATCTGATCCGCCAGCGGCGCGTAGCCGGGGAAGGCCCCGATATGCTGGGTGCGCCGGTCGGCGGCAAACACCTTGTCGGTGTGGATGGTCTTGGTGACGGTGTTGGGGATGGCGGCCCGCCGCAGCAGCTTGCCGAAGGGTACGCACATATAGGGGCCCAGCACGCGGGGCTTGGTGGGGACCATGGGCACGCCGTTCAGGGCGGTGATCTTCTCCACCAGCCGGTGCAGCACCAGCTGCGAGGAGATGGTGAAGATCAGCCGTCCGGGGTACAGATCCACCAGCCCCAGCTTGAACCGCCGCCGTGCCTGATGGATGGCGGACAGCACCGCGCCGTCGCCGCTGAAGGGCGGCTTGATGGCGGTCTCCACGTTCTGCAGGAACACCACCGGGGCGCTCATATCCGCCAGCAGCAGCGAGGCGTCGCCGGGCCGCACCGGGCGCAGACCCTGCTGCCGCAGCAGATCGTCCGCCGCCGGGTCTGCCGGCGCGTCCAGCGCCGCGAACAGCGCCCACAGGCAGTCCTGCTCCATGGCCTGCGCGAACAGCTGCGTCAGCAGCAGCTGCAGGGACTCCGTGTCGCCGCCGTACAGGCCCGTCAGGCACAGCAGCCTGCCGGAGGCCACGCCCCGCACGTCGTTGACCCGTGCCGGGTCGCCCAGCAGGGACAGCAGCTCGCGGGTGCGGCGCTGGCTGAAGGATGCGGCGCACAGCAGTGTTTCGCCGCTGCGCAGCGTCATGATCCGCTCGCTCCGGCGGCGGATGCCTTCGGCGGCGGCAGGCGGTATGCCAAGGGTCTGCAGCTCCGTCAGCAGCGGCTCCTCCGGCTCCGCCTCGTCAAAGCGCAGCGTGCCGGGAGACAGCAGCGGCTTATACTGAGGCTCCCGCAGGTAAAGGCCCCGCTGGTAGATATACTCCTGCACCACCGGGTCGATCAGGTGGGAGATATCCCGGTTCATGTCGATGTTTTCCCGGATACGGGTGGAGCTGATGTCCTCCAGCTGGGAGGGCAGCTGCAGCTGCACCACCTTGCCGGTGATCATGCCCACGTCGGCGTCCATATCCTTCTCCTCCCCGTGGAGGGCGGAGACACGGCGGAACACGATGTGGTTCATGCTGTGGACGGAATCGGGGCTGGGGTCCGCCTTGTAGGAGGACGCCCCGTGGATCACGTCGGAGCCCACGATGAGATACAGCTCCCGTCCGGCGAACATGTCCTTCAGACGCCGCAGATCGCCGGGGTTGGCGATGTTGACGGGGATGTTATAGGGGAACAGGTGGACGTGGAACTCATCCGCCACCGACATGGAGGCGATCCTCCGGCGGATCAGGCTGGGCTGGGTCTTTTTCGACCACGAGAATTCGTCCACCGCCAGAAATACCTCATAGCCCATGTCCCGGATGGTGCAGGCCAGTGCCTTGTGGGACAGGGTGAAGGGGTCGAAGGTGCCGGGGAAGAAGGCCACCTTCTGCCGCCGGGTGAACCGGAAGGGGCCGTTGTCGGTCTCGTACCGGACGATAAACTGATAGATGCGGTACAGTGCCGCCGAGCAGTACAGGTCGTTCAGTCCGCCGCCCTGATTTTCCCGGATCAGGAACAGCAGCTTGTGGGCGCACAGGGTGAACAGCCACGCCTTCCGCTCGTCGGGAAACCGGATGGAGGAGAACAGCGTGTCGCCCATGACGTACATGGCCTCCTGCTGCACCGCCTCCCGGTAGGAGGCCATGCCCTTCAGCAGCAGCCCCGCCAGACGGCAGCGGCGGCGGTCCCACACGCCTTCCTCCTCTGGAAAGCGCCGGGGATACAGCCGGTAGTTCTCCAGCGCGAAGCCCACCGTGTCCAGCGCCGAGGCCACCACGCTGTCGGCGGAATGGCTCAAAAGCTCCGCCAGATAGTCGATGACCTCATCCAGCTCCGCCGGCGGCAGCCACAGCATAAAGGAGCCCAGATACTGGGGGATATACTTGGAAAATTCATAGTGGCCTGCCTCCAGCGCCTTGGCCAGCTCCACGGCCACCTCGTTGCGCTCCTCGCTGGTAAGCCGGGGCGCGATGCCAAGCAGGGCGCGGCCCGCCCGCTCCCGCACCACCACCGCTTCGCTGACGCGGATGATGTTGGCAAAATGGGCGGCGATCTGCATGGCGCTCCCGCCGCCGTGGGCGGCATACCGGGCCAGCAGCTCCACGTTGACCACCTTGATCATCCACGGCGTGGCGGTTTTCAGATTGTCCAGCAGGATGTCCGACAGCTCCTCCGGCTTCAGGGCCTTGACCGCCTCCTCCGCCGCCATGCCCTGTACCCGCCCGTACTGATACCGCAGAGAGGGCAGCGGGAAGGTGACGTTCTCCGCCCGCAGCCGCGCCAGCCGGTCATTGAGAAGCGGCTCCTCCGACAGCGTCTGCCGTGCCCGCAGGAAGAATTGCAGCGCCGCCGCCTGCACGGAGGGATCGGCGCTGCGGCACTGGGCCAGCGCGAAATCCGTCACCTGCTGAAGCTGTGCCTGCGTCAGCAGCTTCAGCGGCAGATAGCTCAGCGTATCCGTCAGGGCCAGCGCCGCGCCCTCGTCCTCCACTCTGGCGGACTGATAGTGGGCCAGCAGTACCGCAAGGAATCGCTCCGCCTCCTGCGGCGCGCAGTTCTCCAGCGTGGCGGACACCACCAGCTTGGCGGTGAAGCGGATGTGGCTGGTCTGCTGGGGCGTCAGCTTATGGTCGGGATAGAACAGCAGGTTCAGGTATTGCGCCCACAGGGCGAACTGGGTCTGCTCCACCGCCGCCTGCGGCGCGGAGGAGGGCAGCTCTTTCTTGTAGCGCAGGCTGAATTTGGCCATCACCTGTCCCATCAGCGCCGCCGCCTGACGGCGGATATCGCCCTCGCGGTGCATCAGCAGCTCGTAGAGGAACGTCAGGGTCTGGACCTTCTGTGGGATATGCAGATAGAGGGAGTAGGACTCCATCACCGCCAGATAAGCGCGGAGACGGCGCCAATCCGTCTCGCCGCGGGCCTCCTCCAGCAGACGGGCGAAGCTGCGCTGATCGGTGAGGCGGTGCATCAGCTCCATATTGTGGCCCACGCAGCGGAGCGTCAGGGCGCGGAGGGCCTCGTCATCGGTCATAAGGGCGGTGTGCTTCTCCGGCAGCGGGGGCGTATCGCCGCCGGACATGGTGACATCCACGCCGCAGCTGACCATGAACTGCTCAAAGTCCTCCAGCCGGGCGTAGACCCGGGTATAGCGCTTCTGCTTCTCGCCGTCCACGTCGTCCAGCTTGTCCAGGATCACCTGGAAGGCCTCGGCCAGAGTGGAGATACGTGTGATCTCCCGGCCCTGCGCATCGTGGAGCTGCTTGACGCGGAAGTCGGCGTAGATCAGCAGCAGCGCCTCCACGGAGAGGTAGTCGGGCTCCAGGTCCCAGACGGAGTGGTTGGCGGCCACGTGGCCGATATCGGTCATCCGGCGGCGGCGGAACCACTGGTCGGTGTAGAAATAGTGCAGGTAGGGCACGCGCTCGCCGGGGCGGCAGCCGAACTTGCCCAGATCGTGGCCGGCGGCGGCGCCGGAGACCAGGGCCACGTCCACGGCCACGCCGCTTTTCCGCAGGGCGCGGGCGGCGGTGACGGCGATGTGGTGGACACCGGCGATATGCTCAAGGGTGCGGTAGGGCGTGACCTCCAGGCCCAAACGCATCAGCTCATAGACGAACTCCCGCCTCCACAGGCGCAGGAAGCGCTGATAGGACGGGGCACAGGGACTGCCGGCCAGCTCATCATCGGTCAGGAAATCGAAGGTCCAGGCCGGGTCGTGGGGCAGCAGCTCCGCCTCGGCGGCAAACAGCACCTGCAGCACCGACAGCAGGAACACCGCACCGGGGGCGAAGGGCTCCGCATCGGTCTTTTCCGGGTAGAGCAGGCGGCGGGCATAGTCGTAGGCATAGGCCAGCCAGCCCTCGGACGGTTCGCCGGGGCACAGCGTCTCCAGCTCCGGGCGGCAGAGGGCCAGCACGTCGGCGCAGCGGAGGCGCGCGCCGCTGAACAGCCCGGCAAAGCGCTGCATATAGCCCTCGGTCTCAATGGCGCGGAGCAGGGCGTCCCCGGGGGCAAAATAGTCCGCGGCGGGACGGTCGGAAAGGCGGCGGCGCAGGGCCAGGTCCATCTGGCGGATACGTTTTTTGTTCATGGCAAAACCTCCTGCCGGTGGTATCGTACGCGGGCCGTGTCCGCCGAAAGGCGCCCGTACACCGGTAAGATGTCCGGGATGGACACGGCACACCATAATAATAGGACACTCCCCCGCACGCTGTCAATATTCCGCGGGGCGTTTTGCCACCGTTTTGATACGGAACCTTAGTAAGGTCTTAAGCGTGTGTTCACGATTTGTTCACATTTTGAGGGCCAGGCGCATGATATGATATTGTCGGGGGCAGCGGCGGAACGGAATGACAATTTCTGCCGTCTAAGTAAATAGGCAAATCATCCCGCAGGCGCGCGGGAAGGAAAAAGGAGAACACAACATGAAAAAAGCGGCTTTTGTACTGGCGCTGGTGATGCTGCTGGGCTGTGTGTCCGGCTGCGGCGCAGCGGAGGGCGAGGCCTCCGTGCAGTCGGTGTCTATGATCTGCGGGCTGGGGTCCGTAGGTCTGGCGGACCGGTTCGCAGGCATCGTCAGCCCGCTGGGCGAGACGACCATCAAGAAAAACGACGCCATGACCATCGACACCATCAAGGTGAAGGTGGGCGACAGCGTGAAAAAGGGCGACGTGCTGCTGACCTATGACCTCAGCCAGATCCGCACCGACCTGGAGATGGCCCAGCTGGAGCTGGAGCAGCTGAACGCCACGCTGGAGGACCAGCAGGCGGAGCTGGAGCGTATACAGAAGCTGATGGACAGCACCTATGACGACGCCACCAAGCGGCAGTACGCCCTGGATCTGCGGGAGCAGAACGTGAAGGTGCTGGAGACGAAGGCCAACATCGCCACCAAGAAAAAGGACATTGAGAAGCTGAAGGCCAACACCGCCGACAGCACCGTCAAGTCCCCGGTGGACGGCGAGGTGCAGTCCCTGAACCCGGACGGCGGCACGGACAACTCCGGCAACGCCCTGCCGTTCATGACCATCGTGGAGACGGGCGGCTTCCGCATCAAGGGCTATGTGAATGAAAACAACGCCAGCGTGCTGACCGAGGGCACGGCGGTTGTCATCCGTTCCCGGGTCAGCGACCAGACGTGGAAGGGCAGCATCAGCTCCATCGACTGGAACAACGCCCAGCAGAGCCGCAGCGATTACGGCGACAGCGACACGGCCATGTCCAGCAAGTATCCCTTCTATGTGACGCTGGAGGGCGGCGGCGAGGGCCTGCTGATGGGCCAGCACGTGTACATAGAGCCGGACTACGGTCAGGAGGACACCCAGGACGAAAGCCTGATCAACCTGCCCAGCTACTTCATCAACGACGCCGAGGGCAAGCCCTGGGTGTGGGCTCAGAACAGCAAGGGCAAGCTGGAGAAGCGGAGCATCACCCTGGGCGAGTACAACACGGAGACGGACACCTATCCCGTGACGGACGGCCTGACGGCGGAGGACTACATCGCCTTCCCCGACGACAGCCTGAAGGCG
>OLPA01002375.1_pt1 | contig 14128 bp, 12 predicted proteins | sample 1672811 | NCBI WGS metagenome assembly OLPA01 (sample SAMEA3136726, study PRJEB25190) | human gut metagenome | biome: human gut; feature: human-associated habitat; material: faeces | place: Austria | collected 2013
AGGCGTTGGTCTAGTTATGGCCAAGTATCCATCCCTAGTCATTGCCAGTCATCAGGCGGCCATGAATTTCTCAAACCTCACGTATGCCTTTCCTCTCAGTGTTTCCAGTGCAATGGCTATCATTATTTCTTATGAATTTGGAGCTAAACGCATGGATGCGGTTAAGAGCTATAGCAAACTAGGACGTCTAACTGCCTTAGTTTTTGCTGGCTTTACCTTGTTCTTTCTCTATTTCTTGAGATATGATTTAGCTGAACTCTATGGACATGAACCTGAGTTTTTGAGAATGACAACCGTTTTCATGACCTATAGCCTCTTCTTTCAAGTATCGGATGCCTTTGCGGCTCCACTTCAAGGAATTCTGCGTGGCTATAAGGACACCAAGGTCCCTTTCTATCTCGGTGTCTTGTCCTACTGGGGCTTGACCTTTCCTGTTGGTTACCTTCTTGAAAAAGTTGCTGGACTGGGTCCATATAGTTACTGGATTGGCCTGATTGCCAGTCTTATCGTCAGTGGTCTTTGTTACCAATGGCGCCTAAATAGAATCGTCAAACGCTACGAATCACATCATTAATATACCTTAAACAGTCTAGTTAGACTGCTTTTTCTCTGCTCAAAACTTGATAATAAAGAAAAAGCCTCCTTCATATTGAAAACAAATAAACTGTTGTCAATGTACAGAAAGTTTCTTTTATGAGTGATTAGTTATATTCAGATTTTCCTGCTTATTGCCAAACTGGATCCATTAATGAAAGCATAGATGTTTAATATTGAAAAAGGTCAATTTTTGTCCTGAAAGGTTAGGTGATATTTTATGTTAGATTTAAAAGGCTTTCCTTAATTTCTTTTACATGCAAAAGAGGTTGGTAGCAAGGGACTCCAACCTCTTTAGTTATGACATGATTCTGCTAAAAACATCTCTTAAAACTCGTGACTAGTCAATCTACTTGGTCAAGTAAGTAGGCATAGCCTTCTTTTTCCATATCAGCTTTAGGCACAAATCGCGTTGCTACACCATTGATACAGTAGCGTAACCCCCCCTTGTCACTTGGCCCATCTGGAAAGACATGCCCAAGATGAGAATCTCCTACACGACTACGAACCTCAATACGATCCATATTGTGAGAATGGTCTTCTTTGTAGTTGGCAACCTCGGGACTAATAGGACGAGAGAAACTTGGCCAGCCACAGGCTGAATAAAACTTGTCCCTAGATGAAAAGAGGGGCTCACCGGTCACTACATCAACATAAATCCCTGGTTCAAAATGATTCCAAAGTGGGCTTGTAAAGGCTCGTTCTGTTCTATTTTCTTGGGTCACAGCATAGGCTTCTGGACTCAGACTTACTTTAAGTTCCTCCTGACTTGGCTTGTGATAAGAACTTGAATCAATAACAGGGTTAACGGCTTGATTAACATTAATATGGCAATAGCCATTAGGATTCTTCTTGAGATAGTCCTGATGGTATTCCTCAGCAGGAATAAAGTGCTGAAGTGGCAACAACTCAACTGCCAAAGGCTGACCGTATTGCTCAGACATTTCTTGGAAAACTTTCTCGATGATTGGCAGGTCATTTACATCAGTATAGTAAACACCCGTACGGTACTGGGTTCCCACATCATTCCCCTGTTTGTTTTTGCTTAGAGGATTGATGATACGGAAAAAATGTAGCAGAATCTCTCGCAATGTCACCTTGCCAGCATCATAGGTCACCTGAACAGTCTCAGCATGTCCCGTCTGACTGATGAGCTCATAACGAGTCGTCTCACTACTACCATTAGCATAACCCGAAACCGCATCTAACACACCAGGCACACGAGAGAAGTACTCTTCCACACCCCAGAAACAGCCACCAGCAAGATAGATCACATGATTATTTGGATTTGACATCTTTAGCACTCCCTTCACTAGATACTTGCATCTCCACGCTTTAAGTGTAACGCTTTTTGGGATATTTCGCACTTATGGTGACTTGGAGAGAAAAAAATCCCATCACAATTGTGATAGGATTCATTTTTATTCCATTTTATTCCATTTCAAAGCTTTCACTCTTGATTTTATCTGGTAAAACGAGAGACAAGAGGATACACAAGATAGCTGGAATCAACCATGGCAGTGATGCTCCCGATAATGGAAGGAAGTTAATGATGGCATTAAGTCCTGCAAGTTTGAACTGACTGCCAATTACACTAAGCAAAGCGATAAGTGTCACTACAGTAACTGTAATTTGCATACCAGGTTTAGACAAGGCTACAAACTTATTAGCAATTACAATCATAACAATTGTGATTGTAATTGGGTAAAGAATCAAAAGTACTGGTACTGAGAAAGCAATGATATTATTAAGTCCCAAATTGGCAATCGCAAATCCAATAAGAGTAAAGACAATAGCATAGGTTTTGTATGAGACTTGTGGGAAGGCCTTATTAAAGAACTCACCGGTCGCCACAATCAAGCCTGCTGTTGTCGTAAAGCACGTCACTGTTACCATAACTGCTAGGAAAATCTGTGAAATCGGACCAAAGATAGCCTGTGTTGCACTCGATAGAACTGCTGCTCCAAGGTTAGCACCTTCTCCCAAAGTTGATGTATCAAGTGGGAAATGGTTACCCAAGAATGCTAGACCTAAGTATAAACCTGAGAACATCAATCCAACCAGAATACCTACAATCCAAATGGTTGAGATGTACTCTTTTTTAGATTTAAAGCCTAATTGATTGAGGGTTACTACTGCCACCACACTAAAGGCTACCGAAGCCAAGGCATCTAAAGTATTGTACCCTTCCAAGAAACCATTACCAAAAGCTGAGGCTTTATAAGCTTCTGTTGCAGTATGTGTGCTATGACCACCATATTTAAAGGCACCAACTACAATCAAAATAACGATTAATAGGGCAAAAATAGGAGTCAGGATTCGACCAATACTATCTAAAATCTTAGAAGGATTCATTGCAATCCATAAAGCCAAGGCAAAATAAACGGCTGTGAAGGCAAGTAACCATAGACTAGTATGACTATTACCAAGCATTGGTTCAATACCAATTGAAAAAGCTGTTGCTGCTGTCCTTGGAATGGCAAAGAATGGTCCAATAGACAAGTAAAGCACCGACAAGTATAGCAAGGCAAACTTAGGTGAGATTTTTTGAGAAATCTCATGAATATATCCCTTCGGATTCAGAGTCCCAATAATAAGTGTTAGAATTGCAATTCCGACACCAGATAGAACAAAACCGGCAATAGCTGGCCAGAAATGACCTCCAGATTCAAAGCCTAGCTGAGGTGGGAAAGTTAGGTTTCCCGCTCCGAAGAACATACCAAACAGCAAAAGGGCTGTAAGGCCTCCTTTTTTTAACATAAGTTACTCCAATCTAAAACAAAACATGACGTTTCAAAAGGAAACGGCTTGTTCATTAATACTTTTAGTTAACTTAATTAGTATGACATGATTAATTTGGAATTTCAAGCTATTGAAACTTATCCACAAAGGTTTTTAAAATTTCAAATATTCTGCCTGATTGGATGAAAAAACTAGACAAGATTCCTATCTCGTCTCGTTTAACGACTTAAATTATGGGTGACTAACAATTAGTTCAAGATTTCCCTCGATTTCCCAAGCTTGAACATCGCTTGGTAGAATGAAATGACCTCCTTTGGCAATGTCGTAATCTTGCCCGTCTACGTTAAGGCTTCCTTGACCATCAAGCACACTAAACAAACTGTAATCAGCAGTCTTTTCAAAATCAGCCTTACCTGAAATCTCCCATTTATAAACGGCGAAGAAATCACTTGCTACTAAGAGCGTTGATTTGAGGTCATCTACTTTTGTTGAGACTGGGCGACTGTTAGCAGGTTCACCGATATTAAGGACATCGATAGATTTTTCCAGATGGAGCTCACGCAGGTTGCCCTGGTCATCCTTACGGTCAAAGTCATACACACGGTAGGTTGTGTCACTTGACTGTTGGGTTTCAAGAACTAAGATTCCTGCACCAATGGCATGCATGGTACCACTTGGGACATAGAAGAAATCGCCGGCTTTAACTGGAACCTTGGTCAAAAGATTTTCCCAATCCTTACTTTCAATTTGCTGACGCAATTCTTCTTTTGATTTGGCATTATGACCATAAATGATTTCAGCACCTGGTTCAGCATCAATGATATACCAGCACTCTGTTTTACCAAGCTCGCCTTCATGCTCAAGTCCGTAAGCATCATCTGGATGGACCTGTACACTAAGCCAATCATTGGCATCCAAAATCTTAGTCAAGAGAGGAAAGACAGGTTCCTGACGATTGCCGAACAACTCACGATGCTCTGCATAAAGGGCATCCAAAGTTTGACCGGCATAGCGACCATTCTTGATAGTAGAGACGCCGTTAGGGTGAGCTGAGATAGCCCAGTACTCTCCAACATGGTCGCTAGGAATGTCGTAGCCAAAGACATCACGCAAATTCGTGCCACCCCAAATCTTCTCCTGCATGACAGATTGTAAAAATAATGGTTCAGACATAATTACTCCTTTTTCTAGGAACGAGAGGCCAAAAAGTCTCTAGGAAAATTTAGAATAGTGACCTTAACATAATAGATTCTCAGATAGATGTACTCTATAGGTGTAACTCAGTCATATTAATGTCAATAATCTTCTTATTTACCAAAAGTTTAGGCAAGTTCTTATGATTGTTTACCTCAATTATAAGCATAATTTGTGAAAAATTCAACAAACTTATAAAGAAAAGAACAGAATTAGCAGGCTAACTTTCCGGATCACTAACCTTAATAGACACCTAAAAAAATATGTCCAGTTAAACGTTTTCCTAAATTCATCTATTTGAATTACACAAATTTTTAACCTATAATGTTATTGATATTATGAAAGGAAATCTCTCAATGAAATTCTATTCCTATGACTATGTGCTAAGTCAGATTAGCCAACAAAACTGGGTTATGGTTGCCATTACTGCAGGACTTATTTTAGTGACCGGTGTATTTGCTTTTAAAGCCTTCAAAGAACGCCATGATACTAAGTTTCGTGAACTCTCTATTATTTCTATTTTAACCTTAGTTGCCGTGGTTCTAATTGCTATCAGTAATTTCCAAAGCAATCAATCTAACAACGACCAATTTAGAGCATCTCTTCACTTTATCGAGGTTGTGTCTAAAAATCTTGACGTTGATAAGAGCAAGGTTTATGTCAATACTTCTACTACTACAGATGGCGCTATCCTCAAAGTTGGAAACAAGTACTATCGTGCCATCTCAGGTTCAGAACCTGACAGCTACTTGCTAGAACAAATAAAACTTTACAAGTCTGATGTTGAACTCGTGGAGGTTAAAAAATGACATCTTTTTATCTTACTGTTGCAATTAAACTAGCTTTGGGGCTTATTTCACTCGTCTTTGTTATCAATTTAACAGGTAAAGGAAACCTAGCACCTAGCTCAGCTACTGACCAAGTACAGAACTTTGTTCTTGGTGCAATCCTCGGTGGTACAATTTATAGTAGTACCGTTTCAATCCTCCAATATATCGTGATTTTGATTATTTGGACGATTTTGATTTTACTTCTAAAATGGCTAATTACCAATATTCTCTTTATCAAACATTTGATTGACGGTAAACCAACTGTCATCATCAAACATGGTCAACTAGATCCTGAAGCTTGTCGCTCTAAAGGACTTTCAGCCTCTGATGTCGCTTTAAAATTACGTTCCCAAGGAATTTTTCAACTTAAAGAGGTTAAACGTGCAGTTATTGAACAGAACGGCCAATTGATTGTGGTTCGTGCGGGTGATGAAAATCCGAAATACCCAATCGTTACTGATGGGGTCATTCAAACAGAAATTCTTGATACTATTGGTAAAACGGAGGATTGGTTAAATGAAGAGCTTCAAAAAATGGGATATGACAACATTTCAGATATCTTCATCGCTGAATATGATAAAGGAAAGATTAATGTTGTCACTTATTAAACAAAATACTTGCATTACCGTTTAATATTGTCTACAATGGTCTCATCATAAAAAGGAGGTTCTATCATGGGAATCGAAGATAAATTGAATCAAGCTAAAGGTGCTCTTAAAGAGGGTGCTGGTAAACTGACTGGCGACAAAAAGACTGAAATTGAAGGTGCTGTTGAAAAAGTTGTAGCAAAAGCAAAAGACGGTCTCGAAGATGTTAAAGAAGGCATTGAAGGTGCTGTTGAAGGCCTTAAAAATAGCTTTAAAAAATAAGACAAAAAAGAAGTTTTCAAGCCATTTGGCAAGAGAACTTCTTTTTATATGTTTTCTAAACTGAAATTACTTACGAGAATGCTTGCTTCCTTTAAGTGCAAATGATGTTGTCATAAGTACAGCTCCTAATGCACCTAATCCCAAGCTACTCACATCACCAGTATCTGGTAACGTTGATTGGTTTGCTTGGCTACTTTGTGAACTTTTAGCAGACTGATTAGCCTTAGAGCTTGTCTGACTATTTTGTTTTTGAGCAAAATCAGTCTGAACATTTGTTTTTGTAGCTTCCTTTTGGTTGGAAACTTCTCTTAGCTGACCTTTTGATTCCGCTTGGGAACTTTGATTTTGAGTAAGAATCTTATTCAATTTCTCAGCAGTCTCATGAGCTTGTTGTTGGGCACTGCTTGATGTATTGGTCATTGTTTGTGTCGATTGCTCTTTTGTAGGCTGGTTAGCGAGAGAGGTATTTGATTTAAGCGATGCTCCTTCAAAGCTTGAAGGATTTGATGTTGACGTACTTTGATTTGATAAGGCTGTGTTTGTTGCTGTCAGTGCTGAAGCATTGGTAGCTGGTTGACTAGCACTATTGCCTGTCGTAGTGCTAGTATTTGTTGAGCTTGAGCTACTTGTTTGACTAGCAAAGTTTGGTGGGGTTGGACGTCCTGTATTAGTCGTTTGACTTGTTGAACTTGTAGTACTTGTGCTAGACGTATTCTCAGAACTTATTGAACCAGATTGGCCCCATGGTGTGTTAATGCTACCAGTATTAGTTGAGCTTCCGCCATAGCTAGTCGGTCCCCCATAGCCTCCGAAATTATCAGACATTGAGGTATTGTCAAAGCTTCCACCTGGGAATCCACCTATGCCACCTGCACCAGGACCGTTGTTTGTGCCTTCTTCAGTAGCTGTTGCAGTGGCACTTGAACCACTTGAGGTCGTGATGGTATAGGTTTCACCCGAAGTTAGACTCTCGGTACTAAAGACCACATTTCCAAATGAAGACGTCGCTGTCGTTGTGGCAACAACATTTCCAGAACTATCAGTGACTGTGATGGTGTCCCCTGCACTACCTGAAATGTTAGCCATGATGTAAGATTGGCTTGAACCTGTTGTAAAGGCCTGAGCCATTCCTTGATTACCAATGGCCCAAACGGTACCGCCCGAGATGATACCTGTTCCATCGTAGTCGATAGCGGCATTATCTGCACTTGTCTGAGCGACATAGAGAGAACCACTTTTAACTGTCACATTCCCGTTACTGTCGATACCATCACCATCTGCTAGGATTGTAACTGTTGCACCGTCAATATTGATGGCAACTTCATTTTCCAAATCAGAAGTCGAGTTGGTTAGACTTGAAGTGTCAGCACTGTCCTTGGTTGTCCACTCAGTGGCGTTAATACCGTCATCACCCGCTGTGATGTCAACGGTTCCACCTGTCAAATTGATATAGCGTCCTTCAAGGCCTTCGTCACCTGCCACGACTGTTACTTTAGAATTGCCTTCAACGGTCAATTCATCCGTAACCGTGATACCTTTATCAGTCGCATTAATGGTTACCGTTGAGTCGGTAATTGTCAAGTCACCACTATTCACATCTGTCTCGTCTTCAACTTGAATACCATCATCAGTTGCTGTGATGTTAACTGTGGCATTTTTAATGGTTACAGCTGTCGTCGCATTGATGCCATCCTTGGCCTCAGAAGTCAAATCAAGCGTTACAGAGTCAACCGTTACACTATCAGCCTTAATGGCGTGCTTTTCAGTACTTGAAAGGGTCAAGCTACTTCCAGTACCACTGGTGATGGTCAAAGCTCCCGCCGCTTCGATGGCATTAGCAGAGGTTGAAGAGATAGAACTGTCTGAAATGACATTCACTGTCAATTCTGCTGAGGAATTAGAAGTGATTGAGGAATCTGTTAAGGTTACACCATCCAAGTAGATTGTAACTGGATCCGTCACGCTACCAGCCACAATAATAGTATAACTTGAGCCATTACCTGTTAGAGTATATGAACCTGATTGATTAATGGTAACGGTAGTGCCGTCAACTGTTACTGTGCTACTATTACTCGTTACCACAGTTGTCCCATTAAAGGTAATCGTGGTCGTCGTGCTTTCTGAATCATCACTGCTAGACTCAGTCGTTGTCTCAGACGTAGTATCTGAAGCATTGTTGGTTAAAACTGAAGCTGTCTCTGAAGCGGTCGCTTCAGTGGAGCTTGTACTAGTGCCACTGCTTTCATCTGTAGTAGTTGTTGCCGTTTCTGAAGTTTCATTAGTTGTTGTTGCAGCAGTTTCAGAAGAACTGGCTTCTGAAGTTGCGGACGTGCTTGACTGATCAGATGTTTCACTACTTGTCGATGTATCTGTTGTGTCGGATGTTGTACTTGTTGCTGATGAAGCCGTGTCGGAAGTCGTAGTTGTAGTACTTGTATCAGTGTCTGTACTTGTTTCATTAGTATTTGACGCATCTTCTGTCTGAACACTTTCTTCAATCAAATCGGCAGTGGTTTCACCCGTCGTAACCGTTGAGAGTGTTGATTCGGTGTTAGTCTCATCGGCTGAAGCCTTATTTTCATTTAAGATGACCGAGCTACCAAAAATTAAGCTCGCTACTAGGACTGAACCTGCAGTTTTCCATTTTGATGATTTTTTAATGGCGTAACGTTCTTGTGCTTGTTTGCTATGTTTGTATGTCATATCTTAGACCTCTTTCTTACTTTTGAGATGCCTCTATTAAACACAAGAAACCTAAGACAAGACTTAAAGAAAGGTTAATCTTTCCTTAAAGTAAAAAGTCCCCAAGATATTGGGAACTTTCAATCTATAGGATAAACTACTCTAAATTCTTCTAACACAACTAGACTGTCCTGACTAAAATGTAGTCCAACCTCATGCAACCATTTGCTAAAGAGATCCTCATGAAGCTCTCGCCAATAGGTTAACCTACGGTCTCCTTCACCTTCCTTGTAGGCATGTTTTTCAGAAACCTCTTTAAATGGGATGACCTCAACTTTCGTCGTTTCAATAATACAAATAGCATTCTCCTTACTATCAAGAATGACGCTCAGTTCATTTTCCTTGGGCAATGGTTCATTTCCCACTGCATACAAGTCAAAAGCTGAACTGGTTGCTGTCTTTTGCCCCATCAATACGAGTTCTGCCAAATAATCTGCTTCCACGCCAAAGGCCCAGGCATCAATCTTATCTCCGATTGTCTGATTTAAAATCTTATAGGCTTGCCACATCTGGTCTGATTTCATCAATCTACTCCTGCTTTTACTTTCCTTCCATTATACCAAAAAATGATAGGCCAGATGGCACTATCATTTTCATCTTAATACTTAGAATGTTTGTAACCGTAAAAGGCATAGATAACTGAACCGATTAGCACTGCCAAACCAAAGGCTAACCATGTCTGCCAACTGTACTGACTCATAAAGGAGAGGCAGACGATAATTGAAATAATAGGCAAAACCGGAACAAATGGAACCTTGAACTCGTCCTTCTGTGGCAAGCCCTTGTCCTTACGAAGAATAATGAGAGCAATAGCCAAGAGGACCAAGTAAGCCAAGGTCGCAATGTTAACCAATGATGCCATATTGGCCAAGGAGAAGATACCTGCTGAGATAGCTGACAAAACTCCTGTTAAAAGTGTCGCATGATGTGGAACCTTATTAGTCTTTGAAACCTTTTGGAAGGTTTGAGGAAGGAAACCATCACGCGCCAGGCTATAAACCATACGGCTAAGGGCGTAGGCCATTGAAATACATACCGTAATCAAGGTCATAATTGCAACCACAGAGACGTAGTTGGCTGCCCAAGAAATACCGATATAGCGAAGGGCATAAGCCACAGCATCGTCGACATTCAACTTGGTATAGTGAACCACTCCTGTCAAGACCAGCGAAACCACTGCATAGAGTGAAGCCACAATAATCAAGGCAAGAACGATACCTCTAGGAACGTTCTTTTGCGGTTCTTTAATCTCGTCTACGGTCATAGAGATAGACTCGAAACCAAGGAATCCAAAGAACATGAGGGAGGCACCTGCCATAATTCCTGTCTTTCCTCCATAAATTTGCCCAAAGCCAAATGGTGCAAAATCTGCCCAGTTGCTAGGATTCAAATGGAAGAGCCCCACTAAGATAAAGACCGTCAAGGCTGAAAATTTGAGCACTACCAAGAGGGAGTTCAAACGCAAAGCCTGCTTAGAATTCATGAGAAGAAGAGCCGTCACCAAGACCAAGACCAAGACTGGCAGGAGGTCAATGTAAGTGCCTTGACTGGGATTGAAAGGTCCACTGATGGCTTGAGGCAACTTAAGACCAAAGCTAGCTAGTAGCCCCTTGAGGTAGGCACCCCAACCAGAGGCAACACTGGATACGGCATTCATAAAGACAATCATGGTCAACCAGCCACCCATCCAGGCAGGATACTCCCCCCAGACAGCATAGAGATAACCATAAACACCACCGGCTGATGGATAACGTGAGGCAAACTCAGCAAAGAAAATCGCTGACATCCCAACACACACGGCTGAAATCAAGACCGAAATAATCAGGGCAGGACCAGCCAGAGTCGATGCCGCGGTACCAGTAATCGTAAAGATTCCTGTCCCAACCATGGCACCGATTCCCAGAAGGACTACATCCCTAAGGGTCAGATGCCGTTTCATCTCGGTTTGAGACAAACCAACATCCTTTTTACGAAAAATACTCATTTTTATACTCCATTTTCTGAGAAATACCGCACTATTATACCATACTGCAAGACAAAAATAGAGCTATTTCTGTGTTTTTATACCTCTATTAATAAAAAGCATATCAAGATTAAGATTTCGTAACAAGTATTTTCTAACGTGTGCCCTATATCTATCAAAAACCGACTGCTCAAAACTTTGCTTTAGTTGTCCATTATTCTGCAGTTTTAGTAAATTGGGATCATTTAAATTAGAAAACACTATGAAACTGAAAAAGGTTTTAAATCTCAAGTTATAGCTTTCATTTATAATTAATCTACTAACTGGTATTAGGATACAAAAAAATAACAAGATTTCTCAATCCTGCTACTTTTTTGTCTTATCATTTTGATAATGTTCAGTCATAGTACAGCCAATTGTCAAGCTAACTGCCTGAGTTAAAGTGATTATTTATCGCCAAAAACTTTGAAACGACCTTCTGTTTGGATGTCTTTGTCTCCTGCTGCTGCTACGATTTGACCAAATGGTGCTTGAGCACGGAGTTTCCAGTTAGCTGGAATGTCATATTTTTCAGCTAATTGTTCATCAACAAGTGGATTGTAGTGTTGTACGTTCATACCCATATTCTTCTCAGCCAAAGCCAACCATGTCGCATAAAGGGCGATTCCATGACCTTGCTCTGACCAAATTGGGAAGTTTTCAGCGTAAAGTGGGAATTGCTCTTGAAGGCCTTTCACTACATCTTGATCTTCATAGAAGAGGATTGTTCCCTTAGCTTGAGCAAAACCTGCCAAACGTTCTTTTGTTGCCTCAAAAGCTTCTGCTGGCGTTACTTTTTCAAGCTCTGAATAAGCGATTTCATTCCAGAAAGCATCTGATTCTTCATCCAGCAAGATCACCACACGTGATGTTTGTGAGTTGAAGGCTGTTGGTGTGTTAAGGACAGCTCCTTGAATGGTTTCAATCAATTCTTGGTTAGAGAGCTCAAGGTCTTTTCCCAAAGCATAGATTGAACGGCGTTTTATTTGTAAGTCTGTAAAGTAGGTCATAGGTATTCCCTCTTCCTTTATCATAAATGTTAATTGTTAAAATTGTTAAGCTATTTTGTAATAACTTTGATTACAATAACCATTATAGCCGTTTGAAATGTAATGTCAATAGTTACGACCCAAAATCACTAATTATTGATATTTTTTTCTTACCCGTGTCAAAATACCATCATTGTCCTCGAATGTTAAGGCATTAGAAGATAACCATTTGACCTCGGCTCCACGATTATTAGCACGCTCTGCAATAGCAATCAAATCTTCCTTAACTTCAACTTCAACGACGTAATAGGCAAGACCAGGCATATTTTCTTCACGTTTGGCCAAGTCTTTTCCACCCCATTCATTGACCGCTAGGTGATGATGGTAATCACCTGAAGCAATCCAACTAGCACTTGGAATGGTAAACTTATCTGCCAGCTCCAAAACCTCCTGATAGAAAGATGAAGCTAGCTGACTATCCTTGACTGATAAATGAATATGCCCTATGCGAGTATCCTTAGCTATCAAAAATGGCTCAACTTTGCGTCCCATCTCGTAAATTTCTTGGGCTGAGAGTTCTTCTGTTACACCAACAATGCGACCATCCTCACGAATATCCCATTCGGCAACAGGCTTGTCTCTATAAAGCTCAATACCATTGCCCTCAAGGTCTTCCAAATAAAGAGCTTCACTATAACCGTGGTCAGCTGCACCAACAAAAGGATAGTCCAGCTCGGCGATATGTTTGAAAACATCTGCCAAATCCTCGCGAGAAGGTAACAAAATCGCCATATGGTAAAGACCGTAACTGGACTTGACCACTTCCTTTCGATTGGTTTGAATCAAGTGGACCAAGGGCTTGTTTCCAGCTCCCAAGATAACCTCTTTTTCCGTTTGGGAGAAGATTTCAAGACCTATAATCTGTGTATAAAAGGCTGTCTGACCAGCCAAATCCTTCACATTAAGTACCGCTTCTGCGAGGTAAATCTTACTATTGTAATCGTATGTCATATGATTTTTCTCCTGTGTTGTAATCTTTTATATGACAATATTATACTTAGTTTAATTGTAATGTCAATCATTACAACCTGCAAATAAAAAAGAAACCGAATAGCTTTCGATTTCTTAGCGTTTACTGACTAAACAATCAAGCTCCGGCTTCTTTCCAGTTTACCTTGGCACCTTTTAAAATACCAGCCAAGGTTTTCTTTTCAAGCTCTTTTTCCATTGCCATTTGAACGTCTTCTAGGCTTTGGTCCAAAATCCCATGAATATTTCGTCCTACTGGACAGGCTGGGTTAGGATTGTCATGGAAACTAAAGAGTTGACCACTTGGGCCGATGCTATCCACAGCACGATAAACCTGAAGAAGGTTGATTTCTTCTGGGTCCTTGAGCAAGCTAGCTCCACCTGTTCCCCTTTGAACTGAAATTAAGTCTGCTTTCTTTAGTTGCGACAAGGTTTTGCGGATAATAACAGGGTTAACTCCCACACTACCAGCCATAAAGTCACTGGTTAACTTAGTTTCATTTCCCTTATTTTGTGCTATAAGAGTCAAAATATGAACGGCAATGGTAAAACGACTTGGAATTTGCATATTTGGGACCTCTCATTCTTCTTTGCTATTTTACTTGATTATAACAAAAAGAAAGTTGTAAAACAAGGAGTTACAACAACTTGAGAAGTCAATCTTATCACTAAAAAAGATAGAGCCATGACAGACTCTATCTGATTATGTTTGATGATAAACAACTAGAACTGATAAATGATATTATTCTCGCTTACTGAGGCTCTAGTTGGGTCTTTTGTTTCTTACGGACACCCTGCCCCTCAATATGCTGTTTGACCAAATCCACAACTTCATCATTGGTTGGCAAGTCCGAGTGCTGAGCATCTTCACCTGTAACCGTAATTTCAGTATAGCTCTTTGCTTGGTTCTGATAGATATATTTCCCAGCAGACACACTAGCATCAGGCACCAACTCGTCCGAATCATAGGTGATAGTTCCTGCTACCGAATAGACATGTAGGGTGGACGGAATATTCTTCTTACCAGCTATGAAATCCGCAAGCATGACTGATTTATTTTTGATATTGGTTTCAGTGAAATTATAGGGCGTCCCGATAGTCATGAGTGAGTTTATCTTAACATCATAGTCACTCAGA
>OLPA01002380.1_pt1 | contig 14102 bp, 7 predicted proteins | sample 1672811 | NCBI WGS metagenome assembly OLPA01 (sample SAMEA3136726, study PRJEB25190) | human gut metagenome | biome: human gut; feature: human-associated habitat; material: faeces | place: Austria | collected 2013
ATGTGGCGGCAGCGCGTCTTTCCGGCGATTCGGCGGCGAAGACGGCTGTGCGCGAAGTGCTTCCGAACTTGGCGGTTCCCTTGGCGACCACGGTGGGCATGAGGTTCATCAACTCCGTCTATCTTGTTGCAACGGCTGCTTTTCTCGGATTCGATCCCCTCGGAACGGGTTCCGACTGGGGAACCATGATACAGACAGGTGTCACGGGCATCAGCTTGAATCCGTGGGCTGCGCTTGCTCCCACTATCGCGATTGCTTGCATCACCATATCGGGCAATCTTCTGCTTGATCGAGTAGGGAAAAGGAGCAACCTGTGACGAACGGAGCGGATGCGATTGTCGAGATAGCGGACCTTTCGATTGCAACTCTCGGGGGCAAACGCGTTATCGACGATCTGTCGATAGAGATTTTGGCTGGAGAAAACCGCGCCCTCGTCGGGGAATCGGGGTCGGGCAAAACCACGCTCGCCCTTGCGCTCATGGGACGCATCCGCAGCGGCCTCGTCCACGAGGCCGGAACTATCTTCGTCGACGGGGCGGACGTGCTTTCTCTCAAAGGCTTATCGCTGAGGCGCTACCGGGCGGAAACGGTATCGTGGCTGTCGCAGGATCCCGCTCTCTCGCTCACACCTCACATGACGGTGCGCACGCTGCTGTCAGAATCCGTCCCGATGGACGACGAGGACGCGCTTGGCTTGCTTGACAGGGTGGGTCTCTCGGGTGTCAAAGGGCTGCTCGACCGGAGGCCGCGCTCGCTTTCCGGAGGGCAGCGTCGACGTGTGGCCATCGCCAAGGCCATCGCGTCGAAACCTCGCGTGCTTATACTCGACGAGCCCACCGCTGGCCTCGACGGAGCCGCCGCCGATGAGGTCGTGGCCACCATCAAGGGAATCTGCTCCGAATCGGGAATGAGCGTCGTCGCCATTACCCACGACCTTGATGTGGCCGGCAAGTTCGCCGAATCCGTCACCGTCCTCAAAGAGGGCTGCGTTCTCGAAACGGTTTCGCATTCCGAGCTGATGAACAACCCTGGAACCGATTACGCCCGCAAACTCGTTGACGCCCAGCGGCTTGAACGGCGTCCCGGCGATGAAATGGATTCATCCGCCGGTGCCCCTGTGTTTTCAGCATCAAGCTTCGATGTCGTGACGCCCGACGGCAAGGTTGCAACGAGGAATGCCGCGTTTTCGATCAATCATGGCCGGGGGCTTTCCCTTTTCGGGCCTTCGGGGTCGGGCAAGAGTACGATTGTCAGGGCCATCACGGGAGAGCGCCCTGCGGAAAGAGGTTCTGTGGCGCTCGATTTGGGCGATGGGGATATGCATGTTCTCGCGCGCTCGTTCAAGGATCGGTCGCAAACCGAGCTTGCCGCCGTGCAGATGGTGCCGCAGGATCCCGCGACAAGCCTCAATCCTGCGCTTTGCGTGGACACCCAGCTTTCTCGCGCTGTCAGGCGGGTGCATTCTCGCTGGTCGAGGAAAGAGGTGAGGGAGCGGGTCTCGGAGCTTTTGGCCTTGGTGCGTTTGCCCGACGAGATCAAACGCCAGTACCCCCGCTCGCTTTCGGGTGGACAGGCCCAGCGCGTTGCCATCGCCCGGGCTCTCGCCCATGAGCCCAAGGTGCTTGTTTGCGACGAATCGACTTCCGCTCTCGACCCCACCACCCAAAAGGACATCCTCGATACGTTGAACCAGCTGAAACGAGACGAGGGCTTGGCGCTTGTCGTTGTCACCCATGCGGAAAGAGTGGCGCGCTACACCTGCGAGGAGGAAATCGCCGTGCCTTTCGAGGGTTAGTGCGGCGATTTAAACGTTGGATTGTCTGCTGTCATACAGCGTTTCGATTAGAGCAGTGGCGACTTGGGAAGCATCGTCCATGAAGTAAAAATGCCCTCCTTGGAAATGCCTTATCTTGAAGAGGCCTGTCGTAACGTTCGCCCAATCCTTCATTTCGTTCTCCAGAGCTTCCGGATCGTCCTTCCCTAAGAAAGCCGTAACAGGGCAGTCGATGCCCATCTCATAATTTTCTGCAGGAACGTACTCTTCTATCAGCTTGTAGTCATTCCGAATGATCGGCAAAAATATATCGCAGAGTTCATCTATCTCGAGCACCTCGGGAGATACTCCGCCTACGCGAAACAATTCTTCCCTAAATTCAGCATCGTCATAGAGGTGGACGTGAGCCTCTCTGATGCTCGAAGGGGCTTCTCGGCTTGATACTATCAGATGCGAAGGGCCATGCAATTTATCCAGCGCTGCGATTCGAGCTGCTTCGTGGGCAAGGGAGGCTCCCATGCTGTGTCCGAAATAGGCAAAAGGCCGATCTTCAAAATATGCGGACGCTGCTTTGGCAATTCCCTCTGCTACAAACGAGAAATCGTCTACGAGAGGCTCCGATATTCTATTTTCATGACCTGGATAGCAAATAGCGTAGACAGGAAGTTTCCTGCGAATCTCGCGTGCGACAGATCTGAATGCATTGGGTCCTCCGCCCGCATGGGGCACAAATACCAAAGCTGTTCCTCTCGCTTGCTCTTTCTGATTGAGATCGACTATCCAATTGTTCACGCTTGTCCTCCTAGGAACGAGCCTACAAAACGTCTGCAAGAAAAAGCCAGCCAGTCACGAGTACCTGCTGAACAAGCGCAAGACAAGTCATGGGAGCGCCAAGCTTCATCACGGTTTTTTCGCCGTACCCAGCAAGCTCCATGCCAGAGGCAATCGGTGCCTGATGCATCGAAAGAAAAAACTGACTGGCAATCATTTGGTATGCGATCAGAACAGCGCCCGCATCGCTTACGCCCAATTCCGCTACATCACCGAATAATATCAGTATGGGAAAAATAACGACAGCGGTGGCCAACACTGATCCTATCAAAGTATGGATGGCCAATGATATTGCTGATATAAAAATGACGGTTGACAGAATATCGCTTGGTAAAGAAGCTGGGAGCGCCGTATCGGCAATCCACTGGCTCATGCCTGTGGCTTCGCCTACAGATCCGATCGACAACGCACAGGTGAGGAATACGAGAGTTCCCACGGGAACGTCTGCAAAAGCTTTTGCGTCAAGTACTCCGATTCGAGGTAGGAACATAAGCGATGTGAGAAGCATAGTTCCCCACGCTATACCTATTCCCATGAAAGGGTAAAGCAACCAGAATGCAATCATCAGAGAGAGCCACAAAGCCATCTTCTTTTCTTTAGGGCTCAATCTGCCAAGGTCTTCTAACGAAGCGCGGCTTTTTACCCCATCTACAAAGACCTTTCCAGACGGCTTAAACACTCTTATAAACAGAACTGTCACTAAAAATAAGTAGATGATGTTGGGAATGCCTATAGTGCTGAACCAGCCAACCCAGCTCAACCCTAATTCGGAATATTCAACAACGAGTGTATTGAGGGCTGGTTCCGAAGTCAAAAAGATAAGTGTCGTGGGAACTGCAAGCGCAAAACATGCAAAATTGATTACAGCGGCATCCGTCTCAGATACGCTATTTTCTTTGCACACTTCTTTTGCAACTGCCAATATGACGAATGTTCTTGCAAAGGCGCTTGGAATGATCAGTGCGAACAGCAGCTCTATGACGGCTATCGCTGCAATGAGCGATTGAAAACCTTTGACTTGACCGGATGCGCAAATACTCAGAGCTGCTCTTCTAGCAAGTCCAGACCTTTCAACTCCAGAAGCTATGAGAAACGCGCAAAGCACCAGCCATAGACCGCCTCCTTCGTTCGTCCAGCCAGAAAAAACTGTTAGCGGATCAGAGGAGTTCGTGATGAGCAGTAGCCCCATATACAGCATGCCCGTAATTGGGGCCGGCATCACTCCGCTTGCCCAAAACGATAAAGCACCGAGAGTGAGAGCAAGCTGAATACGTGCTGAGCTTTCCAACTCCGGCAACGGAAGTATCAAAACGAGAAGCCCGGCGGTCAAACCTACCGAAGCAACAATGCCTTTCAAATGAAGCTTTCCAAATGACACTGTTCGCTCGACCTCCGTTAACAACGTTGCCTCAATTCGCTTGGGGCACCTAAGGCCGAAGTAAACTCTTGCCAGGCTAGACATGCGGAAATCTGGAATTGGGTTGTGGCAAGGGAGTTGCGCTCCCCAAGTCTCTCCGAGAGCATATTGGCAATCCCCTTCGGCCACTGTTCAGCGAGGATAGAATCATATGTCTCTGCTCTCCTATGAAGAACGTTAATACTTGCGCTTTCGACGGTTGAGAGGTTCGAGCTGTCGGCTGCTGCCTTTCCGACATGAAACCGTGGCGTCCAAAGAACATCTCCGTAAACGTCGCATAGGGACAGAATGCCTTTATCCGAGTAAACGTCCATCCGCATCAGGGCTATGGCATTATTGTCTGGGTCACTGGAATCCATTTCGTTTTGGAATCGAACGGTAAGAGGAATCCCTCCTACTTCTCCGACTAGAATGTCAAAAGGGCCGGTATCTGCTATCTTCTCCAATCTGAAAGGATGCAAGCTTCCGGCCACTTTCCCAACCACCTCTACAAAAGGGTATGCTACTTGTACGCATGTAGTCACATCTATGCTTAGCAATTCGTGTTCCTTGCGAAGGGAAGCTGCGGCATCAATGAAGCGCTTAACCGAATCGAGATATGGATAGAAACCGTTAAGCATGAATTTGCAATCATGTTCTGCAGCGCATCTGGTCAGCTCAAGAACCTCGCTGCTATGCATGGGCTGCTCTTGGATTACGTGAATGCCCTTCTCGAGGAAGGAGCGAGATATTTCAACTCCATCTCCTCCAACCATGGCTGATCTTACCACGACACAAGCAAGATCTATGTTTGCCGGAACGGCATTAGCCCCTTGATACAGAGGAACTCCGTATGATGCAGCCAAGGCGGCGCTTCTCTTGCTCCCCCTGCCTACAATACCAGCCAGCTCTACATCGTCGGCAATCTTAATGCCCTCGGCATATACGCTTCCGAACGTGCTCCCCACAACCACGGCTTTCATAACTCGCCTTCCTCGACTTCAAACAAAGACTTTGACGGTACAATTTCGATTCGAGCACTCTTAGACAAAGATAGAATTCCGTATATCGCCAGTTCTGGATCAAGCAGATCGGGCAAGTTGTATACGCCATTGGGGATGCTCCCAGCAAGGAAACTCTCTATGGCATAGCATGCCACTGCTGCAGTTAGCTCATAGCTGTCGGCCGATTTAACAATGTAGGCCATTTCTCCAGAAGTTGCAGCCAACGTATAAAATGCCTGTCTACCCATAGCATCGATGGATGCGGCTATGCTGATTTTCTTGCTTGCTTCTTCGAGGCTCTGGGTTTTCGACAACTGTGCGTCGACAAGAGCCTTGCAAAACAGATCACCTACAAATACGTTATACCATTCAAGTCTTGGAAGTGCCTCCTTCTCGGCTATGACTCTCGCCTCTTCTGACAAAAAGGCTCTGCAAAACGACCCTTCGGGAAAGCAAGAGGGGGCGGGGGTTGGATCGTGGTCAAGTTCGCGGACTGCGCCGCTACGCCACATGGAGCCATTGTTGCCATATCCCGACGTATCGGACATGCTCAAAACTAGATCCGCCGCAGCACCCAGAGAGATATCTTGGACTCCCCCGGCAAAGCCAACAATATCCTGTCCTTTGTTTGCGGAAATAGCCATCTTTAGTAGAAGACCCGAGAGCCCCGGCACCATTCCTGCAGAAAATACAACCGGTGTTTCCGCCGATTCGTCAGCTAGGGTTTTGCACAGGTTTTCGCAGCCGGCAACGTCAAAGTATGCAACGCCTGAGCTTATGGCGGTTCTTGCTGCTGGTTCGCTCAGTAGATACGCGGGGCCAGCGCAGTTGACCACCGCATCGCATCCATCGAGAAATCTTGACAAAGAACTAGGGTCTGTCATGTTGACGATGAATCCGGCCGAGCGAGCACCGAGGCGAAGCTCGTACCCCTTAGCTTTCAGCATGTCGGCAAGCAGTGATCCAACATGCCCGCTCGACCCAAGCACTCCGATCATCGAAGCCCCACTCTCTTTGCGACATCTTTTGCGTGTTCTCCGGATATGCAGGTAAAGTGATCTCCTTCTATATCTTGGGTGTCTATCCCCATGAGGGCGACGCTGTTCCAGAAAACCGTTTCATCACCACCGATGTTCTTGAATAGCCCCATTCTTCCACTGTCTCGCAAAAAGTGGATAGGGCCAAGATAGGGTTTTGATTCGTATTCCATTACTGCAATCAAATTATGTTTGAACGTCCTGTAAATTTGGGTCAATCTTTCTACGACGTTGCTATCGGCGGTCACGGTTGAAAGTATCCTACGCATGCGCTCGTTCGAATCTAGGGAGGCAATCTTCTTCAGTTTTTCGACAACAGGGCCTTCACCATCGAGAAGATCCAATACTCCAGGGTGTCGGATCTGGGCATCAGCGATTGCGTTGGCGAAGGCTTCGTCGTCTTTCGGATACCCGAGGTCTTCAGTTGGGGCATTAAGTACGCGAGCAAAAGCATACTCAATCATTACGTCTTCGGTGATTTTGAACGGGAACCCATATGAGCTGATGACAAAGAGATCGGCAACGGTTTCTCCCTGCTCCATCAGGTTTCTTGCAATCTCTGTTGCGATCAAACCTCCCATGCAGTATCCCACTATCCTAAAGCTGCATCCATTCCATTCCGAGAGGCGGTCGGCATACTCTCTTCCGAGGGTTTCTATAAGAGATCGGGTGTCATAATCCAAGGCTTTTTGCATGTCGGGCATTTGCACGCCGATGATGAGTTTGTCACCCGAAGCGCTAATAAGGTCGCGGTATGGGTCAAGAGTGCCTGTTCCGTCATGCACCAATACGTTAACGACGCCATCTCCGTTTCCGTCTTTCAATACGACAACAGGCGCCATCTGCCCTTTGGGCGCGGCCTTTTCTGCTTCTTCTGTACTGGAGAGCGCGAGTGCGAGTGAGCTGACCGTTGGGCTTTCCATCATCTTTCTCAAAAGCCACTCCCATTCAAGTTCAGCCGCTTCGTCTACGTTCTTCTTTATCTGGGCTGCGAGTTTGGTGGCCAAAAGCGAATCGCCTCCAAGCTCAAAGAAGTCGTCATCCCTCCTGACGCTATCTGCTCCGAGTACTTCAGAAAACTCTGCAGCTAAGCGTGCTTCCAAATCGCTACGGTAGCTGTCTCCCTCATCTCCGATGCCCGCAGTTTTCGACTGCATTCTTCCGAGCAGTGGTAGGCGTTTAAGCTCGGCTCTGTCAACCTTTCCGTTTCTCGAAAGGGGAAGGGTGTCGATTATCCCAATGGCTTCAGGAATCATGTATGAGGGAAGGGTTTCTTGTGCGGCTGATACCACATCATCGACCGAAAGCGCGGCTATATCAGCCTTTGCTTGTGCGACTATCAGGTGCTGGCCAAAGAGATCCGGTTCTTCGTTCGTAGGAGAGCAGTCCGTCAAGCCAAAACCTGCTTTTGCGAGGATTCCGCTCCATTCGTCGAGGTTAAGGAATACCTTGCTGGTTCCTGCACGCAAATCCGAGTACTCCATCCCGAGGGCATCTTGGAAATCCATGCTGACCATAAGGGGAAAGCTCTCGCGCGTGGCCTCAATAAAGGCCAAAATGCCTCCCGGAGAAAGAAGGGATTTGATTTGCCCCAGCCCTGCAAGGACATCGATGCAATTATGGAGTACGTTTGCGCCTACGATGAGATCAAATGAGTTGTCTGCAAGTCCCTGAGTTCTGGCATCCTTATTGACATCGTAGATGGCGTAGCCAATCCAGTTTTTACCTTCGTAGCGATTTCGGGCTTCAGAGAGGAAGAATTCAGAGATGTCAGTAAAAAGATATGTGCTCCCCGTTCCCTCAAGCGCATCGATGAGCGAGTCGCTGCTGCCTCCCGTACCGGCCCCGACCTCAAGAACTCTCAACCCACCCTTGATGCGCGCAAATTCCGAAACCATGCTAACTAGTGTGGAGTTGAGAGTTTTGGAGGCTAGGTTGTCCCTGTAGGTTGAAGCGGCTACATCAAAACCACCTTCGGGAAAAAGTATGGATAAATGATCCACTTTCCCCGACACGAGGCCGGATAAGGAATCTATGCATGTGTGCAAAAACGACAAAAGCCCTTTGCTGTACTCGACTTTCAGTTCCAAGGATTCGAGCTGTTGCCATAAAGCCTCAATGTCGCCTCTCTTATAATCGTCCGAGAAGCAAAACGAGTCGCCCTTTGCATTGAGCGCTTTCATGTCGACGAGAGACTTCGCCCATCTCTCTAGGAGCCTTCTGTTCCTCTCTTTGGCATTGAGTCCATGCATCATGTCGTCCATTGAGAAGCCATCTTTGCTAACGGCATCTGCTATCAAATTCATCATGGCCGACAAGCAGACCTCGTCAACTTTGCGGCAATACTCTGCAACTTCGTTGACAGCCATTTTGCTGAAGCGATCTCTCATACATTCTTTCATGGCGACCGTAGATCTCTTGAACAAGGATTCTGACTTGTCGGGATTGACCTTTTCGGCGATGACTGCGGCGAGAAGATGCTTGTCGGTTTTATCGTCGTCGGCAGCAAATGCGACAGCCTTGTCTACTCCCGGTGCCTTTTCTAGAGCGGCTTCCACTTCGCCTAGCTCGACGCGGTAACCCCGTACTTTAATCTGCTGATCTGCACGCCCGAGAAACTCGATGTCGCCGTTTTCCAGGTATTTGCCCATGTCGCCGGTTCGATAGCATTTCACTCCATCCCGCATTATAAAACTCTCGGATGTTCGAACAGGGTCATTGAGGTAGCCCGAAGCAAGGCTCTTTCCGCTAATGATGATTTCACCCGGAACGAGAAGAGGCAGCGATTCAAGTTCGCGTCCTACGATATCAAACTCCTGGTTAGCAAGAGGCTTTCCGTAGGGAATGCTTGCCTTTTTCGAATCCGATGGATTGATTTCGTGGAAGATCGACCAGATTCCTCCCTCGGTGGCACCGCCGAGGCTCACCATTTTCAAGTGAGGGATTTTATCTGCGATATCGTTGGGTAGAGAGACGGGTATCCAGTCGCCAGACAAGAGAGCGAGCCTCAAGGAAAGAGAGGGGACATCCGGAGCCGTATCAAGGTAGTAAGAAAGCATTTGCATCTGCTGGGGGACAGAATTCCATATCGTTACCTTGCGTTTAACAACTACGTCGCACCAGCTCGACGGATCATTAAGTGATGAGGGTTCGGGGAAGATAAGCTCTCCTCCGACGGAAAGGATTCCAAATATATCATATATAGCTAGGTCGAAGGTTAGCTCGGCCAATCCGATGATCTTGTCGCTCTGCCTAACGTTGAATCGAGAGTTTATGTCGGCGATGGTGTTCCACGCGGCGGCGTGGCTCACCGCCACCCCCTTCGGCACCCCGGTGGAGCCGGACGTGTAGATCACGTAGGCTTCGTCAGATGGCAAAGTCCGATCCTCGAAGTTAGCGGAAATGTCATCGCTTAGGATAAGGTCGATATCCATAGCTTCTTCTTTGCCGGCCAAGTCAAGCCTTTCGAGGGTTTCAGCTTTGGCGAGAACCGCGCCCACTTCCGCATTGCCCATAACGGTGTCGACTCTTGATCGAGGATGGTCAGGGGATAGAGGAATAAAGGGAGCGCCGGCAAGGCTGCAGCCGATCACCGCAACTACTTGTGCAATGCTCTTCTCAAGAATGATCGCAGTCCGAACTCCTCGCTTTAACTTATGGGCCACTTTGAGGGAAAGCGCCCTCAGCTCCGCATATGTCACAAACTCATCTCCCAATCGCACGGCGGGGAGCTCTGGATGAGAGAGGGCTGTCTTCATAAAGTCTGAGTGGAGGGTACTCGACACTATTTCTTTGCCGGTGTCGTTTGCTGCGATGCGAACAAGTTTCTGCTTTTGAGGTAAATGGACTATCCGTGTCTCTTCCCATGTCGCTTTGCTCGAGGCAAGACTTCTAAGGGTCTGTTCGAAGGATGAAAAGGCATCTGAAACCAGACCGTCAGGGAAGACTCCAGCGCGCTCATCCCAATTGATTACAAGAGACCCATTCCACTCCATCGCTTGGCAGTCAAGCCATACTTGGGGGGTTTGTGAAAGTCCGCCGATGACTCGAGAGCCACGAAAGAGGCTTGTTTCGCTCAAGGACGATCCTCCGCGTAGGCCGATGCTGCTCGTGAAAACGAACGGCATGAGCGCCCCACCGCCCGCACGTCCACGTCGTCGCGCGATCTCTCTCAGCACGGAGACTCCGGAGAAGCTTCTATGTTCAAGATCCGACCATAGCTGTGATTACGCTGCAAAAGCGCGGGAGAAGAAGGGCGCGCGCTCGTCACGAATCAATCCCAATAGGCTTGACATTGTGAAATCACCGACCGTACGCATGATTCCAGGAATGTCATCCCCCCTGTTCAACATTGTCATATTGATCGTGAAATCCGATGATTCCGCCCACAGCGCCAAAGTGTCCGAGAATGCAGCGACCAATGCAGCTGTGGGGGTAACCCCTTTCTCTGCGCTTGTGCGACGGAATTCTGCCCATTCGTTATCGGTAAGGCTCATCTGGTGCCTAATGAATCTAACTCCCGTTCGCACGTCAGGATTCGGCCCCATGGGAAGCATAGGGGCGGGAGGCAATTCGTCAATGCGTGCCGACCAGTATTCCTCATCTGCTTTTAGAGAAGGGCTGGAAACTCCTCGGGTTTTTGCATCCATGACAAAATCTCTGAAGGAGATCTCGTCGCTGCTATCTAGTTGCTCGCCGTCATATGCCCGAGCCAGATCATTGAGGATTATGGTAATGCTCAAAAAGTCACAAAGAGCCAAGTTGACTGATATGTGGAGGATTGACTTAATCCCATCAGTACTCACTTTCAGTTCGTACGGATGGACCGAGGTTGCATAATCCTTGTGATCCATGGTTCTACGACATTCGGAAGCGACCTCTTCTAAGCTTCGCGATTCGGCTTCGACGAATTCAATCAATCCCACATCATATTCTTCCAGCACCTGCTGATAACCGTCTTCAGAAATGACCGAGTGAAGTACGTCATGCCGAGCCACCACTTTTCGCCATGCGTTGTTCAATCGCTCGAATTCAACGCCTCCCAAGCTAATCTCCATGTACCCTTGGCATCCCACTCCGCCGTAGGGATAAGCTTCGCTCTTGCCAAGCTGATAAGCTTGCTGTATGTCTGTAAGAGGATAAGGATCGTACCTTTTCTCGGGCTCGCGCTTTATCGGGCGAGGTTCGTTGAGGGCTGCGATTACAGCATCCCTGTTCTTCTTTATCAGGTTAGCCCTTTCTACCGTCATGGCTCCAGATGGCGCTCTGAATTTTAGCTTTCCGTCCTCGACCCATAAACGTATTCCCGCATATGCCATCTCTTCAAGAAGGCATCGGATCTCGTCCATCATAGGGTTCCCTCCTCGTATGTGTCCCCGCATGTCGTATCTATCTTTTGGCAGATTCCGGCTACGGTCGGATCGGATATAAATTCTTGAAGTCCAATTTTGAATCCAAGACGCTTTTCCAAAGCGCTCGTCATTCTCATGGCCATGAGGCTGTCGCCGCCCAGCTCGAAGAAGTTCGACTCCCTTCCGACGGGCCCCGCATCGAGCAGCTCCTCCCACACCGACGCCACGGCGCGCTCCGCTTCGGTGGCCGGTTCGGACAGGGAGGATGCGGACGGGGCCGCTTCGGGGGCCATGCCGGCCAAGGCCTTTCGATCGACCTTCCCGTTCGCGCTCAAGGGCCACTCGTCTAGGACCGTCACGTCATGGGGGACGAAGTAGGAGGGAAGGAGCCCGGCCACGCGGGACAGCACCCCGGCCGGATCCACGTCAGCCCCCTCGTCGGCGACCACGAACGCATGCACCACCGAGCGCTCGCGCTCGCCGGCCACGACGGCCACGGCCCCCTTCACCCCGGGGCATCCGGCCACGGCGGCCTCGACCTCGCCCAGCTCCACCCTGTGGCCGCGTATCTTCACCTGCTGCTGGGAATCCTTGCGACCGAGGAACTCCAAGACGGCTCCGGGCCAGTAGCGGCCCATGTCCCCCGTCCGGTACCAGCGCCCCCCGTCCTCGACGAAGGAGGCGGCCGTCTTCCCCGGATCGCCCAGATACCCGTCGGCCAGGCTCCCCCCGCCGATCCACAGCTCGCCGGGCACCCAGTCGGGGCAGTCGAGGCCGTCCTCGCCCACGACGCGGAAGGACTGGTTGGAGAGGGGTCTGCCGTAGGGGATCGAGCTCCACGACGGATCGACCTCCCCGACCTCGAAGTAGTTCGACCATATGCCGGCCTCGGTCGCGCCGCCCATGGCCACGAGCAGCACCCCCTCGGGCAGCTTCGAGCGCAGACCCAGCGGCACCCAGTCGCCGGAGACGAGGGCCAACCGCAGACCGGCCGCGGCCCCGGGGCCGTCGTCGAGCATCACGTCCAGCAGGGCGGGGGCCGAGTTCCACACCGTCACGCCCCGGGACGAGACGAGCTCGCGCCACGCCGATGCGTCGCGGCGCTCCTCCTCGTCGGGCAGCACGACGGCGGCTCCGAACGAGAGGGCCCCGAAGATGTCGAACACGGAGAGGTCGAAGTCAAGGGCCGACACGCCCAGCACCGCATCTCCCGGCCCCATGCCCCATCGGCGCACGACATCGGCGATGGTGTTCCACGCGGCGGCGTGGCTCACCGCCACCCCCTTCGGCACCCCGGTGGAGCCGGACGTGTAGATCACGTAGGCCAGCGCGCGCTCGGAGGGGCCGGCGGGCGCGGGGAGGGGGTCGGCCGCCTCGAGGCGGGCCAGCTCGGTGGAGTCGACGCACAGGGACGCGCCCGCCTGTTCGAGGATGAGCGCCGCGCGGGCCTCGGGCTGGGAGACGCCGACGGGGACGTACGCCGCCCCGGCGGCCAGCACGCCCAGCACGGCTGCCACCTGGCCGGGCCCCTTCGGGAGCCTGACGGCCACGCGGTCGCCCTCGCCCAGGCGCATTACGCGCACACCCGAACCATAGCGGCTCTGCACGTTGATATCCTCCACATGCATGCGGATGATGATGCCCTCCAGGCTGATGAGAATGATATCGTCGGTGTCGTCGATGACCTTAAGCCCCGCGACGTGGCCTTTGCTGCCGTAGTTCCGGATTCCCAGGCCGCCGCGGTACTGGGTTCGGTAATCCCGCACGTCCGTGCGCCGCCCCTTGCCTTCTTCCGTAACGGTGAGCACCGTTGCGCCCTCGCGTACAACACCCACGCCCACAACGCTGTCGCCCTCTTTCAGGCGGATGGCGCGGACGCCTGTGGCCGTGCGGCCCAGCGGACGGGCATCGTTCTCACTGATGCGGATGGCCATGCCGTTCCGCGTCGCAACGATCAGCTCGTCTTCGCCGCTGGTGATACGAGTCCACGCAAGGGAGTCTCCCTCGTTCAGGTTGATGGCGATAAGTCCGTTTTTGCGGATGTTGCTGTAATTTGCCAGAGCCGTGCGCTTGATGACGCCCGCTTTTGTGACCATCGTCAAATAGCCTTCGGCGTTGTCGCTGCCGGGCACGCGCAGCATGCTTGTCACCTGTTCGCCGTCCTGCAGAGGCAGCAGGTTCACAATGTTCACGCCGCGGCTGGTACGGCTGCCCTCGTACACCTGGTATCCTTTCAGCCGGTACACGCGGCCCATATCCGTTACAAACAGGATATAGTCATGCGTAGAGGCAAGGAACAGCTCTTCCACAAAATCTTCATCCTTGCGGGACAAGGCTGTGATGCCGCGGCCGCCGCGGCGCTGCGCCTGATACGTATCCGACGGCTGCCGCTTGATGTAGCCTGCGTGCGTCAACGTGAACACGCTTTCCTCCTCGGGGATGAGATCCTCAATATCCACTTCGCCGGAGACATGGGCAATCTCGGTACGGCGGTCATCGCCGTACTTTTCACGCATGGCGTTCAGCTCATCCTCCACCACCTGCAGCACCTTTGCATCGTCGGCCAGAATGCCGCGCCAGTCGTCGATCTTCGTATGCAGGTCGCCCAATTCGTTCTCTATTTTCAAAATCTCAAGGCCCGCCAACTGGCCCAGCTGGAAATTGACGATGGCTGTTGCCTGCGGGTCGTCAAAACCGAATTTTTCCATG
>OLPA01002382.1_pt1 | contig 14098 bp, 13 predicted proteins | sample 1672811 | NCBI WGS metagenome assembly OLPA01 (sample SAMEA3136726, study PRJEB25190) | human gut metagenome | biome: human gut; feature: human-associated habitat; material: faeces | place: Austria | collected 2013
AAAAGAATTTCTGCTGATTTACCGCAGTTGGCGCCAGCAGCGCCGCCTCAACGCCTTTTTTAAACCACTCCGGCACGTCGCCGCTCATATCGGCTACTTCCAACGGCGTTTTGCTTTTATGTGGCACGCCCTGAGTTTTGCCGTAGCCTATTGCTATGACTATGCAGAGCTTTTCCCCGGCGTCAAGCTTGTAAGCCGTCTTTATCCTTCTGTATGTCATGGCCACCCAGCAGGTATTGAGTCCGAGCTGCTGGGCAAGGAGCACCAGCTTTTCCCCATAGTAGCCGCATTTTTCTTCAAGGTCAGCGCCTTTCTTCCCTATCATTGCGATATAATCAGTCACGCCGGAGAACTTGCCATAGTGCGCCATGGGGCCGTCAAAAGCCTTCGGTTCCCCGGTGATTAGCTGTATATGCAGCCCGCTTTGCGCGTTCAGCTCTGCTATTCTTCCTTCCAGCACATCTTTCGCCTCGCCGTCAAGGCCCCTTTGCTCATATGCCCGTACAGAATGGCGCGCCCGCATAGCTTCATTTATATCCATCTTTACCTGCATCTTTTTGTTTCCTTTTTTATCAAATATTAACGTGGTATCTCACTGCTATCCGCCCGGTCTTGATGATACCATCCCGCATTTCATCTGCTTAAGCCATTGCATAACCTTGTTTAAAAAGCGCCGTTCAGGCGTAAAACCGCCTGAACAGCGCCTTGCTGCATTTTGCTTTAAATTAATATGCCCTTGCGAAATACATCATTGTCTTTGCCTCGCGGTTGCAGAATACACACTTGCAGCCGGGCTTTACGCTTACTTCCTCATCCATGGGCTTGCAGCGGGTAGATGCGCCGGTAACGCACTTTATTTCTATCTCGCAATCGGGATCAGCACACCAAGGGGCCTTTACGAAGCCCTTCTTTACACCGTCCATAAAGTCGCCGAAGTTTTCAGCATGAGTAGTATGAGCCTTGCGATGTTCGAGAGCCATATCATACATGCTCTGATGTATATCGGCCATGAGCTTTACGAGGCTTTCTCCTATGCCTTCGATTGGCATAGTGAACTTCTCGAGGGTATCGCGGCGCACTACGGTTACCACGCCGTTCTCGATATCCCTGGGGCCTATCTCGATACGGGCGGGAACGCCCTTCATCTCCCACTGGTTGAACTTCCAGCCCGCACTCTGCTCGCTGTCGTCCAGCTTTACGCGGAGACCCGATGCCTTGATCTCGTTATACAGCTCGGTCGCCTTCTCCAGAACGCCCTCTTTGTGCATGGCAATGGGCAGTATGACTACCTGAATGGGGGCTACTTTGGGAGGCAGCTTGAGGCCGCGGTCATCGCCGTGAACCATTATCATACCGCCGATCATGCGGGTAGAAGTGCCCCAGGAGGTGGTGTAGCAGTATTCCTGCTTGCCCTCGCGGCTCAGGTACTTGATATCGTAGCTGCGGGCGAAGTGATCCGACAGGTTATGGGAGGTGCCCATCTGCAACGCCTTTCCGTCATGCATCAGCGCTTCCAGAGTATAGGTGGCCTCTGCGCCTGCGAAGCGTTCGCTCTCGCTCTTGCGGCCGCGTACTACAGGGATCGCCAGCACGTTTACCATGAAATCATAGTATACGTTGAGCATACGGATAGTTTCTTCCTGCGCGTCCTCATGAGTTTCATGGGCGGTATGGCCCTCCTGCCAGAGGAATTCGGAGGTACGGAGGAAGGGGCGGGTGCTCTTTTCCCAACGCATTACGTTACACCACTGGTTATACAGCACGGGCAGATCGCGATAGGACTGTATCCACTTGGAATACATGGTGCCGATTATAGTCTCGCTGGTGGGTCGGATAGCCATGCGCTCCTGAAGCACCTCGCTGCCGCCCTGTGTTACCCATGCGACCTCGGGCGCGAAGCCTTCAACGTGCTCCGCCTCTTTCATAAGCATACTTTCGGGAATCAGCAGAGGGAAGTATGCATTCTGATGACCTGTATCCTTGAAGCGCTGATCCATTTCCTTCTGCATGAGCTCCCATACGGCATAGCCGTAAGGCTTAATGGCCATACAGCCGCGAACATCGGTATAGTCGCACATATCGTTTTTGAGTACGATATCGGTATACCACTTCGCAAAATCCACGTCGCGGGGGGTAATCTCCTGAACGAACTGGTTTTCTTTCTTTGCCATAATTTCCTCCGGTATTATTAAGTAAATTTAATTTACAAATCAAAAGCCGCCCTGAATATAAGGGCGGCTGTTTTTTGTCCGCGGTACCACCTTAATTGGTTCTCGGCCGGCCTTAACGCTCTCCTGCGGCAGGGCATTTCCTCCCTGCGGAATACGGAACGGGTACCGATGCAAAACGGCGCAGCCGCCCTTTCAGCCGGTGAGGCAGCCTCTCTTTTCGCAGTTGCGGAAGCATCGGGCTTTCCGCAATATCCTTATTCGTAAACATAATCGATTATAGCATCACCTATGGGTTATGTCAATCAATCCAGCTTTAATATATCGTTCAGTATGTCGTTGAGCTCGCTGTCAAGGCCGCCATCTGCTTTGTCAGCGTCGTCATCGTCATGCTTTTCCTCGCTGACGACCTCGTCCACGGTCCATACCTTTTCCTCCTCTGGCTCCTGCCCCGCGTCGGGCTTCGTCACCTCATCGGGAAGCTCCCGGCCCTCGATATTGTATATGCTCTTTATGAGCTCCGCGGGGTTCCGGTACTCTTCCGGAGTATCTGTCTTTTCCGTCTCCGACTGCTGGCCGATGCCGATATACTCGTAATTTTCAAGGAAGCCGGCGTAGTTTTCGGCTTGGCGGCGCACCGTATCTGCGGTGTTTCTGATATAATCCCGGAAGTACCTGGCCTGCTCCTCGGCAGCCTTTGCCCTCTTCTCGGCATCTGCAACGATAGCTGCGGCCTGCGCCCGGGCCTCGTCAAGTATTCCGTCCCTTTGGGCCTCCATACCGGCCTTTTCACGCATGGCGGCGGCGATGATATCATCGCGCTTTGCTTCCGCTGCGCCAATTATGCGGTTCGCGGCGGACTTCGCGTCCGTGAGGGCGCTTACTACCGCGTCGTTTTTGTCCTGGTATTCCTTGATCCTGCGGTTCAGCTCCTGTATCTGCTGCTCCTTCTGTTCAAGTTCCCTCTGAAGCTCCTTCTTGCCGAACATCGTTTAGTCCTCCGTAAACATTATTTTAAAATCGGGTTCAAAAATTCATCTTCTGTTGGCCCACATCAGCCGGCGGCGCGTAACCCATATGCCGGTATCCCAGCGGCATCACCACGCGGCCCCGGGGCGTTCTCGCGATGAAGCCCAGCTGTATGAGATATGGCTCGTACACGTCCTCGATGGTGGTGGCGTCGTCGCCTGTGGCCGCGGCTATGGTATCAAGGCCTACAGGCCTGCCGCCGAACTTTTCTATCATGGTGGCGAGCATGCGCCTGTCCACAGCGTCAAGGCCCATCTCATCTATGGCCAGCATATCCAGGCCAGCCCGGGCTGTCTCAAGATCTATCTCGCCATTGCCCCGCACCTGTGCGTAATCACGCACCCTTTTTAGCAGGCGGTTAACTATTCGCGGTGTTCCCCGGGAGCGCGAGGCTATCTCAAGTGCCCCCTCTGTGTCTATCTTAACGTTGAGTATATCCGCGCTGCGCTCGATTATTTCCTTCAGCTCCTCCGGGTTGTACAGCTCAAGCTGCTCCTTTATGCCGAACCTGTCCCTGAGGGGAGATGTGAGCATGCCCATACGCGTCGTTGCACCTATGAGGGTGAACTTTGGAAGATCCAGACGTATAGAGTGGGCGGATGGACCCTTGCCTATTATTATGTCTATGGAATAATCCTCCATGGCAGGATACAGTACTTCCTCAACGCTGGAATTCAGCCTGTGTATCTCGTCTATGAACAGCACGTCGCCGGGGGAGAGATTTGTAAGTATGGCCGCAAGATCGCCTGCATGGGATATTGCAGGGCCTGACGTTACCCGCAGGTTGCCACCCATCTCGTTTGCGACTATGGCCGCAAGCGTGGTCTTGCCGAGGCCCGGCGGGCCATAGAAAAGGGCATGGTCCAGGGGCTCCCCTCTGTGCTTGGCCGCCTCTATGTATATGCGCATGTGTTCCTTGACGTTATGCTGACCTATGTACTCGTTAAGAAACCTGGGGCGCAGGCTGTATTCTATCTGCTCGTCCTCCATTGTCATAGAAGAGGTTATAAGTCTGTCGTCCATTTAAAAGCCGCTCCTCTTGCCCATTTCCCTGAGTGCCATGGTTATCATATCCTCTACCCTGCCGCATTCGCCTACTGCGGATACTGCACGCCCGGCGCTTACACCGTCGTAGCCCAGCGCCACCAGCGCCGCTATGGCCTCTGCACGCATATCCATGCTGCCGCCAGCCGACGGAATTGCGGCTGAGGAAGACGCCATCTCCTCCTCGGACACCTTTTCCTTAAGTTCCAGCAGCAGCCTTGCGGCGGTCTTTTTCCCAAGGCCGGGGATTCGGTCAAAGGCCGCTGCGTTCTGGGTAACTATCGCCATGGCGATATCCTGCGGACTGAGCTTGCTGAGTATGCTAAGGGCAAGCTTTGGCCCTACCCTGTTCACGGCTATGAGCCTGCGGAACATCTCACGCTCTTCTTTTGTATAGAAGCCGTACAAAGCTACCCCGTCCTGAGTTATGTTGAAGTGAGCAAGAAGCTTTGCCTCCTTGCCTGTGGTTATCTCGCGCAGCGTACTGTCCGGGCACAAAAGCTCGTACCCTACCCCTGCGGCCTCCACTACCGCCCTGTCTATGCCCTTCTCGTCCACTATGCCCTTTATATATGCGTACATTATGCCTTACCCTTACTTTATCCTGAATTCTGCCCTGGACACTTCGGAGGTGTTGGCGTGGCATATGGCCGCGCCCAGCGCATCCGCAGCGTCGTCCGGCTTTGGTACGGTCTTGAGATTCAGCAGCAGCTTTACCATCTGCTGCACCTGCTTTTTATCCGCATGTCCGTTTCCGGTTACGGCAAGCTTTATCTGCATGGGCGTGTACTCGTAAAGGGGTATCCCTCCCTGCTGTGCCGCCAGCATGGCCACGCCGCGCCCGGCGCCAACCTGTATAGCTGTGGTGGCGTTATGGTAGAAGAACAATTCCTCAAACACCGCACAGTCAGGCTTGTACAGCCGCAAAAGCTCGTTTACGCCGGCATACAGCATATCCAGCCTCTCGGGGAAAGGCGTTCCCACCTTTGTTTCCACAACGCCATAGTCCAATGGGCGCACCTTTCGCCCGTCGGCCTCCAGCACGCCGTAGCCCAATATTGCATAGCCCGGATCTATCCCCAAAATAGTCAAAATCTGCCGCTCCGTTAAAAATACAATAAATCATTATATATTGTACCATGGGCGGCAGATTTTAACAACTTATTCCTCCGCTGCTTCTTCCATTCCCTCCGCGTCTTCTATTCCTTCAATATAGAGGTTTATATCCTCCAGCGCGTCAAACTCCATGCCTGCGGCAAGCTCGTCGTACGTTTCGCTCCCGGCGGGTATGTCCAGCAGGCACACCTCTGTCTTTTCGAAGCTCTGCTGGTCTGCCTCGAATACGGCTATCTTGCCGTTTTGTTCCCCGGTAAAATAGTGTTCCGGGCAGCAGTAGCCGAACTCCCGGTAAAGCGCCATCTTGCCGTCCTTTAGCTCATAATTGTAGCCGCCGTACTGCTGCATGATCCCTTCTGCCTCTCGGGCTGTCGCCGTTACGTTCTCACCCCGTTCTATTATGTGACCGCACTCGAATATGTTCACCGTAGTAACGGCGAACTTTTCCTCTGCGGTAACAGGCGTATCCTCCTGTTCCTCCGGTTCCTTCACCGTAATGCTCTCCTGCTGCTGCGGCTCACTTGTTCTTCCCGCGAACCAGCCCATGCCAAGGCCCATGGCAAGTATTATCAAACCCAGCACAGTGGCCGTATAGTACCCTTTTCGGTTAAGATTCATATATCCATCACGCTCCTTTTTGCCTTATTATTTCCAAAGAAGCGCAAAAAAACACGGGAGAGCGTTATGCTCCCCCGCGTTTTTCTATTGGAAGGTTATCGTATCAGTCTACATTCTGGCGCTTCTTGGCGTTTTCCTCAAGCTCCTTCAGCTTTGCTACAGGATCCTTTACCTTCGCAAGGAATATCATAGCGGCGATGATGTAGGGCTTAAAGGAAGCTTCCTTGTAAAGAGGATCGCGATAGCGATCGAATACGGAAGCGGCCACCTCGCCGTGCTCGCAGGAAACATCAGTAATATCTGCGGGCAGGCAATGCAGATACAGGGCCTTGCCTTCCTTGGTCAGGGACATCATTTCTTCGGTGCACTCCCAATCCTTATGCTCGGCGTTCTGTGCCAGCAGTCTCTTCTCCAGAGCCTTTATGCCGTCCATGTCACCCTTGCCGTAAAGGTCGGTACGCTCTTCCATAGCCTTGAATGGAGCCCAGCTCTTGGGGTAGACCACGTCGGCGTCCTTGAAGGCTTCCTTCATATCGTTGGTGATCTCGAACTTGCTGCCTGCCTTTTCGGCGTTCTTCCTGGCAACTTCTACTACCTCGTCCATTACTTCATAGCCCTCGGGGTATGCGAGGGTCACATCCATGCCGAGACGGGTGAAGAGGCCGATAGCGCCCTGAGGTACGGAGAGGGGCTTGCCGTAGCTGGGGGAATATGCCCAGGTCATGGCCAGCTTCTTGCCCTTCAGGTTCTCGATGCCGCCCAGTTCGTGGATAACATGGAGGCTGTCCGCCAGTATCTGAGTGGGGTGATCTATATCGCACTGGAGGTTTACAAGGGTGGGCTTCTGCTCAAGTACGCCGTCGTCGTGGCCCTGGGTCACGGCGTCAACCACGTTGTGCATATAGGTGTTGCCCTTGCCGATGTACATATCGTCGCGGATACCGATAACGTCAGCCATAAAGGAGATCATGTTGGCGGTCTCGCGGACGGTCTCGCCGTGGGCTATCTGGCTCTTGCCCTCGTCCAGATCCTGCACTTCCAGGCCCAGCAGGTTGCAGGCGGAAGCGAAGGAGAAGCGGGTACGGGTGGAATTGTCCCTGAACAGGCTGATGCCAAGGCCACTGTCGAATATCTTGGTGGAAATGTTGTTCTCGCGCAGATGCCTGAGGGCGTCGGCAACTTCATATACGGCCTGGATCTCGTCGTCAGTCTTCTCCCAGGTAAGGAAGAAGTCGCCATTGTACATATTCTCGTAGTTCAGCTTTTCCAGCTTATCGGTAAACTGCTTAACGTTGCTCATCTTATTCCTCCGAATAATATTTTAAATTATTATTTTAGCGAATGTTGTTGTTGGTCTTGCCTGCGCGGAACTGGCATACGTCGTCGGTCTTGTTCTCGCTCTTATACATGGCGGGAGTGAGGGCATAGACTGCGGCACAGGTAGCCAGATCCTGCTTCCAGGTGATCTCGTTGGGGGCATGCGCCTGGCTCTCGGCGCCGGGGCCAAAGCCTACGCAGGGGATACCGTAGCGGCCCTGAATGGATACGCCGTTGGTAGAGAAGGTCCACTTGTCGATCAGGGGGCGATGGCGCTTATCCATGGCGGAGGGCGCGCCTATGCGCTGGTCGCCAAAGAGCGCCTTGTGGGCGTCGGCCACTGCCTGAACGTGGGCTGCGGTCTCCTTATTTATCCAGGTGGGGAAGTAGCATTCAGTCTCGTATACCAGGCCGGTCCAGGATGGACGGTCATACATGTACATGGATACCTTTACGTCCTTTGCGTACTTCTTGCAGGAGGGCAGGTTGCGGATCTCTTCGAGGCAGGAATCCCAGGTCTCGCCGGCAGTCATGCGGCGGTCAAGGGATACGGCGCAGGAGTCCGCTACAGCGCAGCGGGAGGGAGAAGTATAGAATATCTGGGAAGCTGTGATGGTGCCGCGGCCCAGGAAGCGTGCATCTTCCCAATGCTCGGGATTGTATTTGGCGTCCAGCATCTTCACAAGGCCCTTTATCTCGGTGGAATCGGCAGCGTCGTTCTCGTTGAGTGCGCGCACGTCCTCCAGAATGTCCGCCATCTTGTAGATGGCGTTGTCGCCGCGCTCAGGGGCTGAGCCGTGGCAGGATATGCCCTTCACGTCCACCCTTATCTCCATACGGCCGCGGTGGCCGCGGTATACGCCGCCGTCGGTGGGCTCGGTGGATACCACGAACTCGGGAACTACCTTGTCCTCATTGTAGATATACTGCCAGCAAAGGCCGTCGCAGTCCTCTTCCTGTACGGAAGCAACTACCAGAATCTTATAACCCTCAGGAATGAGGCCCAGATCCTTCATGATCTTCGCGCCGTAAACGGCAGATACAACGCCGCCTTCCTGATCGGAACCGCCGCGGCCATATATGATCTCATCTGTCTCATAGCCCTTGTAGGGATCCTGCTCCCAGTTGGCGATGTTGCCTATGCCAACGGTATCTATATGTCCGTCAAAAGCTATGATCTTGTCGCCGGTACCCATCCAGCCAAGGGCATTGCCCTGAGGGTCTATCTCAGCCTTATCAAAGCCAAGCTTCTTCATTTCTTCAATAGTACGCTTTACGACGCCCTCTTCCTCGCAGCTCTCGCTGGGAATGGCGATAAGGTCCCTGAGGAACTTTGTCATGTCGGGGATATAGCTTTGTGCAGCTTTCTTGACGCCTTCGTAATCCATCTTGTCTTTTCCTTTCTGTGGTTGGGGTATGTTTTAGCAAATATAAACTGAGTTACTGTTTGGGACGCTTGCCCATGTTTCCTTTGATAATTATATAACGGCTCAGACTTTATTTCAATCATAAAACCTAAATATTTTTTAGGTTTTTGCAAAATATTTTTTACGCCGCATCATATATGCGTACCGCCTTTTATCTTATTATTACCTGCCCGGAAGCTGCCTTCGCCAGCTTTCCGGCCGCTATTGCAGGCTTCCCGTTTACGAAAACATAGTCCATTCCGGCGGCGCACTTATCCGGATCCGCATAACTTCCCCGTTCCTTTACTTCCGCCGGATCGAATACGTTCACGTCTGCACAGAGGCCCTCCTTGAGCAGCCCCCTGTCCGCTATGTTCAGCGCCTTCGCCGGGGTATACGTCATGGCCTTTACGGCTGCCTCCAGCGTCATATCCCGCCGCTCACCTACAAAGCGCTGTATTATCCTGGCGTAGGTGCCGTATAGCCTGGGGTGGGGCCTGCCTGATGCGGGGTATATGGAGTCGGATATCACGCTGGCGAAGCCGCAGTTGAGTATCCGGGCGATATCCTCCTCGCAGGTAATGAAGTCTATCATGGTTATGGCGCAGTTTTCCTCTATAAGCATGTCGCATACGCAGTCTATGGGGTCGTTTCCCCGCGCCTTTGCTATATCCTGCACCGTCATGCCTTCGAAGTGCTTGTTTGCGGGCGTATTCAGGGTAGACATGATTATGTTTTCCCAGCCCACCATGCCGGCGATATTATCAAAGCCCTCGCCGCCCTTTTCCATGCGTTCCCGGAGCCGGTCCCGGTTTGCTTTTCCCTTCAGCCGCTCAATCGTTGCCGCCGTGCCGCCTTCAATGAATTCAGGGGGCAGTATGTGCATGAGCTGTGTCGAACCGGCGGTGTAGGGATAAACGTCGCAGGCGATGTTCAATCCACGCTCACGGGCAGAACGTATAAGCTCAAGCCCTTCGGGTATCCTGCTGTTCCAGTTGCGCTTGCCCATTGCCTTCAGGTGACTTACGTGTACGTGGGCGTGGAGCGCCTCGCCTATCCCTATTACCTCGCGTATAGCATCGCACACGCCGTCTCCCTCCTGACGCATATGGAAGGTGATCGGTATATCGGTATTTCGCAGCGGTTCAAGGCCGCTTATAAGCTCCCTGGTAGTAAGGAAGCACTCCGGCGCGTAACCCAGTCCCAGCGATACGCCCATAGCTCCGGATGCAAGCTCCCGCTCCAGTATTTTGCGAAATTTCTTTGTCTCATCTTCGGTCGGGTGCTCTCCGCTGAGCACGCGGGACCACACCACGCCGCATCCCACCAGCATTCCACAGTTCAAAGGCAGCGCTATGCTGCCCAGCGACCTGAAATACCCTGCCATCGTGTCTGTGCTTACATATGGTAGTATATCCCCTATCACCGGGCGCAGGTAGTTGAGCAAGCCTTTGTTGCCCTTATCCACGGGTGCCGCGCTCATGCCGCAGTTGCCGTTTATTACGGTGGTCAGACCCTGGCTAAGCTCCAGCTGGCCGAAGTTATCCCGGAAGGCCGCCATGTCGCCGTGGCGGTGTATATCTATAAAGCCGGGGGTAACAGCCCTGCCCTCCGCATCTATCACGGTGTGCGCTTCCCTTTCGAGTATGTGGCCTATCTTAGCTATTTTGCCATCTGCTATGGCAATGTCGGCCTTATATGCCGCGCTGCCTGTTCCGTCTATGACGCTTCCGTTTTTTATCACAAATTCATACATTGCTTTTCACCATCTGCTATTTTAATGCAACGGGCAAAGTTTATCAACGCTTTGGATGGCGTTTGGGCGCAAAATATGTTAATCTTATTTAAACACATGTTTTGAGGTGAACCGTAATGCCTACCGTATTCATAACAGGCGCTTCAAGGGGCATAGGCAGGGCGGCGGCGCTGCTTTTTGCAGAGCATGGCTATCTTACCGCCGTAAACTACAGCCGCTCAGAAGCAGAAGCGCTGTCCCTTATAGATGAAATCAGGTCCTTTGGCGGCCACGCTGTGGCAATACAGGGCGACGTTTCGGACTTTGCCCGCTGCGCCGAAATGATAAAGGAAGCAGAAGACGCCTTCGGCCCTGTCGATACCCTGATAAACAACGCGGGAATATCCTGCGATAAGCTCTTTACGGACACCTCTCCTGAGGATTGGAGCAGGACCTTCGCTGTAAACGTCGGCGGGGCGTACAACTGCTGCCGTGCGGTGCTTCCCGGCATGATATCGCGAAAGAGGGGCAGCATAGTCAACGTTTCATCCATGTGGGGCGTCACCGGTGGAAGCTGCGAGGTAGCGTACTCCGCCTCCAAGGCGGCGGTGATCGGCTTCACTAAAGCCCTTGCCAAGGAGATGGGTCCCTCGGGAATACGCGTTAACTGTATCGCTCCCGGGGTGATATATACCGACATGAACGCCCGGCTGTCCACCGACGATATGGCAGCCCTGGCCGACGAAACTCCGCTTTGCCGCATAGGCACCCCGGAAGAAGCGGCAGAGGCCATATTCTACCTTGCCTCGGATAAGGCGCGGTTCATAACCGGCGCCGTACTTAACGTAAACGGCGGAATAGTCATATAGCAATATAACGGCAAAGGGCGCACCCGTTTGGGCACGCCCTTCTTATTCCGTTGTATCAAGCCGTCTTTTGCAGCATGGAGAGAAGATCGCCAACGCTGTGTATGCTCGATTCGTCGTCCACTATTATTCCGAATTCGTCCTCTACACTGAGTATGAGCTCTGTCACGTCCAGTGAATCGAGGTTGAGGGAATCGACTGTGGATTCGGGGGTTACCTGCTCTCCAGGTACGCCTGCGATCTCGTGAACAAGCTCGCGTATGCGCTCAAGTTCCTGCATGATTATGATTCCTCCGCTTTGCAGCATGTTCAATAATACTGCAAATATTGATAAAAAATACCTTGAATATTCTATATTCAGATCGGCCTTCTGTCAATATTTATTTTCTTTACGCAATCTATGGTGCTAAAGTGATTTATGATATACAATATAGTGATAAGCCCATGAATTTACGGAAGGAGCCTATCATATGGCACGCAAGAGCAAAAAACAGAAGAAAAGGGCCACCGCCATGCGTTATCTGGTGGTGCTTCTTCTTATCGCGCTCTTTGCCCTTGTGGTAAGCATGGCAATGAAAGAAGGGGGCCTGGACACAGGAAGCCTTGACCTTTCCAAGATAGATTTATCCAAGCTGGACTTCTCGAATATACATCTGCCGGACATAAAGCTGCCGGATATAGACATAAATATCAACCTGCCCGGCTCCGGGCAAAATCCGTCCCTTGCCCAGCCCGGCGCTTCGCCTACCCCGGCGCCAGAGCCTGAGCTGCACGTATATATGATAGACGTAGGCCAGGGAGACTGTATGCTGCTTGTATCCCCTAACGGCAAGACTATGCTGGTAGATGCTGGCGAAAGCACGGCTCTGTACTCTGTCCGCACTTTCCTAAAGCAGATGGGCATAAAGCACCTCGACGCGGTCATAGTCACACACCCCCACAACGATCACATAGGCGGCATGGCAGGCGTGCTGGGCACTGTGGACGTGGATACCTTCTACATGCCGGACGCTGCAAGCGAATCCTCCGAATACAGCGACATGATATCCGCCCTCAATAAGCAGGTGGTAAAGGTGGTAAAGCTATCTGCGGAGAATACTCCTACCATCCCCTGGGACGGCGACGTTTCAATAGAAGTACTGGGGCCATTTGAAGACGTTCCCTACAAGAGCCTCAACGACTACAGCGCCATATTCCGGGTAAAATTCGGCGGCACATCAATGCTGTTCACCGGCGATGCAGAGGGGCCGGATACTCTTACGGCAGAATACACCACCCTCGCACGCTTTACGCCGGACAAGCTCAAATGTACCGTGCTGAAGGTAGCGCACCACGGCTCCCTTTCCTCCACCTCCGACGCTTTCCTGGCAGCCGCGGATCCGGACTACGCGGTGATATCCGTGGGAAAGGACAACGACTACGGACACCCCCACCAGAGCACGCTGAACAAGCTGGATAACATGGGCGTAAGGGTGTTCCGTACCGATGAGCTGGGCACCATACATATAGCCATGGACGGTGAAAACGTAAGGATATCCGCCTATGAACCAAAGAGCGTAACCATATGGTCCTCGGTAAAGGACTTATTCAAAAAATAATGAAAAGGATCTATTGTCGTGAAAAAGCCGCTCAGAATACTGCTTGTAATACTTCTAGCCATAGTGCTGCTCTTCCTCGGCTACTTCGCCTACGTAATGCTGTCCTACAGCCGGTTGGAGGATAACCTCCCGCTGGATGTTCAGGGTGAAGCCGATAAAACGGCCGCAGCAGGCGTCCCTTACAATATACTTTCCTACAACATAGGCTTTGGTGCGTATGAACCGGACTACGGCTTTTTCATGGACGGCGGCAAAGAATCCTGGGCATTTTCCGAGAAACGGCTGATAGCCAATATGGAAAACATAGCTGAGTTTATAAATAGCCAGAACGCAGATATATGCATATTGCAGGAGGTGGATCAGAACGCCACCCGCACCTATCACTTTGACGAAAGGGAATTCCTCACTGAGAAACTTGCCGGTTATAGTTCCGTCTGGGCGGAAAACTGGAATTCACCCTTCTTGTTCTATCCCTTCATTAAGCCCCACGGCAGCACCCTTGCCGGCATCATGACCTTCTCGATGCCAGGCATCTCTTCCGCATTGCGCATAAGCCTCCCTATAGAGACGGGCCTTATGAAGCTGGTGGATCTGGACCGCTGCTACTCCGTATCCAGAATACCCGTAAATAACGGCCGCGAACTGGTGCTCTACAACCTGCACCTCTCCGCCTACACCTCCGACGGCAAGATAGCCGAGGAGCAGCTGAAAATGCTCATAGAAGACATGTCCGCCGAGTACGGCAAGGGCAATTACGTCATAGGCGGAGGTGATTTCAACAAGGACCTGCTCGGCAATTCCGCTGCCGTGTTCGGCGTAAACGGGGGCGACTATACCTGGGCACAGCCCATACCCGACGGCATGTTTGCCAATACCGGCCTTACACTGGTGGTACCCGAGGGCAAAAACGGCCCCGTCCCCACCTGCCGCAACGCGGACGGCCCATATAACCCGGAGCAGTACATACTTACCGTGGACGGTTTCATCGTCTCTGACAACGTAAGGGCGGAGCATGCAGAAGCCATAGACACGGGTTTCGCCTACTCCGACCACAACCCCATAAGCATGACGTTTACGCTTATGGATCGTTAGACAAAAATACTCCCCCGGTTTACGCCAGGGGAGTCAGTCTGTCAAAAAACCCCAGGGTTGATAAGGGGCCGCAGCCCCTTATGTTTAATCCGGCTCTGACGACATGTGC
>OLPA01002385.1_pt1 | contig 14085 bp, 19 predicted proteins | sample 1672811 | NCBI WGS metagenome assembly OLPA01 (sample SAMEA3136726, study PRJEB25190) | human gut metagenome | biome: human gut; feature: human-associated habitat; material: faeces | place: Austria | collected 2013
GGGGTTTTTCAGCCGGATGCTGTATTCACCGAAGCAGCGGATGCCGATGTCTATGTCGATGCCCGCGCGCTGGTCCACCACCCGGAAGGGGACGGGGCTGGGCGTGCCGTACTTGTTGCCGGTCAGCTCCTTGGTGTTGAAATAGTAGACGCGCTGGTCCTTTGGCGCCTCGCCGCCGAAGGTGAAGCGCTTGCCGACGTTCTGAAACACGCTCTTGATGGATTCGCCCAGGTCACCGGTAAAGAGGCTCGGCTCCGTGGACGTGTCGTAGGTGTATTCGCCCGGCTCGGCGCACATATCCACGACCTTGCCCTGCTCCACGATGAGCATGCACTGGCCGTCTGCCACAGCGATGACGGAGCCGTTGGAGATGATGTTGTCATCGCCCTTGGTATTGCTGGAGCGGCCCGTGGCCTTCTTCTTTCCCTTCAGCGCCAGAACTTCCGCGGGTATGGCCTCGCAGTAGAAGAATTCCTTCCACTGGTCGGCCAGCACGCCTCCGGCTGCCCCAAACGCGGCTTTGATAAGTCCCATGGTTCATTTCCCCTTTCATCAGTTTGCAGGAGCGGCTGGCCCGGGCCGCCCGTCACGGATGCAGCCGGAGCCAGGTCTCGCCGCTTCCGGCCCTCGTATAGTCGTGGCCGTTGGCGGCCTCCATGACGTACCAGTAGGCCCAATGGCCCTCGGCCATGTCATGGAAGGTGCGCAGTTCTTCGGGATGACTGCGGATATAGTCCTGATCCGCCGTGCGCTCCAGCAGGCGGCAGGTCACAGCCGCCACCTCGGCGCGGGTTATCGGGTTTTCCGGCCTGAAAGTGCCGTCAGCGTAGCCGTTTACCCAGCCGCGTGTGGCCGCAAAGTTGATGTAACTGGCCGCCCAATAGGCCGGGGGAACGTCCGTAAAGCTCATCGCGCCCTCCGTCAGCTTTTCAAAGCGCGAGGCAATGGCGGCAAACTCCGCGCGGGTCACGGGCGCGTCGGGGCGGAAGCTCCCGTCGGCGTAGCCGGTGACGATGCCGAACTGCTCCATGTATCCGATGTAGTTTGCGGCCCAGTGGCTTGCCGGCACGTCGTTGAAGCTGTTGGCATAGGTCTTATCCGCTTCTATCTGCTCGGTGAGCAGGCGGGCGAACATAGTCGTCACCTCGGCACGCGTCATGTTCCGCTCCGGGCCGAAGGAGCCGCCGTCGTAGCCCACGAGGAAGGTAAAGTGGTCCTCGCGGTTGAGCTGCGCGGCACGGCGGTTTACAAAGGTCACGGGGACGTAGGCTTCGCCGTCCATGGTGACGCCGGAGCCTCTGACGGAAAGCTCATAGCTTTGCTCGGACTTCACATAGCCCTCCGGGGCGCTCTCTTCCAGCAGGGTGTACTCGCCGCTGCCGACGCCGGTGAAGCTGGCCTCGCCCCGGGAGTTGGAGACAGCCTCGTAAACAGCGTCGCCGCGGCTGTTTTCCAGCACAAAGACCGCGCCCGCAAGCGGTTCCCCGGCGCTGTCCACCTTCTTCACCGTTATCGTGGCGCCGAAATACCAGTCGGGGATGTAGTTATAGGTGTAGGTGTTGGTGAAGTCTGCCGTGGGCTGAGGATCATCCACGCTGTATTCGTGGCGTGGGCTGAAGGTGTAACTGTAAGAACCGTCATTATTAGTGCTGCGGTTCACATGATACAGCGCGTCGGAGTAGTCCCAGCTGGGGTCGCCGCCCGGTATTTCACGCAGATAGACGTAATACCAGAACGTATCAGTATATACTTCTCCATCTACGGTGCCTTTCGGCGTCTGGAAGGACAGTGTGTGCTGCGTAGTGCCCGCGCCATAGGTGGTGATCGTGGCCGTGCCGAGCCGCTCATATATGGGAGTTCCATCTCCGTCCTCTCTCCCACCCAGAAGCAGTTCAAAGGTGAATGTCGCCGCACCGGGCGCGACATTTCCGGCCTGCGCAACGGTCTTGGTGATGTTAAGCTCCGTAGTCTCCATTTCAGAGCCTTCATCCGCCAGCGCCGCGGCAGGGAGCAGGCCCAGCACCATCACGAGGCAGAGCAAAACGGCCCAAAATCTTTTCATCGTTCTTGCTTTCATGTTCTTCATCTCCTTTTTGTTTGGCCTTTTATCAGAGCGATTGAAGGCTGGCGGCCAGATAGTCCAGCGATACGTCATAAAACACAAAGTCGTCGATCTCGCCCTTACGCTTCGCCTCAATAACGCGGCGGACGGCCTCCGTCTGGCCCTCGGGGCACATCAGCATCAGCCGGCATTGGGGCGTGACCTCGCGCAGCCATGCGCACAGGGCCAGGCAGAAGTCGATGTCGTGTGCCCCGTCCTCGGATACCTCCAGCAGCGCCCCGGCGGCCAGATGGGCACGGATGGCCACGTCGGCGTTGGCATAGTCCGGCTCATAGCACAGTTGGATGCCCGGCGCATCGCGCACTTTCGCCATGAGCCCCTGCGCCAACGACGCCCGCCGCATGATGAGAAGCACAGTTTTCAGCATATCCACCTCCTCGCATATCCCGGATCGTGTCTTCATTGTAGAGCTTTTCTCGCGCCCCCGCCCTACCCGCAGCGGGTAGTCTTTTCCCCAAAACAAATACTCCACCGGTGAGAACCGGTGGAGTAAGTTTGTATTTGCAGATAGTCAGTGGTATAATTTGTACATTCACGGCCATTGTATGAGCCTGTGAGGGCACAGGGTAAAGAGGTGACTTGGTTGAAACACGAAAAGGATGAGCGCTCAGCCCTATTTGAGTATTTAGACGATAACGATTGCACTATATATAGCTACGGCGAAGCGCAGAATGAGGTGCATGAGCTGGAGACAATTTTAGAAGGTTTGCAAAAATATGATTCTCCTGATATGTATGCCATCGTAGGCAATATGCTTGTAATAATCGAGCATTTCGCGTTTGATGCGTCGCGTGAAACGAAAAGAAAGGGAATGGAACGAATACGCAAAGATCGAGAAGCCCATGCGAAAATGTGGGCAGATGTCATGAACGGGAATATACCTGCTGTGATAGTAACTCAAGCAAGGGAAACACTGTCTTTACACACATGGCAAATGAACTTTGAAAAGCATTTCGGCAGTCATTATGCCAAAATAGGCCAATATATTGAAAACGCAAAGAAAGCTGCAAATATGGAGCAGTCAATCGAAACAGAAGAAATAGTTAGATGTAAAACTGGATTTTTCATAGAAGAAGAATTCCCGCCCATTCTTGATGTCAATGGTACCTTACGAGAGGTAAGGTATATAGAGACCAAGCAGTTTTTGGACTTTTTTAGAGATAAGATAAAAGTGGATTTTATACTTTTTGGTACACAATATAATGGGCATAGTTGCGTCTTTTACATTGATCACAAACATACGGCTGTTTACGTCAAGAGTAAAGTGCAGGAAAAGGGCTGGAAAAAGTGCAGAGGTGGCGGTGAGGAAAGAGTCAAGGTCAGCGTATAGTGGGGCATAGAGGAAAATACGTATTGCAGTACGTGGCAATTTTCGACGTTATCTGTATACTGATGGCAAGGGGCGCTTGCCATGGCAGAAGCAGAAATACTTTCCTGGAAATTGAGGAGATACAGGAAAATGAATGGCCTGAACCAGTTTGAAGCTGCTTCTGAGATAGGGATAAGTACAGAAACGCTAAGTAAGATAGAGAGATGCCAAACAGACGCCAAGCTGAGCACGGTGTCCAGGATAGCCGCATACATGGGGATAACAGTTTCGACACTGTTGGCAGAGGATGGGGATAATGAAGTGCAGGAATGAAGCTATGGACGTTCTCAGAGCCCTCGGAATCGCTCCGAACTACATAGGGTATTTCCAGACGGTTGATGCGGTAGTCCTGTGCACGGAGATGCCTGAAAGGCTGACGCAGATAACTAAGCAGGTGTATATGGAGGTAGGGAAACGTTACGGTGTGAAGTGGACGGCGGTGGAGAGGAACATACGGACTGTGGCGAGAATTGCATGGGAGCGCAACAGGGCGCTACTGGAGGAGATGGTTGGCTGTGAGTTGAGCTCGCGGCCTTTTTCGTCTCAATTTGTAGCGGCGCTCACGATGAGGGTATTATCTTCTCTGACGCATGATGGACTGAGTGAGGCGGTAGCTCTCTCCGGAGAAGATGATGATGTGGGAGTGATGCACGAGCCTGTCCACGAGGGCGGCGGTGAGACGGTTATCTCCGAAGGCAGTATTCCACTGGCTGAACTCGAGGTTTGAGGTTATGATGAGGCTCTTTCGCTCATAGCAGTCGGAGATCACCTGAAAGAGCAGCTCCGCAGCGTCCTTGTGCAGCGGCACGAAGCCTATCTCGTCAATAACGAGCAGCTGAGTCTTTTTGATGGTGCTCAGCAATGCATGTAGAGTACCTTTGTTGTTTCTTTCAAGGAGCAGATTGGCCAGGGCGGCAGCGGTGAAGAAGCGGACGTGGTGCCCCTGGCGGCAGGCTTTGAGGGCTATGGCCGTTGCCAGGTGGGTTTTGCCGGTGCCAACGGCGCCGAGGAAAATGAGGTTCTCCTTTGCCGGAATGAACTGCAGGCTCTCCATGTATTCTCTATCCAGACCGTTTGGCAGCTCTATGCTTCCGGTCCATACGAAATCTTCAAGTGTCTTTATTACGTTGAATCCGGCAGTTTTCACCAGCCGGTTTATCCTGTTGGCCTCGCGCTCTTTCAGCTCCAGCTCCATAAGCTCGCAAATGTACTGCTCCGGGGATGTGAAAGTTACTTCCCTCCACCTTTTTGCCATGGCCCCAAGCTTTAGCGAGCGCATATACTGCTCAACCATGTGATGCACCTCCCGTCAGCTTGTTGTAGCCGCTGAGATCAGGTTCGTAGCGTATAAGCGGCAGAGGTGTTTTCAGCTCTACAGGCGCAGGGCGAAACTCTCTCTTCGAGAGCATGTAATAACACTGCCTCAGGCTGTCTGCGTCTGTCCTGCCGCAGTCTTTTGCAAGCTCAAGCACATCTTCGCAAAGGCCTCTGTTTCCCTCTGCCACTATCTCTCCAAGCAGCTGCAGGGCGTTCCTGCGCTCCGTACCCTTTGTATCCCTCAGCAGTCCCTGCCAGTGTTCGGGCATCTGTTTGAAGAACCTGGTATGCTCTGCAGCCCCGGGTTTCCTGAGCAGCGTGCCTATGTACAGCGTCCAGTCATAGTGCTCTTCATTCCGGCCGTAGCTTCTCTTGTATTCCGTGAGCTTTTGGTGGTCGTAGAAAAACTCTATGCGGTCGAAGTATATCTTGGCCTGGACGATTTCTCCTGCAAGCTCCGGCGGCAGGCCATAGCTGTTCGTGTCCACTGTGGCGAAGCCGTACTTGTTTACGGTCAGGGCCTCGTAGCGGAAGACTTCATATGGGTGCTCCGGCAGGGCCGGAAGCTTAGACCTGTCCGTCTCCCACAGCTCGCATATTGGTATCTTGTACTTGTAATGCAGGCGCTCAGCATCTTTCTCACACCACTCCCACAGCCGGGAGTTGAACTCCTCAAAGTCTGTTATGGTCGGTACCGGCACAAAGGCGTTCCTCTGACTGTAACCTACCTTGTTCTCCACGTGCCCTTTTTCATTCCCCGCTGCCCGGTTGCAGAATTCTGCCTTGAACTGGTAGTGAAGCATGAACCTCCTGAAACCGTCCGTCAGCACTCTCTCCCCGTCCTCTAACACCTGTGCAACTGCTGCGGACAGATTGTCCAGCTTCAGCCGCGCCGGTACTCCGCCTATGTGTTCAAAGACACGCCTCAGCCCTGTTAAAAGGCACTCCTGGTTTTGCGCCGGGAAGAACTGCGTATAGCCCTTGTTGCTGTATGGGAACGACACCGTTAAAGCATATCCCTTGCAAGTGCTGCCGCTCGCGTCATAGTATATGCTCTCTCCAAAGTCTACCTGCCCGGCTCCTGCGGGCTGTGCCAGCGGCAGATATCCCTCCTCTGCCAGGCGCTGTACCCGTTTCCTCTTGCCTACATACCGCTTGACGCTCGAGTAGCAGCCGGTGTACCCGTGCTCTTCTGCCAGCCGTGTGTACATACGCATCGCCGTATGCCGCTGTTTGCGCGGGAGCTTGCGGTCTGTCTCCATCCACTCGTCTATGTAAGGGATATATTCCTTCAGCGATGGATAGCTTTCTGCCTGCAGATTCGGAAGCTTCTCCATGTTCCAGTCGTCTTTGTATGCGTATTTCTGCACCGTCCTGAAGTTCAATTTGGTTCTCCGCGCTATTTCGCTTAAACTCAGGTCTTCATTTTCGTACACTTCTTTGATATACTGCTGTTGAGCCATTCGAATCACCTTCCTGCTACCTCCTTAGTTTTCGTCACTTCTAAGGGTAGCGCTTTTCTTGGGTGCTGACAATGGCTCTCTCCTTTTTACCACCTCTGCACTTTTCGTGCCCTTTCTCTGTATTCCTATTTTACCGAATACATTTTCAATATAGCTACAGTATTGGATATACCGGCGTACAAGCTGCTTGTGTTTAGAGGAGAATAAATTACCGCCCGACGAAATCTTCCGTCGAGCGGTTTTTTATTGCCGTTTCAGTTTTGTCCTATGCTAATTATCTCGACAATGGGTATCCTCACTCCGTCATTAAACACCATCGTGCGCTCGATCTCGTCTATGCGCTTAAGCGTCCCCGTGTGCGTCACATATGCGCCGCCGGTTTTGCGCTCGTCGGGGACGAAATAGGTGACGGTCACGGTCGGTGAATCGAGCGTTGCGAGGTACTGCTGCTTGTAGTCCAGCTCGGCGCGCTCCTCCTCGCTCAGCTCGATGCGCTGGTCAGTCAATCGCGCAGTTTCCGCAATCGCGGCATCATATCCGGTGAGCGCGGCAAAGGGTGAAAACTGCGCCGCGCGGTCGCTCATGGGCATCGGCTCGTGCTTGGACTTGGGGCGCGGGAAATCTATAATGTCGTCGTATTCGGTCACGCCTTATGCCCTCCAATCTGCCCGTTGCGGTCGCGCATCGTCGCGCCTTCCTCGAAGTTCATGCCGCGCAGGACGGCGTTCTTGCCGTACTTGTTCTTAATTTTCAGCAGTGCCGCCTGTTTGCGCTTCTCGCGCTCGAGGGCGGCGTTTTCGCGCTCACGCTCAGCGTCCAGTTCCGCGTAGTCCGTAAACATATCCATCTGCTCGGGCGCGGCCTCCTTCGGCGCGTCGGCTTCCGGGATGACGCGGCAGGCCGTGATGTTCAGCCGCCGTATGAGCAGCGTTTTGTCCACAACGCGGTCATACAGCTCAGCCGCAGCGTCCATTATCTGCTTCGTAGAGGACGTGTAGCGCGGGAGGTTGACAGTGCCGTGCGAGTGCTTGGGTTTCAACCGCCCGTAGCCGTCGCGGACAATCTCGCCCTTGTACTGCGCGCGGCGCTTCGCGTCCTTGATGTTTTCAATGTCGTATCCAATGGTCACGACGAGTTGATCGGTGACGAGATTTTTGCCGAACAAGTCCATCGAGAGCGCGTCGGCCATCTCACGCAGGACTATCCGCGCCTTGTCCGTAGTGTACGGCTCGTGCAGAACCTGACCAGAGCCAAGGCTGTTGCTGCCGGGCTTATACGCTTTGACGGCTTCGACGGTGCAGGGCTCGCAGCCCCAGGCGTGGTCAATGAACAGTTCGGCATTCTTGCCAAAGAGCTTGAAAAGGAAATCCTCGTCCGTCAGCGAGCGCCGTGCCACGTCACCCATCGTGAACATCCCGTTCTCCTCGAGCTTTTTGGCGTAACCTCTGCCCACGCGCCAGAAGTCCGTGAGCGGCGTGTGGCTCCACAGCTTTTCACGGTAGCTGCGCTCGTCCAGCTCCGCTATGCGCACCCCGTTTTCGTCGGCGGGGATGTGCTTTGCCACGATGTCCATGGCGACTTTGCAGAGGTAGAGGTTCGTGCCAATCCCTGCCGTCGCCGTGATACCTGTCGTTGCGAGCACGTCGAGGATAATCTTCATTGCTAAGTCGTGCGGCGAAAGGCCGTAGGTTGGCAGGTATTTGGTAACGTCCATGAACACCTCGTCGATGGAGTAGACGATGATGCCCTCGGGCGCGACGTACTTCATGTAGACCTGGTAAATGCGTGTGCTGTACTCCATGTAGTGAGCCATGCGCGGCGGGGCTATGAGGAAGTCCACGGCGAGTGACGGGTTGCTTTGAAGCTCGGAGAGGAAGTGCGACTTGCCCTCCAGCCGGTGTCCCGGCGCATCGTGACGTCGACCCGCGTTGGCCTCACGAACACGCTGCTTCACCTCGAACAGCCGGCAGCGGCCTCCGATACCGTAGCTCTTGAGCGAGGGCGTCACGGCGAGGCAAATGGTCTTGTCCGTGCGGCTCTCGTCGGCTACGACGAGGTTGGTGTCAAGCGGGTCTAAACCGCGTTCCCTGCATTCGACCGAGGCGTAGAAGCTCTTGAGGTCGATTGCAATGTATGTCCGCTCCACGGCTCGGTCAGCTCCTTTCCCTCAACAGATTACGCCCTGCGCTATCATCGCCTTTATCTGCGCGTCGTCTGCCGTCAGCTCGCCTGTAACCAGCCGCAGATATGCAAGCAGTCGCTCAATATCCGGGCGGTAGAGTGTGACGGAGAGGTAGTTCGCAGTCAACCCCTCAAACCAAAACGAGACACACCATTCGACACTTATATCCACCATTTCGCAGCCCGGACGAACATAGACAACTTTGGGGTCGAGTCGGCGGTCGCGCTTTGGGTTTAAGATAAAGTTGAAGTCTGGCTCCACACAGTTGAACTCGGTTGGGGTTTTGAACCGGTCGTTGAGCAAACTATCCAGCGCGCCTACAAGATTTTCTATCTCATACGCGAGGAACACCTCAGCGGCCTCAGCATGGTAGTTCAGCCAGTCGCCAGACTTAAAGGCAAAGTCCGTTTTACACCAGATTGAGTGCCAATCATCGTCATTCACTTTGGTGTAGCACCATATTCGCAGCGACAGCACCACGCCGCCCAAATTCAGCTTCAGTTGCACGCCTATTCCCCTTTCAAAAAATCTGCGCGGTGCTCTATCGGGCGCAGGCCGCGGTTGCTCTCAGCAAGATGCGCCACTTTGAGCGCAACGAGGTTTATGTCCGTGCTCATCGCCTTGGCTATCTGCTCAGAGGTATAGCCTAAGTTGTAGACGTAGTCCAGCACCGCGTCCGTGTCCAGCAGAATCTCAGCGGCGACGATGTTGGCCTCGTACTCGGGCTTTGTGGTCATGTCGTAGAGCATGAACTCCTGAATAGCACCGGTCGTGGCGAGGTCGCGATGAAGCTGGTCGTGTCCCAGCTCGTGAGCACAGACAATGCGCTGCATCTGCGGCGTGAGATCGCGGTTGAGAAAAATGAACCTGGTGCGTTTGACAACGCGGTACATGCCTTTCATACTGCCGAAGTCCGGGCAGAACAACACTTCGACGCCAAGCTGCCGCGCAATCTCAAAGGGGTCGCGTGTGCCGCAGCGCCTCACAAGCCTTTCGCCGACCTCTGAAAGCTGTCTTGCCGTCATGTTTCCTCTGCGTCCTTTTTCTTTTTGCGCCCGTACTTCTTGTTCTTATCCTTGGCTATCCAGTACGCCTCGTTGAGCGCGCGCATGGCTCCGTCAAGCGCATCGTCGCTGAGCTTGCCGCCCGCAAACATGCCCGTGACCTCGCTCACCAGCTCGTTGATGTCTTTTGCGGCACGAGCGCCGCCTCGCTCATGCGCTGCGACGACGAGCGTTTCGCCGCTGCTGAGCAACTGCTCCGTAGTAGTGCCGAGCGCGTCAGCTATGCGCTGTACAATCACCATGTTCCCCGGCTTGCGCGTCCCCAGCTCATAGTTCTGTATCGTGCGCGCGGTCACACCAGCTTTCATGGCGAGCTCTGCCTGCGTCAGCCCCGACTGCGCACGTTTTTCTTTAAGATTTTCTGCAAACGCCATAATGCGCCCCTTTCTCTACACGAACGCAAATTCTGCGCCGCCTATTGACACGCAACTAAGTTCGTGCTATACTGCATCTCGCAATGACGAAACTGTGTTCGTGAACACATCTTACCACACGTAACAGCGAGTGTCAACAGTATAAGGAGGTATTACCGTGGATGCTCAGTGCCGCAAGGCGTATGTTTCTGTGAACGTGGACATAGACGAGGAGGGCGCGATGCACCCCCGCGCGATACGCTGGAGAAACGGCCACTCGTTCCGCATAGAGCGCGTACTCTACAAGTGCCGTGCGTCCTCAAACAAGGTTGGAGGCGGCGGGATACGCTACACCGTGCAGATAAACGGGCAGGAGAAATACCTGTTCAACGAAGGAAGCAAGTGGTTCGTGGAGGCGAGGGCATGATTCTTTCGTATGAAAATATTGAGCACATAGCGGCAGGGGTAGCAAAGGATTTTTGCTGTGCCATCCACGCCGGTGAAAAAAAGTACGAAATAAACATAGATAGACTCGCCAAGGCATATCTCGGTTTAGAAGTTTCCTACCGAACGCTCTCCGATGACGGCAGCGTCCTCGGAGTGACAGCGTACAGAGATGCGGAGTATGCTGTCAACGCGGGTGACGTTATGAAAATTATTCCTCTCAAGAGTAATCAGGTGCTGTTGGACAGGAGCCTCGCCGTGTTTTCAGATAACGTAGCCGGCACACGCAGGAGGCGCTTCACGCTGGCTCATGAGTGTGCGCACCAGATACTGTTCCAGCTTGAGGCCCAGGAGGGTACAGCAGCTTGCAGAAAGCCCTATGCGCTGTGCATGGCGCGCCGACCGCGCTTGCTGAGGACGCGCGAGGACTGGCGCGAGTGGCAGGCCAACACGCTTGGGGCGGCGCTGCTCATGCCGGCTGACCGGCTGGCACAGGCCATCCGCGAGCTTCACGGGGAACTGCCTCTCGCCTTTCACGACGGATACCCGACAATGCGCAGCCAGCTCATCATTGAGCACCTGTGCAGCCGGTTTTCAGTGTCCCGCGCCGCCATGACTATAAGGCTGCGGCAGCTTGGATTCATTACTCAGAATGCACCGGAGGTGTGCGCATGAGCAGAATAAGGCGTGAACTTCAACTTGATGAGCCGTCTCAGGAGTTGATGGACAAAATACGGCGGGCGAGAGACGCCATTGCCAATCAGAAACCGAGGTATGTAAAGTGTCCGTATTGTCACCACAACTCCTTCGTTGTGTATGGAGACACCCGGGGACATATCCAGTCCAAATGCAGCAAATGCGGAAGCATTACGGTATTTGACACTCTCAGCATGAGGCGTGTGAAACCGCAGAGATACGCTTATTAACCCGATGCTAATTAAATAATACGAGTCATTGGCTGAGCCGTGGGGCCACCGAATGGTGTAGACATCCTGTGCCGCATGATAAAGATTACGCTAAGGCGTAGTCTATCTTGTGGTACTACTATACCATTCATGCGGCCCTAAGTTTTACTCCTTTCTGTCCCTCGCGGCAGAAAGGAGTTTTTTATGCTCTGGGAATGCTACCGGGCGAAATACCCGTGACTGCCTGACAAACATCCGAACATTCAGATAATCAGGAGGTCATGAAAATGAACAACAAAAGAAATTACCGCCGCGGCGACATATACCTCTCCAAGACCGACCCGCGCATCGGGAACAGAAGCAGCACCCGGGCCGTGCTCTTACTGCAAAACGACGCGGACGAGTTTTATTCAACTTCAATCTTTGCTGTGCCAATAGCCATGAAGCCGTCGCCTTTTCCTGCGCCGTCTGACGATGTGCGGATCTACCTCACATCCATGTCTCTGGTGCAGTACAACCGCGCCGGTGCGGTGGGCAAGCGCACACTGACCGATTACGTCGGCACTCTGGACGATGAACAGCTTGAAACTGCCAGCTTCATCTTGCAGGAGCATTGCGGGCTGTTCGTCACCGAAGCGGTAGAGGCACCCTGATGAAGCAGGTCAATCTGCGCGAGCTGTACCCGGACGCCTACGTGGACGACGAGTACGTCGATGTGAGCAACGAGGTGTACGAAACGCTCTGCGAGTTTGAGAGGAAAGACGAAGCGTTTGACCGCCGCAAACACCGGAACAAGGCCATTTACTCGCTCGACGCCGGTGACGGGATTGAAAACGATGCGCTTTTACCTCCGCAAACACCGGAAGAAATAATAATAGCGCGTGAGACACATGAAGAACTCCTGTCTCAGATTGCCTCTCTGCCAGACAAGCAGGCGCGGCGAGTATATGCACATTTCTTTCTCGACATGAAAGGCTCTGAGATAGCATTGAAAGAGAACGTGGACACAAGCAGCGTCTATGAAAGCATTAAAAGTGCTCTAAAGGAATTAACAAAATGTTCAAATATTTTTTCGGAGTAAACCCCCTATTTTCGCCGAAAAATGTCATGGTTTATAGGAGGACATTTTCCGGTCACGAGACGACAACTGAATACACGGTGCAGGAGTTAACTGCCCGCGTGGGCTGAAAGGCCCAGCGACATGGGAGGCGGCGCGATGACGGCGAAAGCCAGAGCGATAGACGCTGTCCCTAAAACGGCTATGGCAAGCCGTCTCGCAACGAAAGCGCGGGCAGATAATAAATTCTCGCGCAAGCGCCCCCGTAGACTTGGGGGCAGCCCTGCGGTGTTCGTGAGGACGGCACAGCAGAGTTGAGACAGCTTTGCCAAAAGCAGCTCCTGTAACCCCCAGCTCGCCGGGGCGCGTGGCAAATACGGCGGGAGATTACCGGCGGCTCGTGCCGCTTGTTAAGGAGGAATCAGATATGTGTGCTGCCATGACAGGCCGCGAGGCATATCGCGCCATGTTCCGCGATTATCCCGATGTTGTGACCGTTGAGCAGATGAGCCGGATGCTTGGCATCAGCGACAAAACTGCTTATGCCCTCCTGCGGGACAATAAGATTGAACACTTCAAAGTAGGCAGAACCTACAAGATTCCGAAGATACATATTCTCAGCTACCTGAAAGTAATCCAACGGGCGTAGCCGTATCATTGCGTTGTTTTTACCCGCCGTTTATACTGACAGTGTCAACGACGGGTAATACGGCTCGTTCGGAAGGAGGAAACTATATGGTAGCCGGACACCTGCAAGAAAAACGAGGATACTTCTATATCGTCCTCAACTATAAAGATTCAAACGGGAAGCGAAAATCCAAGTGGATAGCCACTTCCCTGCCCGTAAAAGGCAACAAGCGCAAGGCTGACGAGCTTTTGCAACAGGCGCGGCTTGAGTTTAAGCCTGAAGCCGAGGAGCCGAAACCAGAAGCGCCGGCCGCGGCTGTCCCAGTCACGGTCCTCACCGGCGACGTGCTGTTTGCAGACTTTATGCTCAGTTGGTTAGACGTTATCAAACGCTCCGTTTCACCGGTGACGTTCTCGTCGTACTCGGGAATGGTAAAGAGCATTACCGTCCCTTATTTCAGGAAAACCGGAATAAGGCTCTCGGCCCTGAAGCCGCGCGACATACAGGCTTTTTATGACGAGAAAATAAAGACCGTCTCCGCGAACTCCGTCATACACTACCACGCCAACATACACAAGGCCCTGGATATGGCGGTGAAGCTGGAGCTGATTCCGAACAATCCCTCGGATCACGTCGAGCTGCCAAAGAAAGCCCGATTTGTCGGGAGCTTTTACAACAGCGACGAGCTGAACGAGCTTTTTGCCGCAGCAAAAGGCACGAAGCTGGAGCTTCCCGTATTGTTCGGAGCGTTTTACGGGCTGCGGCGAAGCGAGGTTGTCGGCCTTAAATGGGATGCGATAGACTTTGAAAACAACACCATCACCATTCGCCACACTGTGACGTCCTGCCGCATCGATGGCAAAAAGGTAATGGTCGCCGCCGACAGGACGAAAAACAAGTCCAGCATGAGGACGCTACCGCTGGTGCCATTCTTCAAAGAACGGCTGCTCTATCTCCAAGACCAGCAGAACAAGCATAGGCGGTTGTGCGGCAGGAGCTATTGCCGCGAATACCTCGGTTACATCTGCGTAGATGAGATAGGAGTGCTGATAAAGCCGGATTACATCTCGGCGGCGTTCCCTAAGCTGCTTGACAGGCACGGTTTGCGGCGAATACGCTTCCATGATTTACGTCATAGCTGCGCCAGTCTGTTGCTCGCCAACGGTGCCCAGATGAAGGAC
>OLPA01002388.1_pt1 | contig 14078 bp, 8 predicted proteins | sample 1672811 | NCBI WGS metagenome assembly OLPA01 (sample SAMEA3136726, study PRJEB25190) | human gut metagenome | biome: human gut; feature: human-associated habitat; material: faeces | place: Austria | collected 2013
TTAATATGAACTGAATATTTTTTGCCTAAATAGACAATAATTAAGACAAAATGTGCTTTAACATGTTATAATGAAAAAATGAAAAAATAAGGGTGAAAGTGTCCCTTGCAATGTTATTGGGAATATGGTAGTTTTTAAGTAAGAATATATTCTTGATGGGAACAATTAACTTAGCTGCTTTGAAACAAGTATAATGAACATGTTTCATACGAAAGAAAGGAGATTTACTATGTATAATACGAAGAAAACTTCAATTAAAAAAAGTATAGCTGTTTTTTTAGCAATAACATTTTGTGTGATTTGCTTTGACAGAACTGTTGTTTTTGCAAGTGAACCGAATTATTGTTCTAATTGCGGGGCGAAGTTGGAAGAATATGCTGAGCACGTTGGAAATTGGACGGAAAAGCATTATGTATCTACTGGATGTTCTTATGATGGAAAACCGATTATGAATGAGTGTATCGTATACTGGAGCGTGGATAGGAAGGCAAGGTTATGCCCTAATGGGTGTGGAGTGGCTTGGTCGGAAGATAAGTCTAAAGATACACATACGAGTAAATATTGTAGTAAATACGGAGAATGACTTGTTAGTAATATTTGAGTATCGTTAGCAAGTCTCCTAATCGTAATTAATAATCGTTGAAACAAAGAAGGATGAATTGAATTTTCAAGTTCTTCAATCATCATTAAGGGAACATTGTTATGAGCAGCAGCTATCGTCATCAAGAGTAAATAAAATATTCTTTTTGTTCCTGATGATAGTTTTTCAATAGTTATTTGCTGATTTAGGCTTTTTTCTTGTACTCTAATATCATATATGTATTCCGGAAAATCAAATGGAATATCTTTATTCCCTTTAAATTTTGCAACTTGTTTCTTTAGATCTACTTTGATTGGTTCAAAGTCTATTATGTCAGGAATTAACTGTTTAATTGCATCTTGTAATAAATTGTATTTATGAGAATCTGAATTGGAGGATGAGGAAGCAGCCCTGCTCCCGTACCGGATGGGCGAGGAGGTCTATCTGCCGCTGATCGAGATTCTTCACGCGGCGCAGGTCAACGTGATCAGCTCCCAGTCGGTGGAGGCGGACGAGTACGCCTTTGCCATGAACGACGACATCATCCGCATCGCCTTTACCCACGACCAGGCCGGCGCGCCGGTCTCGCTTGAGGTGTACAAGAACAACGAGCCGCAGATCGTGCCCGTGCGGGACATCCGCGGCGTGAGCGACGTGCTCTACCTGCCCACCTCCACCATCGAAAGCCTGACCGGCATCGCCGCGCAGACGGATGAGGCGGCGCAGACGGTGACCGTCACCCTGCCTGCCGCGCCGGAAGAGGCCGAATAAGCCCCGTATCGCAAAAACCGAAAAAGAATCCGCGCTTTCCCTCCTTTCTGGGAAAGCGCGGATTCCGTATGCCGAAAAAGTCCGGCGCCCAGGGACGCAAACGTCGCGCCCGCCGGGTTTACTTCTCCGCGTCGTAGGCGCACTGGGCCAGCGCGGCGGTGATGGTCTTTTCGTAGGCCTCGTGGCCGTACTTGTCCACCTCGCCCTTGTCCTTGGGACCGTGGGTGAGGCAGCCCGCGCCGCCGATGCAGCCGCCCACGCAGGCCATGCCCTCGATGAAGTTCTCCTTGAGAAGGTTCTTCTGCTTCTTGAGCAGCGCCACGCGGCAGGCCTCGATGCCGTCGCAGGGGATGGGGTTGACGATGAAGTCGCTCTCCTGCTCCTTGAGGGCCTGCGCCACCGCGTCGGTCAAGCCGCCGCTGCGCGCGAAAATGCGGCCGAAGTAGCTGGCGTTGTCCAGCACATCCTCCGAAAGGGAGGGCAGGTTGAGATCGCGGCTGTCAAACCAGGCCTGCAATTCCTCGAAGGTGAGCACGCAGTCGATCCACGGGCGGACCTCCTCGCGCTGGAACTCCTGCTTCTTGGCCGTGCAGGGACCGATGAAGATGATCTTGGCGTCGGGGTCGGTGCCCTTGATGAAGCGCGCCACCTCGGCCATGGGAGAGAGGTTGTGGCTGACGAAGGGCTTGAGGGTGGGGAAGCTCTTTTCGATGTAGCTGACAAAGGCGGGGCAGCAGCTGGAGGTGAGGAAGCCCTTTTCGGCCAGCTCTTTGGCCTCGCGGTAGGCGACCATGTCCGCGCCAAGCGCCGCCTCCACCACGCTGAAGAAGCCCAGCTCCTTGAGGCCCGTGATCACCTGACCCAGCTTGGCATAGACGAACTGGCTGGAGATGGAGGGGGCGACGACGGCATAGACCTTGTATTTCTGGTTGTTTTCGCTGTCGCGGATGATGTGGATGGCGTCCAGAAGGAAGCTCTTGTCCTGGATGGCGCCGAAGGGGCACTGGTAGACGCACGCGCCGCAGGCGATGCACTTGCTGTCGTCGATATGCGCCACATGGTTTTCGCCCTGCTGGATGGCCTTGACCTTGCAGGCGCGCTCGCAGGGGCGCACATGGTTCTGGATGGCGCTGTAGGGGCAGACGGAGGCGCACTTGCCGCAGTTGATGCACTTGTCGGGGTCGATGTGCGCGTGGTGGTTGTCGTCAAAGGAGATCGCGCCGCGCGGGCAGGCGCTGGAGCAGCGGTGGGCGATGCAGCCGCGGCAGTCGGGGCCGACCCGGTAGCCGCTGACGGGGCACTCGTCGCAGGCGATGCCGATGACCTCGATCACGTTGGGGTTTTTCTTGTCCCCACCCATGGCGATCTTCACGCGCTCGGCCACGATGGCGCGCTCCTTGTAGATGCAGCAGCGCATGGTGCTCTTGGGGCCGGGGGAGATGGCCTTGGGGATGTCCAGGTAGCAGTCCTGGAGCGTCCCGACATAGTCGTGGCACGCGACCTCCTTGAGCACCTTGTACTTGAGCTTTTGAACGTAGGTGTCGAATAGCAGCATAGCCGATGATTCCTCCATCCGGTTTTAGAAGTAGGAAAGACGAACGTGTTTGCCCATTTGCTTGAGGCAGTCGGCCAGGCTGGTGATCAGCTGCTGCTTGATGCCAAAGGTGATGGGCAGGTTGGGGTTCTGGTGCGCGGGATTGATGGCGCGGCCCACGAAGAAGTTGACGTCGGTCGCGTTTTCAAACAACTCGCGGGCGATGAGGCTCGCGCCGTCCTTCTGGGTGGACCAGGCGGGGGCCAGCTTGGCCTGGTCCAGAAAATCCTTGGCGTAGATGAGCACCTTGGAGAGGGTGATGACGCCCTCGGTGGTGAGATCGACGCCCTTGATGCGGCTGATGGGCGGCACGTCGGGGTCGTGATAGTCCAGCGAGGCGATGATGGGCTGGCCCAGGTAGCGGGAGACGACGTTGCTGGTGGTGCCGCCGCAGACGATCTTGGTGCCTTCCTTGCCGAAGAAGAGGTTCATCATGCGCACGTCGTCCTCCTTGTGCTCGGGCGGGCCGACCACGAGGTTGACCGGATGCCGGCTGCGTACGCGCACCACCGCCACGGTGGTATCATCGCCCGGCGAGCCGCCGTAGAGGCGGTCGCACTCGTCGATAATCAGCCCGGCGGTGAACTTGGCGCTGTTTTCTGGCAGGTAGTTGGCCATGGCGTAGTCGGCGATGGAATCGCGCGTCCAGCCGAAGTTCATCAAATCGCCCACGCCCGCGTATTCCGCGCCGTCGCTCATGGCGATGAATACGTCGTCCAGCTCGATGGGGAAGGTGCTCTCCCAGATGGTCTTGCCGGAAATCACGCGCGTGACCCTGGGATAGTCGAAGAGCTCGCCCTTTCGCAGCACGATGGTGGCGGGGTTATCAAACTGGATGATGTGCGCGGTTTTGTTGTCCAGAATGCGGATGATGGTGAAGGTCGAATAGGCCACCTTGCGCACGCTGCACACCGGCAGCGTGCTTGCGATGGTGGAGACGCACTCCTCCAGCGGGATGCCGCCGGAGATCATGGTGCAGAGAATCTTGCTGGTGAGGGTGGAGAGGATGTTGGCCTTCACCCCGCTGCCCAGGCCGTCGGCCAGCACCAGCGTCAAATCCTCATCCCCGCCGCCGGCCAGCTCCACCTTGTCGCCGCAGAGGGTTTCGCCGTGCTTGTTCATGCTGATGGAGCCGGTTTCAATCCACAGGTCATTCATGGGCCATCGCATCCTTTAGCTTGGTGAGGGCGATCTTGGTTTCCGCGGTGGTCTCGCCCAGGAGCGAAGCGATCTCCTGCACCACGCGCATCTGCTTTTCGATCACCTTGTCGGTGATCTCCACCGTCTGCTTGCGCAGCTCCGCGTCCTGGCCGCGCAGGGTTTCCTGCTCGGTCACGTCGCGCATGAGGGAGATCACGATGTGGTACTGCCGGTCGTAGAGGATGGTTTCATCCACGTAAAGCTGGTAGTCGGCCAGGTAGTGCATGCGTGTGGTGGTATGCAGGGCCGAGGTGATAATGTTCTGGTAATCTCCGGGGTTCAGGATGCGGACGATGTGCTCATGCAGGATGTCGTTTGCGTCCTTGAGCTTGAACATGCGCAGGGCCGCGCGGTTGATCTGCTGCACCACCAGGTCCTCGTCCATGACGATGATGGCGTTGGGGGTGTTGTTGATGATGCTGTCGGAAAAGCTCTCGGCCTTTTCCTTGAGGAAGGGCAGGCACATCTCGATCTTGGCCTTGCCCTCCAGGATGGCGATGGCCTTGTCGCGGCAGGTGGGGTAGCCGCAGCTGCCGCAGTTGAGCTCCTTTTCGGGGCTGGTCTTGCCCATCTTGTAGAGCATGTCGCTGATGGCCTCGGAGCCAAACTTGACCTTCTTGCCGCCCAGGAACGCATAGCTGTGGCTGATGTCCGCCGGCGCGGGATCGTCAAAGCGCTGCTCGCCGGCGAAGTTGTCCACGCGCAGCGCGCCCTTGAGGCGGCGCTCGGCATGCTCGCGGATGCAGGGACCGTTGACGCAGCTGCCCTCGCAGGCGCTCATTTCGATGAACACGTTGCCGAACTGGCTGTTTTCCAATTCGTCAAACACGGCGCGGCAGTTGTCCACGCCGTCGATGGCGATGCGGCGGTAGCCTTCCACGCGGTCGGTGGCCTTGAGCACGCCGCCGGTGGCGGGGTAGAGGCGCGCGCGCTTGCCGTCGGTGGGGGCGACGTGGTCGACGGGCAGCTCGATGCGCTCGGCGGCCAGCCAGTCGCGCAGCTCGTCATAGGTGAGGGCGACGTCGGTGTAGGGGCTGTCGTCGGCCTCGGCCTTCTTGGCGATGCAGGGGCCGATGAACACGGTGAAAGCCTCCGGATTTTGCTCCTTGATGGCTTTGCAGTGCGCCTGCATGGGGGTGAGCACCTTGGCCAGATGGGGGAGCATGGTGGGGTAGTACTTCTGGATGAGCATGTTGATGGAGGGGCAGCAGCTGGAGATGAGCACGCGCTGCTTGCCCTCGCGCATGATGCGCGCGTATTCGTCGCTGACCATCTGCGCGCCCACGGCGGTTTCCTGCACCTCGGCAAATCCCAGACGCTTGAGGGCGTCGGCCATCACATCGAGGGAACGGATGCGGAAATCCGCGATGAAAGACGGGGCCAGGCTGCACACCACATGCCTGCCCGCCGCGATGGCCTCCTTGACGCGGGGCACGTCGCCGCGGACCTGCTTGGCCTTCTGCGGACAGGCGACGAAGCAGTTGCCGCACAGGATGCACTCGTCGTGCACGATCTCGGCGGTGTTGTTGGCATAGGTGATGGCCTTGACCGAGCAGGTGCGGATACACTTGTAGCAATCCGCGCAGTTGTTTTCGTTGAGGTTGAGCACTTCGAGCATGGGCAGCTTCCTCCAATGCAAAGGGATAAGAACAGGCCAATGGGGCTGGCGTGAAAAAGCGCGTCAGCCCCGCAGGTGTGAGAGGATGAAATTACTTGAGCCGGGGGAGGACATCGTTTTCAAAGAAGGACTTGGTGTCCTCGGGCCTCAGGGAGAAGGGCTCGTCGTCCACGGTGACGCACACGCCGTTCTGGCAGTTGCCCATGCAGAACTTGCCCGCCAGCTCGATTTTGTCCTTGAGGCCGTTTTCTGCCACGAGGCGCTGCAATTCCTCCACAATCTGGCGCGAGCCCTTGAGGTGACAGCTGGAACCGATGCAGATGGTGATCTTCATAACAGGTTTGCTCCTTTGCTGGGTTTTGATCGCCGTATCCTTACGCCCCGCGGCCGGGGCGCGAAACGCTTATTCGTAGTCCACCACGTTGACCCAGTGCAACAGGAACTCGCGCTCCTCCGCGCGGCCCTTCACGCTCTGGCTGGCGGCCACGATGGGAATCCACTTCTGCACGTACTGCTTGGCCGTGTCGCTCTTTTTGCAGAACAGGTCCAGGTAGGTTTCCGCCCCGTCGATGTCGCCCGCGAGCCAGAACAGCAGGTAGGTGCGGGCCGCGTCGGCGCTGGCGTTGCCCTGCGTGGCGTGGGCCCAGTCCAGGATGAAGGCCTCGCCGTCGTCGCGCAGGATGATGTTTTTGGGGTCGAAGTCGCCGTGGCACAGCTTCTTGTGCGTGGGCATGCCCTGCAGGCGCGCGTGCAGCTCGTAGCGGGTGGTGGCGTCCAAGCCGGTTTCGTTGATCTTGCGGTTCATCTTGTCCTTGAGCTTGTTAAGCAACGGACAGGTTTGCGCGTGCATCTTCAGCTGCAGATCCACGAACAGATCCATATATTCGTCGCGCCGGTCGGGGTTTTCCTCCATGAGGCGCGCAAGGGTCTTGCCGGGGATGAAATCGCTGACGATGGCCCACTTGCCGTCCACCGTGCACACCTCGTGCAGGCGGGGTACGTTGAGGGCGGTTTCCTCCACGCGGGCCTGGTTGAGCGCCTCGTTGAGGACGTCGGCCTTGCTGTAGTCGCTGTCAAATACCTTGATGGCCAGATGGCCGTCGCGGTACACGGTCTTGTTGGTGCGGACCGCGATCACCTTGTCCAGTTTCATGATAGCCGCCCTCCTTACTTGTCGGCCCCGGCGCCGTAATAGGCGCTCAGGTACATCTGCTTGATTTCCTTCATCAGCGGGTAGCGCGGGTTGGCGCCGGTGCACTGGTCGTCGAACGCCTGCTCCACCATTTCATCCAAACGGTTCAGGAAGTCGTTTTCATCAATGCCGTAGTCGCGGATGGTGGGCTTGATGCCGATCTTTTCCTTCAGCTCGTCAACGGCGCGGATGAGGTTTTCCAGCTTCTCGCCGTCGTCCTTGCCGCCAAGGCCCAGGGCGTCGGCGACCATCGCGTAGCGCGCCAGCGTGTGCGGATGGTCGTACTGCGGGAAGGTGCCCATCTTGGCGGGCACCTCGGCGGCGTTGAAGCGCAGCACCTCGTCGATCATGAGGGCGTTGGCCACGCCGTGGGGCAGATGGTGGAACGCGCCCAGCTTGTGCGCCATGGAGTGGCACACGCCCAGGAAGGCGTTGGCAAACGCCATGCCGGCCATGGTGGCGGCGTTGGCCATCTTCTCGCGGGCCTCGGCGTCGTTGGGACCGTCCGCGTAGGCGCGGGGCAGGTACTCAAAGATCATCTTCAGGCTCTGCAGGGCCAGGCCGTCGGTGTAGTCGGTGGCCATCATGCTGGCGATGGCCTCCAGATCGTGCGTCACGGCATCGATGCCGCTGGCGCTGGTCAGCCCCCTGGGCGCGTTCATCATCATGTCCGCGTCCACGATGGCCATCTTGGGCATGAGCTCATAGTCGGCCAGCGGGTACTTGACGCCGGTGTCCTGATCGGTGATAACCGCGAAGGGCGTGACCTCGCTGCCGGTGCCGGCGGTGGTGGGAATGGCGATGAAGTACGCCTTTTCGCCCATGCGGGGGAAGGTGTAGATGCGCTTGCGGATATCGCAGAAGCGCATGGCCATGTCCAGGAAGTCCACGTCCGGATGCTCGTAGAGCACCCACATGATCTTGGCCGCGTCCATGGCGCTGCCGCCGCCGATGGCGATGATGCAGTCGGGCTGGAAGGCGGTCATGGCGGCCGCGCCCTCCTTGGCGGAGGCCAGGCTGGGGTCGGGCGCCACGTCAAAGAAGGTGGTGTGGGTGATGCCCATCTCGTCCAGGCGGTCGGTCACGGCTTTGGTGTAGCCGTTATGATAGAGGAAGCTGTCGGTGACGATAAAGACCTTCTTCTTGCCCAGCACCTCTTTCAGCTCGCGCAGGGCCACGGGCAGGCAGCCCTTCTTGATGTACACCTTTTCGGGCGCGCGGAACCACAGCATGTTCTCTCTCCTCTCGGCGACAGTCTTGATGTTGAGCAGGTGCTTCACGCCAACGTTCTCGCTGACGGAGTTGCCGCCCCAGGAGCCGCAGCCCAGCGTAAGGGAGGGAGCGAGCTTGAAGTTGTACAGATCGCCGATGCCGCCCTGCGAGGAGGGGGTGTTGACCACGATGCGGCAGGTTTCCATCTTCTCGGCGAAGCGCATGAGCTTTTCGCGCTGGGTGTTGGGGTTGAGGTAGACGCTGGCGGTATGGCCGTGGCCGCCGTCCTCGATGAGGCGCTCGGCCTTGGCCATGGCGTCGTCAAAGTCCTTTGCGCGGTACATGGCCAGCACGGGGGAGAGCTTCTCGTGGGCGAACTCCTCGCTGAGATCCACGCTCTCGACCTCGCCGATGAGCACCTTGCAGTGCTCGTCGATGTCCAGGCCGGCGAGCTTTGCGATCTTGTGCGCGGGCTGGCCGACGATCTTGGCGTTGAGGGAGCCGTTGATGATGATGGTCCTGCGCACCTTGTCCAGCTCCTCGCCCTGAAGGAAATAGCACCCGCGGGCGGCGAACTCGGCGCGCACTCTGTCATAGATGCTCTCGGGCACGATCACGCTCTGCTCGGAGGCGCAGATCATGCCGTTGTCGAAGGTCTTGGAGTGGATGATGGAGTTGACCGCGAGCAGAATGTCCGCGCTCTCGTCGATGATGGCGGGCACGTTGCCCGCGCCCACGCCCAGCGCGGGCTTGCCGCTGGAGTAGGCCGAGCGCACCATGCCCGGGCCGCCCGTGGCCAAAGTGCAGTCGCACTCGCACATGATGAGGTTGGTCATCTCCAGGCTGGGCGCGTCGATCCAGGAGATGATGTGCTCCGGCGCGCCGGCCGCCACCGCTGCCTCCAGCACGATGCGCGCGGCCTCTACCGTGCACTTCCTGGCGCGCGGGTGGGGGGAAATGATGATGCCGTTGCGGGTTTTCAGGCAGGCCAGCGTCTTGAAAATGGCGGTGGAGGTGGGGTTGGTGGTGGGGATCACCGCCGCGATCACGCCCAGCGGCTCGGCCAGGCGGGTAATGCCGTATGCCTTGTCCTCCTCGATCACGCCGCAGGTTTTGACATCGCGGTAGGCATTGTATATATATTCGGAAGCGAAGTGGTTTTTGATGACCTTGTCCTCCACCACGCCCATGCCCGTCTCCTCGACGGCCATTTTGGCCAGCGGCAGGCGCATCTTGTTTGCGGCCATGGCCGCCGCGAAGAAGATGCGGTCCACCTGTTCCTGCGTAAACTCGGCATACTGTTTCTGTGCGGCCCGCACCAGGGCGAGTTCTTCCTCCAGGCGTTCCACACTGTCCACGGGTTTGCGTGCATCAGTCATGCTGACCCAGCTCCTTTCTGATTTCGTTAAAAGTTTAACATAGTTTCGGGGAGCTGTAAATGCCAATGTTTATATACCATTATATGATTTTGAATATAATTGTCAACGGACCTGCGGGGAGAGAACGTATGCTTTTCTTTCCTATTTTAATAGATGTTACAATTTGTTACGGCTATCGTGCCGGGCGCGGTTTTTTTTCCGTCGGGAAAACCTTTTTGGATGCGCCCGCGTCTAATGAAATGGGAGGCAAAAGGGGACGACGGTTTTTTTTCTCAAAACTGGGAAGAATCCCGGTGGGAGATTCGTTGTAGAAATGGAATGCCGGCCCAATGTGGGGCCTTGGGGAAAGAACGGGAGAAAGCGGGTGAGGGAACATAAAAAAGACCAAATCTTTACGAATGTGTATCAAAAATTTGAAGATTTCAAGGCAAAACCCTTTACAAAAGTTATCAAAATCTGTATAATGCCAGAAGGAAGCACTGTATGGGCAAGCCATATCCATATGGCGCGCCGCCTTACATACACTGTGTAACGGAGGGATATCGAGATGAAACGCTTCTTATGCGTCCTGCTGGTTGCCCTGGCGCTGGTGGGACTGATGACCACGGTCGCCTCTGCGGAGGAATACGCGATGGTCACCAGCGAAAACGGCTATGGGGTACGTATGCGCGAAGGCCCCAGCAAGGCCTATCGCGTCGTGACAAAATACGACGTAGGCACGACGGTCATCGTGCAGCAGCGCGGCACCGAGTGGTCGCAGATCCGCGTCGGTGAAACCGTGGGCTGGATGATGAACGAGTTCCTCGTATTCGGCACCAGCGGCACCGGCACCGGCAGCGGCGGTGAGAGCGGCGGCGTGGGCACCGGCACCGTCATCAGCGACAACGGCCTGCGCGTATGGCTGCGCACCACGCCGGGCGGCAAGCGCATTCAGCTCTACAGCCCCGGCACGGCCGTGACGATTCTTTCCTATGGCGACGAGTGGCACTATATTTCCATCGGCGGCGTGCGCGGCTACATGATGAGCCGCTATATCTCCGTCACGCCCGCTCCTGCGCCCTCGTCCAAGGCGGTTGAGGCCGTAGGCATCAATTATCCGTCGCCCGTGGTGGACGACGTGCTTCAGGCTGTCGTCACCCCGTCGGACGCGACGGTGACCTACAGCTGGAAGGTGGACGGCGTGGAGCAGGGCAACACCGCTTCCCTGCGTGTGCTCAACGCCTACATCGGCAAGAAGATCACCCTGACGGTGACGGGCACCGGCGTGTACTACGGCTCCAAGACGTACACCACCGACGAGGTCGTTTCCAGCCGCCGCGTCACCGCCGTCTCCCTGAGCAAGGAGCAGCCCTTCGTGGGCGACACGCTCACCGCCAACATCAAGCCCTCCTCCGCGACGGTGACCTACAGCTGGCGTGTGGGCGGGGCCGAGGTGAGCACCGAGTCCAGCTACACCGTCCAGGAGAGCGACCTGGGCAAGCTCATCCAGCTCAAGGTTACCGGCTATGAGACCTTCAGCGGCGTGGCCATCTGCTCGGCGTCCGGGAACGTGCTGAGCAACCGCGAGCTCTATTCCGTGTCGCTCAGCATCAAGGACCGTCCCCTGCTGGTGGGCGACGTGGTCAGCGCCACCGTCATTCCCAGCGGCACGACCGGCAACTACACCTGGCGCGCCGATGGCGACGTGGTGGCCACCACCGCCAGCTACAAGGTGACCGCCGCCGACCTGGGCAAGAAGATCACCGTGACCGTGGAGGGCACGTCCCCCTACAGCGGCACCGTGACCGCCGCGGCCTATGGCACCGTCAAGCAGGCCACCATCACCTCCGTGTCCATCAACAACACCAAGCCCGTGGCGGGCAACACCCTCACCGCGGTGCTCGCGCCCGCCTCCGCGACGGCCACCTATGAGTGGTACGTCGAAAACGGCAAGGGCGGCTGGCAGAAGGAAGGCAGCGGCACGAGCTTTGCCGTGCCCGAAACCATCAAGGTGGACGGCAGCCCCGTCAGCACCGCGGGCAAGCGCGTCAAGGTGCGCGCCTATGCCAACGAGAACAGCAACTACGGCGTCAACAACGCCAACGGCTATATCGAAAGCTCCGCCACCGAGGGCATCATCAGCGGCAAGAAGATCAGCAGCGTGACCATCTATGCCGGCGGCTCGGCCATCGGCAACAACGCGCCCGTGGCCGGAAACATCCTCGAGGCCCGCCTCGCGCCCGACGCGCTGGAATCCGCCCGCAAGTCCGGGCTCATCTCCTTCGTGTGGACCGTAGGCACCGAGGTCTATGCCAACGACACCGGCACCTATACCGTCAAGGGCACCGACGTGGGCAAGACCATCAAGGTCAAGGCCATCGGCGCCAACGGCTACACCGGTGAGGCGACCAGCGCCACGACCGCCGCGGTCGTGGGCAGCGCTAAGCTTCAGAGCGCGGCCATCCTCATCGACGGAAGCAACGCCAACGCCGCCAGCACCGCTCCGCAGGTGGGGCAGGTCCTCAAGGCCAGCGTCAGCCCCGCCAGCGCGCTCGTTCCCCTGAGCGTTACCTACGCCTGGAAGGTCGATAACGCGGTCGTCGGAACCGGCGATACCCTGACCCTGCAGGCCGCCTGGAAGGGTAAGTCCATCCGTCTGGAGGTTACGGGCAAATCCCCCTACTCCGGCACCGTCGCTGCCACCACGCGCGCGGTCGAGCAGTATCCGGCCATGAGCGCCAACTTCAAGATCGCCGCTCCCGTGGCCGGCGCGACCCCGCAGACCTCGGTGAGCTATTCCGTCACCAAGGACAACAAGACCGAAACCATCTGCACCGGCTCCATCGTCTGGTACGACGCCGCCACGGGCGCCGTTGCCGAGCTGGACTCCAAGGGTCACTTTAAGCCCGCGATTCAGTACTTCGCGCGCCTGACCCTCACCGCCAAGTCCGGCTACGGCTGGATCGGCGCCAGCATCAAGGTCAACGACCAGGCGGCTACCGCGGTCAAGGAAGGCGGCAACGTCTTTGACAGCGCGCCCTTCCCCGCGACCGCCGGCGCGCAGATCACCCGCTATTACATCTCCGGCATCCCGCGGCCCGTGCCCGGCCAGGTGGCCTCCGTCTTTGAGTACACCACCGACCAGTACACGGCAAAGGTGGACTGGGGCTCCTGCATCGACAGCAGCAGCAACACCTTCGTCGATATGGAGAAGTACACCGCCGTCATCACCCTGACCCCGGCAAACGGCTACTCGGCGACCACGCTGCCCGATAACCTTTTCAAGGTCAGCACTGCGGACGCTACAGTCTCCACGGTAGAGGGGAACACCGTAAAGGTCACCGCGACCTTCAACGTCAGCCGCACGCTGACCGTGACCGCCGAGCGCACCACCGTCAACATCGACGGCACCAACGCCGTCATCATCCAGTGCTTTGCGAGCCTGAGCAACATGGCCCAGCAGCCCAGCGGCTTTGAGTGGTCCGTGCGCTATGCCCAGTCCAACAACACCTGGATCGACAAGGACACCGGCAAGCTCAACATCGGCGGCGATGAGATCGTGGACCGCGAGCTCGTCGTGGAGGCCAAGGTCAAGACCGCCGACGGCAAGGAGTACTCCGGCTCGCTGCCCATCCAGCTGGTGAGCGGCACCAACGAGAACACCGCTATCACCGCCGTCTTTAACGGCACGCAGCCCACCTCCGTGACCGCCGGCACGAACGCGCAGTTCACCGCCTACGCCACCAACTCCGTGATGGGCGTCGGCTGGGCTGTGGAATACGCCAACAGCGAAAAGACCCAGATCGACAAGAAGACCGGCCTGCTGACGGTCGGCGACGACGAGACCGCGCCCTCCATCAACATCGTGGCCTACCCGCTGGAGGCGCCCGGCAACCGCGTGCGCGCCAATGTCAAGATCAACACCAGCTACACCGTCATCTACGAGGATGGCATGGGCGGCAAGGCCTTCGCCTCCAAGCGCTTTGACAACCTTGCCAGCGGCACCGCCACCCCGTCCTTCGGCGAGAATCCCACCTATGCGGACGCCCAGTTCGCCGGCTGGTACCCCGCGGTGGAGCCCACGGTCACCGGCAACGTGACCTACACCGCGCAGTGGAAGACCACCAACGTAACGCCGCTGTTGATGGCGCTCCTGCCCGACCAGACCGTCACCTACACCGACGGCGTGGAGGGTGAGGAGGTCTTCGCCGATCAGACCGCCACCGGCCTGTTCACCGGCGATGCCACGCCCGCCTTCCAGGGCACGCCCGAGCGCGAAGGCTATGAGTTCACCGGCTGGGAGCCGGCCGTGACCGAGCTGGTCACCGGAACCGTAACCTATACCGCCCAGTGGCAGGAGAAGCCCGCCGACACCACCTTCACCGTCACCTACACCGACGGCGTGGAGGATGCGGTGATCTTCAACGACCAGGCCACTTCCGGCCTGCTGGCCGGGGACGCGACCCCCGTCATGGCCGATCCCGTGCGCGAGGGCTACCGCTTCGACGGCTGGGCCACCAGCGCCGACAGCAGCGAGATCGCCTACGCGGACG
>OLPA01002392.1_pt1 | contig 14051 bp, 15 predicted proteins | sample 1672811 | NCBI WGS metagenome assembly OLPA01 (sample SAMEA3136726, study PRJEB25190) | human gut metagenome | biome: human gut; feature: human-associated habitat; material: faeces | place: Austria | collected 2013
CCGGCACAGGAAATCCGCGCTTGCGAAAATCAAACAGTATTTGGAGGGAAAAGCAGATGATGAATACCGTTAGGAAGTCTGAAAATCTGTTGCCGTTCCCTGTCATTTCCGCAGCGGCAAACGGCGACACAACCGCCATGTGCGCGATCTTGAAGCACTACGAGGGTTACATAGCGAAACTTTGTACCCGCACGCTGAAAGACGACGCGGGCAATACCTATTCCTATGTGGACGAGGAAATGCGTAACAGGCTGCAAGTGCGCCTTATTACCCGCACCCTTGCTTTTCATGTAGGATAATCTTTTAGCCCATGCGGGGAGCGTGTACCCCTTTCCACGCTTCCCGTTATGGGCTGTTTGTCGTTCCGTAAAAGCATATCCGCTGTTGATGTGCTTTTGCAGGCCGACAAAGCCTTATTGTTCCTTGATAAAGAAAGCCCGCAAGATAACGGCGGTGCAGTATAACAGGCAAACGAATACATACCGCTTATATCGAGCCGAACAGCGGGTACGCCAGGACAGCTTTTCACACAGGGAAAGTCGAGCGAGAAATACCGCGCTGCAAAACAGGTTTAGCAGCTTGTGGGCAACGACATATAGGCGGGACAAAACGCCTTTATAGCCATAGTCCGAGCGTTAAGAGCGTCGCAGGCATTGGGTAAAGCTGCCTTAAATGAGCAGGGGTGAAACTCCCGCGGTGCTGCCGCTGACAGCCGTTCGTTTCTGCCTTTCATTTTTAATCTTTTTGTTATCCCACGAAAGGGGGATTTTACATTATGGAACAAACAAAGCAAACAACAAAATCACCGGTTGTGCGCGAATACAAAATCGGGGATATTACCTATATTGTCAAAGCCGTTGTTAAGGACGGTGTAAAAGAGGACGCCGCGACAAAGGTACGCCGCTTAATCCATAATGACTTAAACCGGGGAAAAAGCCCGGTATAATGCCGAAAATGTAATCCTATTGCAGACGGACGACGGGTTTTGTGGTATAATACATATAACCTGTTTGTCCGGCTGTCGGAATAGGAGGTAACATGAAACAGTCGGATAAATTGACCGCATACTATTTTCGTGCGGCGCAACAAATAGATACTTTGTACCTTGACAATCAAATGCAAAAACTTCTTTACCACGCAAGCCAAAACGGGATTGCCGCCTTTGCGCTGTATGTGGATAACGGTTATAACGGTTTGAACTTTAACCGTCCCGCATTTTCCCTCATGCAGCAGGATATGAGCGACGGGCGCATTAGTAAAATCGTTGCTACGAGCCTTGACCGTATTTCCCGTAACAGTTTAGATGTGCTTGCTTTTGCAGATTACGCCGTTTCTACGGGCATTTCTCTGGAAACAATCAACGGCGACCATGCAACGCTGGATTGGAACAGACAGCTATATGCTGCACTTGCCGCGAAAGGTGGTGAGTGCAAATGACAAAGACCTTTTCTTTTCAGCAGATTGCTGTCCCCAAAGTGTTAAGCGAAGAAGTCCGCGAAGCCATTTCAAATAATGTTTTGCAATTCTATGTGCGCGATCAGCAGCAGGAAGCGCAGGACGAGGGCATAACGGCTTTATATGAACGCCTTTCACAAGAGGACAAATTAGAGGGTGAGAGCAACAGTATTGCCAACCAAAAGAAGATATTGGAACGGTACTGCCGGGAGCATGGAATTACCGCTTATCGACATTATGACGAGGACGACGGGTATTCCGGTACAAACTTCAACCGCCCCGGATTTCAACGTATGCTTGCCGATATAAAAGCTGGAAAAATCAAGCGCGTTATCGTCAAAGATATGTCCCGTTTCGGGCGTGATTATCTGCAAGTCGGTTTCTACACCGATATGCTGTTCCCCGATTTTGGCGTGCATTTTGTCGCGGTTAATGACGGAGTTGACAGTACGCGGGGCGAAAACGAGTTTACCGCAATCCGCAACGTGTTCAACGAAATGTATGCCCGCGATACTTCAAAGAAGATACGCGCTACTTGGCAATCAAAGGGAAAATCCGGCGAACACCTTACTACAATCCCGCCTTATGGCTATATGAAAGACCCCGACAACAAAAAGAAGTGGATTATTGACGAGGAAGCCGCAGCCGTTGTGCAGCAGATTTTCGCATTGTGCGTTTCCGGCATGGGACCGACACAAATTGCAAAATGGTTAGAGAAAAGCGAAATCCTCAATCCTACTTTCTATTGGTTGTCAAAGGGTATGAAAGTCGGCAACAAGCCGAAGCCGGGGGCAAACCCGTACAAGTGGACGAATGAAACGGTTTCCCGTATGCTTGAAAAGATAGAGTATTTAGGGCATACCGTAAACTTCAAGACCCGAAAGCAATCCTACAAGAGCAAAAAGAAGTTGTGGAACGACCCGTCCGAATGGGTGATCTTTGAGAACACGCAGCCGCCGATTGTAGAGGAAAGTGTATTTCTCATTGTGCAGAACATACGCAAATCCCGCCGCCGCCCCACCAAAATGGGCGATATGGGTATTTTCTCCGGGCTGCTTTATTGTGCAGAGTGCGGCGGTAAAATGTATCAATGCCGAGCAACGAACTTCACCGAAGAACAGAAGTATTTTATCTGTTCAACCTATCGGAAAGGCAAAGACTTGTGTACGACCCATTCAATCAAAAATGTTGTTCTGTATGAAATCGTTTTGAAAAACCTACGGGAAGCAATCGACTATGTAACAGAGCATGAAGCCGAGTTTGTGCAGGAAGCAGCAGACAGCCGTTTGCGAGAGCGCGACGCAGAGTTTTCCCGCAAGCGCGAAACACTTTCCAAAGCTGAAACCCGTATTGCCGAGTTGGATAATCTGTTTAAGCATTTATATGAGGACAATGTAACCGGGAAATTGTCTGACGAACGGTTTATCAAAATGTCCCATGATTACGAATTGGAGCAGAGCAATCTAAAAGCTATGGCAGAAGTGCTACGGGAAGAAATCAAGCAGCAGGAAAAACAAAAGACCAACGTTAAAGCGTTTATCAGCGCGGTAAAGAAGTACACCGATATGCAGCAGCTTGACGCTGCTATGCTACGGGAGTTTATAGACCGTATCGAAGTTTCCCATACCGACAAAAAATCCAAGACAAGGGAAATCACGATTGTATACAACTTCATCGGTGCATTTGATTTTGAACGGGCGAAAGAAAAAGCCCAAAATACAACGGAAAAACAGCAAAGAACGGCATAGCCGTTTGGCTACACCGTTCCTTGCTAAAATGTTTTCTTAATTCACCGCCCCATTCACGGCAGGGCTTATTTGTGTTTCCCATCTGTGTTCTGCCGTCAGGAGAAACATGGATGGTTTTGTTTTGAAAAAAAGAAAAAGGCTTAGCCTAGATGATCAGTTAAAAAAATTTTATCTGCGGGTGGACTACCGTACACTCTTCAAAGAGCATTATCATACCTATTTCACTGGCATAAAATCCCATATGAAATAAAGCTAAAAAGTAGCGTCAGGAAGCTCAAAAAACTCCCTGGCGTTATTTTTTGTCGAAATTTGTGGAACTTTCTCCATAAACCACGGAACCGTGGGCCACCAGTCATCGGAAAAAGATTCTGATGAAAGGTTTTGGAGAAGTTGGAGAAAAGTTTTTTTAAATACTTTCCCGCTTTTTCGATTTTTTATCAGTTTACCTCCTGTCCTCGCTGTGAAAGGGAGGATCAGACGTCTTTTACTACGGCTTTAAGCAGAGGGGAGGTGATCCCCTTTGAAACTGAACCGTCAGGAAAAAGAAATCGTGCGGAGAAAATTTTGTGCTTACTGCATTAAAGTTCTGCGTGGTGAGGCACTGAATTATCTTGATGAATTGGAGCGGCAGAGAAAGCGGGAAGTAAATTTTTCTGAAATTCTTCAGAAAGATCTGGAGACGCTGTACTGTTGCGATGATTATGATATGGCAGAGAATTTTACAGTGATGGGAAGGCAGGTTCCAGTCCGTGATGAATGGATATGTAAAGCATTGAAGAAACTTCCTATAAAAAAACGGGAAATTATTCTGATGCTTTATTTTCTGGATATGACGGAAAAAGAAATTGCTGCCTGCCTAAAATTAGTGCAGAGTACCGTACATTATCACAAAGATGATTCTTTAAGGCTTATGAGAAAATTGATGGAGTGAATCTACATATGAGATCTAAGAAGCATAGAGAACCGCCGGAGTTTGAAACCATCCAGGCGGCTATAGAGGGTGACGCCGAAGCAATCAATCAGGTGCTTTCCTATTTTCAGCCATTTATCAACAGTGAGTGTAAGAGAGAATACAAGGATGAATTTGGGAGAGTTCATTATGTGGCTGATGAATATATGAAAAGGCGGATGGAGACAAAGCTGATTACAAAAATTCTGGATTTTAAGATCCGGCTATAACCACAGGACAGAAATATTCCCTTTCTATTTCTGATTCTGAACGCACTGTACATTGAAAACTGAATATTTTATCCTGCAGGACGAAAGGAAACAGTAGAGCCGGGCAGCAGATACGCCAGGATGATTCAATCTCAATTTTCGCTTTGCGACATTATGGCGTAAAGTTCATGTTTATAGACAGATACGGAATTTGAAGATGGATAGGAGCGAAGAAATATCATGCTGCGGGCAGAGTGTGGGAACTTTGTGGCGAAGACACTGTTTCTCATAATGATACTTCCGGGGAGGCTGCTCCGGTCTGAAAAGATGGTGAGATACCAATGAGGCTGTTCCCCGACAGCCGCCTGCAGGATTTTTTGCAGTGGCGAAAGGGGAGAATGAAATGGATATAAAAAAATTACTGCGATATACAATGCAGTTGGCTATGTTAAAACAGCTTTTAACAAAGAAATTGATTGATGAAAATGAGTATTCGTTGATACAGAAAAGACTGATGAAAGATTATGGCATTGTTTCCAATATTACCGCTTGACGAATCTTTTGTGCTGATCTATAATAAAATCAACACTATGATAGGAATACAAAAATAAAGGAGCGGAAAATGGAAATAGAGTTGATTAAGGCAAATGAATTTTCTGAAGGCTCTGCCAGAAAACGTGTCGAGCGATTAAGAGTTGCCGCTTATTGCCGTGTAAGTACGGACGATGAAGATCAAATAAAAAGTTATAATTCTATGGTGAGATACTATACGGATCTCATTCAAAATAACAAAGAGTGGATTTTTGCAGGTGTTTATGCCGATAAAGCCATTACAGGAACTAAAACGGATAAGAGAGATGAATTTCAACGGCTGATTCAGGATTGTATGGATGGGAAGATTGATCTAATCATCGCAAAAAGTATCCCACGATTTGCTAGAAATACGCTGGATACTTTAAAATATGTCCGTATGTTGAAAGAGAGAAATATCGCAGTCTACTTTGAAGTAGAAAAAATCAATACCTTAAAAGACGGCGAATTTCTTATGACGATCCTAAGTTCTGTGGCGCAGCAGGAGGTTGAAAATACTTCTGCTTATGTGAAAAAAGGATTAAAGATGAAAATGAAACGAGGAGAACTTGTTGGTTTTCAGGGCTGCATGGGATATGATTATGATGTAGCAACAAAATCCATTTCCATTAATGAGGAAGGCGCAAAAGTTGTCCGCTATATATTTGAACGGTATGTAGCGGGAGCAGGAAGCACTATGATCGCCAGAGAACTAAATGAACAGGGGATAATGACAATTAAAGGAAATCCCTGGGTGTCATCCAGTGTTATGGGAATTATAAACAACGAGAAGTATAAAGGTGACATTTTATTAGGAAAGACATTTACGGTTGATCCGATCTCGAAAAGGCGGTTGGAGAATTTGGGTGAAGAAGATCGGTATTATATACATGATCATCACGAACCGATTATTTCAGAAGAAATGTTCGCCAGAGCGCAGGAAATCAGAAGCCGTAGAAACGGAAACCGTAAGCATGGTGTTACACCGGGAAAAAGAGAAAAATTCAGCCGACAGTATGCTTTTAGCTGTTTGCTGGAATGTGGATTCTGTGGAGCTAATCTTTCACGCAGACGTTGGCACAGCAATTCAAAGTATAAGAAAACGATATGGCAGTGTGTGAAAGCTACGAAAGATGGTAAGCGTTTCTGTCCGGATAGTAAAGGAATCCCTGAGCAGGTGATCGAGGAAGCTTTTGTTGAGTCATATCGGATGCTTTGCAGAGACAATAAGGACGTATTGGAAGAATTTTTGAAGCGTACCGAAAAGGCTCTTGGAGAAAATTCCGTAGAAGATCAGTTAAACAAGCTGCAAAAAAAGATTGATAATCTTTCATACAAGAGAAAGAAGTTGTTGGATAATTATTTGAGCGGCATTGTTGAGCAGGATATTTATGAAGAAACAGACGTAAGTCTCAAAACAGATTTAAGTAATGCAAAGGCTAAGTTGGAGTATTTTCAACAGCAGGCGGATGAAGAAAGTTCGCTGCAAAAAAGGATTGCAGACTTTAAGAAAGCACTGTCTCATAATGAGGTACTGGAAGAATTTGACAGAGGCATATTCGAGAGTATAATTGAAAAGGTAATTGTTGGCGGTTACGATGAAAACGGAGAAAAAGATCCCTATAAAATAACTTTCATATATAAAACAGGATTTAAGAATGAAATTGGAAACGCAAAGGAACGTTTCGACAAGTCTAAGAGCGTAGGGGACAAAGCTAAAGAATTGTGTTCCCATATCGTAAACGAGGTAAAAGATGTGTGTTCCTATGTTAGTGACAACACATGTGGAGACTGTCGTCCTCTTGGGCAACCAAAAGACAAAGCCTGATTCACACATTAAACTTAGTGTTGATATGGAAGAGTTCAACAAAGTTAAAAATGGTGAAAAATAGAATATAAAACACTGAACTTAAAAGAGAACTGTTAATACGATGCAAATCGTGTTAGCAGTTCTTTTTGCATTTAAGGGAGGTGGTGCCGTTGGGCTGTGGAAATGTTATTCTCGGATGATTCTGCATCCGATACAAGGTCTTTTATTCTAATCTAAAATTTGGCAAATCTAAGGAGGCAGTGCAATGGCATTTAAGAAAGTTAGAAATATGAAGGTATATGAACAGAGCGGTTATAACTATAAGGCAACTCCGACAATCACGTTAAAAGGACAGTGGTTAAAGGACGCAGGCTTTGATATTGGAGATTCCATCACAGTGACTTGTGAGGATGGGAAACTGGTTATTACACCAAGAGAAGAAGTTAGTTTTATTGATGCATTTGAAAAGCAGCAGTTAAGCATGGTAGCAGAAAAGAAGGGAGAATACAATCATGAGTAAGATTATCGTTATTGGATCACAGAAAGGTGGCGTGGGTAAAACCACGACCACATTCAATCTGGCATACATTTTAAGTAAACTGGGCAAGAGAGTTTTGGCTGTGGACTTTGATAGCCAGGCAAATCTTACAACCTGTTACGGGATTGAGAAAACAGATGAAGTGGAATATACCATAGGTCACATGATGATGGCACAGATTGAGGATGAAAAGCCATTGCCGACAAAGAGATGTATTCAGACAAAGGATGGCGTGGATTTTATCCCTGCATCCATTTATCTGTCAGCGGTAGAAGCCAAGCTTCGTATGGAGATGGGAGCAGAGAGAATTTTAGCAGAACTTCTGGAGCCGCTTAGAAGCAAATATGATTACATACTGATTGACACATGCCCTTCCCTTGGTATTCTTACCATCAATGCGCTGGCGGCGGCAGATGAAGTGATTATCGCAGTTAATCCACAGCTGTTGGCTATGATGGGATTGCAGGATTTTCTGCGAACGGTTGTGAAGATTAAGAGACGTATCAATCCGAAATTGGAGATTGCAGGGATTCTTCTTACTATGTGTGAAAAGAGGACTACCTTATGCAAGGTGCTTACTGAGGAAGTGACGGAGAATTTTGGAGAACAGATAAGAGTATTTGAGACGCAGATTCCAAGCACAGTAAAGGTGGGAGAGAGTATTTATTATGGAAAGCCGTTAGCACAGTATAGCCCAAAGGCATCTGCAAGCATGGCATATATGAAACTGGCAAAGGAGTTGATATCTTATGAAGGCTAATGCACCGAGAAGAAAAGTATTTACTGATGCGATTGATTTGTTGTCGGATGAACCTGTGGCTGCTGTACAGAATGCTCAGACAATGATTCCAGTTGATAAGATAGTTCCGTTCCATAATCATCCATTCCGGTTGTATGAGGGAGAACGACTTAATGATATGGTGGAGAGTATCAGAGAACATGGAATCCTTAATCCTGTAATTGTCCAGAAGACAGAAGATAGATATGAAATGCTTGCCGGCCATAATAGATGGAATGCAGCGAAGATTGTTGGAATCAAGGAGATTCCAGCAATCGTGAAAGAGGGGGTATCAGAAGAAGAGGCATACATCTATGTGATTGAAACCAATCTGATGCAGAGGTCTTTTACAGACCTCTTGCCATCGGAGAAGGCGGCAGTTCTGGCAGAGAGATATGATAAGGTTCTGTACCAGAGACACCGAGAGGATATCGTCAAGGAGTTAGAAGAACTTGAGGGCGGTTCAAAAGGTGGACACGATGTCCACCATTCCAAAAATCGTGATGGTCTCGGAGAAGAATATGGTTTGTCCGGAAGGTCTGTTGCAAGGCTGTTGAGAGTAAATGAGTTGGTGCCAGAATTAAAAGAACAGTTGGATAATGGAGATTTGAACCTGGTGGTAGCAGTGCAATTATCTTATGCTCCGGAAGAGATACAAAAGACCGTAGCCGACACTGGAAAGCCTGTCAGCAAGGAAATGGCCACAAAACTTCGTGAGGATGGAATTAAAGCATCTGATGTTGCAGAAATCGTATGTGGGACACCGAAGAAGCCCAAGGGCACCAGTAAGGCTGTGAAAATCCCTGTAGATGTGTATGAACGATATCTGAAAGGACAAAAGCCTGATGCTATGGAAGAGATAATAGTTAAGGCCTTGGAAGCATGGTTTGATGGGAAGGGGGAAAATGATGTTTGATACAAAAGTATTGGAGAATATCAATCCTCAGTATTTTAACATCATCATGTTGAGCGAGTATGATGTGACTATCCAATCTAAGAATACCGGGCATTATTGGTATCTGCATAATACGGAATATCCAGCAGAGGGGAACTGTGTGATATTCCATAAACATAAAGCATCCCACCCATATCATTTGCATGGCAGAGCAGGAACTTTGCCACAAGCAGTGAGGAGTATTAAGAAGCATGATAAGTGGCAGATGAATGGGAGAAGATAAAAAGCCATTGATACATAGATATGTAATGTAGAAATCGTTGTATTTTTAACACATGCAATAATCTGGGTGGGTACAATATTCACATTGAGTAAGTAGCGTTGATGATAAAAGGGCAAAGCTTAAAAATGAATCCGAGAACTGTGAGTTCTTTTCCAGTTCTCGGATTTATTTTGTTCTGTGTATTTCTTTCCGGACATTACGCCAGACATAATCTGCACAATTCAACCGCGCAGACGAAATTAATTTTGTGTTCGCAAACCTTTATAGACTTTTGCACACTTTCGTGATATAATATTTAGCGGAGATCATAGGCGCAGCGAAAATAGGATTTTAAACATTTGCAGGTGCGAAGAAGAGCAGAAATGTAAATGAAATACGGAGGTAAAGCGGATGCGTTTTAGTTACAATAAATTATGGAAATTATTAATAGATCGTGGGATAAATAAAAAGACCTTACGTGAGATGAGTGGCATCAGTGCTACATCCGTTGCCAAACTCGGAAAAGGCGGTAATGTCAACACGGACGTATTGCTTCGAATATGCGATGCACTCAATTGCGATGTTGGAGATATCATGGAGTTTATTCGAGAAGATAATTATGAAGAACAGGTACGAAAGGATGCATTTCCCAATGGGTAAAACTAATACATCCTTGGCAAGGATTGAAAAATATAGTGCCGTAGACGAGGCATTGGACCTTATCTATTTATATATACAAGAAACATATTCATCGGAAGAAGTAGACCTGATTTGTGATGAATTAAAAAGTATTGCGAGACGAGAAGATTTCCAGCGTATTGACTCCGGCTCTTCTAACCGCACATATACTCAAGTTCAGGAAACTCTTTCTAAGATTAACGAAAAACAGAGCATAAGAAAAAGCAAGGGTGTATATTACACTCCAAATGATGTTGTTCGATTCATCCTGACAAATAGCATTAAAGCTGCATTCGGAAAACTCACAGCATCCAATGTTAGTGATATGAATCTGGATAATATACCGTATCGTTCATTTTGCTGTGGAAAAACTGTGTTTGACCCGACGTGTGGTGCGGGAGAATATCTGCTTGCGGCACTCGATATTAAAATTGATTTACTAAAGAAGAATACAAAGATTTCAAAACGTCTTATACAAGAAGTGGTTTCCACCATTTATGGTAATGATGTGAATGTCGAATCTATCATTATTACGGAATTTAGGTTGCTACTGTTCATTATAGAGTCCTGCGGAGTAGATTATTGCATTGGACTTGGAAATATAATGAATAGGCGTTTTACATCATTTGACTTTATTGCTGATGAAACCTCATTTGACGGAAAATATCATATCGTGGTTGGCAATCCACCTTATGTTGAAGATTTCAAATCCGGACTTGAACTTAGCGATAAGTATGGGAACATTTATGCTAACATCCTGCTTAATGCAGCAAAAAAACTCGAAAAGAATGGTTCAATTGGATTTATTATCCCACTCTCGTATGTGTCTACTCCAAGAATGAAAAAACTCAGAGATGAATTAGGAGAGTTGGTTCCCGAACAATATATTTTAAGCTATGCAGATAGACCCGATTGCTTATTTGATTCGGTGCATCAAAAATTATGCATTCTAATCGGCAAAGACAGAAATACGAAAAAAACCGTTTTTACCGGGAACTATCAGTATTGGTATAAACAAGAACGATGTGGTCTTTTTGCTGACGTTCAAATGGTGAGGAATAGGTATGAGAATGCAGATTTTATCCCTAAGTTAGGTACTCAACTGGATATTGATATCTATAAAAAGATAACTGATAAAAGAAAAATGCAATCAGTATATGCCATATCGAGGACTGGAAATGAATCGGTTTACTTAAATCGTCGAGAAGCGTTTTGGATGAAAGCTTATCGAAAAAAGGTAGATGACCCTGAATATAAGGTGTTTAGTTTCCATACTCCGTTAGAAGCAGATTTTTGCTATTGCCTGATCAATTCTACCCTTTTCTGGTGGTACTGGATTAGTGTGTCTGATTGTTGGCACGTTAGTAAAGATTTAAACGGATTTATGATGCCTATGCAGATTGATATGGTTGGTGCAACAGAATTGGCGCACGATTTAAGAGACAGGTTAGAAGAAACAAAAGTGTATGTAGGCACGAAGCAAACGCAGTATGAATATAAGCATCGAGAATGCTTGGATGAGATTCGAGCAATAGATGATTTTGTAAATGCTGCGTATGGATTAACTGAAGCTGAAAGCAATTACATAAAGAATTTTGCGATTAGGTACAGGACGAGCGGAGGAACTGATGCAGATGAAGATAATTGATTTATTTGCAGGATGTGGCGGCTTATCTCTTGGTTTTATCCAAGCGGGATTTAGCGTAGAGAAAGCGGTTGAATATGACCCTGTTATAGCAGACACATATCGGCGAAATCATCCGGAAGTTGATGTGATTGTTGATGATATAAAAAATATAGATACCTCTGATATGTTTGCAGGGCTGACAGCTGACGTAATTATTGGTGGCCCTCCATGCCAAGGGTTCTCTATGGCGGGAGCAAGAATCAGACAAGGGTTTATTGATGACCCAAGAAACTATCTTTTCAAACATTATTTTAATGTTGTAAAAGCGGTTAGGCCTAAAGTGTTTGTCATGGAAAATGTAAAGGGCATATCTACAATGCAGGGAGGGAAAATCTTTGAAGAAATCAAGAGGATATTTCAAGACTCCGAAGCACTAAACGGAAAGCCGTACCATATATATCACAGGGTCATCAATGCTGCGGAATTTGGAGTTCCACAACGTCGAGAAAGAATGATTATCTTGGGAACTCTCATCAATGAAGCAAATATTGATGATTTGTGGGAAAAGACAATAAGAGATTTGAAAAAAGAGAATCCTACCTATTTTGACGAGGTTACAGTGAAAGATGCGATAGGAAATCTTTCGTCGACAAGCGAAGATGGTGTGGTTGATAATCCGCAGCCAGAAACTGCATATGAAAGATACCTGGCCAGCGATGCAAATACAATCACAAATCATACGCGGTCACGCCATTCAAAGGTTGCTGTAGAGCGAATGCAGCAAATAAAAAATGGAGAAAATTACACGGCTTTGAATGAAAAGATTAATTCTGTTCATAGTGGAGCATATGGCAGGCTCTGTTGGAATGAGCAAGCCTCAACAATTACTACAAGATTTGATACACCTGCGGGAGGTCGTTTTATCCATCCGGATGAAGACCGAACATTAACACCAAGAGAAGCGGCGCGAATTCAAAGTTTCCCAGACAACTATGTTTTTTATGGAGATAAGCGTTCAATAAGCCGTCAAATTGGTAATGCGGTTCCGCCAAAGGTATCATACTTTCTTGCGAGATTGGTAGAGAACATATTGGCAGTAGAAAACAGTGAGAACATTGGAGATTGATTTATATGAAAAACCTATTGTTCACAGGTAATCCTGCTACAGGCAAGACTTTTCTTGCCAGGGCGGCTGCGTATTATCTGTGCCATGAAAAATTAAATATAGATAGCCTCCAATCCAAGGACATCTATATGGATTTGGATAAAATCGAAGAATTCATCAATAGTGAAAATTGCGAATTTATTCAGGTTCATCCGAGCATGACCTACGAGGATATTGTTTATGGAATTGACATTAAAGCAACAGGAACAATGACCGTAGATTATGTTGAGAAACGCATAAAAAAACTTTGTGACAGAGCCAGAGGCACGGAAGAACTTTACGCAATAGTTTTTGATGATATTTCAAGATTGGATGCGGGAGCCCTGCTTGGGAATCTGATTTATGCAATGGAGTTCCGAAACGAAACGGTTCCCCTTTCAGATGGTGCTACCTTGTGCATACCGGATAATGTCATTGTCATTTTGACAGAGTGCAGAAATTTTCATGCAGGCCACCTTGATTACGCACTGAGAAGACGAATGGATTACGTTGCGGAATTAAAATCTGATCGGGATGTGCTTGAAAGATATTATGATTCTGTTAATGCTAATGCTGGAAGAATTATTATAGACATATTCGACAGTATAAAAGATTTTATAACTGCGAACGCAGCTCCCGGAATCCCAGACGTTTTGGACAAATATATGCCTGGTCACGGAATGTTTATGGTAGAGCGAACCGGAACAGCCTATTTTGTGCTGGATAAGTTTAAGCAAAAAATGGTGTATCAGATATTCCCATTTATTAATAACCTTTCGTCATTGGGTATCCTGCGTGGAAATATCGAAACTTATGAGAAGGCTCTTGAATCAAAACTGAATACAGGAATATCGGGGCTGAATCGTATATCTGATATTCGTAAGGTTATGGTCAATTCGGGTGAGCGAGTTGAACCGTATTCGCTGGAAGATACCGTAAGATATTATGAAACTGAAATTATCTCTAATCACTGTTCTGACTATAAGGGCCTTTTGGAGAGCGTTATAGATGCAGTTGTGTTAAATGGTGTTTTCCCATGCGATATAGTCACTGACTCACTTTTATTCAACATTGAGGTTGCATCTGTTCCAAGTAAATCTGTTCCAGTTGCATATGCCTCGTATTTGGTAAAAAGGAACGATGCACCAAGCTTCTATTACGAAACAGCAGTTAAGGGTAAAGACAGAAGAAATCCTCATGCCTATTATTCAACTCGTCCAGGAAATGTGGGAAGATGGGCGGAACGTTCGGATGTGGCAGCATACGAGATTTCGTACACGGATGGCTCTCCGAGTGACATGTATCTTCCGTTGAATGGGTTGAGATTGCACACATTTACAGTCAACAATGTTTGCAAGGATAATAACCCGGCAGAAATATATGGTGCC
>OLPA01002396.1_pt1 | contig 14040 bp, 10 predicted proteins | sample 1672811 | NCBI WGS metagenome assembly OLPA01 (sample SAMEA3136726, study PRJEB25190) | human gut metagenome | biome: human gut; feature: human-associated habitat; material: faeces | place: Austria | collected 2013
CCCGTCAGGCCCGTTCCCGAAGGGAACGGGCCCCCTGCGGGGCGCCCATCCGGCGGCTATTGCAAATTCTGTCCAGATATTAGTAAGCCTTACCCCAAATGATCATGTGCTTGGCGGGGCGGCCGCAGCAGACACACGTGGCACCGAGGTCTTCCTGCTCCAGCGGCATGCAGCGGCTGGTGACGCCGATCTCATCCTTCATCTTGAGCTCGCAAGCGAGGTCGCCGCACCACATGGTCTTATAAAAGCCGTTGGTGCCATCAGCGACCTTGTGCATCTCGGCCATATCGTGGGCAACATAGGTGTTGGATTCGCGGTTGGCGAGGGCTTTGGTATAGAGGCTGTCGTGGATCTCCTGCAGCAGGCGGGTGATCTCGCTTTCGAGATCCTCCAGCTTGACAAAGGTCTTTTCACGGTTATCCCGGCGAACCAGCACGCACTGGCCGGCTTCGATATCCTTGGGGCCGATCTCCAGGCGAAGGGGTACGCCCTTCATCTCATACTGGGCGAACTTCCAGCCGGGGCTGTTCTCGGAAAGATCTATGTCTGCACGGAAGTTCTTTTTGAGGCGCTCACACAGGGCGGAAGCGGTCTCGGCAACGCCCTCCTTATGCTGGGCGATGGGGACGACCATGACCTGGATGGGAGCGACAGCGGGCGGCAGCACCAACCCGTTATTATCGCCGTGGGTCATGATGATGGCGCCGATGATGCGGGTGGACATGCCCCAGCTGGTCTGGTGAGGATACTGCAGGGTATTGTTGCGGTCGGTGAACTGGATATCAAAGGCACGGGCAAAGCCGTCGCCGAAGTAGTGGGAGGTACCGCTTTGCAGGCTCTTACCGTCGTGCATCATGGCCTCGATGGTGTAGGTTTCTTCGGCGCCCGCAAATTTTTCCTTATCGGTCTTGACTCCCTTAACAACGGGGATGGCAAGATATTTCTCGCACATCTCTGCGTAGACATTCAGCATGCGCACGGTCTCAGCCTTGGCTTCCTCGGCGGTTTCGTGCATGGTGTGGCCCTCCTGCCACAGGAACTCGGCGCTGCGCAGGAAGGGGCGGGTGGTCTTTTCCCAGCGCATGACGCTGCACCACTGGTTATACAGCTTGGGCAGGTCGCGGTAGCTGTGGATGATGTGGGAATAGTGCTCGCAGAACAGCGTTTCGCTGGTGGGACGCACGCACAGGCGCTCCTCCAGCTTTTCCTCGCCGCCCATGGTGACCCAGGCGACCTCCGGGGCGAAGCCTTCCACATGGTCCTTCTCTTTCTGCAGAAGGCTCTCCGGGATGAGCATAGGCATATAGACATTTTGGTGACCAGTCGCCTTGAACATGCCGTCAAGAATATGCTGGATATTTTCCCAAATGGCATAGCCATAGGGGCGGATGATCATGCAGCCACGGACGCTGCCGTAATCGACCAGCTCGGCCTTTTTAACGACATCGGTATACCACTGCGCAAAATCGTCCTCCATCGAGGTGATCTCGGCTACCATTTTCTTTTGATCTGCCATAGTATTTCTTTCTCCCTTTCAGTAGGATATATACCTTTATATTATACGGGTTTTTGCGTCATTTGCAAGGGATTGCGGGGATTTTGTGGGGAATTGGGAGGCGGGAGGCCAAAAGAAGCGGGCGGGGGGAGGTACGGCAGAAGCTTGCGGAGGATGCCGGCAAAAAACCCGCCGCGGGCAGGGGCTTCAAAATTTATTTACAATATTTCACCTTTTCGTCACGGCATTTTTACCGACCTTAAAAAAACAGGTCAAGCATTGTTCACAATTTAACGGTATACTAGGAAGCAGTCAAGGGGCCAGGCACCCCACAGAAAGGCAGGTCAGTTCCATGACATATCCGAACGACAACTTTAATGACCGCAACTTTACCACCGGCAATACCGATCTTCCCACCGGGGAGTATCGCTATGATAAAGACAGCATCCATCAGGATGCCGCGTCCGGGCAGGCGCAGCAAACGGCTGCTTCGGGGTATCATCCCTCGGACGCAAACAAAAAATCCACAGGACGGGGCAAAAAGGGTACGGCGCTGCTGCTGGCAGGCTGCCTGGTGCTCTCGATGGTGGGCGGCGCAGGCGGCGCTGTGATCGCTGCCAAGAGCGGCCTGCTGGGCACCGGTTCCACCGTTCTGTATCAAGGGGTAGAGGTCCCTTCCACCAACGGTTCCACCGTCGGCGTCAGTTATTCCGGTGTGGTGCAGCAGGTGGAGGACAGCGTAGTGGCCATCACCACCGAAAGTGTGGCGACCAACTACTTCTTCCGGCAGTATGTCACCCAAGGCGCAGGCTCCGGCGTGGTGCTGACGGCGGATGGCTACATTGTGACCAACTACCATGTGATAAAAGGCGCACAGCAGATCACCGTAACTGCCAATGACGGCAGTACCTATGCCGCCACCCTGGTGGGTACCGATGAGGATAACGACATCGCGGTGCTGAAGGTGGACGCCAAAGACCTGACCCCGGCTATTCTGGGCGACAGTGACACCCTGAAGGTGGGCGACGCCGTGCTGGCCATCGGCAACCCGCTGGGTACCCTTTCCGGCACCGTCACCGATGGTATCGTCAGCGCGCTGGAGCGCCAGGTAACGATAGACGGCAACAACATGACCCTGCTGCAAACCAGCGCGGCGGTCAACCCCGGTAATTCCGGCGGCGGTCTCTTTAATGCCAGCGGAGAGCTGATCGGCATTGTCAATGCCAAATCCACCAGCGATTCCAGCGGCAATGCCGTGGATAACATCGGCTTTGCCATTCCTATCAACAGCGTCAAGACCATCATCGAGGATCTCATCAGCCACGGCTATGTGACCGGTCAGATCGTACTGGGAGTCAGCCTGGTGGATATCACCGATGAGCGCACCGCCCGCTACTACGGACTGGACAGCACCGGCGTGTATATCCAAAGCGTGGAGTCCGGCTCCATAGCGGATAAAGGCGGCCTGCAGGCCGGCGACCGGCTGCTGAGCTTTGGCGGGGTGGAGGTTTCCACCGCGGATGAGCTGAAAGCGGCACTGGCCGCCCACAGCGTAGGCGACCGGGTGGAGATCAAGGTCTCCCGCAATGGCCGGGAATACACCCACAGTGTGGTACTGACCGAATATGTACCCAGCAGCGCCACCCATTAACTTGCCAACTTCTCCATACTCCTTTTCAATATCACAGCGAAGCCTCCCCCGTGAAGAATGGGGGAGGTTTCGCTGGATTTTGTACTTTTCCTCGGCAAAAAAATATGTTAGAATAGAACCAGAAGAAAGAGCTGCCGTGCGGCAGCGCAACGATAGGAGGAATCCCCCATGAGATTTTGCCCGAACTGCAACAGTGCCGTATATGATGACCGGGCGGAGCTTTGCCCAGAGTGCGGCAAGCCGATGAACCAAAATGTATGCCCCAGCTGCGGCCGGCGGCTACAGCCTGGCCAGAAATGTCCCCACTGCAGCGACTGCCGCGCCCACGGCGAACGCTATACCGTGCGAAACCAAAGTCCCGAACAGACTGTCAGCGGCGGACTGAGTATGTGGGCCTATATGGGGCTTATTCTGCTGGCGATGGTGCCGGTCATTGGGCTTATATTTATGATAGTGTGGGCGTGCGGCGTGAGCAGCAACCCCCAGCTGGCCCGCTTTGCCCGCGGCATGCTGCTGGCCAAGGCCGCGCTGTTCCTCATCGGGATCATCTTCTTTTCTGTGATGATGGCTGCCATGCAGCCGCTGCTGAATGAGCTGGAGGACTGGCTGAGCTACTACGGCGATGAATACGGCTACTATGATAACTTTGATGATTCCTACAATTACAATTTTGGCGATGACTATAATGCTGGTGATAACGGCGATCTCTTTGGCGATGACTGGCCCGATTTTTACGGGGAGGAGGCCCCGGCTGCCAATGCCGCGTAAATCATAAAGCAAAAGCCCCCTCCGGGTGTACCGGAGGGGGCTTTTTTATGTGGGATCACTTTTTGAGGGTCTCGCGGCTGCCCTTCCTGGCAGCGGCTGCTACCAGCCCGCCCAGTGCTACGATAGCCAGAAAGTTGGGAATAACCATCAGCTGGTTAAACATATCGGAAAGCTCCCAAGCTAGGTCATTGGATACGCAGGAGCCGAGGAAGATGAGCGCCACAGCGATGATGGAATAGACCGGGACGGCCTTTTTGCCAAAGAGGTATTCCACATTGATACGGCCGAAGAAGTTCCAGCCCAGGATGGTGGAGAAAGCGAAGAACATAAGGCAGATGGCCACGAACAGGCTGCCGGCGGTATTGCCCATGATGCTGGAGAAGGCGATCTGCGCCATGTTGGTCTTGCTGACACCTTCGGCTGCGCCGGAGGCAAGGATCCCGTTGCCGGCATACAGGGTGGAGATAACGACCAGAGCGGTCATGGTGAGGACGACAAAGGTATCAATGAAAACGCCGATCATGGCCACAACGCCCTGCTCGTGCGGGCAGCTTACCTTAGCCATAGCATGGGCGTGGGGAGTGGAGCCCATACCGGCCTCATTGCTGAACAGACCGCGCTTGACGCCCTGGCTGATGGCCTGCTTGAGCGCAAAGCCGAAGCTGCCGCCGATGATGGACTGCGGCTGGAACGCATAGCGGAAAATCATACCAAAGGTCTCCGGGATGAAACGAATGCGGGCCAGCAGCACCACCAGACCGCCAATGAGGTACAGACAGGCCATCACGGGGACGATCTTTTCAGCCCAGGAGGCCACCCGGTGGCTGCCGCCCAGGAATACAAAGGCGGAAAGAGCAGCCACAACAATACCGATGACCCAGGTGGGAACGCCGGTGGCATTGGAGAGCGCCTCACCGATGGAATTGGACTGGACCATGCTGCCGATAAAGCCCAGCGCAAGGATGATGGCTACGGCGAAGAAGCCGGCCAGGAACTTGCCGAAGCCACCCTTAAAGGCACGCTTGATGTAATAAACCGGGCCGCCGTGGACGCTGCCGTCCGCATTGACTACACGGGTCTCCTGCGCCAGCACCGCTTCCGCATAGATGGTAGCCATGCCGAAGAAAGCGATGATCCACATCCAGAAGATGGCGCCGGGCCCGCCGATGAGGATAGCACCGCAGGCGCCGACGATATTACCGGTACCTACCTGCGCGGCAATGGCCGTGGCCAGTGCCTGGAAGGAGGAAAAGCCGCCCTGCTGCTTTCCGCCATGGAGATTGATGTTGCCGAATACCCGGCGCATACCCTCGCCAAAGCAGCGCACCTGCACAAAGCGGGTACGGATGGAGAAATAAAGGCCCGCGCCCACCAGCAGGATGATGAGGATATAATCCGAGAGATAGCCGTTGATTTTTTGTACGATGTTGAGCAATGCTGCTTCCATTTGTTTCACTCCTGATTAAAATATTGCAGTGAAAAAAGGATAATAAAAAGGCTGCCCGTCTTTTTTAAGCGGCAGCCTCTGAAGAATAGCGAGCGATCAAACAAAAGATGCTTTGATGACCGCTCTGTCCTTTTGCCTGAGAGATTCGGCGAAAAACCGCCTTGCACCTTCGGCACTCAACTCAATGAGATTCTCCAGAGCCCCCTCCATATTCAGTCTCTTACGATTCTGAATGTTTCTGCGGGGTCGCTATCGTTATTCACTTGATGTTATTCTACACCATTTTGCAGCTTTGTCAAGAGAAAAATGCAAAATGCGTTATTCTTCCGTGCGGATGCACCGCACCGTTACTCGGGCACGGCCATCGTAGGTGCAGGTAAACAGGGTAAGATCCCACTCCCCAGCCCGCATTTCCTCCACGGCGGTCTCCGGCAGGGTCTCCACCCGGTCCACCGTATAGCGGTAGGTCTGCCCGGCTGCATCGGTAAATAGGACGGCATCTCCGGGACGCAGGGTGTGCAGCGCGGCAAAGTGCCGCCGGTAATTGTGCGCCGCTATGATGATATCATCCCCGGCCAGGGTATCTGCATAGCGGCAGGGTGCCTGGCGCAGAAAATCCATCTCCCATTCGGCCCCCACCGGCAGCTCCAGCGCCAGGGTAGGTAGAGAAAGGATGCCCAGATACTCCTCCCCCTCCAAAGAGACCGTCAGCTCTCCGGCGGGCAGGGTAGGCATCGGCGCTGGAGACTGTCCGATGCTATGTGCCACAGCAGGCAAAATCCTTTGGGTGGCCGCCGCGGCACGGCGCTCCTCCCGCAGATTAAACCCCAATAGGAATGCGGCGGCCAAAATGCACAGGCCGCCCAAAATGATGCAGAACCGGCCGATACGCTCTCGTGTCATGTCGGTTTCCTCCGGCGGCGCAGGCGGCAGCCCACCGCCACCAGCAGCACCCCTATGGCTGCCAGCAGCGTGATAGGCCATTGCAGCAGGCCGGTCTGCGGCAGCTTATCCCCTGGGGTGGGGGCCGGGTTATCCGGTATGATGATGACCGGCAGTTCGGGGGTACCGGAGCGCTCCAGCTTGGGCTCTACCGTTGCAGCGTACTGCCACCCGCCGCCCGCCTGTTGGGCCGGCAGCTCCAGCAGCACCGGGGTGGTGGTATAGGTGCAGCCGCCCTTTTGGTAGGGAACCGCGCACAACAGATACAACCCGGTGGGCAGCCCCTCTAATGCAGCTTTGCCATCAGCCGCGGTGGTAAGCTGCTTTTCTGGGGAAATGCTTTGCTGCTCCACCCATTGGTCCAGCAGCCCGGCCGCCTGCCGCCAGTCGGCGGCATCCCGCAGGTTCCCCAGCACAATACCGCTATCCTCATAGGCCGGCAGCAGGGTGTGCTCTCCCTGCGGAGAAAGCGCCGCCACCCGGTACAGCGAAAAGCCCATGCCGCTTACTGGCTTATTCTCATAGTGACAGTCAATGGTCAACGCGCACAGCGCGTCAGGATCGGCTGTCTGTGCTATCGCGGGGAGACACAGCAGTATGATCAGGATCAGGGCCAGAACGGCTCTGAGACGCTTTTTCATCAGTTCTCCCCCTTTCTCACATTGCCCTCTTTGGGCCCGGTTTTCTTTTTCTTGCGGCGCAGCAGCGCCAGGATGAGCAAAATAAGCAGGAACAGCAGCAGCGCGCCGATCAGCAGCTTGCCCTTCCAGCCCAAGCTGTGTACTACCTGCTGGGTCACGGTCACTTCCACCGTTTCCTCCACGGTCTCCAGCGGGATGCGGTGCCCGCGCACCAGCAGCCGGTGGGTATTTACGCCGTAGGGCGTACAGGTCACCAGGGTAACAAGGTCCTCCCCTTCCACCGGGTACAGGTCCTTTACCTCATCCGGCTCCACCACCAGGATCTGATCCACCTCATAGAGGAGCTGCTCCCCCAAAATGCGCAGGGAAAAATGGTCGCCCAGCTGCATTTGGTCCAGATCGGAGAAAAGCAGCGCCGAGGGCAGCCCCCGGTGGCCGGAAAACACCGCGTGGGTGCCCTCTCCGCCCACCGGCAGGGAGGTACCGCCTAGATGCCCGATGCCATGCTGGAGGACCTCCTCCGTGGTGCCGTGGTAGATGGGCAGCCGCACGCTGATGCGCGGGATCTCGATGTAGCCCATAATGCCGTTGCCATCGGGATCCAGCAGGCCCCAGTAGGGGTCCCCCGCGGGCAGCTGCCGCCCGGTAAAGGCATCCCGGAAGGTGGGACTGAGGTTTTTATTGTATTCCTGCGCCGCTTCCCACAGCGCGGAGTGATCCTCCGGGGCAAGGGTCGTGGTGCTTTGGGTGTAGTGGGAGATCAGCTGGTTCTGCCGGTGCTGGTTCCACAGGTCGCTGGCCACCGGGTAAAATAGAATCCCCAGCCCCAGCAGAAAAATGAGGATGGCCAGCACGGTGCCCAGCCGGTTTTGTCTTTTTTGTTTGGCTTGTTTTGTCGTCACGAATGGTACTCCTTTGGCAGTAATGCAGCAGGGAAAAAACCGCAAGCCGTTGCAGCGGGCTTGCGGCCTTTTCCTTGCCGCCCATCCCGCCGGGGAGAGAAAGAGGAAAAACCCGGCGGGACGGCAAGAAAATGAGGAGGATGGCAAATTACAGGGTGGTCTTATTCTGCTCCTGCTCATCCTCACGGCGACGGCGGGCAAAGAGGAAGAACCACAGCGCCGCACCCATGCACAGCAGGCCGATCACCGTGAACATCACGGTGCCGACACCACCGGTGGTGGGCAGTACGGGGGTGGAGCTATTGAGAAGGTCGGCTTCAAAGCGATTTTTCTCAGCATTCAGGCTCTTTTTCTGAATCAGTGCGCGATCCGCTTCTTTCGTTTCAGTAAAACCGCCACTGGCCAAATCCTTGACCAGACTCTCGCTGGAATCCCGCTCGGCGGTCAGCTCCAGCTTAAAGATGCCCTTGGGGGCATAGTAGCCGGAAGGAGTCTTGGTTTCCTTCACATAGTAGGAACCGACATCCAGGCCGCGGATGGAAAGGGTATTATTATCATTGCCCATATTGGCATCCATCTGCGCCACGGCGCCTTCCTCGCCCGCCAGCGCGGGACGATAGTAGGCATCGGTCGTGGTAGTAGCATCTACCTTAACCATGCTGACGGGGGTGTTCATCGCTTCATCGGCATACAGGATGAAGCCCGCACCGGCCAGAGGCTGGTGGCCGGAACCCGCGTCACTGGGATTATTCAGCTCATTGGATTTCTTAAAGAGGGTAAAGTCATAATTATAAACCGCAGCGGTAGAGTCGGCGGTCGTTTTGGTCTTGTCCGCCTCCATGGAGAATACATATTCCAGCTTGGCAGTTGCGGAAGCCTTAGATTCTGCAACTGCATCCGGGGCTACGGTGGCCTGGAAGTGGAGATAAATCAGCCCTCTGCCGGTGGCACTACGGATCTTGCTGTAATCCAGCTCAACGGTCAAATTACCATCAGTACATACGGGAGTCCCTATAATGGCATCCTTTACGGCGTCGCTATCCGCATTGGGCAGGGTGGTTGCTTTCATGCTATCCGCTACATAGTTCAGTCCGGCCAGCTGGCACTTCGCAATCAGCGAACTAATGGCCACATGCTCGCTCTCGTAGGCCGGGATAGATACTTCCATATAGAAATCCATCGTTTCACCCACCCGGCCACCGGCAGTTTCTTTCCATTGGGTAGTAGCTCTGCTGTCATCGCTTACTCGTACATTGACAGCAGGGCCGTCCTCGTGCTTAAATACAGCGGTCAGGTCACCGGCGAGCTCACTGCCGGCGGCATACACCTTTACATTCCCGTTCTTCACCTGCACAAATACGGTAACAGGCATATAGGTCCGGTTGTTCTGTTCGGTGGTGGAAACCAGCAGCAGATAATAGCCGGGCTCCAGAGTCATCTTAACCTCATTATTTGCATCGGCAATCGCTTCCACCGGGTTTTGGGGGAAGGAAACCCCACCATGAGCAGAATCGGTCATGATTGCATAATTGATCATCAGTGCGGTCAAATGCTCTTTCGTACTTTCGGCAAGGTGCTCCTCCAGCGATTGTTTCTTAGAATCATAGAAATTGGCTGCAAAGGCCTTAAATCCCTCGTGAAATATGTACTCGTTGTAGTTCGCATCGTACTTCATCAACTGGTACGCCTTCACGGTATCGCCCTCGGCCACCCCGGTAAAGGTGATGGTTTTGTCGTAGGGGGTGGCCGCCGCAGCGGGGACTGCCATGGCCAGCAGCATGGCCAGCGCCAGCAGCAGCGTCAGGCACTTTTTCATTGTCTTTTTCATGTTACTTTCACTCCTTTGGTATCATTGTTATCCACAGCGGCTTCCCCTTGGCAGGGGGCGCGCTTATTTCACTTTCTTTCGGCCTGGCAGCAGTACCGCTACGGCCATCAGGGCCGCGCCCGCCAGTGTAAAGGGCACCGTTCCGGTGCCGCCGGTGCTGGGCAGGATATACAGCTCCTTCAGCTCCAGGGTCAGCAGATAGGTGTATTCCTCCCCCTCGCGCTGTTCCAGCTGCCATGCGGTATTCGCTGTATCCAAATAGGTCAGCGTGCCGTATTCGGCCTTTAGGTTGGGGGCGCTGTCCTCCGGCACATAGCCCGTGGGGGTGCCCGCCAGCTGGATGATATAATCCCCGGCAGGCATCTGCTCCAGCAGGGCCGCGCCGGCTTCATTGGTTTTATACAGCATCGGGCTGCCATTATCCCGCGTCACCCGCAGCACCGCCCCGGGGAGTTCCTCTCCCAGTGGGCCCAGCACTTTCAGCTTCAGCCGCAGCCGGGAGGTATTCTTCACCTCGGTAACGGTGGTGCCGCCCGGTGTAGAAATGGTCGCCTTCCCCGCCGCGATCTTCACCGTCCAGGTGAGCTCCGCCGCAGTGTAGCCCACAGGGGCGGTGGTCTCCCGCAGGTAATAGGTGCCGGCCGGCCACTTATCCTCAAACTGCACATCGCCGTTTTCATCGGAGGTGGCTGTTGCCAGCCGCTTGGTACACTCCGCATCGGCATACAGGGTAAATTCCGCGCCCTTTAATGGGTAGCCCTTTTCATCCACCTTTTCAAAGGCGATCTCGCCCCGGATGCCCTCATTATTGACCACCAGCAGAGCCTCCCGCGCAAAGCATTGCGTTCCATCGGCCTTCTGCCACCAGTGCTCCTCCCGGTATTCCTTATCCTCGGCCTGCCGGTACAGGGCCTTGGCATAGGTCACCAGGTAATCCGCGAAGCCATCCTCGGCCACACCGGGGTCACGGTAGGTGTCCCCTATTTCGATTTCCCGCAGCGTGTAATCAGCCACCGTGCCATCCGTAAAAAGCGGCAGATTTTCCCAGGTGTATTGCCATTCGTTTTCCTTGTTCAGCTCCACGGTATAGGCATCACCCGGCAGCGGCGCGCCATCGCGCCACAGCTCCACCGTCACAGGCAGCTTATCCCCCGTGGCGGGCCAACTGCTGCGGGCCGTCACACTGATGAGCATTCTGGGTACATTTAGGATGACCACATTGTCGGCATCGGCATTCTGCAGCCAGCTGCCGGTCGAGGGTGTTATCCCTTCCGGCAGCGCTTTTGCCTCCGCATGGTAACTGATATTCCCTCCAGTATTTTGGACGACCGTCACCTGCACAGTACCGGGGCCAAAGTACCCCGTCGGCAGCGTTTCGGTCAGGGTGTAGGTCCCTTCCTCCAGCCGGATGGTAAAAAAACCGCTGGCATCGGCAATGATCTTGCAGTCGGCGATCTGCTCGGTATAGCCCTCCTCCTGCACCACGCTGTAAAGGGTGGTGTTCGGCTTGCGGTACAAGACCACTTCAGCGCCGCCCGGCCGGGACAACTTATACTCTACCTTTGCCAGCCCGTTGCCGGTAATGGAATCCTGCGTTTTTACCGTCAGGGTACCTATCCCCACATATATGTTCTGCAGAGCCACGGTCTGCACCGCAGTGTTCGGCACATCGTTGCCGTAGGCCACCGCCGTAATAGTAATGCCACTTTCCTCCGGGTAGTCCTGATATCCCCCCGAAAGTCCCTGCGGGTGATTGCGGATGAGATAGCGGTTGTTCACCCGCCATTTGTCACCCTGCAGCGTATGGCCGGTTTCTTTTATCGTGTAGTCCCGCCGCTGCTGGGCCGGGACTTCCCAGGTGTAGGTATCGGCCTCGGCATCATAGCGGGTATAACCCAGCTTGCCCTGTTCCGTTACCGCCTTCGCAGGCTGCGGCACCAGGGTAAAATCGGTCACGCTGCTGCCGTTTTCGGTGTGGGAGACAGTAATGAGGAACTTATCCCGTACCTGTTTTATCGCCTCAGCATCCCCCGCAAAGGTCTTTGTCACAAAAAAGCGGGTGCGCTTGGCCACCAGCACACCATCGATATGCCAGCCATCGGAATGCTCAAACTTGACCATGTTCCAGCGGATCTGGAAGTAATCCGAATTGAGCATCTCCGCGGGGATCTCCACTCCGTCCACCTTCATGGTAATGGTATCGCTGTGGGCCCGCAGGTAGGCAAAGATCGTTTCCTCATTGGGGAGATCCTCCAGCCTACCGCCCTGCACCGGGTTATTCACCATGTTGCGGATCGTGTCATCCACCGCGTAGGCATTGTCGCCATTGGTTGCCCGCGCTACCAGCGGCTTTACCACACCCTCCGCATTTTTATTGGAGTACTCCGCCGGGATATTGTCCGCCCCCAGCATCCGGATGGTATATAGGGCGGGCGTATAGTCCTTTTGGTCCTCCCATTGCACACCGTCATCCACCGAGCCCCTGATCTCTCCATTGAGATGCAGGAAAAAATGTGTGGTAATTGGGCGTTTCAGCTTATCCTCGCCGCTCCATTTTGCCCGCAGCGTCACTTCGCCATCGCTGCCGGTATAGTGCTGCAGGTCTGCGGCAGTCAGCTTTGTACCGGGCTGCAGCAGCACCTCTTCCGTTATATTGGCCACCCGCCAACCTAAAAAGGAATAGAACAGTGAGCGGTTATTGGCTTTTTCGCCGGTCAGCTTTACCTCTATCCGGTCAATATCCGGGGCCAGCAGCGTGTAGTCTCCGTCACCCGGTTCCACCAGCAGGGTTTTTTTGCCCTTTACCATCGCGCTTTGCTGGGGCGCCTGCACCGAAGGCTCAAACTGGCCAATCTTGTGCTGCCAGCCGTCCGGCTCGGCCTCATATTTTATTACCAGGGTATCGGTATGCGGGTAGAAAACCACTGGCTGGCTGATTTTCTCGATGGTATAGGTCACACTGGTTTCGGTCTGCTTGGTCGGCTCCAGCTCCAGATGCGTTCCGGTCAGGCCATCCATGGCGTCCCAGGCCATACTGGACACGGTATTTAGGGTAATGCTCACATTCTCCCCATGGAAAGCGATCTTCGGCGCGGGCGGCTCCTGGTACACCCTGTTCAGGTCGTCCTCCACCGTCACCGTGTAGAACATATTCTCCGCCAGCAGCGTTTCGTTGCTCAGTTCTTTTTTATCAAGGAAATAGCTTTCGGCACCTTCTTTATTCGCGGGCAGGTAGTACAGCCGGATCTCGGTCCGGTGGCTTAGCGGAATCTGCCAGCCGCCGTCCTCACTCTTTATGGGAGCGGCATCTGCCCACATTTTGTTGGGGTCATAGCTATCGGTGTGCGGGAAGAACCGCTCCCCGTGATAATTCGCCGCCTTAAAGCCGTAGGCGCCATATACCTCCTCCAGCTCCGCCGCCGTTATATAGTAGCGGAGCTTTCCGCTGCCATCGGCATATTGCGCGGCGGTTTGCACCGTGGTCACCGGGTACCAGATGCCATCCCGTGCCGCATAGCATTCCACCGTGGCGGCCGCCGCACGGGCCTTGTCTTCAGCGGGCTGCGCTTCGGCCGGCTGCTCATCCGTCTCTTCCTCTTTTGTCATGGAGTCTTCCGGTTCGGGCAGGGCCTCCTCCGGAGCAGGAACCAGAGCCGGTTCTTCCTCCGCCGGGGCGGCATCCGCCACCGTGTAAAGGCCCGTTGGCAGCATGGTAAACAGCAGCGCCAGCACCACCAATAGCACCGAGGCCCTGCGGGCCCGGTGCCGGCGATGTTCCTTTCCGCTGCTGATTTTGGTATGCATTATTTATCCTTTCTGTTCTAATTTTTGTAAACATAAAAGCTGACTGCGTTCTTTTTCTCAAGAATGCAGTCAGCCGGTCATGCGGTTTCCCGTTTAGACGCTTTACTTTGCGTCCCTGCCTTTCAGCAGGTTTGCCAAGGATCATTCAATTTATGGGAATCGTTCCTGTTTCCTTAGCGTTATCTTAACATCAACTCACAAAGAATTCAAGAGAATTTTTCATCAAAATCTCATTTTCATTATTTTTGTTCAATTATTGCATTTTATTTGCTGGCGCTCATCTTACAATTGTGTGTTTTTCCTATATTCTCGCCTTTTTCTCCTTCAGATATTATAAAAAGGAAATAATATCCTTGCAAAAAAGCCGCAAGCAAACCTTCCTCCCCGCAAGGAAGGGGTTGTGTGAAGGGGGAACCTTTGCGGGGTCCCCCTTCGCGTCAAATCAGGGCAGCGGCTCTCGCCCTTTAGAAAAGCCCGCGCTCCCCACATCCTCCTCCACCACAAAAAAGACGCCCTAAAGGCGTCTTTTTTGTGGTGGAGGAGGATGGATTCGAACCATCGA
>OLPA01002401.1_pt1 | contig 14017 bp, 13 predicted proteins | sample 1672811 | NCBI WGS metagenome assembly OLPA01 (sample SAMEA3136726, study PRJEB25190) | human gut metagenome | biome: human gut; feature: human-associated habitat; material: faeces | place: Austria | collected 2013
GTAGAGGTACAGCCCGTACAGACCGCCTGCTTTGGCAATTCTGTCGCTCCGGGTTGTGAGCCGGTATTGCTTCGGTCGGCAGGTCTTGGGCTGGAACGGCACGAAGTCGATGCTGTCCCGGTTCTCAATGAGCCGCTGGGTAATTCGATCCTTGGTATACTCATCGCCGAGGCGGTAGAGCCGGATGGGACGCTCGTCGCCCTTGCCCTTGATCGTCCAGTATTTCCGCTTCGGGTTGCAGCCGAAGGCATAGCCCATCTCGGACAGGCGGTACTCAAGCTGCTTGAGGTTGTGGCTCATGGCGATGGCTTCGTCAAGTGCGGAACGGGCGAGATTGTACCTTGTAGGCATACCGGCCTTGTCCTTCATCGTCAGGTGCTTTGCATCGTGATAACGCTCCGGCTCCTTGATGGTGCTGATCCCGTACTTCTCGCAGATACGGTCGGCTTCCTTGTAGAACTTGAACCACGAGGTTTCCCGGCAGCGTTTGCCGTCCACAAAGGACACGGAGTTGATGACGAAGTGGCAGTGCAGATGCTCGGTGTTCAAGTGGGTCGTGACAAGCACCTGATGCCGTTTGCCCCAAACGGAATTGGCAAACTCCATCCCGATATGCTGCGCCAGCTCCGGCGTGATGTCGGTTTCCTTGAAGCTGAGGTAGCCGTGGTAGGCTTGAATGCCATCCGGCTTGTCGAACTGCTCCTTGACGGTGACGAACTGCTCACGGGCGGTTGACGGGTTACAGTTGATGCCCTGACAGAACAGCTCCTGCTCGGTTTTTTTGCCGTCCTTCACATAGTTGACCACATCCCGCAGTGCCTGATAGTCGGCGTTGCTGTACTTGGATTTTGCTTTGGTGGTTTTCTCCGGGTTAGCGGCGTAGTCGAGAACGGTCGCAAGGCGAACCGTGACCGGCCAGAGCTTGCTTACTGCCATTTGAGGTCGCTCTTTTCGGGACGGAGGAACTGCCGCTCCACATCCGCCTGAAAGCTGTGCCAGCGCTCCGCTTCGGCGTTCAGCTTCTGCATATCGAGGAAGCCGAGGGCGTTCGCCTTGACCGTGAGCTGGTGCAGGTTGTTGCCGATGGCGGAGAGCTGCCGCATCACATCGTAGAACCGGTCGTCCGGCTTTTCCTTCGGCTCAAAGCCGCGCACCAAAAGGCGGAACAGCGCCGCCTCGGACAGGCAGGTGCGCTTGGCTTTCTTCTGCAACTCCTGCGCTTCGTCACGGGAAAACCAAAACTGTTTTTTGACTGTTCGTTTCACAGCTCCTCGTCCTCCTTTCGGGCGTTAGAGCCGCCGTGGATTCGGTTGATCTGCATAAGGCACATTATCGTCACGCCGATAACGCCGCCGAGCAGGAAGCCTATCATAAAGAATAGAAATTCGTGCATAGTCAAAATCCTTTCCTGTATTGGGGTATTAGGGGCAGCCCCTAACGAGCTTTTACTGTTTGAATCCCGTTTGGGGATACAAACAGTCTGCTCGCTAAGCTAACGCAGCCTTTCCCGGCTGCCCCGTATTTTCCTGAAATTTATCGTTCTTTTTCTGCCCTGTCGGGCTTAAACGACTCGATCTCAATCCCGTGTGCGGTTTCGTGAAATCGCTCAGGATACCGAAAGAGCCGTTTATATGTCAGCATTTGTTCTTGTGTAAGGCTGTCGTATTTTTCATCGGCGATATTGGAACGGGCAATAAAAAAATCGCCGTGAATGATGTCGGCGACCTCTCTCGAATCTTCAATTAAGAAGCATTTTTCAATTTTCCACCCTTCCTTACCGCCCATTTCGTCCGCCATCAATCCCTCCATTCTCAGGCACGGATCAACACCGTCCAAAGAAGCGCCGTAGATGGAATAGCCGCCCATACGGGACTGGAATGCCTTGTTGTCCGAGCTTACTTCATAAGTCCGTTCAAATTCGTTGTACGGTTTTTTGAAGGTATCGGCGGTAAAAACGATATGTGCGGTAAGGTGCTGTCTGTTGTTTTCCGCTTCCCGAAAAAGGGATTTCAGGTCGCTGTAACTCATCTGTGTGCGCTTCGGCGGCTGGTAGACCGCCCGATTCATCGGCAGCTTTTCCTGCTTCCCGTCACGGTTGCAGACGATAGCGGCGTCATCTTCAAAAGGCATATACTCGTCTAAACCGCCTCCGCCGACCAGTTCTTTCATCGCTTCATAGGTGTTCGGTATCTCTTTTACGACCGGAGATTTACCGACCGGAACGAGCAGGACAGATATTTTCTCCTGATCGGCAAGCGATAGAAAACGGTCGCTGACCTGTGTCTTTTCCGGCTTAAAGGAAATCTGCTGAAAGCCGAAGCTGTCGCAAAAGTGGAAGTAGCTTTTTCCAGTATTCCCGTCAATGATCTCTACCACATCGGACACAGACATTGACCGTCCTTTATATCCTGCGGGGTGTTCAAGATTGAAAATCTCATAGAGTTTTTCCAGCGTGAAGCAGTTTACTTCTCCCTCGAACACCTTATCATAGAGGCTGCTGTCAATCTCCGAGCTGCCCTGAAATTTAGGCAGGCTCTCATAATTCATAAAGGCGACATTGTTGGTGTCACGCTTCATATTGATCTGATAAATTCGTACATTCAACGCTCATAGCTCCTTTCTTTGGATTTGTAGATTCCAAGCTGTATGCAGAGGTAATCGTTATAGTCCTTGCCTTTCTTCGGCGGCTCGTCAAAGACCTCATACTTGTTTCTGAGCAGTTCTTTTAAGGTATTGGCACAGAGCCTTCCCGTTTTGTCATTGTCCAAGTGCAAATGAATCGTCTTGATAAGTGGATTTTTCTCAAGAAAAGCGGAAAGTGCAATCGGAATTTTACTGTCTTTGTTCTCTTTCTTCGGCTGATACACACCCGAAAGAGAGAGCAGATTTTCCGCTTTGTAGTCCTTACCCTGAGCTTTTAGCAAAGTGGCATAGGACAGCAAATCAATGGCGGCTTCAAACAAATGCACCGACTGGCAAGGCTCTTTTGCAAGCAGGCGAAAGGAATATTGCTTGTCGCTTCCGTATGCGTCTCCCTTAAAGGTGCTGCTTCCTAAACCACGGTAAGCGGCATATTTGATCGTCCCTGTTTCGTCCTTCCCGACAAAAACCGCATTATGATAGCGCCCGTTGCTTTCAAAAATCACACCGTCCGCAATGCACTCCTGAATAATCTGATAGTCAATGCCACGATTAAAAAGATACTGTATTACCCGTTTACTGTCTTGATATTTTTCCGGCAAACGCAGTACCTTTGGCTCATTTTTTTCTTCTTTTTTCGGTGGCGGCGTCCAATTTGCCAGTTCTTTTCCCGTAAGGATTTCCACTGCGTCCATAAAAGAATAGTTCCTGACTTTTATCAGATAGTCAAGCGCATTATATCCGCCGAAACCTTGCGACCACCAAAACCATTTGCCATTGGACATTTTCAGGCTGTCGTGGTCAACAGTGCGATATACATTTCTCGTCCCCTTGACTTCTTCAACATTATCCGGCTCAAACCTTCTCAGATAGGTTAAAAGGTCGATCTGCCGAGCCTGTTCGATCACCTCCGGCGAAATATATGGCATATTAAATCTTCCTTTCCCTGAGAAGTTCTGCGACTTTCTCAATGGAATCTTCCATATCTTCCACCTCGATATTCATCATCCACTCGTCCCAAGACAGCTCCAAAACATTTTTAGTTGTCAAAAGAGCGCTTACCATTTCAGGCGGAAGCTCCGTATTCTCCACATAGTCATACAGTTCGCACATAAAGGCAAACTGCTTATCGTTTGTGATGATTGTGACCTGCGGCTGGCAAAGATACCTCCGCACATAACGGATCAATTCTCTTTCAAGCTGGCACTGCAACACCAGCATATCCGCACGGACTGTTTTTAATTTACACACCATTTTTCTCACCTGCTTTCTCTGTTTTTATCCCGTTTGAGTACATCGTTTGCCCTTGTTTCAATGGAATCCCGAATGGTATCCATATGCTCAACCTCTCTGTCCTTAAACTCCTTATAGACATCATCAAGCGGGCAGGGGGATCGGAGCAACGCCTTTGCCTGTTTCGGAGAAAGCTCCAGTTCCTCCATACACATCACAATGTCCTCTCTCATCGTATACTCGTAGGTATGATTCAGAATTTCCTCCGGCGGCTGTGAAAGCAGCCAGTCCCTGTACTTGTCCTGCTCGGCTTTCATCTTGTCGTAGAGCAGAGCGTTATAGTCTGTTTCGCCCATAGCGAACACCTCCTTAAACAAAAATATAGCCGCCTGATTTTTGTAAAAACCAAGCGGCTATGTAATGAATTTGTTATTTTATAAGTCCTAATTATTTTCAAATTTAAGGATTTCATATTCGTCAGCGCCCATATACACTGTATCGCCGAGATGATAGGCATACTGCGCCTCCTGCTGCGGCTCGCTTTCAGCCGCCTGCGCCGATTCCTGCTTGGGCGGAGCAGAGGAGAGGATTTCACGGTTTCTCTGTTCTTCGGCAAGTTCCGCTCGGCGTTCCTCCTGCTTTTCAAGCCACTGCGGATAAATCTCTTTTTCCTTTGGATTGAGATAGCGGTCAAGCCGTATCAATTCCTTTATCCGCTTCTCAACCTGAGTCCAATTCAGCCGGATATGCGGCTTATCGTCCCCAATGCCTTTTGAGATCAAAATGCCTTTCCCGTCGTGCTGCTCGTCAATGCCTGCGCCGACAATAACAGGATAAGCGCCGCCCCAACCGTATTCGTCTTTCAGAAAATCGGCGTTTTCCTTTGTGGACAAGCTTTTTTCAAACTGCTCATAGATACGGAACTTTCCCTCAGATATGCCGCTCCCACGGGTGAGAACAGCGTCGATAATCTCCTGAGAAAAAGAAAAAGCAGAGGTCTTTTCCTCTGCCTGCATATCCAAAAAGTTCAGTTGTCCATCTACGGAAGGTAACGGCTTCATCGTATCCTGCAATTCGCCGAGCAGCCGCATTGCTTCAAAATGCTGTGCGATTACGCCCCAATCATAGAAGCTCTGCTTTGTGCGGGACAGATAGCTACCCTCCCAAAGCTGAAGCACATTCTGCCAAGTTTTGTACCCGACTCGCCGCCCGTCGCTCAAAATCAGTTCAGTATAATCGTTATTGAAAATACCCTTGATATATTCGGTACGGGCGGCGTTATCGGGATTGCTTTCATAGAAAGCACGAATTTCCTCTTTCGAGGCTTTCAGGTGGGGCGTTGTACCGAGGATTTCACGAATGGTATCGTCCCCGCCGAAAAACGGCAGGCTCTTATCTTCGTTGCTTCGGTCGTAGTAATCTAAGCGAAGATGACCTCCGCTTTCACGATTTCCTGCACTCTGTTCCGCAGATTGTTCATTCCCTGCACCCACTTCATCATATCCGCTGCTTTCAGGCTCTCGGTCAAGCCCTCCTGCACCGCCATCTGCTTCATCAGAGTTTCTTCCAGCTTCATCGCTGTCTGCTCTGTTTCCGCCAAATGCTGTGTCAGGGTGCAGCTCGTCAGAAGATTGTAATACCGGATTTTGTGATGTTCTTTGAGAAATTTCCGTCTCATCTGAGCGTACCTGCCCAAAGTTACCTCCGGCTGCTCCGGCATTGTCAGATCGGGAAGATTGTAATCGCCCTGCATTGTATAAGTCAGCTCGTTCATTTTCAAAGCTCCTTTCGCTTTTATTTTCAGCCTTATTGTATTCCGGTTTCTCTCTGTCCGCAATGATGCGATTTTGCCTTTCAAGGGCAAGAACAGTACGGGAGATTTCCCCAAGCCCCATCTCCGCAATATCGCTTGACGCAATACCGAGGGCGTTTAAGGTTTCCGGCGTATTGAAATTTGTAATGACAGAGAAATCCTCCGCTTCAAAAAACGGCTCGGTATCTATCCCAAGCCTTGTCATCATCATATACGCCACGCTGTTTGTTACCGCTTTCTTATACATAGCGGTAATCATATCCTCCGAAAGACCGTAGAGGAAGCTGTCATCTGCGGCATACATCAGATCGCCCAAATAGTCGGGGATATTATCCTCCACGGCGTTTTTAGCGGCGCTCAGCACAGCGTCCGCAAGGCTTTCCCTGTTTTCCAGCTCGCCGAAGGTGTTTTCAAGGGATTCGATCACATCGTCCGTATATTCCGGCTTCATCTCCCAAATCGGGACGGGGCGGGAGTAGCGGCTTGCGTGGGTATCGGAAATATCGAAGTAATGGGTTAAGCGCTGCCTGCTCCGGTCGGCGTCCTCAAATACGGCGATACCCTTTGCGCCACGGTTTACCCAACGCCCGAATTTGTCGTTCCAGCGCTCGATCTCCAGCACTGCCGTTGCGTCCGGTCTTTGGGCGTAGATGAGAAGCTGCTCGTCAAAGCGCAGACGATAGTTCCGGCAGGCGCAGCGCAAAAAGGCTTGCCAGTTCTGAACATCGGACACAACAGCGTGTGCGGTACGGCGGTACAGCTCGGAAATCAGGTCGTACTTTCGTGCCATCGGTTATGCACCTCCTATCTTTCATAGTCTTTCTGTTTCGGTCTTACGGGGATACCGTTTTTATCATAGCTTTTCGGATCGGCGGCAGGGGTATCCCAACCAAACATTGAACCTGCCTTCATCGCCTCTGCCTGACCTTTTGACAAGCCGAGCTTTTTGTTCATCTCATTCACAAGGGCGTTTGTTTCACTGGGCTTGCCGCCCTGAATATCCGTGCGGTAAAATCCGCTTTCGCCCTTTTTGACAATGCCGACGCAGTTTTCCGTCTGCACGAACACATAGCACTGCTCCGGCAGAGAAGAACGGAGCGGAATCACGGTATTGCCGTTTTGCTCCATCCGCTCGGCAAACTCGCAGATATGGTAGAGGTTGCTGCCAACCTCTAAATGATAGTCGTCAATATATCGGCAGGTGCGGTCAAGCTGTTCCCCGTCGCTTAAAGTGATCCTGATTTTATCTCCATCGGGGATTTTGAATTTTTCTTTGTAATCCGGCGTGATAAAGCGGATTCCACGGCTCGCCTTTTCCATATGGCGGTCAAGCCATTCCCGCACATAGCAGTAGCAGTAAAAATTGTAGTCCCCACGGGCAGGATTACACCGTATCAAGAAGCTGTGTTTTTCGGTATCGGCACGGAAACCGTACTCGGTCGTATAGTTGCCCTGAAAGGCGCTGACGGGATATTTCCCCGCATACTGCGCCATAGCCGTGCGGCTCTTTAACAGTCCGTATTCTTCGGAACGCAGGGCGTTGATAACCTCGTCCAGAGCGCTTTTGAACTCATCTGTTTTCAAATCCCGCCTGTGATCAAACCAAGAGGAAAAGAACTCTTTGCCGCCTGCGCCGAAATCGCCACGCAGATAACCGATACTTCCGGTCTGTCCCTCGATCTGCGTACTTTGCCTGTAAGTGTATTTTTGTTCGTCCGTATGAAGCGGTCGGATTTTCATTTTCTCACCTCGCTTGCTCCATTGCTGTTCTTTGTTTCGGTATATGAAAGCCGTAAACTGCGGCTATTTCATCTCCGAGCCGTTTTGTTACCCTTGTTATATCTGCCCTTGTCGCTTTGCCGTAATAGATTTTTTCCTGTAAGCGTTCAATCTGTTCCGGCGAGGCAGTATCCTTAAACACACGGTACAGATAGTGATTTGTCCCGTCGTGATGAACAGCGTCGGCACGAAGGTCGCCGTACCGATCTACATACCACTCGGTCATATCCGTATCAGAATAAAGGCAATCTTTAATATTGCCGGAATCAATCATCTTGTATCCCATCACTCTGCCGTTCCATCTGCCGATGTCGCCGATGACAATAATCGGCTGAGCAAGCTGGACATTAAGATTTTCCCGTTCATCGGAAAGATACTCGCCATTGGTTTCAACCATATATTCGTACAGCCCGTGTTCGTCATTCGGATTCCCGTCGATTTCATTGATTTCAAGGAAATCCTTATAGCTGTCACGCCAATCATCAGGGTTGAGATTCATATCGCTCCAGATAATATGCTTATCCACCGTTCTGTTCTGACTTTTGCTCATCATCCGCACCTCCCAAATAGGAAAAGAGCCTGTTTTTTGCGATCTGCTCCTGAAGCTCTGTAATAACCGTCATATCGGAAACGGATATATCGGGGATTTTCAAAATACTTTGCAGGCTCAGCGCCTTCAAATCCTTTTCGGTTTTACAGCCGGAATCATAGAGCTTCGCCAGCACCTTTACTTTCTGCTGCAAAGCGGTGTTTGTGCTTTTCTTAGCTGCCATTTTCTTTTACCTCCCATCTTAGCTTTTAGCGTAGTCGGAATAGACACGCTGCATTTTGTGCCTTGCCCTGCGTACTTCGGGGGAACAGCCGAGTTCAGGATATTTCGCCTGAATCTTCTGCCTTGTCCTTCGGATACTCTCAAAGCAGGGGATACCGTAAGCCTTGTAATTGCTCATCACATCTTCAAAGCTGAAATGGCTGATACCGTGGGTATCATAGATACACGCCTTGCTGATAAGCAGGTACAGCTTCATATCGTCATTTCGTGCTTCGGGGTGTTCCTTTAACACCGCAAGCACTCGGTTTTCAATCGTTTTCAGGTTTCTCATTATAAGCCTCCCAAAATAGAAAAAGGGGCGGAGTTTTAAGCCCCGCCCCCGCAGAAGTTCTTACTTTTTCTTTCTGTTACGGATCTGCAAAAAGATAAAGCCGCCTACGATAAAGACGACCAAAGCAATTCCGATAATCGCTTTCAGTTCCATTAGTTATCCTCCTTCTTCTTTTTCTTAAAGCCGATGATACCGCAAGCCGCAATGCCTGCTACCGATACGCCCGCAAGAGCAAGCCAAAGACCGAGCTTGCTGTTATCTCCGGTTTTCGGTGTATCTCTCAGCTCATTGTGCATTTCAACGACCGTGGTAGAGCCTTCCTGTACCGCAGCCTCCCTGTCAACGGGCAGGATATACATAGCGGAAGCCGAATTGTTTACTTCGGAAATCTTGTACTCGCCAATCCGCAGACCTTCAAGGAAGATTTCACCGTTTTCATCTGTTTCAAGGGTAACATCATATCCGTTTGCTCCGGTAATACGGAAAGCAAAACCTTCCACCTTTCCATCAGACGATGTTTTCACGATTTTTAAGTTTCCACGCATAGGCTCGTTTGCAAAGCCTTTGCCCTCTGTGTTTTCCACCTGATAGGTCTTTCCGTCCGTGTCGATAAATACCTCATACACGCCCTCGTCACGGATATACGAATCCGGACTTGCTGATTCCAAAATGAAGTAGCGTCCGTAGAGTAAATCGTTCATTTCATACTGCCCGATTTCTTTTTCGGTCGGTGTGCCGATCAGCTCGTCCTCGCTGTCCAGCTCGCCGTTATCGTTGGAGTCCTTATAGACCTCAAACACAGCGCCCGTCAGCTTCGTATCGGTATATTCAGCGTCCACCTTCGTAAGAGCGATGTTGCCACGCACCAGCTTATTGACGATTTCAATCTCAACAACTTGCTCATTCTCTGAGATGTTCACATCATAGACCGTTTCGTTAAGGACGAATCCAGTAATCGGCTTGATCTCACGGATATACCAGCTTCCGTAAGGCACATTCTCAAAGGAGAAGCTGCCATCGTCGCCGGATACGACGGTCATTAGGGCATTTTCTTCGGTAAATTCCACATCATCGCTCTTAAACAGACCAATGAGCGCACCGCCGAGTCCCTCGCCGTTCTCGTCCACCTTTTTGCCGGACACCGAGCCATAAATCAGCTTGTTTTCCATCGGCTCTCCGTCATTTACGGCAATCACAACCGTTGCGGCTTCCTGTCCCGCATACTCAAATACAACGGGATATTTTTCGCCGCTGAGCTGATAATGCTCGTCCGTCGCAAGCTCTTTTACATAATAGCTGCCCAAAGGTAGGTCAGTCCCTACGGTTGCTCTGCCGTTTTCATCAAGCGTGATGATTTCAAGCAGACCGTCTTTCGGAATGGAAGTGCCGCTTGCGGACACAAGCTCCTCATCGGCGAACAAGCCGAAGCTGATATTTTTGATTTCTCCGTTATTGCCGATACCGAACAGCTCGTTTGTCTCCAGCGCTTTTTCAAGGCTGACCTCAACCTTCTGCCGTTCATTGACAAAGGAAGTCGCCGTTTCGGTCACGGCTACATCCTGTCCGGCGTAAATGAGTTCTACGGTATGGACTTCACTGCTCAGCACCATTCCATAGCCTGCCTTGACCTCTTTTACCTCATATTTTCCGAGATAGAGTTCCTTGCTTTTTGCAAAGCCGGTTTCATCGGTCGTAACCGTATCGACCAGCTCGCCCTTGCTGTACCTCAGCGTACCGTCTGGCGTTACCACATCTTCGGCGGCACGGATTTCATAAACGGTATCGGGAAGCCCCTGTGTTTCATAGATCGGTTGATAGATAACGGGAAGCTCCTGCCCGTTTTCATCTGTCCCGCCGCTTACCAAAACGCCGAAGAATACCTCGCCCGTCTTTTCAATGCTGATCGTGCCTTTCTGCGGCATATTGGTCTTTTCAACTTTAATCACTGTTACCCCGCTTTCCTCAGAAGAATTTTCTTCCGTTACATCAAAATAGACGGGTGTGGAATCAAGGACATATCCATAAGGACTCTGTACCTCAACGATAGAGTAGCCCTGACCGTATGGCAGCTTTTCCGGCGTTACGAGCGAGCCGTTAGCGTCGGTATAGAAAGTGTCAACCGTTGTCGGGGTGGGATAGGTAAATTCCATCGTGATGAGATTGCCGGATGGATCATAAATCTGGAAGCCTGCGCCCGCATAGGGAATGGTCTTGCCAGTTTCTGCGTCCACCTTTACCACTTGGATATAACTTTCAAAATTTCTGTTGTTAATCAGATAGCGGTAGGTCTGAGCGTCTTTTGCGATGAACACATCAAAATCGTCCATCAATTCTCTGCCTTCCCAACCGGACACCTGATGGACGGTATATGTGCCGTAAGGCATATCCTTTGTCTGTGCAAAGCCGTTCTCATCGCAGATGAGCGTATCACGCTCGGATTCCTTTGCGTTCGCAAAAGAGCCTGCGGACTTGAGATACACTTCAAAAACTGCGCCTTCTTCGGGCGTTTCAATCTGTGTTTCGCCATCGTCCGTATGTTTGATAATGGCGATATTGCCCTTGATGACCTGTTCGTTTACATCATTTGCGGTCTGGTTATGCTCAATGGTATAAAGCTCCGGCTCTGCGCCGACCTTGTGGACGGTCGGATCGAGCAAATAGCCCTCGCTCGGCTCCAGTTCCTTGATCGTCCAGTCCGCACCGCAGATATATTCTCTTGTGGTAAACTGACCGTTTTCATCGGTATAGTATTCGTCAATGAGCTGGTCGCCTTTGAAAATCCCGTATTTTGCACCTGCAAGCGAGGCGTTCCCCTGAGCCGTTCCCGTCTCAGCGTCGCTCTTGGTCACGGTAACGGTAAACTTCTTCAGGATATTCGTGAAATTGCGGGTAGTGACCTCATTCCACTTGACGGGTGCGGTCTGATCTTCGGGAACGACATAGCGAATAGCTGTATCCACTTCCTCGATGGTGTACGGCGTAGTGCCGCTGATTAGCACATCTTCAAAGGTCGCCACACCGTTTTTATCCGTAACCGCATACTCGTCCACGGCAATGCCGGAGAGCGATGTGCCGTAAAGATGGAAGGTCACGCCCTCATTGAAGTTATCCTCCGAGGATTTGATGACCTCAATATCGCCACGCTTCAGCGTGTTGTTGAAGTTGACGGTCGCAACCTGCCCCGCAACTACGGTTACTCTGCGGGACTCCTGCGGCTCGTAGCGGTCATATTCCTGCTCGGTTACGGTATATACTCCGGGCATTAGGTTATCTACCTGAATCTGACCGCCGTTTTCTGTCTTAACGGTTTTATCAATGCCGTTGCCCTGAATACGGAAGGAAATACCGTCAACTTTTCCGTCCTCACTGGTTTTGACGATTTTCGCTGATCCATAGGAAACCTTTAACTTAAGGAATCCCTTAACCGGATCATTGACCGTCTGAGCATAGGTTACGGTATCCTGCACACCGCCGTTCGGTCCATAGATACCGTCCGTCCAAGTGATAACGCCTTTTCTCTGCGCTGTTTTCTCGGCGGTAATCGTCAGCCCGTCGCTCGGCGCTTTCTCGGCAGTAATTGTCAGCTTGTTTCCGCTTACGGAGAACTGAACGCCCGAATCATTGGACGAAAACTTATATCCCGAAAGGACATTGTTGCTGTCCGTCAGCGTAACCGTGTACTTAGAGCCATCCCATTCAAGCTCGATTTCCTGTGCGCTCCCCGGTGTTTTGGAAAGGAAGCTCGGCAGCTTGGAATGCTTCTGCACACTTGCCGCCATTGAGTTGTAGTAGCTCATAATCTTGTCGTAAAGAGGGTGGTTAGGACTGATCTGATCCAGAACAGCGTCCTTGCCGCCTGTGCTGACCTTGTTGAAGTTCTCGTCACGCTCACCGATCACGGTTTCCCAAATGAGAAGCTGTGTAGCGACTGCGTGAGCCAGCTTATCGCCGCCCTCGTTCTGAGAACGCCACGAGGTCGAGATTGTTCCCGTGTAGCCGTACTGGAAGATACGACCGATGAACAGCTTAATATCGTCAGGAGAAATGGTGCTGTTATAGGACGAAGGGTAGTTGTCCCAAAAATTCTCGCCCTTTTTGGTAAAGCTGTCTCCGGTCTGCTGCGGGACGCCAATCTCAATGCAGTAGCAGATATTTCCGTTGTACGATCCCATCGCACGGACAGTTGTATAACGGGAAGTGCCTGTTTTCCAGCCGTTCATAAGGCTCAGGTTACTGTGTCCCCATTCGGCGTTGTAATTTGAGTCCCCGTCACGGGGATACGAGATAAGGTACACATCGTCCGTTTCCTCTGCGGCATAGGCAGTCGTACCAATCCCTACAAGGGAAGTCACGCACATCAGCGCCGCAAGAAACAGCGACATAATGCGCTTTGGTTTCTTAATTTTCATCTGAAATCCTCCTTGAAATGAAAAAACGCACCGTTTTTTCGGTGCGTCCTCAAAATGGAATATTAAATTTAAGCGTAGCCGATATAGATGTCGTAGATTCCGTCAGAGATTTCCTCCGCCCAAATCCATACGGCTGTAATTTTTTCGTCAGCCTTGTACCGATCCAAGCGGCTGTGAATATCTCTTTCAAGATATTTGCAATGCGCTCCGGCACGGATCGGATTATCCCAACAGTAAACCGCCTCGCTGTCTAACAGAAGCCCCACGCTCTGAGCGTAACCTTTTGCAAAGGAAATCCAGTAGTCAATGTCAAAGTCAGTTTTAGTTTCGCTCGTCGTTTCTTCCATTTCAGGCGGCGCAGGCGTTTCACTTTCTTTTGCTATATCCGGCTGCGGTGTGGATACGGAATGTTCGGTCTTATCCGCTTTATCGGGTTGTTCGGCGGACTGTGCCGCCTGCCCGCTTTCAGAAACAGTCTGAGGCTGTTCGGAGCTGACCGTATCCGTTTCCGTTGTTTCTTCCTGCTTTTCCGGCTCTGATTCCTGTACGGCTTCAGGCGTTGTTTCAACCTCTTTGCTTTCCTTTCCCGCAGGCGCTTCGGATTCAGAGGTGCTTTGAACACTCTCCGAAAAAGAAAACGGCTGCGGCTTATCTTCATTCGGCGGGGCATTGTTGCAGCCTGCAAGCACGATCAGCAAAAGAGCCGTTAAAAAAGCAATCGTTTTTGTTTTCATTGCGCTTCACTCCTTTTCTGCCGCCATTGTAATGCGAAACAGCGTTTCAGGCAAAGGTGTGAAACAAAGGTTAATCTTACATCATAGGGCATACCTCCTGTGCTTTGGAATGGTGCGTTTTCCTGAGATAGATTGAGTTAGGTGAGATAGCTGTAATCAGGAGAGATAGATTTATTCTTTCGGATAGTCAGGTAGTTTCAGGGGTTGGAGTGTGAGGAAGGGGAAGAAGAAAAACACACTCCGCCTTACCTGCTGTCACGCTCGGCACGGTTACGCAAAAACTTATTGTAATGCTCCAGCGCCTTG
>OLPA01002402.1_pt1 | contig 14010 bp, 7 predicted proteins | sample 1672811 | NCBI WGS metagenome assembly OLPA01 (sample SAMEA3136726, study PRJEB25190) | human gut metagenome | biome: human gut; feature: human-associated habitat; material: faeces | place: Austria | collected 2013
TCTGACGAAAAAATCCATTCGCCAGCCGACCACCTCATTTGTGCGGTGTTACCTTAAGGCTAAGCCGTAAAGTGCTTTTTCGTTCAACAATTAGTGAAAGGAGAGTGACAGAATGCGGTGAAAAGGTTATAGTGTTATGAAAGGAGGTGGCGTTGTGCGTTTTGCGATCATTGATGACGAAGAATATATCCGGAACCAGATTCGTCAGCTGGTGGAAGCATATTGTGAAGAAAAGAGAATTCCCGTGGATTGCATATGCTACAAGGAAGCTGTAACTTTTTTGCAGGAGTATCGAGCAAGCTTTGATGCTGTTTTTATGGACATCAAAATGCCCGGTTACAATGGCCTGGAGGCAGCAGAGATTCTGCGTCAAACAGATAAGAATGTTCCGCTTGTATTTATCACAAACCTGAAACAATATGCCATTCATGGGTATTCTGTCGATGCGATGGGCTTTGTTGTTAAGCCACTCATTCCCTATGACTTCAATGTACAGATGGATAAGATCCTCCAAAGAGCAGCAGCTCAGCAGGTAAATGCGGTTACAATTAAAACGGCCACAGGTTTTCAACGCCTCAATATCAAGGACATTTTCTATATTGAGGTAATCAAGCACAAACTGATCTTCCACACCGTATTTGGGGATATCAACGGCTGGGGAACTCTGGTTTCCGTCGAAGAAATACTGCCGGCGCAGTTCTTTTCAAGATGCAATGTTTGCTATCTGGTGAACCTGCATCACGTTCAATCGGTAGACAAGGATGTAGTCGTGGTGGCTGGAGAGCCACTGAAGATTGCCCGGTCGCGCAAAAAAGAATTCCTGACTGATCTGGCTCGATTTGCAAGAGTAGGTGGCGTTTGAAATGTTTGATTTATCTTCAGCACTTTTTGGTATAAATTGCACTTTGTTACTGAACTCCTTGTTGCAGAGGCCTTGGTAACATATACACTGAATAAGCGGCCGAGGTTTGGCTGGCGGGTGCTCCTGTCTGTGATTGCACTGTATGCATTGGCTTTTGCGTTTCCGATCATGGGATATAACGCGTTGACCTCCTCACTGATGTTCTTTACACTGTTTATTGCAAGCGTTGCAGCGTTGAAAGTGTGCTATGAAGAGAGCTGGCTCAATACATTCTTTTGCGGTCTGATTGCATACACAGCCCAGCACATATCCTATGAGCTCAATAGTCTGCTTGGTCTTGTGATGGGTCTCAAAAGCATCAATGTCTATTTGCCCAACGGTCCTGAGGCTATAGGTGCAGGCATTCCGGCGCTGAATATCGCGGTCTATCTGTCGGTGTTTGCCTTGGTGTACTGGTTTGTGTGGGCTTTTATCGCTGTTCGCATCCGGCGGCAGCGGGAATTGGTTTTCATCAATTTCTATCTGTTTTTCTGGGTGCTGATTACCATCACGATAGATATTGTTTTCTCTGCAATCGTTACATATCACACGGCGAATCATTCTGATACGATGCTGATCATGTTCAACATATCCAACATCTTTTCGTGCTGTTTGTCGCTGGGATACCAGTACCTGATGCTGGAAAAGGACAATGTTGCCCGTGAGTTGATCACGATTCAGATGCTGTGGAAAAAAGACAAGGAACGCTATGAACTGAGCAAGGAAAACATTGAACTGCTGAATGTGCGATGCCATGATCTGGCCAGCCAGATTGGCGCGCTGCGTAATATCAATGGATTTGTGGATGATAATGCGATCATTGAGCTGGAAAACGCATTGAGCTTCTATGGGGTGAATATCCACACCGGTAATGATGCGCTTGATGTGATATTGGCAGAGAAGCATATCCTTTGCGACAAAAAGGGAATTCGCCTGAACTGTATGATTGACGGCGAGAAACTGAGCTTCATCTCTCCGGCAGAGTTGTATTCCCTCTTTGGCAATGCACTGCAAAATGCGATTGAGTCTGCTGAAAAAATAGACGATCCGACAAGGCGATTGATTATCGTGAGCGTGAAAAGTCAGGCAAACATGGTGTTCATTCACATTGAGAACAGCTGCCCGGATAATTTGCTGCTGCACCTGGTGGATGGATTGCCTGAAACGACCAAGAACGATAAATCAGAACATGGCTACGGCATGAAAAGTATTCAGCTGCTGTGTCAGCGCTTAGGCGGTGATATTGATTTCACCATGGAGAACAGCCGGTTCAGTCTCGACATCGTTCTGCCCATGCCGCGAGAAAAGAGGTCGAAAAAGACCAATGAGAAGGTATAAGGCGTTCATCCCCCTGCTTGCCATCCTGAGTGCTATGGCGCTGATGTTTTCGGTCATCGGCGGGGCGTATGGGCCATCGCTGGATCGGCACTTCGGATATGGCCGTATCAGCACCAAGTCTGTAGATGATAACCGCTCTGGATTGTACTATGAAACACCTTTCGATGTCGAAAACGGTGACAAGGCGGTGTTGGATCACGCGCACAGCATCAGCAAAACGATTACTGATGAGGGCATTGTTCTGTTGAAAAATAACGGTGTCCTGCCCTTGTCTTCGCAGGATTGCATTACGCCCTTCGGCCTGCGTTTTTTGCTTCCGGTATACAGCGGAATCGGTTCAGGTAAAGCAACCGTTAACCCTGAATATGTCTGTACGCCCGAAGCTGGTTTGCGTGCCCATTTTGCAATCAACGAATCCAGTCTGAAGGTGCTGCAGGAAGCCAAGATTATGAAGATTTCCCCGGATGAGATTTCCTACGTAGTGCAGGAAAATATCAATGACCACGGTGCCGAGGTTTATGAGATTGATCCCTCGGGATATTTGAAGCTGGCCGATTCCTGTGCCGGAAATGTTGGCGTGGTTTACATCGGACGCATCGGCGGTGAAAGTGCAAATTACTCTACCGCTCCATTGACGGATGGTACCCCGCATATTCTTGCACTGACCGAAGCGGAAAAGAGGACCATTGCCTTTTCCAAGGCGCATTGCCGGGCGACAATTGCTGTGCTCAACACCTCCAATGTTATGGAGATTGAAGAGCTGATGCAAGGAAAGCTGGCATGTGATGCCATTGTGTGGATTGGGCATCCCGGCAATACAGGCTTTCAGTCCCTGGGTGATATTCTGGCCGGTGAGGTTAATCCTTCCGGACGTACAACGGATATCTGGGATGCCAAACTGCTGGACAACCCCGCCCAGGCCAACTTCAGTGATATGATTTACACCAATACCGAGGGTATGGTTCTCTCTGCTAACTATAATGGGAAAGTTAAGCCTGCCGGCTTGTATTACATCGAGTATGAGGAAGGGGTGTATGTCGGATACCGATATTATGAGACAGCTCATGATCTGGGTATCATCGACTATGGACAGACGAATTGTCAGGGTGAGAAAACAGCGCTGGGAGCAATTAACTATCCCTTTGGCTACGGCTTGTCCTACACGACGTTTGAACAGAAGCTTAACGCTGTTGCCTACGATGAGATCAGTGATCGCATCACGCTGACAGTGCAGGTCAGCAATGTGGGGGAGATGGACGGATGGGAGGTCGTGCAGATCTACAGCACGCCGCCCTACACAGAATACGACGCAATACATGGCGTTGAAAAGCCGACAAAGAATTTGGTTGCCTTTGATAAGGTGTTTGTCAAAAGGGGAGGAGCACAGGAAATCACGCTGTCGTTCCTGCGCGAGGAGTTGGCTTCCTACGGCATGAATATCGAGAATCCGGATGGCACACGCGGCTGCTACTTCCTCGAAGCCGGCGACTATCGCCTGACGCTGGGTAAAAACAGTCACGACGCTTTTGACAGCGTTACGATTGATGTGGACAAAACGGTTTTCTACCATGCAGATCATCCGCGCCAGAGTGAACGCAATGCCCAGCAAGGCGAAAATACAGTGGCAGCAACAAACCATTTTGACGATGTGACTGCATACATGCACGAGGAGGGCATGACCATCCTATCCCGGGCAGACTGGAAAAATACCCAGCCCAGTGCACCGATACGCAAAGCGTTGGCGGAAGACCGACTGATGCGTGCTGCGATGTATGACCCGTTTACAGATCCCTGGACCGGGAACAAGGGCGTCTTTGCTGAGGAACCGGTCGTGATTTCATCGCCAAGATCAAGTGGTCTGGTGCTGGCGGATATGCGGGGAAAAGCATGGGATGATCCGCTATGGGAGACTTACCTGAATCAGATTGATTTCTCCGAAGATGCGCTGTGGCAGATGCTTCTGACGGCGTCTGGCCAAACGGCAGCTGTGGAAGCCCTGGGGAAACCCCGTTCTGTGGATCTGGATGGCCCTCAGGGGATCTGTGCTGGCCGGAGAAGTACAAAGGAGACATATGCCTATTGTGCGCAGGTGCTGCTGGGTGCTACTTTTCATCCGGAACTGGCCTATGCCTTTGGACAATCCATTGGCAACGAGGCGCTGATGATTGGTTTGACGGGGTGGTACGGGCCAGGCGTGAACATCCATCGCAGCGCTTTTTGTGGAAGGAACTTTGAGTATTACAGCGAGGATCCATTGCTTTCAGGCAAGCTGGCTTCCAGTTGTATTTCCGGTGCAGCCAGTCGGGGCGTGCTGTCATACATGAAGCACTTTGCGCTCAATAACTATGAAGGCCCGGCTACCTGCCTGACCGTCTGGGCAACAGAACAGACCATCCGGGAGATCTACCTGCGCAGCTTTGAGATCGCCGTCAAGGAGGCCTCCTGCGAGCTGCTGTATTACGAAAATGACAGTGTGGATCTGTCCCGCAAAACCATGCGCGCAGCTACGGGGATCATGGGTGCTGCCAATCACATCGGCGTTGAATGGTGTGCGGCCAGCTATCCGCTGCTGCAGGGTGTTCTCCGAAAGGAGTGGGGATTCCAAGGGGCTTTGATTACAGATATGGCATTGCAGCTGCGGCCGGGAATTGTGGACAAGATTTTCCGCAATGGCGGCGACATGCGCATGTACTACTATGATGCAGCATTACTTGATCCGGATTCACCGGCAGCGCTGGCAAGCCTGCGCAGAGCGGTCAAGAACATCTGCTATGCCTACGCGAACAGTAATCTGATGCAGGGCTACGCGCCTGGGATGATTGTCAGTTATGGAATTGCGCCCTGGCGGATGATGCTGTATGTGTTTGACGGTGCGGTTCTGATTGCATGGATCATCGGTATCGTGAAGTGTATGCGTGATCGCAGACGACGGGCAATTCAAAAACAGTGGTATGGAGCAAGATAAACTTCATCGGGTTTCGCTCATTGTCAGCGGTTTGTGCCGCTGACTTTTTGTATTGCCCATGTTCAAAAAGGAGAAGAAAGAACCTGAAATAACATACCCCGATATCAAAACGTGCGATGAAATCAACCAACTGTGCACTGATGCTTGAATGAAAAAAACGGATCTGTTACACTGTCATCAGTGCAAAAGTTTTGCACGTGCTCGTTCTATTCATGAAAGGAGAAAGACTCATGAAGACCAGAAAACGTGGTTTCCTCCGCACCATGGTATCTGCACTGGCCATTTTCATGGCTCTGACGCTGGCTGCTCCCGCAGCGCTGGCCAAGGGCTATGAGCTTGACAACTTTGCAGGTCCCGACAACCTCATCTACGGTGGCAAGTTCTACAGCGAGTTCAGCTCTCTGGACGAAGTGTTCGAAGCAGCCAAGAAGCTCAACGGCGAAGTCGTTGCCGAAGGCACTGTGCTGCTGAAGAACAATGGCACCCTGCCCCTGGATCCCCGCACCGATAAGATCAGCGTGCTGGGCGTCCGCTCCGGCGACCTGCGCGAAGGTGTTGACGGCACTCTCGTTGAGCCCAATGCCGTGTCTCCCATGGCTGAGGGCCTGCGCAATGCCGGCTTCACGGTGAACCCCGTGCTGGAAAAGTGGTACCAGCGCGTGCCCAACCGTGTTGAGATGCAGGAAGTCGGCATCGCCGGCTTCGAGCCCCTGTTCTCCGAGGCGGTCAACCGTTCCTTTGAGAACTACAACGACGTGGCGGTGGTCGTGATCCAGCGCTGCGAGATGAAGGAAAACGTCGGCGGTTCTGTGGCTCTGACCGGTCACACCACCAACACCGGCGATGTCAACGATCCTGTGGATGGCGTGCTGGCCGGCAACCGTGCCAACGACAGCATCCGTCAGATCCAGGATCCTGTGGCTGAAGGTGCGGCTGAAACCGACGCCTACGGCTGGAAGCACGCTCATTCCGCTCAGTCCCCCGCCGAGGAAGGCGAAGTGGCGACTGTTGACGTGAATGGCGACGGCGTGATGGACAATGTGGAAGTCAAGCATGCACTGCAGCTGACCGACTCCGAAATCGCTCTGATTGATTTCGCAAAGGCCAACTTCGAAAAGGTGCTGGTTGTCTTCAACTCCTCCCACACCTTCGAAATGTACAACCTGGAGAAGGATCCTGAGATCGACGCCATGCTGTGGTTCGGCCGTCCTGGCATCCACGAGACTGGCGTGACGGCTGTGGCCGAGATCCTCAGCGGCGTGATCACCCCCTCCGGCAGCGCTTCTGCTGAGTATGTGCGTGACTTCACCGCCGATCCCACCTGGTCTAACACCAGCACCGGCCGTCAGTTCCGCTTCGGCGCTTACGGCGAAGATGTCCCCGGCGACTATGTGTACCGCTATCCCGATGAGAACGGCAAGTACCTGACCATCGATCCCGGCTCCACCGGTACCGGCGGTATCCGCGGCGTGGAATACGAAGAGGGCATCTACCTGGGCTACAAGTACTACGAGACCTTCTGGCACGAAATCGCTCAGGGCAACACCTCTCTGACCGAAGGCAAGGATCCCTCTGAATATCAGGCCATCGCTGACGCATGGCATGATTTCAACGTTGTGTACCCCTTCGGCTTCGGCCTGTCCTACACTGACTTCGCCTTCGACATGGGCGGTATCTACACCGACGCTGCCTGTACCCAGGCTGTTGAAGGCAAGATCGACGGCGGCATCTTCGCTTCCACCGTTGAGAAGCAGGCTGACGCTACCAAGATCTACATCCCCGTGACCGTGACCAACACTGGCGACGTGGAAGGCAAGAAGAGCGTGCAGATCTACCTGACCGCTCCCTACTACGAGGGCCAGATTGAGAAGTCCTTCGTCAAGCTGGTTGGCTTCGGCAAGACCAAACTGCTCCAGCCCGGCGAGACCGACATGGTCGTCGTCGAGATTGACGTGCAGGATATTGCTTCCTTCGACTACAACGACGCCAATGCCAACGGCCATGCTGGTTGGGAACTGGATCCCGGCGAGTATGTGTTCCGCGCCATGGCCAACTCCAGCGTGCTGCGTTCTCAGCGCGTGGGCACCTATGATGACGCTTCCTTCACCATCGAAGGCGCTGTAGCCAACCTCGTGCAGGATACCTTCTCCGGCAACGAAGTGACTGCTCTGTTCTCCGATCCCGAAGCCATCGACTACTCCATCCGCACCGGCGCGTTCAACGCCGATCCCGAAGCGGGCATGACCATCCTGTCCCGTGCTGACATGGAAGGCACCTTCCCGCAGCCCCCGACCTACGCTGACCTGATCCTCAACCAGGCTGCTATCGACCGTGAGAAGCAGGTTCTGAACATGAACTCTGCCAACAACTTCAACGGCTTCTACGGCGAGATCGTTGCCGATCAGCCCAGCAGCATCGACGGCCCCGAGCATCCCTGGTATGTGGAATCCATCCCCGAGAACTGGACCCAGCAGAATCCTGCCACCATCGACGCTGACCGCGTCAACGGCAAGACCAAGGTTCAGCTGTATCAGATGGCCGGCGTGCCCCTGGACGGCTCCATCATCATCGACGGCGCTGAGTACACCTGGGACGACTTCATGAACCAGCTGACCTATGACGAAATGGCCAGCCTGTGGGGCAGCACTCCCGCGGCCATCGCTTCCATCGGCAAGCAGAAGGACGCCAACGCTGACCGTCCCCTGAACCTGGGCGCAACCTTCACCTGGGCGGATGCTCCGCTGCAGGCTGCGACCTTCAACACCGAGCTGATCCGCCGCGTGGGTCAGATCTGCGGTGAGTTCGACCTCCAGAAGGGCATTACCGGCACCAGCGGCTGGTGGGGCCCCGGCGCGAACACCAACCGTTCCCAGTTTGCAGGCCGCACCAAGGAATACTACTCTCAGGATGCGATCCTGAACGGTTACATGGCTGCTGCTTCCATCTCCGGCGCTCAGAGCAAGGGTACCAACGTATACATCAAGCACTGCGCTCTGTATGATCAGGAAGACCTGAACGCCGGCACCACCGTGTGGGTCGACGAGCAGACCATGCGCGAGAACTACCTGCCCGCCTTCAAGAAGTCCATGCAGGACGGCGAATCCGCCGGCGCCATGGTTTCCTGCTGGCGTCTGGGCCAGCAACAGATCTCTCACAACTACGACTTCATCACCGAGCTGTTCTCCAACGAGTGGGGCTGGTTCGGCGAGTGGGTCACCGACCACACCGGCGGCCAGGGCGGTGCAAACTGGACCAATCCTCTGGCGCCCGAAGGCGAAACCAAGTACAACTGGGTCGCCGGTAACTTCAATAGCCAGGAAGTCATCCTGCGCAACGCTGGTCTGACCATCATGGGCAGAGGCGCTGGCAGTCTGAACGGCACCTGGGATGCTACCCTGCGCGACGGCAAGGGCGGCCTGCTGGTCACCTTTGGTTCCGACGATGCTGCCATCACCAAGGAAAGCGTCGGTCAGTACTACTACATGCGTATGATGGCGCTGAAGGACCTGTACAAGGCTGCCAACTCCAAGCTGGTTGGCAACGGCGTTGACATGAGCGCGATGGCGAATGTGGCTGTCGAGCTGGTTCAGGCGGAAGCTGCCAATGTGGCTGCTCCTCTGAGCGCTGAGGCTCTCAACGGCGGCGAAATCGAGTACGTCCTGGAGGGCGCTCTGCCTGCCGGCCTGACCCTGGATCCCTACACCGGCATCATCAGCGGTCTGCCCACGGAGATTGCCAGCTCCGAAGGTACAGTCTACGCTGTGGTTGACGGCTGGATCAAGGGCTCCTGTAACTACAGCGTGACCGTGACCTCTCCCTGGTCCGCTGACCTGCCCCGTGCCCGCGTTGGCGAGGCCTACGACGGTTCCATCGCCTCCAACATCAATGCCACCGGTACCCTGGCGTACTCCGTGGCCGGCGGCAGCCTGCCCGAAGGCATGGAAATTGCTGCTGATACCGGTCTGCTGACTGGCGCTCCGACCACCGAAGGCACCTACACCTTCCAGATCGCTGCAACCTTCACCAGCGGGCAGGGTTGGAGATCCGTCTCCACCACCTATGTCTCCGAGGAATTCACGATCACCGTTCGTCCTGCCAACTAATGGACAGTTAACAGGATCGAAACTCCATTTCGGTTGACTAAGGATTAGCCAAAACTGGCTCCGGATAGCCGCAATGGTTTATCCGGAGCCTTTCTGGATTGAATGGTCTGTACATTCTTGACCGTTAATTGCAAGAATCCCAAAGGATGTACATGAAAGGGGATACAAACAAGCATGAAAATCCGACTGAAGCATCTGTGTCTGGCGCTGGTTGCGTTGATGTGCCTTGTCCTGCTCAGCAGCTGCGGCAGTGCGCCTCAGCCCAAGCAAAGCGTTGCATCCATGGAAGACATCGGTATCAAGGCGCAGCCGAAGACCGCCTATATTCTCGGCGACCCCTTTGATGTGTCCGCCGGCGTCCTGAATCTTTTCTATGATGATGGCACGATCAAGGAGCTGCCCTTCACTGCAGAGGGTGTGACGATCAGTGCGCCCGATATGGCAACCGTTGGCACAAAGACGGTGAATGTGGATTATGATGGCTTCAAGGTCAGCTACATGATCACCATTGAAACGCAGAAGTACGCTGTTTCCTTTGACCTGAACTATGCGGGTGCGTCTGCACCTGCCGTGCAGATGGTGGAAACGGGAGCATATGCTGCCCGCCCCTCTGATCCGGTGCGTGAAGGCTATCGCTTTGGCGGCTGGTACGCCGACGCCAATGCAACAACCGCCTTTGACTTCAGCACGGCGGCCATCACAGGCGATGTTACTGTCTACGCTGCCTGGACCGCCGTGTATAGCGTCACGTTTGACCTGAATGACGGCGCATCTCAGGCGACGACGGTTGTGGTGGATGCCGGTACTCCCATCCAGGAAATGATGGCGCCTGCCGCTGCCCGCGAAGGTTATGAGTTTGCCAAGTGGCACACCGATCCCGAAGCGGATACCCCCTACGATTTCACCCAGGCCGTGAGCGCCGACGTGGTGCTCTATGCGCATTGGGCGGAAATCCAGGCCGGTGCAACCATGGTTGCCGTGACCTTTGATTACAATGGCGCCGGCACCCTGACTGCCCGCACGGAAAGCATCGTCAGCGGAAATAGCGTGGAAAAGCCCCAGGATCCTGACGTGGAAGGCCGTACCTTCACCGGCTGGTTCACTGCGCCTGAAGGCGGCGAAGCCTTTGACTTCACGGCTGCTGTTACCGAGGATATCACCCTTTACGCCGGTTGGGATGTGGAGTACTACCTGGTGCGCTTCCACTACATCATCGATGGCAAGGATACTGTGATGCGTACCCGTGAAATCGATCCCGGTGCGAAGGCTGCTGCCGGTGCAGTACCCGTGGTAGCTGGTTATAAGTTCACCAATACCTGGTACACGGATGCAGAGTATACCCAGGTCTACGATTTCAAGAAGCCCGTCCATCAGGACTATAACCTGTACATCAAGCCCATGAAGGAATACCGCTTTGAGGCGGAGCACACCTTCATTGACGAGAATAAGGCCGGCGTCGGCTCCTCTGATAACTTCAGCGGCCTGAAGCTGATCTTCAAGGATAACGGCACGGCTGAAGCCAGCAATGGGTTCTGGGTCAGCGGTCTGTATTACAATACCGCCTTCGTGGAATTTGTTATTCATTCTGATGCGGCGATCAACGACGCCATGCTGCAGCTGCGCCTGTCCTCTGAGTGGGCAGACATGTACATCGCGCCCGAAGACACCAATTTCAACGGCAAGGACTATTACAGCTTCGCGATCTCTTCTGCTCCTGCGCAGGTGGATGAAGCCGGCAACGTCCTCAAGGATGAAAAGGGTTATGCCATCAGCGTGGCAGACCGGGCCCGCACCTTTGATTACACCCCCATTGCCATCACTGGTGCGATCACCTTCTCCCAGAGTATGGTCGATAAGCGTCCCTTCTCCGACTATCTGATGACGACAGAATTTGCCCTGCAGGAGGGCTGGAATGTTGTCCGTCTGACGGTCAACAATAGCCATGCCCCCTACGACGGCACCATGGAAGCGACTGCTCCCATGATCGACTGTATGAGCATTTTCACGGATGCAACGCTGACCTGGATTCCCATGGAAGAAAATGTTGCAGATCCCAGCAGGGTGAACAACGGCTGATCCATGAAAGGTGGATGCTGAATTGAAGACATTACAAACGCTTCGCAAGCTCATCTGGAGTTTGCTGCTGCCCTCAGGGCTGCTGCTGGTTGCGTCGCTGGCGCTGTATGCCCTGACGGGCAAGACGGAGTTTTCTCCTGAATTGTCCGGCAGGGTGCTGGGGCTGGGCTGCGCCTGCATCGGGTTGGAGGGTTGGGCCATCGCCGTTGCGGCGCTGCTGCATGACGAGGGCAAGCTGATTGCCCGGCTGCTGGATGTGATCATCTATGCAGCGTATGCGCTGGGCTTGCTGACCTGGCTGTTCTATCTCGTCAACGAGGTGAACTACATCACCAATATCCTCGTTGCTATCGATGGCACAAAGATTTCATTCGTATTCCTGGCTACTGCACTGGGGTTTGCATGCGCCTGGGTGCTGGCGCTGGTGTGTGCGATGCGCTGCAGCAAGGTGCTGAAAAAGGCTGAGGAAGCGAAGCGGGAAGGAGGCGCAGAAGCATGAAAAAACGATTGCCAAAGACGCTTTTCGTCCTCTTTGTGACCCTTCTGTGTATCCTGATTCCTGCCTATGACGTAATGACTGCATACAGCGCGATGATCAACAATGCCCTGAACATTCAGAGCTACCGCGTGGTGGAGTCCGACATTGCAGCGGATTACGACTCGGAATATTTTAAGGCTGATTTCAGCGACCCGGAAGCCTATGCCAAGGCTGCGGCAGAATTATGCCGTCAGGTGGAGGCGGAAGGTCTGGTGCTGCTGACCAATCAGAACGGCGCGCTGCCCCTGCCGGAGCAGGCGAAGGTCAGCTTCTTTGCACAGGGTGCGGTGTACCCGGGTTATGGCTCTACCGGCTCCAGTGCTGCCAAAACGGATGGCTACGGTTCTCTGCGCACAGCCTTTGAAAAGAAGGGCTTCTCTGTCAACGGAGCCCTGTGGGACTGGTACGCGCAGAAGGCTGCCCGTCTGCGCCTGAATACTGTGGACGGTCTGGTCAAGACTTATCGTACCAACGAGCTCCCTTGGGAAGACGTGACTGCGGCGCAGGGCGAGTCCTTCGCTAACTTCGGTGACGCCGCCATTGTCGTGCTTACCCGTGATAGCGGTGAGGGCTTCGACGTGTCCACCAAGGGCAGCGACGGCCTGGATGGCAGCTACCTGTCCATCACCAAGGAAGAGGAAGACCTGCTTAAGGGCTTGACCGAATTGAAGCAGTCTGGCGTGTTCAAGCGTGTCATCGTGCTGCTCAACGCGGCGGTTCCCATGCAGCTTGACTTCCTCTACCGCGCAGACATCGATGTGGATGCGTGCCTGTGGGTCGGCAACATCGGCATGTCCGGTGCGATGGGTATAGCGGACGTTCTGGCGGGCAGTGTGAATCCCTCCGGCCGCCTGACCGATACCTACACCCGCGACAATTTCTCTTCTCCGGCCATGGCATCCTGGGTGTTGAATCCCAACGGTATCTTCGCCCAGCCCTATGCCAATGCGACAGAGATGAACCTGAACAGCTCGCAGCAGTACTACGGCGTGTATGTTGAGGGTATCTATGTGGGGTACCGCTACTACGAAACCCGCTACGAGGACTACGTCATCGGGCGAGATCAAAGCGGCGAGTATGATTACTCGGTCGTGGCTTTCCCCTTCGGCCATGGCCTGTCCTACACGACCTTCGCGTACAGCGACATGAAGGTAACCCGTCAGGCGGATTCGGACAGCTACGTCGTGACGCTGACTGTCACCAACACCGGCAGCTGTGCCGGTGCCGAGATCGTCCAGCTCTACGTCGCAAAGCAGGACGCAAAGATCTTCCGTCCGGCGCAGGAGCTGAAGGGCTTTGCAAAGGTCTTCCTCGCCCCCGGCGAGAGCAGGACGGTGAGCATCGCTCTGGACGACAAGGCGTTCCGCTACTGGAACGTCAAGACTGACCGCTGGGAAGTCGAAGGCGGAAGCTATCAGCTCCGCGTGGGTGCATCCAGCGCGGACATCCGCCTGACAGCGGAAGTCTCCGTCAAGGGGACCGACGCTCCCGACCCCTACGAGGGTCTCGACCTGCTCCACTACGTCTCCGGTCAGATCACCTATGTGACCGACGCCGAGTTCGAGGCTCTGCTGGGCCATCCGATCCCGGAGGATGTCGTCCGCATCGACCGGAACATGACGCTGGGCGAGATGGACCATGGCCGCAGTCCGCTGGGCTGGGTGGCACAGAAGGTGCTGCACTGCCGTCTGGACAGCAGCTTTGCAAAAGGCACCCCCGACCTGAACACCGTGTTCCAGTATAATATGCCGCTGCGCGCGCTGGCCAAGATGACCAACGGCATGGTGAGCATGGGCATGGTGGACGGCCTCGTCTGGGAGCTGAAAGGCTTCTGGCTCGTGGGTATCCTCCGGGTCATCTATGAGTTCGTCAAGAATCTCATCCTGAACAGCCAGATGGAAAACCGGCTCAAAAACAGCTGAAAGGAATAAGGCCATGAATTTCTGGAATAACTTTGCCGCAAAGCATCCGGCCGCGGCCAAATGGGTGCGGGAGGGCGGACTGTTCGTCATCGTGTCCAACCTCATCACCGTGTTCAAATACCTGCTTCTGCAGAGTAACCAGTACCCCCGCAATCAGCTTTTTATAC
>OLPA01002404.1_pt1 | contig 13998 bp, 15 predicted proteins | sample 1672811 | NCBI WGS metagenome assembly OLPA01 (sample SAMEA3136726, study PRJEB25190) | human gut metagenome | biome: human gut; feature: human-associated habitat; material: faeces | place: Austria | collected 2013
GCGGGCCTGTCCGAGAGCCAGGTCCGGGAGCTGCAGGTGGAATGGGACAGTGAGCATGGCCGCGCCGTGTACGAGGTGGAGTTCAAGTCCGGCGGCATGGAGTATGACTACGTCATCGACGCCGCCACCGGAGCCGTGCTGGACCACGAGACGGAGCGGGACGACTGAGCGCAGTAAAAAAACGGGGGCCGCGGCCCCCGTTTTTTCCGTCTGGACAATGCATCCCGGATGTATAGGGCGGAAGGTTTGACTTTTCATCCAATTTTGGTATAATATGCATACCAAGTTCTATTCAATCGAAAGGGAGAAAGGATATGGAACGGGAATTTGTACTGAGCTGCTGCTCCACGGTAGACCTGCCCTATGCGTACATGGCCCAGCGGGACATCCCGGTGCTGTTTTACCACTATGTGGTGGGTAACCAGGAGTATGTGGACGATATGGGCCGGGATCCGGCGGCTCTGCCCCGGTTTTACGGCTTCCTGAAGGCGGGCCAGCTTCCCCAGACGTCCCAGATCAACGTGGCCGATTATCTGGATTTCTTTGAGCAGCAGCTGAAAAAGGGTGACCTGCTGCACATTGCCTTCACCTCCGGCCAGTCCGGCTCGGTGCACAACGCCCAGGCCGCCGGAAAACTGCTGCAGGAGAAGTATCCCGACAAGAAGATCGTGGTCATCGACTCCCTGTGCTCCTCCTCCGGCTACGGCCTGCTGGTGGATACGGTGGCCGATATGCGCGACGCGGGCGCTTCCATCGAGGAAGCCTACCAGTGGACGCTGGACAACCGCAACAAGGTGCACCACCAGTTCTTCTCCACCGATATGACCCAGTTCCGCCGCACGGGCCGCGTGTCCGGTGCTGCCGCCGCCATCGCCACCGTGCTGAACATCTGCCCCATCATGCGTCTGGACAACAAGGGCGCTATTAAGGCCTACGACAAGGTGCGGGGCAAGCACAAGGCCATCGAGACCACGGTGAACACCATGGAGCAGCACGCGCAGGGCGGCCGCGACTACGACCAGCGCTGCTGGATCTGCCACTCCCAGTGCCTTGATCTGGCCCAGCAGCTGGCCGACCAGCTGGAGATCCGCTTCCCTCATCTGAAAGGCAAGATCCGCATCTGCGACATCGGCACCATCATCGGCAGCCACGCCGGCCCCGGCACGGTAGCCGTGTTCTTCTACGGCGACGAGCGCCCTGAAATGGAATGACCCACACAAGGAGGAACTATCATGGAGCTTGAAAACTATCGCCTGCCGCTTATGGACACTGCGAAGCAGCTGTTCGCCGTGGACTCTCCCAGCGGCTTCACCCATGACGTTATCATGCTGGCCAAGGAGCTGGCGGAGGCGCAGGGCTATACCGCGGAGTGTATCAACAAGGGCAACCTTCTGGTGCGCATCCCCGGCCGGGATCACACGAAAACCATCGGCGTCTGCTCCCATGTGGATACGCTGGGGCTGATGTGCCGCGCCATCACGGAAAGCGGCGGTCTTCTCTTTACCCGCATCGGCGGCCCGCTGTTGAACACGCTGGACGGCGAGTACTGCCGCATCCACACCCGCGGCGGCAAGATCTATACCGGTACGATCCTGTCCCTGTCCCCGTCCATTCATGTGTTCGACGACGCAGCCACCCGGCCCCGCGACGAGCAGAATATGTACGTCCGCATTGACGAGCCTGTCAGTTCGCGGGACGATGTTCTGGCGCTGGGCATCGAGGTCGGCGATTACATCTGCATCGACCCCAAGACCACCGTTACCGAGAACGGCTTCCTGAAATCCCGCTTCATCGACGATAAGGGCTCCGCCGCCTGCCTGCTTACCCTGCTGCGGATCATGCGGGAGAACGGCTTCACGCCCCTTTACGACACCGAGTTCTACTTCACCGTTTACGAGGAGGTCGGCCACGGCGGCTCCGACATCCCTACCACACTGTGCGAGCTGCTGGTGGTGGACATGGGCTGCATCGGCGCTGATCTGAGCTGCACCGAGCAGCAGGTCTCCATCTGCGTGAAGGACAGTGCAGGTCCCTACGATTACGACATGACCTCCCGCCTGATCGCGCTGGCGAAGGCCAACAAGATTGACTACGCCGCCGACGTGTATCCCCACTACGGCTCCGACGCTGCGGCGGCATGGCAGGCCGGCGGCGGCATGAAGGCCGCCCTGATCGGCCCCGGCGTCCACGCCTCCCACGGCATGGAGCGCACCCACTGGAACGGCCTGAAGGCCACGCTCCAGCTGCTGCTGCACTATCTGGGCTGCTGCTGAAAACAGACAAAAAACCGCCCCTGACACATCCGCGTCAGGGGCGGTTTTTTATGTTCTGCGGTCAATCCTTGTATTTCAGCGCACGGATGGCGTTGAGCACCGCAAGGATCATCACGCCCACGTCGGCAAAGATGGCAGCCCACATGTTGGCGGCGCCGATGGCTACCAGCGCCAGACAACCGAACTTCACCACCAGCGAGAACACGATGTTCTGCCGGACGATACCGATGCACTTGCGGGAGATCTTGATGGCCTTGGCGATCTGCATGGGATCGTCGTCCATCAGCACCACGTCGGCGGCCTCGATGGCAGCGTCGCTGCCCATGGCGCCCATGGCGATGCCGATGTCGGCACGGGTCAGCACCGGCGCGTCGTTGATACCGTCGCCCACAAAGGCCAACTTGGCCCGCTCGCCCTTCCGTGCCAGAAGCTTTTCCACCTCATCCACCTTGTCAGCAGGGAGAAGCTCACTGTGTACCTCGTCCACGCCCAGCTCCGCCGCCACCTCGTCGGCCACACGCTTGGTATCGCCGGTCAGCATGACGGTCTTTTCCACGCCGGAATGCTTCAGAGCCGCGATGGCCGCCTTGGAGTGGGGCTTCACCACGTCGGAGATGACGATGTGTCCGGCGTACTGGCCGTCCACCGCCATATGGATGATAGTACCCACACTGTGGCACTCATGATACTCAATGCCCAGCTGCTGCATCAGCTTGCTGTTGCCGGCAGCCACATCGTGTCCATCCACCTTGGCCGTCACGCCATGGCCGCTGATCTCCTGAATATCCGTCACCCTGTCGCGGTCGATGACCTTGCCGTAGGCCTTCTGCAGGCTCTTGCTGATGGGGTGGGAGGAGGCACATTCCGCCAGCGCGGCGAACTCCAGCAGCTTCTCCCGATCCATCTCATTATGGTGTACCGCCGTCACCTCGAACACGCCCTGCGTCAGGGTGCCGGTCTTATCAAACACCACATACTTGGCGTCGGACAGCTCCTCCAGATAGTTGGAGCCCTTGATGAGGATACCCTCCTTGCTGGCGCCGCCGATGCCGGCGAAGAAGCTGAGAGGGATACTGATGACCAGCGCGCAGGGGCAGCTGACCACCAGAAAGGTCAGGGCGCGGTAGATCCAGTTGGTCCACTGAGGGTCGATACCCAGCACCATACGGCCCAAGGGGAAGAGAATGCCCAGCACCGCCGCCGCGGCGCATACCGCCGGGGTATAGACGCGGGCAAAGCGGGAGATGAATGCCTCGGAACGGGACTTGCGGGAGCTGGCGTTCTCCACCAGATCCAATATCTTGGACACGGTGGACTCGCCGAATTCCTTGGTGGTGCGGATCTTCAGCACGCCGCTCATGTCGATGCAGCCGCTGATGATCTCCTCGCCCTCCTTTACGTCACGGGGCAGGCTCTCGCCGGTAAGGGCGCTGGTGTTCAGACTGGCGCTGCCGCTGACCACCACGCCGTCCAGCGGGACCTTCTCGCCGGGCTGCACCACGATGATGCTGCCCACGGCCACCTCGTCAGGGTCCACCTGCTCCAGCTGGCCGTCCTTCTCGATGTTGGCGTAGTCGGGGCGAATGTCCATCAGAGCGCTGATGTTCCGGCGGCTCTTGCCCACGGCGTAGCTCTGGAACAGCTCACCGATCTGATAGAACAGCATAACGGCGATGCCCTCCACATAGTCGCCGCTCTTGGTCCAGATGGCCAGAAAGAATGCGCCCAGTGTGGCAAGGGCCATCAGGAAGTTTTCGTCAAAGGCACGACCGTTGACGATGCCCTTTCCTGCCTTCCGCAGGATGTCGTAGCCGATCACCAGATAGGCGACCAGATAGGCGATCAGCTGGGGAATGCCGGTCAGCGGAATGAATTTCAGAGCCACCAGCATCGCCGCTGTAATTATGATGCGGGTCAGCATCGTTTTTTGCTTCTTTGTCATAGTCACATGCTCCTTTCTCATCATTTCGCCCCGGCACTACCGGAAACGTGTTCAGCTTACAGCTCGATCTCACAGTCAGGCTCCACCTTCTTGCAGGCCTTCAGCACATCCTTCATGACGGACTTGGCATCCTGCCCATCCTCGAACTCCACGATCATCTTCTGGGTCATGAAATTGACGGTGGCAGACGCCACGCCGCTGGTCTTGTTGGCGGCTTCCTCCATCAGGTTGGCGCAGTTGGCGCAGTCAACTTCGATCTTGTAGGTCTTTTTCATGATACATACCTCCATGCATTGGCGTCCTCATGTGGGGCTCTTCAAATTTTCACAATTAAGCGCTTGCTTAACGATTCTGGTGGTAGTATACTCAAAGGCAGGAGAAAAAGCAAGATGTCCGGGCGTCGTATGCCCAAAACAGCAAGTGAAATTTCCAAAACAGAAACCGGAGGCAGCACCATGGAGCACTTTGAACTACCCCATAACCACGGCGAGAAAAGCCATACCGCCCATTTATGCCGCGAGCTGAGTAAAACCGGGCATTTCTCGGCGGTATCCGACATTTTCAAGCAGCTCAGCGACCCCACCCGCGTCCGCATCTTCTGGCTGCTGAGCCATCAGGAGGAGTGTGTGTTCAACATCGCCGCCATACTGGAGATGTCCAGCCCCGCCGTATCCCATCATCTGCGTTCGCTGGTGGACAGTGGCCTTCTGGAAAGCCGCCGTGAGGGCAAGGAGGTCTACTACAAAGCGCCGGACACCCAGCAGAGCCGCCTGCTACATCAGATCGTAGAGCAGGTCATGGAGATTGCCTGTCCGGAAAAAAACGTGGACTTTCAGGCATCGCAGGAGGAGATCATCCGCAATGTGCATCAGTATCTGGTGGAGCACCTGTCGGAGCGGGTCACCATCGACGAGCTGTCCCGCCGCTTTCTCATGAACAGCACCACGCTGAAGAATGTATTCAAAAAGGTGTATGGCACCACCATCGCCGCCCATATGCGGATACACCGGATGGAACAGGCGGCACTGCTGCTGCAAACCTCCCACGACGAGATCACCGCCATCGCGCAGGCAGTCGGCTATGACAGCCCCAGCCGGTTCACCACAGCCTTCCGGGAGATGTATGGCCAGACGCCTACCGAGTACCGCAGCCAGCACCGCACCCAGACCGGCCATGAAACGCCTTGAAATAAGCAAAACGGAGACGATCGTCTCCGTTTTGCTTATTTTACGCATTTTTTGCAGGGAGTCAGGCCACGTTCCGCCGCTTCCTCCCATGTGATCCGGCAGCCGTTTTTGCCGGGACATTGCGGATCATCATGATAACGCTTGCCGCTTGGCGCGGCATAAATGGGGCGCTCTTCCGGCTGCGTGGCAGGGATCGCCTCCAGCTGCTCCCGCCGGACGGTCCGCGCAGCAGCCGTATCCGCCAGATACACGTCAAAGGTATCGCGGCGGTACTGCTGACGCTGCCCGACGGCGACCGTCACGCTGCTGATCAGCACAAACAGCGCGATCAGCAGGAGTCCCAGCCGCGGCGCGTATCGCGCCAGCTTTTCTTTCCATTCCATACACAATTCCCCATAATTCGACGTTATTGCATATTTCTTGAAATCATTGTACCATTCCACGCTTTTTCCGTCAAGCATGGAGAATTTCTGCTGCCGCAGCAAGTCCATGAGCCGGAGAAGAAACGGGAAACCGCGCATCCGCCTATGACGGATGCGCGGTTTCTTATCTCATTCCTTCAGCAGCTTTGCCACCGCTGTGCCGTCCAGCTGGTTGACGGTCACGAACTTTCCGTCATAGAACGCCGCCCAGTTGTTGAACACGCATGGCAGGGCTTTCGCCTGCTCCAGCGTCTCCACATGGCGGAAGCCGGCCGGTATGCCGTTTGCCTGACAGTATTCCCGCAGCTTCTCGATCCGCTGAGGGATATAGGGACACTGGTCGTCGTAATAAATGGTCAGCTCCCGGCTCTCAATAGCCTGCCGCTTGGCATTGGGCGCAAAACGGGGCACTGTACCGTCAAAGCTGAGGGCCAGCAGCTCATAGCCGTCCGCTGTGGTGTCCACCGTCCGGAAACCGTACTTTACAGCAAAGCTCCGGTCGCTGAGCCACGCCTTCTGCTTAGCTGCGCCCAGCATGCACACACCGGACTTGCCGCAGGCTCTGGCATCCGCCAGGCAGGACTCCATCAGCCGCCGCCCATAGCCGTGTCCCTTGAGATCGCCCTGCACCCACAGGCAGTATATATAATAGTAGTTTCCGCCCTCCACCGGCACCCACGCCGTTTCCAGCGGCGCGTACTCGATAAACGCGCAGCCCTTGACGTCCAGCTTCCGGAACACATGGCCCTCCGGCAGCTGACGGGCCAGCCAGCGGCGCTTGGCCTCCACGCCGGGATGGGCTGTCCTGGTGCGGATGATGCAGCACAGGTGCTCCCGCCCGATATTTTCCGGTGTCAGGTCGATCAATTCGTCGCTCATTTCGCAGCGTCCCTCCTACTGTCTCTATACGGAGATCTTCTCACGTTTGCTCCGGCCTGTCAACCGGTCTTAGCGCTTTTTGTTGGTCTTGTTATATTGGGCGATGCTCCTGAACTTTTTCTCTTTGGCGGCCAGATAGTCCGCCGCATCCTGTGTATAGGCGTTCTCCGCCATCAGCTTTTCATAGGAGCGGAACCGTTCCTCCGACAGCCGCCCGCTTTCCAGCGCGGCGCGGACGGCGCAGCCCGGTTCGCTACCGTGGGTACAGTCGCGGAACCGGCAGCCGGCAGCCAACGCCTCGATATCGGCAAAGGTGTGCTCCAGTCCATCGGCGGCATCCCACATGCCCAGTTCCCGCATGCCCGGCGTGTCGATGACAGACGCACCGCCCGGCAGCGGCAGAAGCTGACGCCGGGTGGTGGTATGGCGGCCCTTGTCGTCATTGCGCAAACCATTGGTGGCCATCCGATCCTCCCCCAGCAGACGGTTGACCAGCGTGGATTTGCCCACGCCGGAGGAGCCTACAAAAGCCACCGTGACGCCGCTCGTCAGATAGGGCATTATCGCCTCGCAGCCGTCTCTCTCCATGGCGGAGGTCACCAGAATATGCACGCCCATGGCCACCGACTGCACCTGCGCCAGCTTCTCCGCCGGATCGCACAGGTCGGCCTTGGTCAGCACCACCACCGGTACAGCGCCGCTGTCCCATGCCACGGAAAGATACCGTTCCAGCCGCCGCAGGTTGAAGTCGTTGTTCAGCGCCATGCATAAAAACACAGTGTCCACGTTGGCGGCCACCACCTGTTCGGTTTTTGCCGTACCTGCCGCCCGGCGCAGGAACACGCTGCGGCGCGGCAGCACCTGCCGGATTACCCATACGCCGCCGGTCTCCGTCTCTGCCAGCACATAGTCGCCCACTGCCGGATAGTCCGAGACCGTCATCGCCTCATGCTGGAATTTTCCGGACACTGCCGCCGTCCGGATGCCGTTCTCACTGTCGATGGTATAAAGTCCCCGCTCCTGCGCAATGATGCGGCACAGCGTCAGCTCCGGCCACGCAGCCGCCATACCGGCATAGCGCGCCGGGATCGTTTCACGCTTCATACGGCACGCTCCATCAGGCGGGCCTGCCAGCGTGAAATACACGCATCCGCCAGCGCCGTCACCGCCGCCTTGTCCGCCGCACCGTCGTAGACGCTGTATAAGCAAAACATGGGGGCATACAGCTCCGCCGCCCGACACTGCGGGCAGTCAAAGCCAAGGCTTCCCAGCAGGTCAGCCACATAGCCCAGCGGCCCCGCCGCCAGATACTGCTGATACAGCCGCCCCATTTCATCACCGCGGTACTGCTCCAAAGTCAGCATCCGGCGGAAGGGCGCCGCGAAGTCATCCTCCGTCCAGTACCGGAACTGCGCCCGGCTGAAGGCCGTCAGCTGCTCCAGCGAGGCGCTGCGGTAGGCCTCCTCCATCTGGGACAGCGTTCCCTCCGGCAGGGCGAAGGCCCGCGCCCGCTCCGCGTCCTGCTGCTCCATACGGGTCAGGATGCTGTCGAAAATATCACGTTTATTCTTATAATGTTTGTAAAGCGCGCCCTTGGTCATGCCCAGCTGTCCGGCAATATCGCTGACGGACACCGCCTCATAGCCGTTGGCAGCAAACAGCGCCAGCGCCGCGGTCAATATCTTTTCCTTTGTGGTGCTCATATTCCACGCTCCTTGCGGTAAACGTTCGTTCACTATTCAGTATACTCCTTTTTTCCCGTTTGTCAACGGAAAAAGCGACGGTACATCTCTTGGTACGTCTGCGCACAAAATGTTTACAAACAGGACACAATATTCACATTGCAGGCCGGGACATCCGGTGGTATAATCTCGATAATCCATCTACGCCACACAATGATATCTATACAGAATACAAATATGAAACGAAATGAACTGACGGCCACGCAGCAGAAGCGTCTGGGGCTGATCGCCATCAGCATCGCTGTCGTGGTCTCCATTTTGCTGATATGGCTGGTGGGCATACCGCTTGTCCGCTTTGCCTCGCAGCCGGAGCGATTCCGGAGCTGGGTGGATTCCCACGGCTTCGGCGGGCGTCTGGCCTATATGGGCATGGTGATCCTTCAGGTGGTGGTAGCGGTGATCCCCGGCGAGCCCTTTGAGATCGCCGCGGGCTACGCCTTCGGCTCGGTAGAGGGCACGATCCTGTGCATGCTGGCCGCCACCCTTGGCAGCGTATGCGTTTTCCTGCTGGTGCGGCGGTTCGGCCCGCGGCTGGCAGAGGTCTTTTTCTCCAAGGAAAAGCTTCACTCCATCCGTTTTTTGCAGGCCACGCCCCGTCGTGATCTCCTGTTCCTCATCATCTTCATGCTGCCCGGCACGCCGAAGGATCTGCTGTGCTATTTCGCCGGGCTGACCAACATCCGCTTCCCCGTGTGGCTGCTGATCTGTTCACTGGGCCGCCTGCCCTCCATCATCACCTCCACTGTGGGCGGCGACGCGCTGGGCACCAAAAACTACTGGGGCGCCATTCTGGTCTTTGCCGTAACGCTGGCCATCAGCGCGGCGGGTCTGCTGTTCTATGACCGGCTCTGCCAGCGGAAGAAAAAGGAGCCGCCGGACGCTCCCTCCGACGATCAGAAGCCGCCGCAAGAGCCGCATCCATAAAATGGAAGCTTCTTGTTGCTATTTTCCCCAATAATTTGACAATTTAAATTTCTAAAAAAAGAGGTCGATTTTTGCCGTTTTTCTTCTCAAAATATGCACTTTTTTGCGGCAGCAGCGGCGATTGGGCGAAATCACATCAATCGCCGCCACATTTTTGTAAAGTTTACCAAAAAGAAAAAAATTCCGAAATTTTGTGGCTTTTGACTAAAACCTACTGTTTACTTTAGCGTGAAAGTGTGTTTTAATGTAATGGGTACAAATTGGTGTAACCATTATGCCGCATGCTTCGGAAGGGCATGCGGAAAATTTGAGGAGGAAAATTTCATGGTACAGTTTGCAAGTAGAATGGACCTGCTGAAGGGCTCCGAGATCCGTGAGCTGCTGAAGCTGACCGCACAGCCCGACATTATCTCCTTCGCCGGTGGTATGCCCGCTCCCGAACTGTTCCCCGTCGAGCAGATGATGCAGGCTTCCGAGGCCGTGCTGAAGGAAAATGGCCGTGTGGCCCTGCAGTATTCTTCCACCGAAGGCTATCCCCGTCTGCGTGAGCAGATCGCCGAGCGCATGCTGGCAAAGAACAACATCAAGACCGATAAGGATCATATTCTGGTGACCTCCGGTTCTCAGCAGGGTCTGGACTTCTCCGCCCGCGTGTTCCTGAATCCCGGCGATGTGGTGCTGCTGGAGAGTCCCTCTTATCTGGGTGCTGTCAACGCCTTCAAGGCTTGCGAGCCTACCTTTATCGAAGTTCCCACCGACGACGGCGGCATGATTATGGAGGAGTTGGAGAAGATCCTCGCCACCACCGAGCGCGTCAAGATGATCTATGTCATCCCCGATTTCCAGAACCCCACCGGCCGCACCTGGGATCTGGATCGCCGTCATAAGTTCATGGAGATCGTCAACCGTTACGAGATCCCCGTCATCGAGGACAACCCCTATGGTGAGCTGCGCTTCGAGGGCGAGTACATGCCCGCTCTGAAGAGTCTGGACACCAAGGGTCTGGTGGTCTATCTGGGCACCTTCTCCAAGATTCTGGCGCCCGGCTACCGTCTGGGCTGGGTCTGCGCCGAGGATGCCATCCTTGCCAAGTACAACTTCATGGAGCAGGCTGCCTCTCTGCAGGCTTCCACCATCGGCCAGATGGAGACCTCCAAGTGGATCGACATGTTCGATCTGGACGCTCACGTCAACACCATCCGTGAGTGCTACAAGAAGCGCCGCGCCGTGATGCTGGACACTCTGGCCAAGGAGCTGCCCGCTCCCTGCACCTTCACCTGTCCCGACGGCGGTCTGTTCGCTTGGGTCGTCCTTCCTGACTACATGGACGCCAAGGAGCTGCAGATGAAGTGCCTCGAGAAGAAGGTCGCCTTCGTTCCCGGCGGTTCCTTCTTCCCCAACGGCGGCCACGAAAACACTCTGCGTCTGAACTACTCCTGCATGCCCGAGGAGAAGATCGTTCAGGGTATCACCGCTCTGTGCCAGACCATCAAGGAGAACCTGAAGTAATTTCCCAACTGCATCATACAGTATCCCCTCCCGCGGGGAGGGGATACTGTGATTCCACGAAGAACCACGGTTTTTCGTTTTTCCAGCATTACCTGAGTCATAAAGGAGAACACAGCGGATGAAAAAAGTCAAGGTACTGATCGGCAACTACGGCAGCGGCAAAAGCGAACTGGCATTGAACTTTGCCATGCAGTCCGCCGCCCGTGGCGAGCGCACCGAGCTGATCGATCTGGATATGGTGAACACCTATTTCCGGCTGACGGAACGGGGCAAAATGGTGGAGCAGAAGGAGATCCGTCTCGTCTCCCCCAACTTCGCCTGTTCCGGTATCGAAACGCTCTCCCTCCCCGCCGAGGTGCAGTCCGCTTTCGTTCTGGACTGGGACAGCGTCATTTTCGACGTAGGCGGCGACGATGTGGGCGCCACGGCGCTGGGCCGCTATCATCAGGACTTCGTGGATCTGCCGGAGGGCGCTCTCGAGGTGCTGAATGTGGTCAATATCCGCCGCCCGCTGGCCAGCACACTGGACAAGATCCATCGCTTGCAGGAGGGCATGCAGGCGCACGCCCGACTGCAAATTACCGGCATGATCAACAACACGAATCTTGCCACCATGACCACGGAACAGGAGTTGTGGGACGGTTATGAGCTGCTGCGGCAGGTCTCTGACGCTTCCGGCATCCCCGTGGCCTATACCACCGGAAAGAAGGAATTTCTGGACGCCTTTCTGGCCCGGAATCCGGACCCGAAATATGTGGGCAAGCCCATCGCCATCGATGTTTACATGCACCGCGACTGGGATTCCTACATCGAGTACGGTCTGAACACCACCGATCCCAGAAAGGAAATGTATTGATCCCCTGTATATCCCCCGAAAAGGGATAGAGATATGGTAGAGAATTCAGCGAATTAAGAGAAAAGAGGTGTCAAATGTGGTTAGAGTAACCATCAATGAAAACCTTTGTAAGGGTTGCGGTCTGTGCGTCAGAGCTTGCCCGAAGGGTATCATTGAACTGTCCAAGGCAAAGATCAACGCGAAGGGCTATCACCCTGCGGAAGTCACCAACATGGAAGCATGCGTGGGCTGCACTTCCTGCGCTCGCACCTGTCCTGATGTGGTAATCCGTATCGAAAAAGACTAAGGAGGAAAAAACATGGCTTTGACTCTTATGAAGGGTAGCGAAGCTATCGCGGAGGCCGCTATTCGCGCCGGCGCCCGTTATTTCTTCGGTTACCCCATCACTCCGCAAACGGAGATCCCTGAATACATGTCCGCCCGTATGCCCGAGGTCGACGGCTGCTTCCTGCAGGCCGAGTCCGAGGTGGCGGCCATCAACATGGTGTACGGCGCTGCCGGTACCGGTGCCCGTGTCATCACTTCTTCTTCCAGCCCCGGCGTCTCCCTGAAGCAGGAAGGTATTTCCTACTGCGCAGGCGCCATGGTCCCCGCTGTTATCATCAACGTGATGCGCGGCGGCCCCGGTCTGGGCAACATTCAGGCCTCTCAGGGCGACTATTTTCAGGGCGTCAAGGGCGGCGGCAACGGTGACTATCACCTGCTGACCTTCGCTCCCGCTTCCGTGCAGGAGGCCATCGACCTGATGATGATCGCCTATGACAAGGCTGAGAAGTATCGTATCCCCGTTCTGTTCCTCGCCGACGGCATCATCGCTCAGATGATGGAGCCCGTGGAGCTGCCCGAGATGGTTGACTACAAGGTCGACCCCGAAAAGAAGCCTTGGGCCTGCACCGGCTGGAAGCCCGGCGACGATCCCGCAAAGCGCGGTATCATCAACTCTATCTACATCGACACCGAGAGTCTGGCCGTCCACAACGACGAGCTGCAGGCTATGTATAAGGAAGTCGTCGAAAACGAGCAGCAGTGGGAAGAGTTCAACTGCGAGAATGCTGATTACATCATCACCGCGTTCGGCACCGTGGCCCGTATCGCCAAGAGCGCCATCACCGAGCTGAAGGCACAGGGCATCAATGTGGGTCTGCTGCGTCCCATCACCGTGTGGCCCTTCCCCTATGACGCCGTCCGCAAGGTCGTCGATCAGCCCTCTGTCAAGGCAGTTCTGGACGTTGAGCTGAACGAAGGCCAGATGCTGGAGGATGTCAAGCTGGCCATCAACGGCACCAAGGAAGTCGATTTCTTCGGTCACTGCGGCAGCCAGATGCCCACCACCGCCGAGATCGTCACCAAGATTCTCAGCATGAAGGAGGGTAAATAAGATGGCTGTTCTGTTTGAAAAGACCAAGTATCTGACCGACAAGCAGTTCCATTACTGCCCCGGCTGCAACCACGGTATCATCCACCGTCTGGTGGCCGAGGTCATCGACGAACTGAGCGATGAGCTGAACCTTGACGGCAAGGTCGTCGGCGTGGCTCCCGTTGGCTGCTCCGTGTTTGCTTACGATTATTTTAACTGCGATATGTACGAGGCTGCCCATGGCCGCGCTCCCGCTGTCGCTACCGGTATCAAGCGTTCCGCCAAGGATCGTCTGGTGTTCACCTATCAGGGCGACGGCGACCTGGCCTCCATCGGTACCGCTGAGATCGTTCACGCTGCCCACCGCGGCGAGAAGATCTGCACCATCTTCGTCAACAATGCCATCTATGGTATGACCGGCGGCCAGATGGCTCCCACCACCCTGATCGGCCAGAAGGCCACCACCTGCCCCGCTGGCCGCAGCGAGGAGTGGAGCGGTCTGCCCATCAAGATGAGTGAGATGCTGTCTGCTGTTCCCAGCTCTTACTATATTGAGCGCGTGGCCGTCAACACCACCGCCAATATCGTCAAGGCAAAGAAGGCCATCAAGAAGGCTTTCAAGTATCAGATGGAAGGCAAGGGCTTCTGCATGATCGAAGTTCTGTCCACCTGCCCCACCAACTGGGGTATGTCTCCTGTTGAGGCGATGAAGTGGCTGGAAGAGAACATGATCCCTTACTATCCTCTGGGCGTTTACAAAGACAAGGGGGCCGAATAACATGGAAAAAACTTTCATTTTTGCCGGTTTCGGCGGTCAGGGCATGCTCCTGATCGGTAAGTTCATGGCTATGTCCTGCATGCTGGACGGCAAGCACGTCTCCTGGCTGCCTTCTTACGGCCCCGAGAT
>OLPA01002409.1_pt1 | contig 13962 bp, 14 predicted proteins | sample 1672811 | NCBI WGS metagenome assembly OLPA01 (sample SAMEA3136726, study PRJEB25190) | human gut metagenome | biome: human gut; feature: human-associated habitat; material: faeces | place: Austria | collected 2013
AGCATAATTCTGTTTGCCATTTCAATCTCTCCTTTTCTTACATGACATAATTTGCTTTTATTCAGCTTTTATGTTTTTATTTTAACAATGTTATTAAAAAAATGAAAGTTACAAAATTATGAAAATGTAACGTGACCGGATCATAAAAGATCCAGTCTTTCAAACACCCCCGCCAGTTCTTCCGGCATTGCTTTCACGAGATCTGCTGCCAGTTCCTCCGGCGTGCGTTTCACCCTTCCAAACACCCATTGTACAGTCATGTAAATAGAACCCTGGCAATACATTTCCAGCAGAAATTTAAGTTTTTCATTAAATTTCTGACCAGTTCTGAATTCTATCTGTCTCGTATAAAATTCCAATATCAGTTCAAAATCATGCTGCCGCAGACTGTTCTGATTATCATATTTAAATGCTGCCGCAAAGAAAATATGCTCTTCCTGAATATAGGTAAACTTCTTTACCAGAGCATCATAAACAGTTTTTCCCATTCCCATATGCTCAAAGGATTTCGCCAGAAGCTTATCGAAATACCAGTTGATAAGGTCAAATTTGTCCATAAAATTCCGATAGAAAGTCTGCCTCGTAACACCACAATTCTCTGTGATCTGTTTTACTGTGATGTTATCTACAGACATCGTTTTCATACATTCCTTCATCGACCGCGCAAGACGGTATTTCATTTTTTCACCCTTGCTGTTTTCTGCCGTCAGCTTCATAAGATTTCCTCTCGCTAATTCATTTCTCTAGTGTGTCGACAAGTTAATATTGAATACCTTTCTCTGACAGATATTCTTCTATCTTTTCAATAATAAGCTTCGCTGACTTATATTGATCTGATGCATCTTTTAAAGATGCAACGTAAAAATCATCATAATCACTATTTTCTCTCTCCTGCTTTAGTCTTCCCAACCTCTTTCCCATTTCTCTTGGAAAAATCTCTTTTGCTATATAAGTTTTATTAAAATACGCAACCGCATCCTTATGACGCTTAAAATCAATCTCTTCTAAAGCTAATACTGCTTTTATTGCATAAAAAGCAGCATAATAACTACGATTTATTGAATCTTTATAATGTTGACTTTCTAAGCATAATACTGCCACTCCCAATGTCTCCACCGCATTCCGAATACGGTATATACATAAATCCTCTTTTTTGTCATTCATCGATCACTACCCCCTCATCTCGCACATTTCGGTAAAAAGGTAACGTATCAATCCAATACTCATACTGGTCTTCATTTTTAATGATGGGAGAGAACTCTATTCCTGTATTTATTTCAAACTCAAATGCAAGATCATAAATATCATTCTTCACTAATCGAATTTCTTCATCAGACATTTTCACCAAAATCATAATATCTATATCAGAATTTTCTCGAAAATCTCCTCTCGCATATGATCCATATACGATAATCTTTGTCAATTTATCGCCCAAAATACGTCTTAACTCCTGAGAAAATCTATATATGATGTTTCTGATATTTTCCGGCATATAATCACTTCCTCTTATTAATATCCCCCAATTTGCATATCTATATGTTAACATAAGTTTTTTGTTACATCAAGTTTCCCTCATCAGAAGTTCTCGACAAAACTTGATTTTATTTATTTCAAAATGTTATAATTCACCTTGATATGTTCAAGCCAAAATAATCCGCTTTAAGAAGGGAGTCATTCTTATGGATTTAATAAAAGAAGCACTTTCCATGGGTTTCGCAGATGCGGCGATCATGGATACAAAGGATCTGGTATTTGTACCGGAATACAGACAGTTCTGCGAGGACAATCTCTGTGGAAATTATAACCTGGTTCCTGCATGTCCGCCTGCCTGCGGTACTGTAGAAGAAATGCAGGCAAAAGCATTGAAATATGAAAAGGCACTGGTTCTCCAGACTGTTCTGAAGGATCCGATCATGGATCCGGTACTTTTCAAGCAGGCGAAGCATGCACAGAATATTCTTACAGAACAGCTTGCCAGACAGATGCAGGAAGCGGGAAAAGAAGATATCCTGATCATGAGCGCAGGACCGTATAAGAATTGTTCCTGTATGTCCGCCTACAGTGTAGATGCACAGAAAATGGCTGATGCAGTAGGTATGGTCTGCTGGGCAGATGACTCAGATGTAAGATTCTTTACACAGATTCTGTTTCACGAAGATTATAGCAAGCCTCATAAATAATGCATATTGATTAAGAGGCTTGCTATAGTATAAAATACGGCTGCACTATATCCGCATTTAACCCGGATATAGTCAGCCGTATTTTTATACCCTGTTTTTATATTTATGTCGAACCGATAAGCTCATTTGCTTTGCTGTTCACTTGAGTTGGTCGAACCCATTTCTGTCTTACTTAAGTATTTATTTATCCTCATGATGCTTATGATGTTCATGCCGTTTATGATGTTTTTCCTCTGATTTATGATGATGGTGTCCATGCTTATGTTTCTCATTTCCGCACACTTCACATCCTACTTCAATCTTACCCTGTGTATCCTCATCCCAGGTACCATAAGAAACCATCGGCGTATCCTTCATAATGCACAGACTGATGGTCTGATAAAGAATAATACCACCCATTTTGGCTCTGTATACAAACAGTTCACGTCCAAAATAATCGCAGATTCTTCCCAGTACTTCGCCTTCTTTAAAGGTCTCACCGGGCTGTTTCGCCGGATACCAGCAGCCTGATACCGGGGCATCTTCATAGATCACAGGACTTACTTCTATCGGTGGTTTGCCATGAATATGGGACTTCCCGCGAAGGATTCTCAGATGTCTGAGGATATTCTTCACATCATGAACATCCTCCGCTACCAGATCTTCGCACCAGCGGGAACTGTGTCCACGTTCCAGCAGGATACTTGGGATTCCCATGCTTCCGGCATAGTTGTAAGCTCCGCCTGTTCCATACATGGAAGTTACCAGATAATCTACATGTGCGATCTCCGCCATCTCACGGCTCTTTGCAGCTACTTCCGGAGCTGCTGCCCCTGTACAGTATACATAAGATACCAGTCCCTCAAATCCATCACCGCAGTGCAGATCCACATAGTAATCTGCCTTCGGGAAAAATTCTGTCACAACAGTATAAGCGATCCTGTCACTAAGTGTACCATTCGGATTTCCAGGGAAAACTCTGTTCAGGTTTTTTCCATCCTCATAAGTAAGACTCATGGTACGGTGTTCGAATCCAGTTCGGTTCATCAGACGGATCACTATGATATTTCCTGCGATCTTCTTCGGATCCAGCTCATCTGCAAGCTGCATAGCTGCCTGAATTCCTACATATTCTGCATTATGTACCCCACCGGAGATCAGAACAGTCTCCCCCTCTTTTTCTCCACAGATCAGTGTTACCGGAATTCCGAATTCTGCCCCGATGATGTGCACAAATCCTGATACTTTCTCACCCGGTTTTGCTTCCAGGTCTGCTACTCGTAATGTTCGCATCAAATCTTCTCCTTCCACTCATTCCATCTCTGCCAGATCTTATCATCCACTGGCAGGCTCTTATTTCATTCTGTAAATTCCACTTTCAATAGTTAGTTCTATAAAACTTTTATATTTTCAAACAGGGAGCCAATACTTGAAATATCAACTCCCTGCTTTTTACTTTTACCATACGTTCACATCGGATTAATTTTCTTCTATATGCTCTCTTCCCTGATTGATAATCGTCCGCACATGATCATCTGCCAGAGAATAAAAAATGGACTTTCCCTCTCGTCGGTTCTTCACCAGTTTGTTTTGCTTCAGGATTCTAAGCTGATGGGAAATTGCAGACTGTGTCATATTCAGTGCTTTCGCAAGGTCGCATACACATACCTCTGTTTCGAAAAGCACAAACAGAATACGGATTCTTGTAGAATCTCCGAAAATCTTAAACAAATCTGCCAAATCCTCAAGTTCCGTCTCTTCTGGCATTGTTTTATTTATAATTTCCATTGAATCTTCATGAATTTCATAATAGTCACAAGCCTCGTCTTTATGTTTTTCCACGCTTTCACCATTTTCCTTCCTGTCTGCAACTGTCTGTTATTCTATAAATTTTTGTAACTGTTCAGTACCTTCACAGTTACAGGTTTTTTACAAATAAAGTACGGATTGCGTTTAATACCGCAATGATCATAACACCTACATCTGCAAAAATAGCCATCCACATATTGGCAATTCCCAGCGCACCAAGTATCAGACACAAAATCTTAATGCCAATTGCAAAATAAATATTCTCATATACAATATGAATACACTTTCTTGCAATCTTAATCGCTTTGGAAATTTTCAGCGGATCATCATCCATCAGTACGATATCTGCTGCTTCAATCGCTGCATCAGAACCCAGTGCACCCATAGCAATACCAATATCTGCTCTGGACAGTACCGGCGCATCATTGATACCGTCACCCACAAATGCAAGCTTCTCTTTTTCGGATTTCTGATGAAGTAATTCTTCTACTTTACTTACTTTATCTGCCGGAAGAAGTTCACTGTAAACTTCCCCAATTCCCAGTTCTTTTGCTACCTGGTCTGCAACACGTTTAGAATCGCCGGTAAGCATAACTGTTTTCTTGATGCCTGCTTTCTTCAATTCTGCAATTGCTTCTTTTGCATGAGGTTTCAGAATATCAGAAATAAGAATATGACCTTCATATTTTCCATCTACAGCCATATGAATTACTGTACCCACATGATGACATTCCTGATAGGAAATTCCAAGACGTTTCATTAATTTCGCATTTCCTGCTGCTACAGATATACCATCCACTTTTGCAGTCACACCGTTACCGCTGATTTCCTCAATATCTGTGACTCTGTTTCTGTCAATTGGTTTTCCATATGCTTTCTGAAGACTCTTACTGATCGGGTGGGAAGAAGAACATTCTGCAAGAGCTGCATATTCCAGCAGTTTTTCATCTGAAATCTCATTATGATGAACTCCGCTTACTTCAAAAACACCCTGTGTCATTGTACCGGTTTTATCAAATACTACATAGCTGGTCTGTGCAAGTGTTTCCAGATAGTTGGAACCTTTAACCAGAACGCCCTGATTACTTGCTCCACCGATTCCTGCAAAGAAGCTTAAAGGAATACTGATCACCAGTGCGCATGGACAGCTGATTACCAGGAAAGTAAGTGCTCGGTAAATCCAATCACCCCACATAGCCGGTTTTCCCATGATCAAAAGTACGATCGGAGGAATAAAAGCAAGTGCAAGTGCTCCGTAGCATACAACCGGAGTATAATATTTGGCAAACTTTGAAATAAAATTCTCTGATTTTGATTTTCTGGAACTGGAATTCTCCACAAGTTCCAGAATCTTGGATACGGTAGATTCTCCGAATTCTCTGATCGTACGGATTTTCAGAACACCTGTCATATTGATACATCCGCTGATTACTTCATCCCCGGCTTTTGCATCTCTTGGAAGGCTTTCTCCGGTCAGAGCACTGGTATTTAAAATAGAAACACCATCAATGATCACACCATCAATCGGAACTTTTTCTCCTGGCTGTACAACAATTACAGTACCAATTTCAACTTCATCCGGGTCTACCTGTTCAAGTTTTCCATCTACTTCAATATTGGCATAATCCGGACGGATATCCATCAGTTCACTGATGTTACGTCTGCTCTTTCCTACTGCATAACTCTGGAAAAGTTCTCCGATCTGGTAGAACAACATAACCGCAACACCTTCGGAATAATCTCCAAGCAGGATTGCTCCCACAGTAGCTACTGCCATCAGGAAATTCTCATCAAATACCTGTTTATTTCTGATACCTTTAAATGCTTTCTGAAGAATATCATAGCCAATTACCAGATATGGAATCATAAACAGTCCAAATCTGACATATCCATCTATCGGCAATTTAGAAAAAAGCACGATCAATACCGCCGCTACGATGATTCTGATCAGCATCTTTTTTTGCTTCTTATTCATCTTAATACCTCACTTCTTATAAAACAGGACCGCCGCCAGAATATATATCAGTGGATAACCATAACCGCCTGATATATCTCTGTGCCGCAGTCCCTCTCTGCTAATTTACGACAATTCCCGTAAATATATTATCAACAGAAATCGTTCCTGAATTAAAGATAGATTTCGCAGTCGTCTTCTACTTTCTTGCAGTTTGCCAGAACATCTTTCATAACTGCTTTCGGATCCTGTCCGTCTTCAAATTCAACGATCATTTTCAGCATCATGAAGTTTACAGTTGCATCCTTAACACCTGCTGTATTCTTAGCAGCTTCCTCCATTTTATTTGCACAGTTTGCGCAGTCTACGTCAATTTTGTAAGTCTTTTTCATAGTATTTTTTCCTTTCTGGCTCATGAATATTTTTTCACATTATCATATGAGCACTTGTTCATTTGTTTATTTTATTATAACAGATTTTCGTCCTCTGTCAATAGCTTAATGTTAGAAAAATAGCAAATATATAAAAACAGAGGATACCGCCTGATCATTCTTCCTGCCATATCCTCTGTGTCATCTATCATTTACAAAATGATTGCAATCTTTTTATTTAATTTTCTTATGGTAGAGTTTCCTGACTTTTGCCAGATATAAAACAGCAAAAGCAACACCGGACACAACCCATGATCCAATATAGATCCATACAATACATTCCATTGTTTTAAATGACGGTAAAACAAGCAAAATGCATACTACTCGAAACAGGCAAATTGTAAGTAATGTAGTAATCATCGGTACCAGCGTTTCACCCAGACCACAGCAGGCTCCTGAAAGCGCCTCTGCAACTGCATAAAATACAAAAAAAGGTGCCATCATCTGCATATATCTTACAACCAGCGGGATCAGTGTCGGAACGTCTTTCTGATCAATAAACAACGGTCCAATCAGTCCTGAACCGAAGTAAAGAACAAGACTGATAATTCCTACTGCGATTACAGATAACCCAGTACCGATCAGTGCTCCTTTCTTTACTCTCTTCGTCTTACCGGCACCGAGATTCTGTGCGGTATATGTCGTCAGTACAGGTACCATAGAATCCGCGATCAGCCAGATCAGTAAATCCAGTTTATCACAAATTCCCCATGCCGCAATACTGTCAGTTCCCATTGTGTTGACACTTGCCTGAACAATAGAATTGGCAATTGGAAACAACATAGATTGAAGAGCTAACGGGAAACCTTTTTTTACCATCATCCCCATATGCTCTTTGCAGATTTTCATAGTTCTGATTCCTATCTTTTCTTCCAGGAAATCAGATTTCACAAGAAAATATGCGGTAAGTACAACACTTACAATCTGAGAAAGTACAGTAGCTGCTGCCGCTCCTCCAACACCAGTATGCATAAGTCCTACCAGTATGAGGTCTACAACAATATTAACCACACTGCATACGACCAGTACATATAATGGCTTTTTAGAATCTCCAAACGCTCGCAGGACTCCTGCCATCATGTTATAAAGGATCATTGCCCATATTCCGCCAAAATAAATGCGGCAGTAGATTAGTGATCCTGCACGAACTTCTTCCGGAACAGACATGATATCAAGCAGCCATGGAGAAAAAACAGCACCGGCTGCTGCACAGATAATTCCCAGAATACCGGCAAGCAAAAGAGCTGTCCGCACTGCGCAATGCAGTCCTTCTTTATCTTTTGCTCCAAAATATCTGGAGATCATAATCGTCGCACCAGTTGCAAGACCATTCATAAAGTTAATCGGAAACTTAAAAAGTGTATGTACAGAATCAATTGCAGCAAGTCCGACTTTTCCCGTAAACTGTCCGACGATAACCGCATCAACTGTTGTATACAACTGCTGGATCAGACTTCCCGCAATCAGTGGAAGTACAAAAAGTAATAATGCTTTTCCTATATTTTCAGAGATCAGACTATCTTTTTTCATTATTTACTGCCCTTTTGGAACAAATGGCAGGCAACACTGTGTCCATCTTCCACTTCCACAAGTTTTGGATTCTCTTTTTTGCAGATATCCATACAATGCTCACATCTTCCCTGAAACGGGCATCCCTGTGGAAGATCCAGTGGGCTCGGAGCCTCACTTTCAATACTCTCGATTGGTTTGGAAAAGTCCATATTAATATCAAATACTGCACCCATCAGTGCTCTTGTATATGGATGCATTGCTTTCATATCAAGATCTTTTCCCGGAAGAACCTCTACGAGGTTTCCAAGATACATAACGGCTACCTGATGTGCCACTAACTGAACCAGTGCAATATCATGACAGATAAAACCAAATGTGATGTTCTTTTCTCTCTGAAGCTTCGTGATCAGTTCAATTACTGTTTTCTGAACAGAAACATCAAGAGCGGAAGTTGCTTCATCCAGAACAACGATTTCCGGTTCCAGTGCCAGTGCTCTCGCGATTGCAACACGCTGACGCTGTCCACCACTCATATTGTGAGGATAACGATCCGCAAAATCTCCCGGTAATTCTACCATCTCAAGAAGTTTTCTGCAGACAGCATCCTTCTCAGATTTCTTAATCTTTTTGAAATTCATCAAAGGTTCGCACACAATATCACGAATGTTCATTTTCGGATTAAAAGATAAGGTCGGGTCCTGAAATACCATCTGAATGTTCTGACGGTTATTTCTCAGTTCTTCTCCCTTTAATTTCGTGATATCTGTACCGCGGTACAGAATCTCACCCTCTGAAGGTGTATCAAGAGAAACCAGAAATCTCATAAATGTACTCTTACCACATCCGGATTCTCCTACAAGACCCAGTGTTTCGCCTTTGTACATTTTCAGATTGATGTCATTGTTCGCCAGCAGAGTACGTCCATGTGATGCCGCAAATCTTCTGGTTACATGTTTCGCTTCCAGTATGACTTCTCTTTTTTCAGACATATCGTTCACCTCCCCGGGATGGAACTGCTTCCAGAAGTTTTCTGGTATATTCGTTCTTTGATTCTTTCAGAATATACTCTCTTGTTCCCTGGTCTTCCATTCTTCCGTTCTTCATTACAACAATATAATCTGACATGTAGGCAGCTACACCCAGATTATGGGTTACTACAATAATGCCTGTATGGTAATCATCTCTGAGCTTCATCATCTGACGTACGATCTGCGCCTGTGTTGTTACATCCAGTGCAGAAGTCGGTTCATCTGCAAGAAGAAGCTTCGGCTGATAAGTCATTCCCATCGCAATACCAACTCGCTGTCTCATACCACCGGATAACTGGAAAGGATAAGATTCCATAATATTATCCGGAGACGGAAGTCTCATTCGCTCCAGCATTGCGATTCCCTTACTCCATGCCTCTTTCTTGGAAATGTTCTCATGAGTAAGAATATATTCTGTAAATACCTTTCCGACTTTACGTGTCGGATTCATCATTGCACCACTGTCCTGAAAAATCATGGAAATATCAGAACCACGAAGTTTTCTCCACTGTTCCGGTGTATAGGATAAAAGGTCTTCTCCTTCAAACGTAATACTTCCTTCTGTGACCTTACCGCCACCTGCAAGAAGTCCCAGAACAGCACGGATAACAGTGGTTTTTCCACTTCCGGATTCTCCTACCAGAGAAACGATCTGTCCCTCTTTCATATCCAGATTAAAGTTCTGAACAGTTGGAACATTTTTGTAGGAGATTGTCACATTATCTAATTTCAGCATGTTTATTCCTCCTACTCATTTCTTGGATCGAGGATATCACGGATGGAATCCCCAAGCATATTAAATACAACAACTACTACAAAAATAGCAAGACCCGGGAAGATCATCAGCCACGGAGCGGACTGCATACACGCTCTTCCTTCATTCAGCATATAACCCCATTCCGGTGCCGGCGGCTTCGCGCCAAATCCCAGGAAGGACATTGCTGCCAGTTCCAGCATCATGGAACCTATATCTGTGGCAGCAGTAATGATCAGTGTAGGAAGTGCATTTGGAAGCATATATCGAAACAGCATATACGGTGTTTTGGAACCGGTAACGATCGCTGCTGATACATAATCCCTGTCACGGATCTTCATAACTAGGCTTCGTGCCAGACGCGCATATTTGGTCCAGCTTACTACTACAATAGCGATGATCGCATTTTTGATACTTGCGCCCATAATACCTGCAACAGCAAGAGCAAGTACCAGTCCTGGGAAAGCAAGCATCATATCTGCAATTCGCATAATAACAGCATCAATGACACCTCCGAAATATCCTGCAAGGACTCCGGTAACAGTTCCCACCAGAAAGATCAGGGCAACAACACCAAAGGTTGCTGACAGAGATGCACGTGCTCCATAAATAACTCTTGAAAAAATATCCCTGCCCATTTTGTCGGTTCCAAAAATATGTTCCTTGCATGGCGGAAGCAGTGCATCTACCAGAGAACCTTTTAACGGGTCAACCCCTCTGGTTACCACCGGTGCAAATACTGCTGTCAGAATAATACAGACTGCAAGAATAGAAAACACGACAAAAGTTTTATTTGCTAAAAATCTGTTTTTCTTTTTCATGATTCTACTCCTTTAAACGCATACGTGGATCAATATAAACATAAGATGCATCAACGATCAGGTTAATGACCATATAAATCAGGGCAAGCCATAATACATATCCCTGGATCAGATTGTAATCACTGGATGTGATTGCTGAAACTGCAAGGTTTCCAAGACCCGGATAAGAGAAGATTACTTCTACAACACTGGTTCCTCCAAGAAGTGATCCTATGGAAAGACCAAACATTGTGATCAGCGGAAGCAATGAATTTGGAAATACATTGCCCCAGATAATCTTTGATTTCTTTACTCCTCTTGCCTGTGCACCGATCACATAATCCTGACTCAGTTCATCCAGCACCGCTGTTCTTACCTGTCTGGTATATTTGGAAGACATTGCAATCGCAAGTGTCAAAGCCGGAAGAAACAGACTCTTAAAGTCTCCCGCAGAACTGATAACCGGAAATGCATTGATATAAACACAGAATGCCAGCATTAACAGAAGTCCAACCCAGAAGTTAGGCATCGCACATCCGAGGAATGTAATTCCCCGGACGAGATAATCGATCCATTTATCTTTATATATGGCAGACAACATACCTAAAGGTACAGAAATAACCAGCATAAGGATCATGGCCATTAATGTAAGTTTCAAAGTCGGCCATAATCTGGCTGCAAGAAGTTCTGTAACTGGTTTATTTAAGCTGTATGATTTGCCAAAGTCACCTTTCAGACAGTTCTTAAGCCATCTGGTATACTGCACCAGAAACGGATCATTCAGACCAAGTTCCTCGCGTGTCTCCTGAACCATTTCTTCAGTAGGCATTACACCGGTTGCCGTGTACATGTTTCGTACAGGGTCACCTGGTGACATAAAGGTCAGTGCAAATGTAATAAAGCTGATACCGATCAATACGATCACAATCTGTAATAAACGCTTGATTATTTGCTTTTTACTCAAAAAAGACACCTCTTTTTATTTCTGTTTGTAACTATTCAGTAACTTCACAATTCGCAGACTTTTCTTATTCTGCAGGAGTAATTTCTGTTGACAGCCAGTAGTAATCTGCTGTATGGATATGTGCAGAACCAACTTTCTTACTGTAGATCATAGATGAGTTGTAGTATCCATCAATCAGAACCGCTGCATCATCTACCAGGATCTGCTGCATCTGGAAGATCAGATCTTTTCTCTTTTCCGGATCCATTTCACCTTTTAATTCTTCATATAACTTATCATAGTCCGGGTTGGAGTATGCGCAGTAGCTGGTATCAGTTGCCCAGTTAGCCATATATGCCAGAGGATCTCCGGTACCAACAGTGATCCAGTTATTGTTATTAAAGTCATAATCCAGTGCTGCAAGTTTACTCCACTGATCATCTGAGCTTCCGTATTCAGGAACAACACCGATGCCGATTTCTGCAAGATACTGTGCGTGAGCATCTGCAAAGTCATTCAGAAGACGGTTTTCATAAGAAATATATCTAAGGTTGATATTCTGGCCATCCAGTTCACGGATTCCATCTCCATCTGTGTCAACGATTCCTGCATCATCCAGAATCTGTTTTGCTTTTTCCGGATCATAGGTATATGGATTCTCAAGTTTGTCGTAATCATAGTTCAGAGTAGATGGCAGTACGGAAAATCCTGGTGTATAAAGTCCACCGATTGTTCTGGAATTACAGATTGTATCATAGTCAATTGCCATCAGGATTGCCTGACGAAGTGTTTTGTTTCCAAGAACACCATCAAAGTTCATCCATGCAAATCCGCAGCGTACACCGGATGCAATATCAACAGTAAAGTCATCACTGTCCTGGAAATCCTGAATATCTGCTACATTTGTGATATTCTCAACCAAGTCTACCTGACCACTCTGGAGAGCCATTGTTTTTGCGGAGTTATCTCCCATGAACAGCAGATTGATCTTATCGTATGGAACATCTTCACGATAATACTCATTTGCAGCTAATGTATAACCAACACCTACACCATTGAATTCTTCAATCTTGTATGGACCTGTTCCAATAATTCCATTATCGTAGTTTTCAATATGTTCTACATCTGTGATTCCCATAGTTGGGTGGCAGAGCTGTCCTACAAGGTTTGCATATGGTTTGCTTGTTTTGATGTTAATAGTATTTGCATCATCATCTACAGTAACTTCTGCTTCAAATTCCAGATATTTCTCCGGTTTGGCAGATCCGGAAGGTCCTACCTCTTTCATGTGATCAAAATACTCTTTTACCTTTGTCGGAGTTAAATCACATCCGTCAGAGAATTTAATTCCGTCTTTCAGCTTGATCGTCCATTCTGTATGCTCGTCATTTACTTCATAACTCTCAGCAAGCCACGGGATAACTTCCATATTGTCATCGAATTTAAATAATGCTTCAGCAATACCATATCTCATAGCATTCCATCCACTGTTTTCATCATTTGCACTGTTTACACATCCATCTGTGTACATCTGACATCCGAAGTTTAAAACCTTCTCATCACCCTTCGCCTGTACAGTAACTCCCATTAATAATGCAACTGTTGTTGCCGCTGCTAACACAAGTAATTCTCTTTTTGTTTTTTTCATCCTTTACTTCCTTTCTTTTTTTGTTTCTTCGTTGTTTTTCTTCCTTCTCATACTGTCCATTCCTGTGATTTTGAACGAAAAAAAAGACAGATGCTCCCACATCCGTCACGAAATCTTACCATTAAAGAATCAAACATATATATGCAACACATGAAGTTGTAACTCTTAATCAGGATTTCTCGTCGTCCGCAAGAATCTCTTTTACCAGAAATAAGCAGGTCTCCTGACTTAAGCTTACCCATTTTCAGCACCTTCCCAGAAAAATATCTTCCAGTGGCATTCAGCTGAAAACCAACTATCACAGTGACGGGATCGTCCCGGAATCACACCGGCTTCCCTTTTCATCGGGCAAACGCCCGAACTTATTTTCAGCGGCCAAAAGGCCGACTTTGTGAACTTTTCATTATTATTGCATAACATATTCGTCCTGTCAACAAAATAATGATAGAATTAAATACATTTTTATTTGAAAATGTCAAAACCCAGAAAGCAGACCCCAACGATATGAAAAAGTCCGGATTTTTCATGTACGGGTAAGACTACAGGACTCGATGGCCGCTTTGCCCCCGGCAAAGCGTATGGTTGCCACCAGTTTTTGAACTGGTGGCCGCAAGATGCCACTGGCTTCTTGCATTTAGATGGGTTCGAGTCCCGTAGTCTCCACCAAACATAAGAAATCCGAACTTCTTCCCTGTGGGGGATGGGTTCGGGTTTTGTTAATATCAGGGATATTTCCCATTAAATACCGATTGGAAATCCAGACGGCGTAACCCAAGCAAACAAGTTTTTGACCAAAGTGCCCCCCAAAATGATTCCAAATAGCAAATCGTACTATTCCAAGAAACACCTAAAAGTTAGAATCATAACCACCGGCACGGCCGGTGGTTATGATTGTATCAAGAAAACAACCAGCTCAGTGCCGGT
>OLPA01002413.1_pt1 | contig 13951 bp, 19 predicted proteins | sample 1672811 | NCBI WGS metagenome assembly OLPA01 (sample SAMEA3136726, study PRJEB25190) | human gut metagenome | biome: human gut; feature: human-associated habitat; material: faeces | place: Austria | collected 2013
TGAGGGAATGCGGCTGGTAAATGCATGACCTTAACACAATATAACACAACCGTGGGACACACGGGGATAGCTCGCTTATGCTTAGCACGGTAGTGCTATCGAACGAGAACCAAACTTGCCGAGATTTGCCGAGGATGGGAAGCCCCACCTCTATAGGTGGGGGAGGATGTCACACGATAGATTCTCGAATAGAACTTCTGCATAAACAAGATTGGTATAAATGTTGACTGATGATAGTGTAAAAATATAGGGAGGTCGACAATGGCACAAATAAAAATCTTAAAGAGAAAGAAGGGGGAAGATGATTCAATTTAATTTAGAGTTTGTCTTGGAAAAACCAGAGTTACCGTTAGAATTAGACCGGCTGCTAGTAAGTTTCTTAAAAGCGTCGTTGGAGAGTGCTTCACCAAAGATGTTTGAGCAATTATATGATAAGAGAAGGTCAGTGATAAAACCATACACTTTTTCTTATTATCTGCCAGGGGCAAAGTTTAAGGACGAGAAGATATATTTAAGGCAGAATAAGTTCTCGATGTTTTTTTCAAACGCAGATATGGAGCAGACTATCTATTTTTTCAATGGATTTAAGAAAATATTACATCAGCATTATCCCATGAACGGTAATTCAATGGAGCTTGTCCAAATTAAAAATGTGAGGAGAAAGGAGATAAAAGATCCAGAGGTTATTGTGAAAATGCAGAGTTCTCTCATAGCAAGAAGGCATGATGTGGAAGAGAACAGAGATACGTATTATGTTTACGACCATCCAGAATTTTCTCAGGTAGTGAAAGAAAATGTACAGACGCTAATTGAGAGATTAGGAGTAGATGTCTCAGTAGAAGGCTTTGAGATTGTTCCAATAAAAGGCAAGAAAATTGTTGCAACGATATTTGGAAGAAAGGTAGATGCGAATATTGGAATTTATAAATTATCAGGAAGTCCAGAACTTCTGACCTTTTTATATCGGACAGGGATGGGAGGCAGACGTTCGGAAGGACATGGGATGTGGGAGATAGTGTATTAATAGGATATTTTTAATCAGGCAAAATCTCCTACAAATTGTAACGCAAATCTTACAGAAAGGGGGAGAAAAAGTTGGACAGAGTAATTATTACACTCGGTGATTTTCTGAAGAATGCCGGAATTGTAGGTATGAAATACTTGTTGGATATATCCGAAGCAGAAGAAGATTCAGATTATGGTATTACATCAGATGAGCAGGGGATTTGGCTGGATAGAGACTTTGCACTTCATGCAGACTGGACAGATTTATATTTTAATGCCTGTGTAAAGTATTTTGGCAAAAACACAGTATATCAGGGGGTACTTGACAGAATTGAGCGTTGCCTTACTAAAATAAGGGAAGATAAATGGAATCCAGGAAGAGAAGAAAAGGACGATTTAAAGTTTATCACGGAAAAGCTGCTTTCGAATAGCTATCAGAACGGATTCAATATTATCAAAGAAAAGGTAGAGAACCCTGAAATTTATCTGGAACTGAAGAAGAATAAACTTAGTGATAAATTTGAATCTGATGTTTTAAGAAAGCGTTTGGAAGAATTACAGCAATTTTTAACACAGCCGTTATGTAGAGAAACTTTTATTATGAAAAGTATAATTTATAATTATATTAACCGATTTTGGGATGGAAAATGTTTCCTTCTTCGGGCAAATGCAAAAAAGGATATGCGGGCTGTTTTTGAAAAGGATTTTTCGGAACCGTTTCATAAGTATTTAGAAGGTGAACATAAAAAAGCAAAAGATACCTGTATTGACTGTGGGAATGGGATTACTGGAAAAGAAAAGGTTTCTATCGCCTTTATGAAAGAAATGGCAGATGATTTGACAAGAAAGCGTTCCGCTTTCTGGAATTGTCAGGTAGATGCCTTTTTATGTCCTGTATGTGCCTTTGTCTATGCATTAAGTCCATTGGGATTTCAAATGTATGCAAATAAGTTCGTATTTATGAATTTGAATGAAAACATATCGGTATTAGTGGATGTGAACGGTAAAAAACGAGGGAACGGTCTTAAGGAAAAAGGAGAAGAAGAAAACTATACAGTATGGTTTGCAAGGATATTGAATAAAGTTCTTTCTGACAAAGTAAAAGAACTCAATAATGTGCAGGTTATTTTAAGAGGAACACGCGCAGAAGATAATTATATGTTCAGTATTATAGGCAGAGATGCCCTACAGATTCTGAAACAGGAAAAGGTACAGAAAGCATTGAAATATCTTGAGCAACACCCATATGTAAAACTTTCTAATGAATTTGTAAATGTTCATGAGAGCGTTGTTATGAATATTTTGCAGTATCATAAACAGTATAGTTTACTTAATCAGATTTTAAAGGAGTCTCTGGAGAATACTGGAGTAATACCAACGGCATATTGGGTTTTTGTAGTTCAATTATGCACAAGTATTGAAAAAAGAATGGAAGTAAATGTGGGGAGCATTTCTGAAGAGTTGGAACAATCGCAGCAGGGTATTGAAGAAAAACTGTCAAAGGCTAAGGAGGGGATATTTATGAGTCGTATTAAAATGAGGGATGCAGGCTATAAATTGCGTAAAGAGATTTTATTAGCAAAAAAAGCGGAAAATGATGAATGTATGAGGGGAACAATCTATCAATTACTGAATGCTTTGTCTGTGCGAAATGAAGGAAAATTTATGGATATTGTAATACGGTTGTATAGTTCAACAAAATTACCTATGGCAGATGGTTTCGTTTATATGCTTGGAAATAAGGAGAAGTTTTCAGAGTATGGCTATTCTTTTATACTGGGATTAAAGGGAAGTTATACAGATAGTAAGGATAGTAAATCAGAAGATACGAAACAGTCACAGGATGAAAGTGGGGAGGAAAATTAAATGACAAGAGATGGTTTAACATTTACAATGGTATTTTTAGCAGAGAGTGCAAACTATGGTGAGGGAATCGGAAATATCACAACATTAAAGAAAATGACAAGAGGAGATTTCCAGCAGTATTCTTATATTTCAAGACAGGCTATGCGATACAATATCGTAAAGCAGCTTAAATGGGATAATACACCGGTTGACGGCAAGAGTGGTGTAGTACAGTTTGCCCCATCTGCAACAATTGAAGATTATCCAGAAATCGATTTATTTGGATATATGAAAACGACTTCCAAAGCAGATGATAAAAAGGGTGGTGCATCTACAAGAAGCGCAGTAGTGCGATTAAGCAATGCGATTTCTTTAGAGCCATATCAGAGTGACTTGGAGTTTCTCACAAACATGGGACTGGCACAGCGTCAGAACCTCGAAAATGGAATTGCGCAGAGTGAAATCCATCGTTCTTATTACAGCTATACTATATCGATAGATTTAGATAGAATTGGAGTGGATGTGGAAATTGAAGTATCACAGGAAGAAAAAGCAAGCAGAGTAAAGGAGCTTTTAGATACCGTACAGTATTTATACCGAGATATCAGAGGAAGAAGAGAGAACTTAAGCCCACTGTTTATCATCGGTGGAAGATATAAAAGAAAGAATCCATTCTTTGAAAATATTGTGGGTGTAAAGGCAAATAAAATTGGTGTTGCCACGTTAAAAGAAATTGTGGAGGATTCAGAAGAATTAAAGGAATATACTTACACAGGAATCACATCGGGAATTTTCGATAATGAAAAAGACGTAAAAGAAAAATTAAAAGCAGAGTCCGTAGGAAACGTATTCAAACATTTGAAAGAGGAAGTGGATGCTTATTATGAAGGCAATTAGAGTAGAATGTTTTCAGAATCTTGTAAATTATAGGAAACCGAGCAGTTTTATTATTAAAGAAACTTTTCCGCTGCCACCATACTCTACGGTACTGGGCATGATTCATGCTGCCTGTGGTTTTACGACATTTCATCCGATGGAATTAAGTATTCAGGGAAAAAATAAAGGAACGATATCTGAATTATATACAAGATATTCCTTTTCAGCAGGGGTAAAGTTCGAAGAAGGAAGACACCAAATTTGCGTTCATGATAAAGAGGACTATGGAGTATTTAAAGGAATTGCTAATGTCGAACTGATTTGTGAAAATAATATGATTCTTCATATTTTGCCGTCTGAAGAAGATTTTGATACTGTTTATCAGTCATTGTTAAATCCACCACAGTATCTTTCATTGGGAAGATATGAAGATTTACTAGATATTAAAAAGGTAGAAATTGTTCATTTATCATGGGAAGAAGAAGTTAGTGTGCATAATAATATTTATATTCCTGTTGATTATGAAACCGAGGATGGAGAACGCATATTTGAAGATGGTGAAGGTGGCGCAACAATTTATAATCTGACAAGAGAATACGAGATAACAAAAAATGGTTTACGCAGATGGAAGAAAGATGGTGGACGGGTAAGAGCATACTATTATCCGGCTGGCAAGGTATTAGATCAGGGATATGTGGATGATTCTGAGGCAGAAAGTGCTGTTGTATTTAGTAAGAACATAAGATAGATTTTGTGTATTGGGGGAATGAAATATGGAGTTATATGCAAAATCAAAAGCGAAGCAATTGAGCATCAAGGAAGTAGAAGCATTAAAAGAAACTCTGGAAAGTTTTTTAGACAGTTTAGAAGGAATACTCACTCCCAAAGAAGAACAGATAATAATTCAGCAAATTCAGAAAATACAGAATCAAAAAGAAGAAAAGCAGAAAACTTTGAAAGAACATGAAGAAGATATTGTAAAATGTGCCGAAGCTTTTTTCAGAGGATATGGAAAATATTTTACTGAGATAGAAAAAATATTAATTCTCCAAGCTTGCCGCCAGCATGACTGGGGAAAGGCAAATCTCATTTTTCAGTCCAAAGTATGCCGGAAAGTACGAGATAATCTGTCGGAGCCTGAGAAAAAAATTTCTCAGATTCCGCATGGATTTTTAAGTGCAGTATCTATTTCTTATAAGGAATTTCAAAAATTATATGAAGGATTAGAAAAAGATGATTTTAAGGCTTTTATGACAGCGATTTATTATCATCATGATAGAAAAGACGATTTTACTCAGGATGATATAAAAGCATATTGCCAGAAATATTATTTAAAATATCTTTCAGAATATTTGAAAGAAGAGCGGGACAAGGTATACAGCAGCCAGATGAGAAAATTGCTTTTCCGAAATAATATGTCAAGCATAAAGTTAGATGTGAAACCTTCTCTCTGGAACAAATATGTTTTACTCAAAGGAATGCTGAACAAATTTGATTATACAGTAAGTGCTGGTTATGAATTTGCCGAAGAAAATTCAAATCTGGAAGAAAAAAGGCTGGTAAATAATATCAATAAAAATATGAAAGAGCAAAAATTTGCTTTAAAGCCAGCACAAAAATTCATGCAAGAAAATGTAAATAAAAATCTGGTAGTCATTGCCCCGACTGGTTCGGGAAAGACGGAAGCGGCATTGTTATGGCTTAATGGAGAGAAAGGCTTCTATACTTTACCATTAAAGGTTTCGGCCAATGATATTTATCGAAGAATCAAGGATGATTATAATTATAAGGATGTAGAACTGCTTCACTCAGATGCAATGCAAAAATATTTAGAAGAAAGTACAAATGCAGCAGATAGTATATATCAGAGATATGAAAAAGCCAAATTATTATCTAATCCACTTACGATATGTACCGTAGACCAGCTTTTCAAATTTGTATATCGAGCATTAGGAACGGAAATTTTTGCGGCAACTTTAAAATATTCTAAAGTCATTCTTGATGAAGTGCAGTCATATGACCCACATATTATAGCAACGATTATAACTGGACTAAAACAAATTACAGAAATGGGAGGCCGATTTGCGATTATTACAGCAACTTTTCCTCCTGTCCTAAAATATTTCATGGAAAAATGCGGATTAATCCAGGGAGAACAGTATGAATTTCGAGATTTTTCTAAAGAATCAGATATTATCCGGCATAAAGTCAAAATAAAATCAGGAGAAATGAACTTTGATGAAATACTTGAAAAAGGCCGGGATAAAAAAGTGTTAGTTATCTGTAATACTGTCACCAAAGCGCAGGAAGTTTATGAGCAGATTGAGAGCCAGTTAGAAGAGGAAGACCTCCATCTTTTGCATTCTCGATATGTCAAAAAAGACCGCCTGCAACTGGAAAAAATGATTAAGAATTTTTCTGAAAATGAAGAAGAATGCGGAATTTGGATTACAACACAGATAGTAGAAGCCAGCCTGGACATTGACTTTGATGTATTATATACCGAAATGTGTACGGTAGATAGTTTGCTCCAGAGAATGGGACGCTGCAATCGAAAAGGGCGTTATATTCCAGAAGAACCGAATGTCATTGTTTATGATAATGCGAATGGAAAGGGAACAGTTTATTATGAAGATATGTATGATCGTTCTCTCGAAAAACTGTATCAATATGAAGATAAAATATTTACAGAAGAGCTGAAAACGGAATATATCAATGCAGTTTACTGCACAGAAGAAATTAAAAAAACAAAGTATTATGAAGAGATTGAATACTGGCTAGAACATTTTTCAACAATTCATCCTATAGAATATACCAAAGAAGATGTCGATAAAAAATTTCGAAATATTCATAGCATAACAGTACTGCCAGATACACTCTATGAAGAAAATCAAGTTCTTTTTGAAGAGGGAGTCAATCTACTCAGAACACCAAATATAAACAAAGACATAAAGAATATCATCACATCTAAATTTAGCAGTCTGACACTGGGACTTACTTACTATCGTTATAAAGATAATGGGCTAAATGGAATAGATGTCACAACAATCGGCTCTCACGGAGATGACAGAAAAAATAATTACCCTGTAACACAAATTCACAGAACATCAATGAAATATGATTTTGACCCGGATACGGGAAGGGGAAAAGGTCTTATTTTAGGGGAGATAGATGATGAGGCATGTATACTGTAATATATGATTTATGATTAAATAATGAGGACGAAGGTATGACAGATAAAAGAATCACAGGTGTCATGATTTACTATTACTTTGTTTGTAAACGAAAGCTATGGTATTTCTGCCACGAAATCAATATGGAATCGGAAAATGAAAATGTACAGTTGGGAAAGCTTTTGGATGAAAAAAGTTATGAAAGGGATGAGAAACACATCAATATTGATAATGTGATTAACATTGACTTTATCAGGGAACATCAGGAGTTACATGAAATTAAGAAAAGTAAGGCAATTGAAGAAGCCGGAATCTGGCAGGTAAAATATTACCTTTATTATTTAGAAGAACGGGGAGTGAAAAACATTAAAGGTAAAATAGACTACCCTCTTATGAAGAAAACTTTGTTAGTAGAACTATCCAAACAGGACCGTGAAAAATTAAAATCAATTATTGATGAAATTGAATCTATGAAAAAAGAAGAATTTCCACCAAAATTTACAGAACAAAAAATATGTAAAAAATGTGCATATCATGACTTGTGTTTTATATAAAGGCAGCAGGGGGTACAAATGGAGCAGAGCTTCAAATATACTATAATGTACAAGAGTATTTTATGGGTGAGGAACAGGTACAAATGGAGCAGAGCTTCAAATATACAAATTAGGTAAAGATAATCAAGGTGATTTGAAGAGTAGAACAAATGAAACAAAGCTTAAAATATGCTTTACTTATCTTCTGATGAACTGACTTTTCAGGAGGGGTACGAATGAAACAAAGCCTATATATTTATAATAATGGGGATTTAAAAAGAAAAGACAATACATTGCAATTTACAACATATGAAGGGGACAAAAGGGACATACCGATAGAAAGAATTTCAGACATATATATATTGTCGGAAATGTCATTTAACACAGCGTTTATTAACTACATCTCACAGTACGGAATCCCATTACATTTCTTTAACTATTACAACTTCTATACAGGAAGCTACTATCCAAAAGAAAGCTTACTTGCCGGACAACTTCTCGTAAAACAGGTAGAACATTACACCTGCTATGATGAGCGTCTCGTTATAGCAAAAGAATTTATCAAGGCGGCTGCAGATAATATTTATAGAAATTTACGTTACTATAACAGCAGAGGAAAAGATGTAGCTGAGTGTATGAAAGAAGTAAACAGTCTAAGAAAAAAACTAGACCACACAGAGTTTATCGAAGAACTAATGGGAATAGAAGGAAATATACGAAAAAACTATTATAGGGCATGGAACACCATTGTAAATCAGGAAATACAATTTGAGAAAAGAGTGATGCATCCACCAGACAATATGATAAATTCGCTGATTTCTTTTGTAAACTCCTTGATATATGCCAAAACATTGAGCGAGATTTACCACACGCAGCTAGACCCAACAATAAGTTATCTTCATGAACCAGGATTTCGAAGATATTCTTTATGCCTTGATATATCTGAGGTATTCAAACCACTGATTGGAGACAGATTAATATTTTCTCTATTAAATAAAAACCAGATAACAGAAAAAAGTTTTACAAAAGAACTAAACTTTTTACATCTAAAAAAGGAAGCATCCCGCTTGATTGTCACAGAATTTGAAAAACGAATGAAACAGACAATCATGCACAAAGAATTAGGGAAAAAAATCTCTTATCAATATTTAATTCGGTTGGAAGCATATAAGCTCATAAAACATTTGATAGGAGAAAAAGAATACGAAGGGTTTAGAATATGGTGGTAAAATATGTATGTGATTTTGGTATATAAAAATTTTTGTGCCTTATAGAAGAATGATGACAGAGGTAAAATATGTATGTAGTTTTAGTATATGATATAAGCAAAGACGAAAACGGACAAAAGAGATGGTCGCATATCTTTAAGATATGTAAAAAATATCTATCTCATATTCAAAACTCTGTATTTGAAGGTGAGATATCCAAAGTTCAATTAGTAAAACTCCAACAGGAATTAAAAGTATACATTGATTCCAATCTTGATTCTGTAATTCTATTCAAAAGCCGCCAGCAAAAGTGGCTGGATAAAGAATTTTGGGGTAAGGAAGATGATAAAACAAGCTTTATTTTATAAAACTGTCGATGCCCGACAAGGCAAAAAATGAGGCACATCAATAATAGTATAAGTAAAGGATATGTGATAATTTTTATTTTATAATACATAACAAATTGCGTATTGATTTGATTGACACATAATAAATTATGTATTAAAATATGTTATGTAAGGAGGGATGAGATGAAAAGTTATTCATCCAGAGAAGTGATTGGGATATTGAAGAAAGATGGATGGTATGAGGTTGCTTGTGTTGGCGATCATCACCAATTCAAACATTCAATTAAAAAGGGCAGGGTAACAGTTACTCATCCTAACAAAGATATTCCAATCAAAACCTTACGAAGTATATCAAAGCAGTCTGGAGTTATGTTTCCGTAACTTCTCTGCACATAACGGAGGTGTTAATTATGTCAAAAGACCGATATTCTTATGTAGCTGTTTTTTCTTATGAAGAAGATGGTATTAGTATTGAATTTCCCGATTTACCTGGATGTCTTCCATGTGCTGAGAAAGATAATACAGAGGAAGCTTTAAAAAATGCTAAAGAAGCTCTTGGGCTGCATATATGGGGCATGGAGCAAGATGGTGAAGAGATTCCCGTTCCAACTCCGATTACATCGATTCATTTGGATTCTAACGAAGTTCCTGTATTGATTGAGGTATTTATGCCGCCTGTTCGTGAAAGGATTAATAGTCGTTTTGTAAAGAAAACTTTGTCTTTACCTGCATGGCTGGCGGCCAAAGCCGATGAAGATGGTGTTAATTGTTCCAGAATATTTCAACTTGCTCTGATGAATTATTTACAGGTCAGTGAAGAGAATAAAGCAGGAAGCAACTAATTTAATGAAATTCCGTTTGGTTAATATCGGATGGGATTTCTTTAGGTTCATAGGCGGTTTAAAATGAAAAATATAATTCTAAGTTGCAGTTTGATTATATTACAGTGAGTCTGCTGATAAGTAGAGAAGTAAGAATATACATTTAAAAAATTAAAAGAAATAGCATACGCGGTAAGAAAAATAAAATTATAGAACTGTCGATGTTCGATAAAGTAAAAAACAGGGGACATCGACAATGGCATAAATAAAAGATATATGATAATTTTTAAATGAGAATATAAGGGAAAAACACAGATTGAGTCTAAGATCGACAGAAATAGGAGTGAAAAAGTAGGAAAAATGAGGAAAATTAAGTAACGGGAATTAATAGAAACATTGTGGAATGTAAATGATTGCGAGTTATGATATAGACGAAGGTGGGGCATTTGAATTAATAGAAACATTGTGGAATGTAAATGAAGAATGGGGAAGAAGAATGGCAAGTGAGCTTAGAAGAATTAATAGAAACATTGTGGAATGTAAATACATTTCCCATATCAAAAATACATCCCTCGCAATACTGAATTAATAGAAACATTGTGGAATGTAAATATTAAAGTCAACAGACAACAAGAGTATAAGTGTAAAGGAATTAATAGAAACATTGTGGAATGTAAATAACACTTTTGCTCTATCTGAATCAAACGTACCTTCGAATTAATAGAAACATTGTGGAATGTAAATAAAGAACGTATCTTACTTTTGTTTTTTGCTCTAGGTGAATTAATAGAAACATTGTGGAATGTAAATGAGAAAGAAGTAAAGAAACCAGCAAGAGGAAAAAAAGGAATTAATAGAAACATTGTGGAATGTAAATGTATTTACAACAAAGGAGAAATGCATTGAATGGTTAGAATTAATAGAAACATTGTGGAATGTAAATTTCGTAGTAGGTCATGTCTTCTATGACTTCGTTTCTGGAATTAATAGAAACATTGTGGAATGTAAATATGCTAACGCAATTCACGGAGTCTCTGAGGAGCAAGGAATTAATAGAAACATTGTGGAATGTAAATAAAGAAACAAGCTATTTAACGCGTATTTCCTCGCGGAATTAATAGAAACATTGTGGAATGTAAATGCGGCGGTTGTAGCTTTAGCGCGGAGCCATCCTTTAGAATTAATAGAAACATTGTGGAATGTAAATTGCAAATAATGGATTATTTTTAAACATCATTTCCAGAATTAATAGAAACATTGTGGAATGTAAATCAACACCATCTTTCACAGCACATTCTGCATATTTAAGAATTAATAGAAACATTGTGGAATGTAAATTAGTATTTTATGACGAGATAAAGAAGGGAGAACAGGAATTAATAGAAACATTGTGGAATGTAAATTATGTAAAAGTACAGTATTGTAACATTACAGGATATGGAATTAATAGAAACATTGTGGAATGTAAATATGAATAGGTATATCCCAATCACACCAGAATGTATTGAATTAATAGAAACATTGTGGAATGTAAATAACAAATCCATGTCTATATCTGTAAGCTGTTCTATGAATTAATAGAAACATTGTGGAATGTAAATAGGCTCGATCTAAAAATGCCAGATCTTCAGTCAGCGAATTAATAGAAACATTGTGGAATGTAAATGATTAAATTGAAAGGAGCATATATTTATGAATTTAGGAATTAATAGAAACATTGTGGAATGTAAATTAACACTCAATGGGTGTAAAATAAATTGGGAAAATGCAGAATTAATAGAAACATTGTGGAATGTAAATTTTATTAAAACATCTGATGAGGTTAAAGAACTCAAAAGAATTAATAGAAACATTGTGGAATGTAAATATAATCTTTCCTCTACACATTGCAATCCTGCTTGGGAATTAATAGAAACATTGTGGAATGTAAATTATTTTTACGCAAAATACCCTCTGCTCTTACCACTTGAATTAATAGAAACATTGTGGAATGTAAATGCATTTTTGCATCATTGTAAGAATAATGCCCCCTCATGAATTAATAGAAACATTGTGGAATGTAAATGTCTTTCTGATGGATGGAAGAACTTCTCCGGCTACCCGAATTAATAGAAACATTGTGGAATGTAAATAGCATAGATGTAGTAATAGATAATATACGTGATATTGAATTAATAGAAACATTGTGGAATGTAAATCTGCATAGCAGACCGAACAAACTTTGGTAACACGTGAATTAATAGAAACATTGTGGAATGTAAATTTATTTATGCGGTTTTCACGATGGACTACTTATGACGAATTAATAGAAACATTGTGGAATGTAAATGCAATCTCAGTTTTAGACTGTGCTTTTAATGCGTCCAGAATTAATAGAAACATTGTGGAATGTAAATTCAGTTCCCTCTCTCTCTGTTCTTTACACATTTTCCGAATTAATAGAAACATTGTGGAATGTAAATTGAAATCACTCCTTTTTATTTATTTAAAACCCTTTAGAATTAATAGAAACATTGTGGAATGTAAATCTAAATATTGTTCCGATTCCTTTTGTAAACAAATCGAATTAATAGAAACATTGTGGAATGTAAATAAATTTACTAATGTCAAATTTGACTCCAATTCGTGAATTAATAGAAACATTGTGGAATGTAAATGATGATGCAAATGTAAATGATGTGGTTAAAATTAGAATTAATAGAAACATTGTGAAATGTAAATATTGATGGAATGGTATTAGGATATAAAGATATTGGAATTAATAGAAACATTGTGGAATGTAAATAATTAACACAAAATTCACAAAGCATTGCAATTGCGAATTAATAGAAACATTGTGGAATGTAAATTGAACTTCCTCCGAACCCGGGAACCCAGTCGGGGACATGAATTAATAGAAACATTGTGGAATGTAAATGTGACTATATCTTTTTTAAATCTAGCGAAATGTCCGAATTAATAGAAACATTGTGGAATGTAAATATGTCTTGTAATTAATAAAGCGGCTGTACAAACCTGAATTAATAGATACATATTGGAATGTAGATTATTATCATAATTAATATTTAGCAGATGGGATATATCAAAAAGAAAATATGACAATGATTTTAAACGGGACATGAAATTGCTAACAGTGATATTTTAAGTGAGGTGCTGAAAGGTGATAGAGTATGAGAATTATGGAAAATTAGAGAGTCTTGCAGAATTAGAAAATGCCATAGAGATGGGATTAGATATTGAGTTTCTTCTATATGATACGAGGTATAATATTTCTTGGAGAGATAACAAACCATTTATATGCGAATGTCCAGAAGGAGTGGCTAAGTTTTTTGATACCTCAGAACTTTTGTTACAGAGGTATGAAGTGGGTGACAATCCTCTGAAATCTCTATGGGGAGATATGAAAATATTATCTATGTGATTAACATGTTTGGTAAATGGAAGGCGGACGTGTTAATTTTATACCTATTTTAAGGAGAAATTTTATAGAAATACTCTGGAATACATTTGCACAAACTCCTCGCATAGTTTAAAATAGGAAACAATATTACAGAAATTACGAAACAAAAATTATTAGATTTTAAAATTGAGACAAAGAAAAAAATGAAAAAATGTAAAATCACAGTCATGCGTAAAGCATGCTATAAAGATTTAATGGAAAAATATGAGAATCCTATGGAACATGCTTGTGATATAGAAGAAGGGCAAGTTTTCATCGCCAATGGCTGGTGTAAGCCAGTTGGAATGTGCGATAGTGCCTGGGAGAGTATGTCGCCATTTGTCATGACATTAGCATATGGAGGCAAGGACATTTACAATGGATGGATGAAAAATGAAAAGTCAGCAATGATATCCTGCAATGATGGGTTCCGTCCAGTGAGTTTTCTTATTGAAGCTTTGGAAGAAGAAGCTGATTAGTGCACTGGATTATTGACAGAAAGTTTCATATTAATTGTGAATTGGATTATCTACTATAAATAAGCAAATATCAAAAAGTGCATAAAATTTATCCTCTTACAGCAAGAAGACTCCGACCTCTAAGGTGGGAGATGAATTGCGTCTGCTACCTACTTGATAGAGCATCCTGATTATAGTATAGTATCTTTAGTCGGATAATAAAAAATTGAGATAATAACGCACATT
>OLPA01002419.1_pt1 | contig 13926 bp, 14 predicted proteins | sample 1672811 | NCBI WGS metagenome assembly OLPA01 (sample SAMEA3136726, study PRJEB25190) | human gut metagenome | biome: human gut; feature: human-associated habitat; material: faeces | place: Austria | collected 2013
TGAGAAAACGGTAGGCACTGTCCTGCGCGGAAATGATGATGAAATACGCGCAGGGTCGCTGCCCCGGCAGTACGAGATCAACATCGTGGTTGCGGGTGATGGTGTCCACCAGTTTGTTCTGGAAGATGGCAAGCCGGTTGCCAAGACCGGTGATGATGTTGCCCCAGAGGTTTTCGCGGGCCTTCAGGAACAGTCCGTGATGACCCTTGGCGGGGTGGTCAGGCGGCAGCGACGCCAGCGTGCGGTTCAGCTCATTGACGCTCATGGTAGCGAGGATCTGATACACGTCGCCCAGGCCCCGCTGCTCGATGGGCAGCAGATCGCCTTTTTCATCCCGCAGATTGCAGACGTAGTGGATCAGAGCCATCAGGAGATTCAGCTCCGCACGGCTCCAAAAGTCGTCGGCCTCCTTGGGACTGGAGGTGTTCTGGATAATGGTGTTGGCCACCGTCTGCACCAGATCCGTTTCTGTGTCCAGTCCATAGAGACAGTTCCAGCCATCTGAGTGAGCCATGTCCAGAAAGTTGACCGCTTTGACGTAATGGCCGTTTTCCCGGAAGTAGAGGGAAAGCTGCTCGAACAGCTCGCCCTTTGGATCGACACAGAATACAGACTCCTTTCGCTGGGCGCAGCCCATCAGAAAAGGCAGGATCAAACCGCGGGTCTTCCAGCTGCCCGGTGCGCCGATGCAGAGAAGATTGTTGTTTTCGCCGGGTACCATACGGTGCGCCACATAGGCGGCGTATTTGTCCGGGTCTTCCGACCGTTCCTTGATCTTGCCCAGCAGCATCCCAGAGACGCTTTGTATGGGACCGATCTCCAGAAAGGATTCCATCTCCCGCTTGGTGAGAAAGCCGGAGGAGCCGTGCGTCCCGTCCGGGAGAATATCGAAGCCCCGTGGGTCTCGCGTATACTTATAGCCGGAAAACCAAAGGTACCCACGCTTGGTCACAAGGCAGAACATCAGCACGAAGAACGCAGTGGCTTTCAGCCCAAAGCCGGAGAATATCGCCAGCCAGTTGCGAATCGGATCGAATATCCAGATGGCGGTCACGTCCTGCCCTGTATTATGAAAGACCGCGTCAATGCCGAGACGCATGGAGTTCAGGAGCATCCCGTAAAAATACCAGCACACCAGTCCGGCGGGGATGTAGAGGGGCAGCTTTTTCTTATGCCGCTGGAACCATACGCCCCAGCGGGCTTCAACGGTATCCTCCAGCTTTTCCAGCAGCTTTGATAAGCGGGGCATGGATCATCTCTCCTTTTTCTGTGACATAGGGGGTATCCAGTGGACGGTAAGGCTTCGGCACATCTCCCAGCAGCTGCGTGATGGCGTCCTCTGTCAAGGTAAAGACTCGCGCTTTTCCGGTGTCCCTGTAGCGTGGGCCCCACACCTCTGCCACCTGCTGCGGCAGGGCAGCCAATACGAGCTGCGAATAGCCCTGCTCCCGCGCCAGCGTATAGGCGGCGTCCACACGGCGCAGCTCCATGTCCGCCGCCAGCACGAAGGGCTGCCCCTGAAACAGCGCGTCCCAGCAGAGACGGTCAGGCGGTGGAGGGTGGTAATGGCCTTTCAGGGCCAAGTGGGTCAGCCTCCGTCGGTAATCCGGCTGATCCATGATCTGAAGCTGTGTCACGCCGGTATCATCGCAGGGCAGAAGATAAACCGGCTGCTGGAACCAGTGGGCAGCGGTGCCGTAGGTCATGAGCTTGCTTTCTTCCTCCGGCGTGTGCTTGTCCAGTTCAGCGAGGATATCCGAAAAGCTTTCACCGCAAAAGAGGAAGCCGCGTGTTCCGGGCAGTCTTGCGGTATTGTTCTGAAAGGCGGACAGCTCATCCATGGGGCAAAGGCAGCCAATGTCTGGGCAAACATAGTGTGCAGCGCAGAGCAGATCCCCAACGTGGAGCAGCGCCGCCGTGCGGGTGCTGCCCCATGGATTACGGCCCCGGCCGCGGCCGGCAGAGGTGAGAAACAAGGCGTTTCCCTCCGCCAGTTCATCCGGCTGCGTGGCATAGACGTTGATACCGGACTGGTAGGCTGTCAGCAGCAGCGAAGCAAGCCGCAGCCGCCGCACAACGGCATCCGCATGGTACGTTCTCGGCGTATCCGGCAGCCATATGGTTCCCGCCAGCAGCCGACGCCCCTCCGCAGTAAGGATCAGGGCCTCACTTTGGCCGTGGTATTTGATGAATTTCATCGCCAGCAGGTTCGATAGCTCTGTCTCGCTGACGACCCGCAGCAGCTGGGCGGGTCGGATATACTGGCACCATCCCAGCAGCCGCAGCGCCTCGATCTCACGCACACAAAAAACCATTCGCACCCTCGTTCCTGTGAACGCCGAAAGCACCCTTACACCGTGCCGGTGTAAGGTCACTTTCGGCGCCTTTCTCGCATCAAAACTGTTGGCTCCCCGTAGAAGGCAGTTTTTCCGCTGCTGCGGGCAGGCACAGGAGCGCGGAAAAGCTTGCCGGCAAAAGGCTTTTCGGGGCGTATGTACCCAACAGATTTTGCTTTCCGAGGAAGCACAGCACTTTGACCCGTTTGGGTGGAAAACCTGTTGGGTATTTCCGCCTCAATATAGCCCCGTAACGCTGTAATCTCCCGATCGTGCGGAGAAGAAATCCGGTGCATCCTTCATATCCAGTACGGTGATGTGACACACATTCTGACAGTTCCGCGTGGAGAGCAGTGCCACCGAAAGCGTATACTGGTCATCGTCGGGGATCACCCTGCCTTTGATGGCGTTGCTGACCGCCTTCCAGCCCTTGTTGTCCTGGTCGAAGATATGCCGGCCATCCACATCGCTGTATTCCTCGATCACCAGCAGCGCGCTTTTGAAGTGGGGGAGTTGTCCGCCGCAGGCTTCATAGGCATCCAGCAGCTCCACCAAGGTTTCTGTCAGCCATGTGGGCGGTTGGAAGCGGCAGTGGGGCAGCAGAGTGTTGATACGGATATGAAGCCAGTCGATGCCGATACGTTCCACGCTACCCACTACCTCCAGCGGACGGAGGGCGCGGCCCCGTTTATACCCGCCTGTGCCGGGACTCTGCTGTTCGCAGAGGCGGCGAAGCTGCAAGGCAGTATCCTCAAAGCTGCCACATAACGCCTCCAACATTTTCTGGAAGGTGCCGGGCGGCAGATTGTCCGCTTGGATCAGCAGCTTGCGAGCGTCTATGGCGGCGTCTTCTGTCAGGCGCTGGATCTCCCGTAAATCAGTTTGTTTGCTCATTTGGTTCCTTTCTTCCGAGCCTGCCGGTCAGTGGGCGATGTGGTAAGGGCGGCATATTCTTTTTTCGTGACATGGAAGGCCACGGGGACGTGGTTATACCCGATGCACAATAAACCCTCGCCGCGCCGGAAGCGTGTGATCTGCCGTACCTCTTCTTCCGAGAGGTTGAGGATCTGCTGGATAAGGCGGGCTTCCTGCTCCTCCATCTGCATGACGAACTTGATACGGCTGGAGTCCAGAATGCCCTTGCCGTACTTACCGCCCTCCAGACTAAACAAATCCTGCATACCCTGCGTAGAGGTGATAGCGATACCGCCAAGGCCGCGGATGGTCTTGACCATCTCCTGCACATAGGCAGCGGCCAGCGGATTGGAACCGGCGCCTACCAGACTCCACAGCTCATCCGCGATCAGGGCAGACAACTCGCCGCCCGTGTTCATGATAATGTCGTTGGCCACGTCGATGGCCCAATAGATACCGGGCAGGATCAGATCGTCCGGCATACCGGAGGTGTCCAACACGATATACTTGTTGTCGATGCTGATGTGATTGCGGCGGCCCATGGCGGCGGCAGAGCCGGTCACATAGCGGGTCAGCACCACTGCCAGATGCTTGGTTTCCGCCTTTTCCAGCAGAACGTTGTACCAATCGGGAATAATGGGCATTTCCTTGAATGCTCCGTTTTCATCCACCACGGAGGCGTTGTCAAAGGTGATCCCATAGCGGTCATAGCACTCTACCAGTGAGGCGTCCAGATAGTTCTTGTCTTCCTCCGTGAGATCCTTCTTTTGCAGGGAGTACCAGATGATGAGCCGGGAGATCTTATCCGCCAGCACGGAGTCGTCCCGCGCCGCCAGCTCTTGTATTCCGGCATAGGCGTCCAGTGTCTTGCGGCGGATAGCCATGATGTTGGGGCAATCCCGCGAAGAGGGTGACAAACGTAGGTACAGGCCGCCCAGCTGCTCGCAGTTGGGGCGGAACTCGTGGCCTTTCTTGGGAATGACGCACACCACGCGCTTTCCCTGCTCCCGCAGGCGTCCGGCCAGGCATTGGAGCGTTACGCTCTTGCCGGCGCCGGAGTTGCCGCCGATCCACCAGTTGCCGTTGGTGTATTTGTAGTCGTCGTAAGGGTCGAGGAACACTGGGGACTTGTTGTAGAGATTCAGCCCCAGAAAGATGCCGTTGCGGTCGCTGTGCTCATAGGACACAAAGGGGAAAGCCGCGGCTACGCCGGTAGTCAGCGCATTGCGGCGGCTCTTACGCTCAATGTCGGCATCCAGTGTGACCAGCGGCAGTGTGGAGAGGAAGTCTTGTTCATTGGCGTAATCGCAGCGGCGGGCGATCATGTCCACCGATACACACAGCTTCTCCACGGCGGTGACGCGCTGTTCCAGCGTATCCGGATCATCTGCCACCACTTCAATGAGGGTGTGCATATAGTAGAAGTCCTCGCCCTGCCGGTTCATGACGTCCTTCAGGTAGAGACCGGAGGTGATGGCACTGTCCAGCTCCTCATAGTCCTGGCGGGTATCTCCCACATCCCGCATTCGACTGCGGTTGAGCATGGTGGTCTGCGCGATCTTGGAGAGGATCTTTTCCCGGTTCTGGCGGGTAAAGCTGAAGCTGATATTGACGCCCTCGCCCGCCTCCACCAGCGGCGCAAGCCAGCAGGAGCCGACTGTGGTGCTGTAGCCATAGCCGGTGATGTAGAGGTAGGCATGAAAAACGCCGTCCACTACGATGTAGTCACGGCTTTTCATATCAATGGCGGTGGGGGAGAGAATGTCCAGAATGGTGGTGGAGCCGGCTTCCAGCTCGGAGAGATCCGGCTTTTCCGGGCCGAACAGCAGCCGTTTCAAAAGCGGCTGCTTCTTGATAACAGGTTCGGCTTCTGCCGGTGGTACGGGTTTCTTTTGCTTTTTCATTGGTGATACTCCTATGATAGATGGTGTGGCTGATGCAGTCCACTTCAAAAACATAAAATGAAACACATCAAAAACATAAAACAAAATCCTTCAAAAACATAAAACGCGACCGTATTATGGCTGTTCCTCATACACGCCATGCACCGCCGTGGTCATATCAAACACGCCCTCCGGCAGTTTGACGCGCTGGCTGGTGCGCTTATTGATGATCTCATAGAGCAGCTCCAGCGCAAAATCGTCCGCATAGCGCGGCTCCTGCACCTCCAGCTCGCACAGATCCAGATAGCGACGGGCGGTGTCAGCCTCCTCATTGAGCCGCTGGATAATGCCCTGTACGGTGTTGGGGGACGCCCGCATCTGCGATTCATACTGGAATACCATAAAGAACCGGTGCTGCAAGGCATTGCTGGCCACACCCATGCCGATGTCCTGAATGTTGTCCTGGATCATTTCACGGCAATAGGCGTTGTCCTCGTTCTTCGCGTACTCCTGCATCCGCTCAACGTAGCGTGATATGTCGGCAGGCAGCGTCCGTGCCTCAAACTGCATATGATCCGGCGCGATCTTCAGATATGCGGCAAAGGCTTCCACGATGGCCTGCCGGTCCTCAGCAGACTTCAGGTAGATGTTCACCGGTACGATCTCAAGGATCTTGATAAAGCGGTTGTCCTTTGTGATAACCACGCCGCCGATGATATTCTTGACAGGCAGCCAATCCTGGATGCTGCCCTGATAGCTGGCGGTAGCGCCGGTCTCCACATCGCCGCCAAATAGTGCTTTTTTGATACTCATGCCGTTACCACTCCTCTGAAAAACATCATGCGCCTGCGGCAGTGCCATGCCCACCAGCCCTTCAGCCATCGTGTCAGACTGTCGTCGCTGACGCCCATCAGCCCAAAGCCGCCGATGGGGACGACCAGTGAAACGGTCACGATGATCTTCGGCGTCAGGGAGAAGGGCAGATATGTCAGGCACGCATACAGCACCGGCAGGCATAAAAGAAGAGCCTCGATGAGATTGCGGATCTCAAACAGGCCCAGAATCCGTCCGGCATTGGTAAAGTTGACTGGGATGTAGTAGGTGTCAGTGTTCATCCTCGACCTCCTTTGCAGGCTGCAAAAGCCGCCCTTTATAGGTTTCGTATTCTTGCTTCAGCTCCTCCGGCGCACCGTCCCATTCCGCCAGCAGCCGCTCCATACCGAGACAGAGCAGACGCTCGTGGTACTCGGTGGGCGGAATATCCGCCAGCTCCATGCGGCTGAGATGCTGGTTGCTGATGTTCATGCGTCCGGCAAGAGCTTCCAGTGTGATCTTATATTTGATGCGCAGAACGCGCAGACGGGTGGGAACGTACATTATCCGGCCTCCCTGTATTCGATGTAGGGGATGCGGCACCAGCCCTGCCAGCCGCGTCCGGCGACCTCCGTCCGTACTACGCCGAACTTAGTGCCCATGGCCTCCACCGCGTAGCCATTGCCTACATAGACGCCGATGTGACCTTGTTTCCATAGGGCAATGCCCACAAGCTCTGGCATGGTGTCCATTGTTCCCGCCATACCGTCCTTCTGGGCATTGGCGTACATCTGGTCGGCGCCCACATCGGGCATTCCGTTCGTGCCGTAGTTGATGGAGTCGCTGGCGGCGTCAAGCCACCCATAGCCTTTGATGAGTCCGATACAGTCTGCTGTGCGGCGGCCCAGCCAGTTGGCGCGGATAAAGTCCTCATATTTCCCGACGCCCTCCGGATACTGCTGAAGCTTGTAGTTGAACAGGGCTTCCGTCAGGACATTGCCATAGGTGCCCCAGCAATAGCCCCAGTTGTTCTCCCACGCCTGCATAGCGTAGGCGGCAAGGTCTACGTTATTCTTGGTGGAGGGGCTGACAAAACCGGACGTGTCAATGGTGTCGCCGTAGCTGCCGCCATGCTCATAGTCTCCGGTATAGCCGGTGTCGCCGCTGTAATTGGGGCGGTATGGCGCGTAATATTCCGCGTATTCCTCCAGCGCATTGCTCTCGGTCAACACCTCATACAGCGCACCCGCCCATGTGCGGGCATCCTCCTCAAAGGAGAGCTGATCCATAAATGCCTCCGGGTCAAGGTGGTCGATTTTGATGACCAGTGTCCGCTTGAGCAGGCCGCCGAACTCGAAGATGTTCAATGTCGGCTCATAGCGGAGCCGTGAGGTCGCCAGTGACAGCACGGCCTCCGTGGTCATTACCTCCAAGTCCTGTTGATAGGCCACAGAGCTGATAGCAATGAATCGGCGCAGGTCATCCTCATCAAAGTCGCTGTTGATCTCCACCCCGTCGATCTCTATGCCCGCCTCTTCATATTGTTGGATAAGGCTTGTCACGATGGCGTCGATCTGCGTATTCTCAAAGTCCTCCAGATCCATATAGAACCCGCCCAACGTCATGGCTTGCCCTGTCATGCGGGCAACGGACGCTGTCCCGGAGGAAGAAAAACCAAAGAAGATATTGGGGAGATAGGCGAAAATCAGCATAGGCAGCGCGATCAATGCCACCAGTGCCCAAATTGCCAGCTTGGCGAGAAACGGCGCGGTTTCCTTTGCCGCAGCCACGGCGGCGCCGTGGACGCCGCCCGCTGCGGCTGCCTTGGCGATCCTCGCGGCACTGACAATGCGCTTTACTGTGTCGATACCACTGTGCTGGCGCTGCTTATCCTCCATGGTCATCGTCCTTTTTCTTGTCGGTCCGCTTGCTGCTCTTGGCGTCCTTCGGGACAGCGCGGCCCGATACGGTGGGCTGTTTCACCTGCGTAGGGATATGCGGCGTCTGCTTGGGCGTACCTTGGGTATTCTTCGTGGGGCTGACGGTCGGCCTGCGGGTGCTGTGGCTCATTCCTGCGGTATCGGGACGAGCTCCGTTGCGCTGACCGGTGACCGACGTAGTGCGGGTGGCACTCCGTTCCTGCGGTATCGTACTGGAGCGCGGCGCCTCGGTCGGAGCATTGGCGGACGCGGGAGCCGGACGTGCGGTTTTTCCCGCCACAGTGGGACGGGCGGGGCCGGTATTCCTGCTGTATCGGCTCTCAAAAGCAGAGGTCGCCGTATGCTGCTGGGCGGCAGAAGCGGTATGCTGCTGCCCGCCTGCCTGCACATGGCTGCTGCGGCTGACGGTATGGCCCGCTTTTCCTGCGGTATCGGAGGGCGCGATCTTCTGCTCTCCGGGGACATGGCTCACAGGACGGCGTGTACCGGGCATGACAAAGCTGCGGTCTGTCGCTGCGGACGCTGTCTGCGCGGCCGGTTCCGCACCGAATGCCCGCGGCTCAGTCTGACGCGGCGAGCTGCCGGACTGCTGCTCGGAACGTCTGCTGTCGGCAAAGGTGTTGACTGTGTTGACGCCACCATAATAGCGTCCGCCGCTGGCGGGCTTGCTGCCGGATTTGGTCTGCGTCTGTGCGCCGGTTTTTCCTGCGGCAGTGTTCTTGCCTGCGGTCTGCACAACACGGGAGGCCATCGTTCGCGCCACCGTATAGGTCAGCACACCGGGGAAGGAACGCCCCAGAGAGTCGCCGGTGATGGCAGGATTCAACCCGATCCGCGTGATGATGGCATCGCTCTTCTTGGCTACCTTGACTACGGTAAGCACCATCACGATCCATGGCAGAACCGCTAACCCACTGGGGTGGAAGGACAGGATCGACAGCAGCATTTTGACGAACACCACATTCATCACCATCAGCAGGCACATGGAGCCGTACATCCGGCACCAGCCGGAGAAAATATCCGAGGTGCTGCGGCTGCCTCCCACGCCAAAGGCCAGCGGTGCCATGATGGTCAGCACCGCCAGAATGAAATACCTCTCCGCCATCTCAAAAAACAGTTTACAGGTTTGAAACATGACGATGAGACCGAAAACGATGACCAGCAGCCACGAAGCGGTCAGATCAACGAAAAATCCTTCATCCGGCAGCTTGATGGCCGCGGCGTCCGGCATCTGCACCATGTCGATGATAACCGAGGTCATATTCAGGCAGATGTCGCAGATTTGCGGACTGGCCACCAGCAGGAAAGAAAAGACAAAGGTGCGGGTGAACAGCAGCTTGGGGTCGTCGGCCTCGAAGCCTATACCGGCCACCATGCTGCGGGTGGCCTGAAACACCAGATTGCCCAGCAGCAGCGCCCAGCCCACACCCAGCATGATCTGCCGGATGGTCGTGATGATGGGCATGTATGTTTCCAGATAGGCAAAGTCGAGGCTCATCAGGTCAAAGAGCACCGAGGAAAAGTATTCCCAACACTCTAATATCAGCCCGTATATCCATTCAAAAAAGCCCCGAAAGAGCAGCTCAAGCATAGTCGGTCACCCCTCCCATTCGAGGAATGTGATATTTCACGGCTCCAGTGTGGCAAGTCCCTGAAACAGCGGGACAACATAGGCGATAAATGCACCGATGCCGTTGATAATGGCCCACGCAAGCCAGATACGCTTCAGCCAGCCCCATGCCTGATCCGACTTCTGCTGGGTGTTGGACATCTTTGCGCCAATCACGGCGATGGCGGTCATAAGACCTGCCAGCACTGTGCTGACCGAGGCGATGTGGGTATAGATGTCCTTGATGATCCGGCTGGCCGCTGTCCACATATCCTCCACGGCGTAGACGGGAACCAATAAAAAAAGCCCTGTCAAAAACAGGACACAGCAAAAGAGATAGACCTTGTATGCGGTTTTCATGTTCATTCAGTTTCCTCCATAGTGGCAGATGGTTCGTTTTCTTGCAGGATATCTGATAAATGCGCGGCAAAGGCACGCATGAAAATGGGGAGGATGTCCTTGCTGCCTGACAGCCACCAGATGGGGTCAGGCAGACCGCGGCGCATGGCGTCATAGGACATGGATAGTGCCAGCAGTGCTTGGCGGGGCCGGTTTTCTCCTTCCTCGCTGATGATGTGCTGGCAGACGTCAGCCGCGCTTTCATGGCTCTCTACGGAATCACAGAGCTGGTCGTAATAGAGACCGGCGCTGACATAGGCCAGCGGCTGGATAATGCTCTCATCCGGCGTTCCATCCGGTGTGAGCAGCCCCATCCGCCGCAGCCGCATGGCGGCGGAATCATCAAAGGGCGTGGTAATATGCGGCGGCATTCGTTGTGCGTGCATGGTGATCCTCCTCGTGTGTGTAATAGAGAAGACCCGATACCTTGCGGTATCGAGCCTTTTATAATAATTGATATTTAATTTGGAACGATTGGCAAAGGCTATCAAAAAAACCTGACGATAACTTAAGTGGTACCACCCAAGTTACCACCCAAGCTACCAGAACTGCTTTTATCTAGAGAGAGTTGCACGCTTATGTGCCGTTTCCTTCAGAAACTCCAGAAACATCTCCTCCAATTCCGCCTCGCTGCCGATTTGCTCTAAATACGGTGCAAACTTTCTGCGGTCAAAAGTTATCTTCTTGGATGGTGCGGAACGCTTCTTATCCGCGGCGGTGCGGGCTTCCCGCCATGCGGCGTAGATGGCCTGCTTATCCGCTGTGGGCGGCGGACATTTCTGTGTGATGTGGTTCAGGGTGGCCTTGTTCAGCCGGTATCCTTCAATGCGGCACATCTCCACGAACGCCTCCTGTGAGGCTGCATCGTAGTCGGCAATCATATCCGCGCAGCTCAGCGGCAAGTTCCGGGGATCGTTTTCCAGAATATCCGCCAGCGGCGGAATCAGTCCGGCCAGCTTGACAGCCTTGCGGATCTCATATTCTGTAACGCCGAAAAAATCTGCTACGATTTCTCTTGTTAGGAACTTCTGGCGATTTTCACCAGAAGTTCCTAAGTCCGTCCGCTCACCTTGACGCCGCTTAGCTTCCAGCATAGCTTTGTATGCCTTACCGCGTTCGATGATGGTCAGTTCCTGCCGCCGCAGCAAATTGGTAGCCGTGGCGATGATAATGGCGCGGGCATCGTTGGCCACAACCACCTCAGCGGGAATTGTGTCATGCCCGGCCATGCGCCATGCGGCGGTGCGATTGTGTCCGGCCAAGATCTCATATTCATCGCTGCCGGGGATACTCCTGACGATGATACGCTCCAGCAAGCCCTGCTCAAGAAGCTGCTTGGAAAACGCCCGCAGTTTTTCCGGGGAATATGGGTGAAATCCAATATCGGTGGTGAAAAAGGGACGCAGTTTGTCTACCGGAAGCTCGCGGATCGTAGAAGCTGCCACGGGAAGCGGGTCGATAAGGCTCTCGTAGGCCCTGTTGCCGATCTCCATTTCCGAGACTTGCTGGGCAGCGCTCATGCGCTGCTTCAGCAAATCTTTCATGTTGTTGCTTTTAGCCAAGCGACAACACCTCCCGCGCCAGACTGCGGTAGGACTCCGCAGCGGGGTTCTTCGGCGCGTAGTCCAGAATACTCATACCGGCGGCAGGGCATTCCGCCACCTTGATGGTGTGCTCAATGGGACGTTCAAACACATGGAACGCCTCGCCGTAGACCTCGCTGACTGTCGCCCGAACGCTCTGGCAGAGCTGTGGGCGGGATTGATACATGGTCAGCAGGATACCGGCGATTTTCAGCGAGGGATTGAAGTGGGCCTGCACCGTGCGCACCAACTCCAGTACGTCGGGGATGCCTTCACTGGCAAGGTAGTGAGCCTGCACGGGGATGATGCAGTAGTCTGCGGCGGTCAGCGCGTTGACCGTCAGTAACTCATGTTTCAACCCGCAGTCGATGATGATGTAGCGATAGGTGTCGCGCAAGGCGTCTGTGATATGCTTGAGCATTGCTTCGCATCTGCGGCCGCTATCGCCGTAGGGCTGATACTGGGATAGCTGCATGATTTGCAGCCGGGCTGCGGCATCTGCCAGCCTGCGATTGGCGGGAACGATGTCCATGCCGGTATCGCTATGTAGGATAGCCTTTTGCAGATGCTGTGCAATGTCCTCCGGATAGTCGATGGCGGCCAGCAGCAGAGAAGCCAGTGTGCGCTTCATTTCGCCAGCGGTATATCCCAGCGCCGCAGTCAGATTGCCCTGCGGGTCGTTATCAATGAGCAGGACTTTCTGCCCTTCGGCGGTCAGCGCGGCACCAAGGTTCAAGGCCGTCGTCGTTTTCCCCACGCCGCCCTTGGAATTTGTAATGGCAATAATCATCACGTTTTCTCCTGTATTTATTCAGATTTAAGGGGCGTATCACAAGGCGTTTTTTGCGGTAATTTGCCATAGTTTAACAAGTGCTCACAGCACGTTTTGCGGAATTTGTTGCAAATTTTTTGGTAAAAAGGACGTTCTATCCCTTATGCCACAACGGATTGCGGATTTTTACCACAGATGCTTCACACGCAGGAGGTCACTGGTTCGAGTCCAGCAGTCTCCACCAAAAAGTTCCTGATTTCTTACAAAATCAGGAACTTTTTTGCATATTTGGCTTGAAATAGTGACGCGGTATTTTCGCGTTTTATCTTTGACCCAAACCGTGACCCAAAAGCCGAAATGACGGGAGAGGAGCGGATAGCATCATCCGCCCCTCTCCCGTTATTTTTTGTGTTTACATCGCCTGACTGATAACATTCCCGATGGCATCGGCGGCGTCACGTTTCATCTCCGCTGTGGCGTGGGTGTAGGTGCTGAGTGTGAAGCCCGCGTCATAGTGTCCCAGCGCACCAGACAGCGTCTTGACGTCCACGCCGTATTTGAGGGACAGCGTGGCGAAGGTATGTCTGAGATCATGGAAGCGTATGTGCTCCGCGCCGATGGCCTTTAGAATTTTCTCGTGGGTGTGCCGGAAGGAGTCCGGGTCGAACATGGTGCCGGTCTTGGGCGATACAAACAGGTAGGGACGGTGTGGATGCTTGTTGTGTTCCTCCACCAGCAGTTCTACGGCCCGCTGCGGGATGGCCAGCTTACGGATGGAGTTTGGCGTCTTGGGCTGGCTGACCACCAGTTCACCGTTGATACGGTTCACCTGCTTGCTGACAGAGATGGTCATGTTCTCCACATCCAAGTCCGTCCACAGCAGGGCGAGGAGCTCGCCCCGACGCAGGCCGGTGGTCAGCTCCAGATAAAAGGCCGCCAACAGTCCGCGCCGTTCTGCTTCAGCCAGATACGGGCCGATCTTGTCCTCCGGCAGTATCTTCATCTCTCACTTTTCCAGCTTCGGCAGGCGGCAGCCCTTGGCAGGATTGGTGAGGAGCAGCCGCTCCGCCACCGCCTGCTCCAGGCAGTTGTTCAGCAACGTGTGGATGCCCCGTACCACACGGATGCTGAGGCCCTTATCCTTCAGCTTGATGTGGGTATACCGTTGGATGCGTCCGGATTGTTGCAGGTCGTTGTAGAATTTTTGGATCTGGATGGTGGTCAACTTTTCCAGCGGTGTGTTGCCCAGCTCCGGAACGATGTGGTTGTCGATGTAGTTGAGATAGTAGTCCTTGGTTTTCTCCCGCAGACGCGGCTCGGCGTAGACCTCGTACCACAGCTTGATCCACGCGCCCAGCGCGTACGACTTGGCACGGCTCATGTCCAGCTTTTCAGCCTCCGCGATGGCCTGCTTGAGCTTTTCCTTGGCTTCGGATTGGGTTTTAGCGAGGACGCTCTTGTGGATGGGCTTGCCGGTGGTGGAATCGCAGCCTGCGGTGTAGCGGCCCTCCCAGCGGCCATCCTTCCGCTTGCGGATGCTGCCTTCGCCGTTAGCTCGTTTCTTCGGCATGGTATCAACTCCTTTTCCTGGTAACCAACATACATACCACAAGCCGACCTTAATAGCTGTTATGAAATGACATTTTTCAATCGAAAAAGTCAACGAACTTTTACCT
>OLPA01002420.1_pt1 | contig 13921 bp, 11 predicted proteins | sample 1672811 | NCBI WGS metagenome assembly OLPA01 (sample SAMEA3136726, study PRJEB25190) | human gut metagenome | biome: human gut; feature: human-associated habitat; material: faeces | place: Austria | collected 2013
TCATCTCACCGTCGGTGGCCTGCTGCTCGGTGCAGCCGTAGTTCAGCCGCAGCTTGCGGATGATAGCCTCCTTCATGTCATGCTTGGTATAGATCATATGCGATTGTCTCCTTACAGCTTGGAATAGATATCGTGATAGATACGGGCGCTGCGCGTCCAGCTGAAATCGGCGGTCATGCCCCGCCGCTGCACGGCGGCAAAGCCCGCCCTGTCGCCTCGGTAAAGTCCGGTGGCCTGCCCGATCACGGACAGCATGTCGCCGGTATTGTAGCCCTCGAACAGATAGCCGGTACCGTCCTCCTGTCCCACCTGACAGGAATGTACGCTGTCGGCCAGCCCGCCGGTGCGGCGGACGATGGGCACCGCGCCGTAGCGCATGGCGATCATCTGGGAAAGGCCGCAGGGCTCGCTCCTAGAGGGCATCAGGAAGAGATCAGCGCCTGCGTAGATGCGGCGGCTGAGCGCCTCGGAATAGGTGATGAGCGCCGCCGCGCGGCCCACATAGCGGCCCGCCTGTGCCCGGAAAAAGTCCTCATAATAGCCCTCGCCCTGACCCAGCACCACCAGCTGGCAGCCGGTGGCCATGATGTCGTCAAAGCCGTCCCGGATCAGCTCCATGCCCTTGTGACCCACCAGACGGCTGACCACCGCCATCAGCGGCGTGTCCGGCTCCTCCCGCAGTCCCAGCGACACCTGAAGATCGGCCTTGCACGCGGCCTTGCCGGTCATGTCATCGGGGCCGTAGTGTACGGGGATGGCCATGTCGTGGGCCGGATCGTAGGAGGTCATGTCGATCCCGTTCAGCACGCCGTGCAGCTTATAGCCGATGGCGTTGACGATGGAGGCCATGCCGTGGGCGTAGTAATCGTCGTGGAGCTGCTGGGCATAGGTGGGGCTGACGGTGGTGACCGCGTCGGACACCAGCATGGCGGCCTTCATCAGGTTCACGTCGCCGTCCATCTGGAGAGTGCCGTCGTTCCACCAGCCCTCGTGCAGGCCGAACAGGTCGGCCACGGTATCGGGGCCGTAACGGCCCTGATACTCGATATTATGGATGGTGAACACGGTTTTGATACCCCGCACCGCGTCCCAGCGGGTGGCAACGTCCTTCAGGTAGACCGGCACCAGCGCCGTCTGCCAGTCGTTGCAGTGGATCACCTCCGGCATCCAGTCCAGACTGGGCATCAGATCCACCACCGCCTTGCTGAAAAAGGCAAAGCGCTCACCGTCGTCATACTCGCCGTACAGGCGGCCCCGGCGGAAATAGTGCTCGTTGTCCACGAAATACCACGTCACGCCACGGTACTCCATGACGAACAATCCGCAGTACTGGTGCCGCCACGCCACGTCCACATAGATGTAGCTGCGGTACACCATCCGCTCGCGCCACTGCTGGGGGATCTTATCGTACAGCGGCAGGATCACCGCCACCTGATCGCCGTTCTCGGCCAGAGATACCGGCAGACTGCCGACCACGTCCGCAAGACCGCCCGTCTTGCAGAAGGGAAACGCCTCACTGGCGGCAAACAGTATTTTCATATTGCAATCTCCTTCACAAGGTCAAGTACCGAATAGCGCTTCGTAGGGGTCGATGCCCACGCAGTGGAGCGAAGCGGAACAAGTACCCTTGGGGTGCATCGACCCGCACGGCTTACGATGGCATTTTCGATATACAGACGGGCCGATGTGGGCATCGGCCCCTACAACAATAATCGTCAGATTTTGCGCCAGTTATAATTTCGTGTTCTTCTCCACCACCAGCGGGTACTGGGGATGGCCGGCCATGGCCACATCGCCGCCGAACGCCACGTTCTTGTCGGCAATGACGCACCGGATATTGGCCCCGGCCTTCACCACCGTGTTCTTGAACAGAATGCAGTTCTCCACGCGGGCGCCCTTTTCCACCCGGACGCCCCGGAACAGGATGCAGTTACGGACGCTGCCCTGAATGTCGCAGCCATCGGAGATCAGGGAGTTGACGCACTCGCCGTCCGGGTCGATATAGGTAGAGGCGGCGTCGTTCTCCTTGGCGTACACGGGGCGGCGCTGGCAGAACAGCTCCGAGCGGATCTCCGGCCGCAGCAGTTCCATGCTGCGCTGATAGTACCCCTGCACGGAGTCGATGCGGGCGGCGAAGCCGTCCCACACATAGCCGTTGAACCGCAGCTCCCTGCCCTTATCCTGCAAAACGTTGTGGCGGAAGCTGTACCGGTCATGGGCCATGCACTCCTCCACCAGCTCCAACAGCAACTCCCGGCTCAGCAGGAAGATGTTCAGGCTCTGATAGCCCTCCGGCGTGCGGATGTCATAGGCGGTGTCCACGATGCGGCCCGTATCGTCCAGCTTGAAGTAGGTGTCGCCGCTCTCACCGGGATGGCTGGTGCATACGCAGGTCATGTCCGCGCCGGAGGCGATATGGGCATCCAGCACGTCCCGCAGGGGCAGATTCGCCACCAGATCGCTGTCGGACAGCACCACATAGTCCTGCCGGATGTGACGCAGATACTCGATAACGCAGCCCAGCGCTTCCATCTTGCCCCGGAAGGGGCCGACGGTGCCCCGGCTCTCGCTGTAAGCGAAGGCGGGCAGCAGCTTCAAGCCGCCGGTCTTGCGGCTCAGGTCCCAGCTTTTGCCGGTGCCCAGATGATCCAGAATACTCTGGCACTTGCCGTGCATGATGACGCCCACGTCGGTGATACCGGCGTTGACCATATTGGACAGGATGAAATCGATCACCCGGTAATCGCCGCCGAAGGGCAGCGAGCCGTGGATGCGGTTGGCGGTCAGCTGACCCAGCCCCGGCTTCTCTCCATAGGAGAAGATGATACCGTGCATACCCTTCATTTCGCTGCCTCCTTCCCATGAGTGCGGTCAAGCATGGTCTTAGGCGGTATGTTCTCCCGCTCCGCCACATCAGTATGGGGTCCCAGCACGGCGATGCCCCACTGCTCCGGGTCGTCCGCCTCCTCCGGCGGCGCGCCCACCACAGCTCTGGCGCCGATATGGCAGCCCTCGCCCACGATGGCGTAGGACACCTTCGCGCCGTCCTCAATGACTGCGCCGGGCATCACCACGGAGTAGGACACCTCCGCGTGCTCACCCACCCGGCAGCCGGTGGACATAACGCTGTTCTTCACCTCGCCCAGAATTTCGCAGCCGCGGGCCACGGCGCTGTTGCCGATGTCGGCATGCTCCCCCACATAGGTGGGCGGGCAGATGGCGGTACGGCCGTGGATGGGCCACCGCTCATCCAGCAAGTTCAGGCCGGAGCCGGGCGTCAGCATATCCATGTTGGCGTCCCACAGGCTGTCCAGCGTGCCCACGTCCTTCCAGTAGCCCTCGAACCGGTAGGCCACCATCTTCTCCCCGGCGTTCAGCATGGCAGGGATGATATCCTTGCCGAAGTCGTTGCTGGAATCCGCCCTGGCCTCGTCGGCGATGAGATAGGCGCGCAGCTTGGCCCATGTGAAGATATAGATACCCATAGATGCCAGATTGCTTTTCGGCTCCTTGGGCTTCTCGGCGAATTCGGTAATGTTGTCCTCGCCGTCCACGTTCATGATGCCGAAGCGGCTGGCCTCGGACCATGGCACCTCCATCACGGAGATGGTGCAGGCGGCCTTTGCCGCCTTGTGGCGGCGCAGCATGTCGGAGTAGTCCATCTTATAGATGTGGTCGCCGGACAGCACCGCCACATACTCCGGGTCGTACAGATCGATGAACCCGATGTTCTGATAGATGGCGTTGGCAGTGCCCTTGTACCACACGGCGCCGGTGGCGCTCTGGTACGGCGGCAGGATGTGGACGCCGCCGTTGGTACGGTCCAGTTCCCACGGCTGGCCGTTGCCGATGTAATTGTTCAGCTCCAGCGGCCGGTACTGGGTCAGCACGCCCACCGTGTCGATGCCGGAGTTGGCACAGTTGGACAGGGGAAAATCAATGATGCGGAACTTACCGCCGAAGGGAACGGCGGGCTTGGCCATGTCGCCGGTCAGCACATGCAGGCGGCTTCCCTGCCCGCCGGCCAGCAGCATGGCGATACACTCTTTTTTCATGTGGCTGCACCTCCTGATTTTCGGGAACGGCACGTCTCAGCGTCCGTCCGTGTGTTTGGTCAGTTTTCCTTTGCCCTGCAGGATCACCGCGCCCAGCGGCGGTATGCGCAGCGCGATGGACTGCGCCTGCTGATGGGACGGGATAAGCTCCGTTTCGATAGGCTCCGGGTTGGTCACGCCGCTGCCGCCCCACTGGACGTCGTCGGTGTTGAATACCTCCTCATACCGAGCCTTGGGCGGCACGCCGAAGCGATAGCCCTCCAGCGCCACGGGAGAGAAGTTCACCGCCAGCACCAGCGACTTGCCGTCCCGGGCGGTACGGCGGAACACCAGCACATTGTTGCTGTTGTCGTCGGCCACCAGCCATTGGAAGCCGTCCCAGTCCCGGTCATTCTCCCACAGCGCTTTGTGTGACTTATAGAACCGGTTCAGCGCCCGGATGCACTCATGGGTCCTGCGGCAGTCGTCCTCCTCGTCCAGCAGGTACCAGTCCAGCGCCTTGCGGAAATCCCACTCATGCCACTGCGCCAGCTCCGTGCCCATGAAGGTCAGCACCTTGCCGGGATGGCACAGCATATAGGCGTAAAAGCCACGGACGCCCGCCAGCTGCTGCCACTTGTCGCCGGGCATCTTGCCCCGCAGCGAGCCCTTCATGTGCACCACCTCGTCGTGGGACACCGGCAGCACGAAATTCTCGGAAAAGGCGTAGACCATGGAGAAGGTCACGTCCCGGTGGTGATGCTGGCGGAAATAGGGATCCATCTTCAGATAGTGGCACACGTCGTTCATCCAGCCCATGTTCCACTTGAGATTGAAGCCAAGGCCGCCCTCCTCCGGGGGATAGGTCACCATGGGCCAGGCTGTGGACTCCTCCGCCACCATCAGCGCCGCGCCGTCGATGGCGAAGGCGGTGCGGTTCAGCTGCCGCAGGAACCCGATGGCCTCCAGATTCTCCTTGCCGCCGTGCTGATTGGGCCGCCACTGCTGCCGGTCATAGTCCAGATACAGCATGGAGGCCACCGCGTCCACCCGCAGGCCGTCGATGTGGTACTCCCGCAGCCAGTAGGCGGCGGAGGACAGCAGAAAGCTGCACACCTCCGGCTTGCCGAAGTCAAAGACCCGGGTCCCCCAGCTCTCATGCTCCCATTTCAGGGGGTCGCTATATTCATAGAGGCACGAGCCGTCAAACTGGATCAGGCCGTGGCTGTCCTTGCAGAAGTGGGCAGGCACCCAGTCAAGGATCACGCCGATCCCGGCCCGGTGGAGCCTGTCCACCAGATACATGAAGTCATGGGGCGTGCCGTAGCGGCTGGTAGGCGCGAAATAGCCCACGCACTGATAGCCCCAGCTGTCGTCCAGCGGATACTCCGTCACCGGCAGCAGCTCCACGTAGTTATAGCCCATGTCCCGGACGTACAGCGCCAGCCGGTCGGCGATGTCCCGGTAATTCAGCACCTGCCCGTCCTCTGTCCGCTGCCATGAGCCGAGATGCACCTCATAGATATTCACATACCCCTCGGCGGGATGGGTGCCCTCACGGCGCTGCCGCCACTTTTCGTCGCGCCACGGAAAGCCGCCGATGTCGTAGAGCTTGCTGTTGGTGGAGGGCCGGGTCTCCTGATGGAAGCCATAGGGATCGGCCTTCCACACCTCCCGGCCGTCGCACTGGGTCACCACATACTGATAGCCGTCGAACTGCCGGGCGTTGTCCACTGTCAGCTCCCATGTGCCGTCCTCCAGACGGTGCATGTCCCATCGCTGCCAGCCGTTGAAATCGCCGCTCAGCGCCACATGGCGGGCCTGCGGCGCCCATACCCGGAATGTCCAGCCGCCGTCGCAAGGGTGTGCGCCAAAGTATTCATACGCCCTGTCCCACACGCCGCTGGACAATTGCTCCCTGCTCATTTCCGGCACCTCCTGTCTGTTATAGCACGGCACCCCCGCAAAATATGGCGATATGGTGCGCTATTTTATCGTATGGACATTTTACTCCATTTCCGCCCCACCGTCAATGCAAACGGCCATTGTTTCAAAAGAAGGAAGCCCCCACCGCTTCTAATGGAGCAATGGGGGCTGAAAGTATGAAAGCTTCAAAGTGCCATGCACTTTTTGCCAGTTTCTTTTTATTCTCTCCGCAGTGCCTCGATGGGGTTCAGCTTGGAGGCCTTTACGGCGGGCATCAATCCGAACACCACGCCGATCACCATGGAGAATGCCACAGCTATGGCGCAGGCACCCACACTGATGGCCACCGGTGTTCCCATCACGGAGCTGAGCATATAGGCAAGGCCGATGCCGCAGGCCACACCCAGAATACCGCCCAGACTGGTCAGCACCGCCGCTTCCGTCAGAAACTGCCAGAGGATGCGGCTCTGCTGTGCGCCGATGGCGATTTTCAGGCCGATCTCGCGGGTACGCTCGGTGACGGACACCAGCATGATGTTCATGACGCCGATGCCGCCCACCACCAGAGAGATGGCGGCAATCCAGATCAACTGCTTGTTGGTGGTCTCCGACAGGCTCTGGAGGTCCGCTGCCTGCTGCAGCAGATCCTTGGCCTGATACTTGCACTTGTCGGTGGACACCACATTGTCGTTCAGGTACTGGGCCACATTGTTGCCCGCCTCGGTCATGTCGTTGGTGGAGGTGGCACGCACCGCCACGGACGACGGCTCGTCATAGCGGTAGATGATGGGCCAGCAGGCGTTGGGAACGATCAGCGTTCCGGAGGTGTTGCCGGAGTACATATAGTAATCGTTCAGTGAGTTGATCACCGGGGCGGAGGTGCTGTTCTGGCTCACCACGCCCACCACCACAAACGGCTCACCCATGATCTCGATGGTGCCGCCGATGGGGTTCAGACCCTGAAACATGCTCTGGGCAGTGTTGGCGTCGATCAGCGCCACCTTGCGGCAGGTCTCGAAATCGCTCTCGATAAAGCCGCGGCCGTAGTTGACCACATAGCCCTCCACCGACAGGAAATGGATGTCGCCGCCGTAGATATTGCCGTTGAAGGAGCTGTTGCCCACATACACACCGTCGGCCCAGCTGCGAGAGTAGTACAGGGAGGATTCCCGCACCTTATCCAGCTTGTCGATCTCATCCCGCATCTCCGGCGTGATCATGGAGATGCCCTGCGGCACCGGCGCATAGGAGAAATCCATCTGGTTGTTGTCCTGCATCAGCGTCACGTCCACCACGTTGTTGCCTGCGCCGATCAGATTCTGCTTGATCTGCTCGTTGGTGCCCTTGATGGTGGACACGATGGTGATGATGGCGGCGATGCCGATGATGATGCCCAGCATCGTCAGAAAGGAGCGCAGCTTGTGGCTCCACACGCCCTGAAAGGCAAGATTGATATTTTCCAGCATCCGCGCACCTCCTTACATGCCGTTATAGAGCTGATCCTGTGTGGCCTCTACGGTACCGGCGCCCTCGGTCACATCGCGGCCATAGGGGAAGGCCACAAAATCCTCCAGCGTCAGACCGCCGCGGATCTGGGTATAGCTGCCCCACAGGTTGCGGCCCGTCTGTACCCAGCGCTGCTCCAGCTTGCCGTTTTCGCCCCGCACCATCACATAGCTCTTGCCGTTTTCGGTGCGGATGAACATGCTCTGCAGATACAGGGTGTTGCCGTCGGCGCTGCCGGAGGTGTTCTGATAGCTCATCTCCACCCAGTCGCCCTCCTGCAGATCGGCGTCCTCCGTAACGAACACCTTGAAGGGGTAGTAGGATACGTTGCTGTTGCCGTCGCTCCACGAGTTGGCGTTGTCGGTGGGATAGTCGCTGATCTCCACGATCTCGCCCTCGCAGCTGGCGCCGGTCATCCATGAGTTGATCTGCACCGTCTCGCCGATGCTGACCGTGGCCAGCTCCAGTTCGCTGACAGCGCCGTCGATGTAATAGCCACCGCCGCCGGAGACCTCCACCACCGCCTGCGATTTGTCAAATTCGGCGCTGTTGGAGTCCCGCACCGCTTTGATGGTGCCGTCCAGCTCACTGTAAACCGTGTCGCTGCCCACTTCCTTCTTGACCTGATCCAGATTCAGCTTTGCCAGCTTGATGGCTCTGTCCATCTCCTGAATGGCCATATACTTCTCGCCGATCATGCGGGGCAGCTCCTCGGCGGTGTAGGCCTTGTCCGCGATCTCCTGCAGAGCGTCGCGCTCCTCCTCCAGCTCGAGGACTTCATCGGTCGTGCCATCAATATCGATCTGAGGTGCTTCCGTCAGCTTGGCAGGGAACACCTTCACGGTGTCCTTTTTCTCCTCGGCAGGCATCACAGGCAGCACCATGCCGCCCTCGCCTGTCTGCGTCGCGGGATCAGAGCCTTCACCGCCGGGTTCGGTGCCGGTATTGCCGCCGGTCTCGCCGCCCGCTTCGCCTGTGCCGCCAGTCTCGCCGCCGGTGCTGCCGCCGGTGGGATTCACCCACTCCAGCCGCAGGCCGCAGCAGTTGACGATCTGGCCCAGCGTCTGGTCGTTCTCATGGATCACCAGCACCACATAGGCGGTGGCTTTGCCCTCCGGCAGCAGCTTCGCCAGATTCTCCGGCGTCATCTCGTCCTGAGAGTTCCAGTTAAAATACAGGGGGCTTTCCTTGCTGCCGTCACCTGCCGGAGACTTCAGCGGCTCAAGCTTATCCACCGTCTCAATGCGGTCGATGGCCTCGGAGTCCCTGTTGAAGATATCCTGCTGTTTGGCCTTCCGCAGCTCGTCGATCTTATCCTGCAGCTCCTTGATCTCCTCTTCCAGCTTCTCCTTGTCCTTGGCCTTCAGCAGCCGCTGGAATTCCTTCTGGGCCTTCTCCAGCTCGTACTGCTGCTTGTCATAGGCGATCTGGGCGCGCTCCACGTCCAGAGAGGTCAGCGTCGTGTCGTAGGACAGCAGCTTGTCGCCCTTCCTGACGGTCTGCCCCTCCTGCACATAGACCTTGTTGACCTTCTGGGTGTCAGACAGATAGAGCTTCTGTATATCGTCGGTGGATACCATACCGCTGGTCTGGGAGGTATCGCCCCAATAATCGGTCATGCTGAAATCCGACACGGCGTATACATTCACGCTGCCCCGGTTGGCGTTGCGCGCCAGCGTCAGTCCGCCCCACACAACGCCGCAGGCCGCCACCACACCGGCGGCGATCAGCAAGCCCCGCTTTACCGTTTTATTCATCGTTTTCTCCTCCGCTCAGCACGCCGTCCTTGATGGTCATGATGGTATCCGCATGGTGTGCGATGCCCCGGTCGTGGGTAATCATGATGATGGTGGAGCCATCGGCATGGAGCTGATGGAACAGCTCCATCACCTGCGCGCCGCTGGCGCTGTCCAGTGCGCCGGTAGGCTCGTCGGCCAGCAGCAGCCGGGGCTTGCCCACGATGGCGCGGGCGATGGCCACACGCTGGCACTGTCCGCCGGACAGCTGGTCGGGCCGGTGGTCGATCCGGTCGGCAAGGCCCACCGTCTCCAGCGCGGCGCGGGCACGCTCCCGCCGCTCCTCCTTCTTCACGCCGCCGTACAGCAGCGGCAGCGCCACATTGTCCAGCGCCGTCAGCTTGGGCAGCAGGTGGAAGGACTGGAACACGAAGCCGATCTCCTTGTTCCGCACCACCGCCAGCTCCTTGCCGGAGCACTTGGTGATCTCCCGCTCACCCAGCAGATAGCTGCCGCTGGTGGGCACGTCCAGACAGCCGATCAGATTCATCAGCGTGGTCTTTCCGCTGCCGGAAGGCCCCATAATGGCCAGATAATCCCCCTCGGACACGTCCAGACTCACGTTCTTCAAAACGCGGGTCACGGTCTTGCCCATGGGATAATCCTTGCAAATATCCCGCATCTGTAAGATCATGCTCAACCCTCCGCAGCTGCGCCGTCATCCACGCCGGGCAGCGCCGCAGCGCCATCCTCCGGCATGGTATCCACAGCGCCGTCCATACCATCCATACCGTCAACAGGTGCGCCATCCATACCGTCCATGCTGTCCATACCGTCCATCATGTCGCCGCCGCCCATGCTGGGATCGAAGGTGGCATCGTCATAGGTAACACAGGTCATGCCGGCCTTCAGGCTCTCGTCGGGGAAGGCGATATAATCATCGGCGGTCAGGCCGTCGGTAACGACATATGTATCCATCTCCGCGTCATAGTCGCCCAGCGTCAGGCTGCGCTTTTCCAGCTTGCCCTTGTCGTTCTGGACCCACACCCACGGGGAGGAATCCACATCATTGATGTAATAGGAGGGCAGCTTCAGGGTGTTGGCGTCCTGCTCCGCGTCCTGACCGTAGTCCGGCTCGATATACACATGCTGGCCCAGCAGCAGACCGTCGCTGGTCTCCAGCTCCACATAGAAGGGATACTTGCTGGAGGAGGACGTATCGTCGCTGCTGCCGTCGTAGTAATTGTTCTGGTTGCCCTGCTGGGCGTTCTCCCAGTCGATCAGGGTGATGGTGCCCTTCCACGTCTGGTCGTTGACGCGGGAGCGGATCACCACGGCGGTGCCCTCGGTCAGCATACCGGCGTTATTCTCGTTGACATAGCCCTTGACCCGGAAGCCGCTGGTCTCCACGATGGTCATGAAGGGCAGCGGATTGCCCTTCTGATCGGTGCCGCCGTTCTCGTTGATGGTCTTGATGCGGCCCGTGACCGGCGCGGTAACGCTTACGTTCTTCACGGTGTTCTGCATCTTCTCGATATCCTTCGCCTTCAGGGAGATATTATACTCCTTCTCCAGAATATCGGTGTTCACCTGCCGGATCTCCAGCGTATACTGCATCTGATTCTCAAAGGGCGCGGCGTTCTTGTCCTTTTCCAGCTGGGCCTTTTCTTCCTTCTTGCTCTCCAGCTCGTTCTGCATCTGCTCCAGCTCCAGCTGGGCCTTCTCCAGAGCCAGCCGCGCCTGACTCATATCGTAGGTAAACAGCACATCACCGGCCTTGACCTCCTGATCCACCTTCACCTTGATGGCGTCCACCGTGGCGTTGTCGTCCTTCTTCACCTGCGTCTCGCTCTGGGCGGAGACGACGCCGGCGAACCGGTCCACCAGCCCCGTGGTGCCGAAGCCGCAGATCATGGACACAGACTGCACCGACGCTTCGCCCTCGGCGTTTGCGCCGCAGCCTGCCAGCACGGACAGCAGCATCGCTGCGGCCAGCAAAATAACAGCAAACTTTTTCATTCCGTTTCTCCTCGTTTGATGATTTTTTCGTAGCTCACTTTTTCATTTCGTCCATATAAATATAGACGTTCCGGCAGCGGAAAATGTTCCCGCTTTTCTCCACATTTTTTCGCAACTGTACTAAGACAATTGGTACACTCATTATAGCAGAGCGCCGCCGTTTCCGGCGCATATTCCAGAATATCGCCGGGCTGACAGTGCAGCACCTCGCAGATGGCCGCCAGCGTGGAGAACCGGATGGCGCTGATGCGTCCGTTCTTCATCTTGGACAGGTTCACGTTGGCCACGCCCACCTTTTCCGACAGCTCGTTCAGGCTCATTTTCCGGTCTGCCATCACCCGGTCCAGCCGCAAAACAATGTGTCCCATGTTCTCTCCTTACAATGTCTCGTCGGATTCTCTCTGTAACTGCACGCCGTAGTGGAACACGACGGTCAGGCACATGGTCACCGCGAAGGCGATCAGCCATCCCCACACGATGTAAACGCCCGAGGTGCCCGCCGTCATGAAGCTGCGGGCCAGCGTGGCGCTTACCGAGTCGAACAGCGCCACCGGCAGCAGCGACCAGCCGAAGGCCTTCATTTTCTTCACCAGCTCTTCGCAGAATACGGTCTCGCACCCGGCGATCACCTTGAACATCCGCCGCAGCAGCCACAGCGCCGCCGCCAGCGCCGCCGAAAACAGCCCTGTCAGCAGAAGCAGCCGCGCCGCGTCGCCGCAGTTGAAGGATGTCGGAGCGGACGTGGTCTCGATCACGGTGACGCCGTTCTCCTCATGCATGGACGCCGTGTCATAGGCGCTGCCGAACGGGGTGACCCTCCCGTTCTGCCAGCCCTCTCCGGCCGCCTGCCCCGTCTGTGTCCGCCACATGCTCTCCATGGTCTCGCTGCTGCCCTGATAGGACGTCTGATTGGTCATCGTTACCACAATGGCGTCCCGCGGCAGCACAGCCATGGCCACCGTGGCCAACGCGGCGGCGACAGTGGCCACGATGCTCAGCACCAGCAGCACCGTCAGAACGATCTTCCCCACCTTGCCGAACTGATGCACTTTCTTCAACGTATTGGCGTTCATAAGGTACCTCCACACAAAACATAAAATATTTAACGTTTATCGTTATCTATACGATATCAGAACCACTTGCGGTTGTCAAGACATTTTTTAACGTTTATCGTAAAGTATTTTATGTTTTGTGTTACTCTAATGAGGGCCGTTCAAGCTTCGTCGTTCAGGCCGGGCGGAGCAAGTACGTCTTGCAGTGAACCGATATCGAGAATGACCTTTGATGTATATGTGGTGGTCAGATTCAAATTCTTGTCCAGTGCCTGACGCACATAATAGCCGCTGTCGCTGTTGGGATAGCCGTATACGATCGTGCGGCCGGTAAAATCTCCATTGGGATAGACGCCCCGCACGCTGCCGGGCGGCAGCGGCGCGGTTTTCAGGATACGCTCCCGCAGCAGCATGGCGGTCTCATCGGCGTCGGCAAGCCACCTGCCGCCTTTACCGGCAAAGAAGAAGGCCACGGCGCACAGACCAACAAAAAGGCAGAGCGCCGCCGCGATGATCATTTGATCCGTGTGGGTATCAGTATTCCCACCCGTCAGCAGTACGGCAACGACGATACCGATCATTGCAAGCAGCAACGCGCCAAAGGCGCAGACCGTCCATTTCCGATGCTTCCGCTTCTGCCGCACCAGCGTCCGGGCCAATTCCACGCGGTCGGGCAGTTCCGGGCGAAAGGGCCCGATCCGTTTCCGGAGTTCCGAGCATATCACGGCAGCATTGTTCAGCAGAGGAATGATATAGCGCTTTTCGTTTTGCAGCCGCAGCGTCAGAGTCATACCACTACAGCTGCAAAAAGCGATGTCGCTGTACGGACATTGCAGCCGCACCCGCCACGCGAACCGGGCGGTAAGTCCGCCCTCTCCCAAGTGCAGAAAAGCGCCGCGGTTAAACCGGTGGGAAATAAGACACAGAGCCACAATGACCAGACTAAGTACAAGGATGATACGACACCCCGCTTTATCTTCGGGAGACGTGGCGTTGTCCACAAAAAGCAGAAACGAAAACAGAAGGACCAGAAGAATACCTGAGCCAAGAAGAAGCCATCTGCAAAGCCCAAATCGTTTTTGGATAAAAATGCCGTCCATACTCCCTGCCTCCCGCAAAGCCGCGGCGTTTCTGATCATGCCGCCATTGGCGGCATACCGCAGTTTTTCTCTCTTCTCTCTTATCTCTTCACTCAAAAAGCGCCTGACGGCAAGATCAGGCGCTTTTTGTTTGTTACATCTTCTCCGGCGCAGAGCAGCCGATCAGCGTCATGCCGTTTTTCAGCACGGCGCGGGCGGTATCCGCCAGCTTCAGGCGGGCCAGCAGCACGTTCTCCGCCTCGCCCTTGATGCGGCAGGCGTTGTAGAACTTGTGGAAGGCCGCCGCCAGCTCGGTGAGATAGCGGTTGATGAAGCTGGGGTCGTAATCCCGCGCCGCCAGCTGTACCACCACCGGGTACTGGGCCAGCTGCTTGATGAGGGCCTTCTCCTCCGGCGCGGACAGCACCGTAAAGTCCACATCGGCGGCGTTCTTCACCTGATAGCCCTCCGCCGCCAGCGCTTTCAGCAGCGTGCAGATGCGGGCGTGGGCGTACTGGACGTAGTACACGGGATTCTCGCTGTCCTCACGGACGGCCAGGCCTAGATCG
>OLPA01002425.1_pt1 | contig 13899 bp, 11 predicted proteins | sample 1672811 | NCBI WGS metagenome assembly OLPA01 (sample SAMEA3136726, study PRJEB25190) | human gut metagenome | biome: human gut; feature: human-associated habitat; material: faeces | place: Austria | collected 2013
AAGGGCTACATCATGATGGCTATCATGATGGGCGGAGGCATCGGCCTGCGCATGTCGGGGCTCGTGCCCGACTGGTTCATCGCCTTCTTCTACACGGGCCTGGGCGTCGCGCTCGCGGTGGCGGGCCTCACCTTCCTGCTGCGGTACTTCATGAACGTGGAGCCGGGGTGCCCCCTGCTGCCGCGCACCTACGCGAAGCGCGGCTGACCGCCGCCGGGCTGGACCTGCACAAGGTGCTGCAGGACAACGATGCCTATCATGCGCTGAAAGCAATCGACGGGCTGATCGTCACCGGTCCCACCGGCACCAACGTCAACGACCTGTCCGTCGTGCTCATCAAACGCTGATAAGAATCAGGGTACAATAGGTTGGACTGCCAAAGATATGCCGCAGCAATCTTCTATCTGAGGTGCCGAGAATGGGACAAATTACCCAAATACGTCATAAATCATCACAGTTGCGCAAAGTTTGCCCCTAAGTCGAATTGATTGAATATAATGGTTTCACAACGATAGCTGGTTGTTGCCCGGGGACAAAAGGCAGACATAAAAGGATGGTGAAGCAAAAGGAACAGATGGGATAAGAACTGAAGAATCCGGATGTTTATGCACAGAGAAGGGAGAAAATTCAAATGAAAAAACGCATTGCTCTAGTACTTGCGGCGGCCCTGTGTTTATTCTCGTTGAGCGCACAGGCAACGGTGGAATGGGATGGCGCGCTGGACGCACAAAACTTAAAGGAGGAGGACATGAAATCCTGGACGGAAACGACTGTCTACCGCGATGCTGACAGCGTGACAGGATATAGCGTTTCCTTCCGCTACTATGATCCTGAGGCATCGCGCGTGCGGGTTGCAGGTGAATGGGCTTTCAACGATACCTATCATGACAGCCAGGCTTTGAAAGACGTAAAATACTTTATGCCCGACGAATGGCATGCTGGCTGTTTTCCGAGCCTCGCAGTAGCCACACCCATTGAGATGGAAAAGCAGGACAACGGATACTGGACTTGTACGATTCCGCTGCCCAGCGGCACCTTCAATTATCAGTTCTGGATCGGCGGAGAAGGGGATGACAGCAGTGATGCCGTTATCGTGGCAGATCCGCAGAACCTTCCGATCGAGATGGCTGAAGGCAACGAGAACATGAGCCAGGTATACATGCCATTTGATGCTGAAAAACAGGTGGATGATTATTCCGTGCAGGCACCTCGCCACGATGAGAAAGTCGGCACCGTTAAATTTGAAACCTATGAATCTTCCGTTTTCGACGGGGCGGAATGTGCGCTGGGCATCTATCTTCCCTACGGATATGACGCGCAGAGGGAGACGCCTTACAAGGTTCTGTATCTTTCGCATGGAGGTGCAGGACGCGAAAGCGGATGGTTCAGTCAAGGTGCTGCTGCGAACATTGCGGATAACCTGATTGCCGAGGGCATTTTGGAACCGATGATCATTGTTACCCCCAACTTCAGAAGCCCCGTCGACGACAAGTTTGCGGACTATACTCTGAACGTGCCAAGACTTGTCAACGATATCATTCCATATATTGAAGCAAACTACAATGTCTCCAAGGAAGCTGATGATCGGGCCATTGCCGGACTCTCCATGGGCGGAATCCTTACTTTTCACACATTCTATTTGGAACCCACACAGTTTGGGTATTATGCTAGCTGGAGCAGCGGCGTTGGCGCTGGCATGGAGAATGTTGAGGAACTCAAGGAAAAGTACGACCTGAGTAGCGACGTGTATCAAAAGCCAGTATTTTCAACCGGGTGCGGAACCTTTGCCAGTGAGACACGAGCCGTAATGGCCATGCAGGAACTGCTTACGGAAAACAATATTGAATATACCACCTGCTATGTCAATGGCAACCACCGCTGGCATGTGTGGCGCGTAGAACTGGCTGATCTGCTTAGTAGGGTGCTCTGGAAGTAAGCAATGGCTCAGGTGCATTCACCTTGTTTCTTTAACCATTGAATGGAAGAAAAAAGGGGAGACTTCGGGATAGCCTATAAGGGCCTCCCGAAGTCTCCCTTGTCTGTTGGAGCATAGCAGCCCTCCCTAGACCCGCTTGAAGAAACTCCGGCCGGATTCAAATATCACGGCCAGAACTGAATAGAGGGGTGAAATCAGAGCAAGTACGATGTGTTGTCTCATGCTTTGCGGGACGCTTCGTTCTGGAAGCACGCTTGTCAGAACCTTTGATGGAGGTGTTTAAGACGTTGTATTGCTTTGCGCCTTATGCTGGACTTAGCGTCAAAACGGCGCTGGGAATGGGCGGAATACGAATTCAAACTGTAGACGAACAGAAAAAACAATGAATGGATAGATCGACCTTTGGAGTAAGCCAATCCAAAGACGATGAAAGTTAATAGCCTGTAGTAGTTTATTATCTTAGGCAATCTGGCTGTGAGATTGCTTCTGGTGCTGACTGCCCTTTTCCGCCCGCTTCTGTCAATGAACATCCCTGACCGAAAGGGGGCGCCGAAACCAGACGCGCAATTCCATAAATCCCCCTTTATCAGTTGTCATCCGATTGAATCCGAAAGGGAGCATGTCCGCTGAAATCCTGGTTTGATCAGGTAACGATGGATTTCAGAGAAAAAATCTAGCAAAATCAAACAACAAAAAAGTCCGAAGATTGTAATCTTCAGACAAAATTTTGGTCGAGGTGACAGGATTTGAACCTGCGACCTTTTGGTCCCGAAAATTGACCTTATTTGACCAATGTGAGTCCGACTATCCTTCTTTATCCACGATCGACAGGATTTGTTCGGATCGGAAAGCACCGTCGGTTGGGGAATTTGCGTTGCAGACGACCAGACTCAAGGAACCAGCGATAATGGACAACCGATTCGTCATTTCGCATCGCTTCTCGTGTAGTATACCGCGCGTCCGCTGCCATGCTTGACGAGCACTCCTTCCTCAATCAGCTTTTTAATGACGTTTTCCACCGAGGACTTGGCTCCGGCATCACATACTCTTTACCTTCCGGGTTATATGTAAGGTTAAATACCAAATCAGAAAGCCATTTCTTAAAGGATGGATTATCTTGGAACTGCTTAAACAACTCCATATTGTCAGCCATGATAGAGAAAATGACTTGCTGCAGGGCACGTTCACTTTCTGTACGCGCTTCTTGTTCATCAGAATTCCTCATGGCGTTCTGATACTTCTTATCTTTTGAGACCATCTCCGGGATAGCCAGAATCTGGCGCTGCACGTTATCAGTATCATTCCAGTTGATATTTCCGAACATATCATTGAAATCCATAATGATTTTGGAAAGCAGATCCATCTCCGGCTCAACAATATGACCAATCTTGCCTGCAGGTACCGGCGCAATTTCTGCATCTGTATCCTCCAGCTTTATGGCAATAGCCTCCTGCGCTTCATTACGATAGCTGCTCAAATCAATGGTCTGAAGAATGCCTTCTGAAAAGTCATCATCACGCGGCGAGGGCAACTTTGGAATCAGCAAGTTTAAGAAAATCGACAGTTTCTCCCAAGCAACATTTCCGTAAATTCATCACATGGGAGGACGTGGCGGTTTCCTGTCAGCATTGGAGCAACCGCTCCAATGCGCCGATTGTGCTGCGCCTGTATCTGCCGGATGAACTGGGTTTCCAAAACCGTACGTTTACCTGGGAAGCTCCGCGGCATGCATTCACGCTTGCAGGCGTACTGGAAGCCAACGGCGCTTTCGAAGATTCAGACCGTTTCATCCTTGCTCCGGGAGAAAGCGTACGGTTTGTGCTTGCGGCAGCGGTGGATGAAATCAGCCATGCAGGGCATGAGCAGCTGCGCCTGAGAGCGCGTAAATGGCTGAATTGCGGCAATCCGCTGGATGCGCAGGAAAGCGAGTACGCCGCCTTTTTTGACGACGTACCCGTTTTTGAATGTTCCGATCCCCTATATACCACTGCGTATTGGTATCGCTGGTATATTTTGCGCAACGCGTACGCCCAGCCGCAGACCGGATCTTTTCGTCATGGGGCTTTCTATGAAGGACGTTCGCACAAGATGGTCAAGGATGTGCTCAATCCCTACGGGCACGAGTTTTCCCAGCTGATCCCGCTGTCCACGCCCATGCACGTGACGGATGCAAGGTGGAAGGCGGACGGGGAATGGTGCAGGGAAAGCCTGCTCAGCCTTGTGGACAGCATGGATCTGGACGGCGTCTTTCGTACTATGAAAACCGATCAATTCGGTTTTCCCTATGGGCATTATTGCGAATGGGCGCTCTGGGGCTACTGGCTTGTACACAGGGACAATGCCTTCATTCGCGATGTGCTGCCCGCTTTCCAAAAGAATGTGCAGGGGACCTGGGCCCTTTTCAGCGATGGACAGGACGATTTGCAAATCGCCTATAACCACCGCAGAACCGGTAAGGAATACCAGCCTTCCTACTGGTATTTCAGAGGATATCCGGACAACGCGGGAGACGAGGATAGCTATGACTGGCTCAAGCGCGTAGATCTGTCGGTCTATTTATATCAAAACGCCCGTGGAATCGAACGGCTGTGTGCTGCGCTCGATGATCCGCCTAAGAAAGAATTTGCTGATCTTGCCGATCGGCTTGAGCAGCAAGTGCTTTTCGAAATGTGGGACGAGGGCACGGGTTTTTTCTATGACCTGCACCACAAAACCGGACAAAAGGCCATGGTGAAAAACGTGGTGGGTATTTATCCGCTTTGGGCGCAGATCACCGATCAGCGCCATCTGCGCGTAATCGATGCGATGCTGGATTCCCGCCAGTTTTCCACCGGATCGGGTCTTGCGTCGGTTTCACGGCAATGCCCGGCCTACAGGCCCCAGGGCAGCTGGAAAGGCCATTTCCTCAAGGGACGAGACGGCTGCATGTGGGCGGGGCCATCGTGGCCCTACACCACTGCCATCGCGCTGGAAGCCATTGCTTTGCAAAGCAGACGCTTTGGACACCGATATGACGAGGGCTTCACCCGGCTGCTGCGCGAGTACAGCTGGTAGCATTTCCGGCATCAGAATCTGCACGAGCCCTATCTGGTGGAGCACTACAACGCAGAAACCGGCGAAATGCTCAGCGACGAACCTGATTACAACCATTCTTTCTATATCGATCTGATCATCCGGCAAGTGGCCGGCCTTGAGCCCACGGAGGACGGCTTTGAGGTAGAGCCGCTGGAGACCGGACTGGAGTGGTTCAGACTGGAGCGGGTGATGCTGCGGGGACATCGTGTGGATATCGGCTACCGCTTGGGCGAAGGCATGAAGGTGCTGGTAGATGGAAAATGCGTGTGCTGCGATGCCGTTGTGCGCAAATACCGGCATGTGTTTGAAGACTGAGGAGGCAGTTGCGGATAAAGCGTTACCAGGTCATTATTGTGGGCAGGGGCTTATCTGCTCTGACCACTGCACTGCGGCTGGTAGAACAGGGAATCACTGATATTCTGGTCGTAGGTCCGGATTGTGGAGCAACGGCTGCGATTGCCGCCATTAACTTTGTTTTGCCCGACAATCCCCATGGCGACACACCCAAAAGATATGCGGAGGATATGCTGCGCGTGGGTATGGGAGTGTCGCAAGAAGCGCTGGTGCGTGAGATTGCCAGCAGAAGCCGGGATGGTTTTGCATTCCTGAGCCGCAACGGGGTACGCTTTGCAACCGAGGCCGACGGCAGCCTGAAATGGCGCCATCTTTCCGGACACTCCTGCCCGCGCTCATTGTGCAAGACCACCGGCCTCATCGGCGCGGAGATGGAGGCCTGCCTGATGGCCAGGCTCAAGGCCCATGGCGTAAGCTTCGTCTCCGGAGTCTGCGTACGCTTGCTCTCGGATGGGATGCGGGTGTATGGCATAACGCTCATGGAACCTGCGCGTGCCAACGAAATTCGAAACGTCTATGCCTCTGTGGTTGTGGCTGCGTGGGGAGGCGTGGGACGTTTGTTTCCGCGCAGCACCTATCCTGGTGATATTGATGGGCGCACGTTGGCCATGGCGTATCAGGCAGGTGCGGCGCTGTGTGATCTTGCCTTTGTGGAGTATGAACCAATGGTCGTGCCCATGGGCGACAGGACAGGCGAGCCCTGCCCAACGGCCATGCTGGGAGAGGGCGCTTATCTGCTGAATGCGGATCATGAGCGGTTTTTGCTCAAAGTGCGCCCGCAGGGAGAGGCAGGCGCGCCCAAATCGCTCATCATCAGCGAAATTCGCAAGCAACAGGCGCTGGGCAAGGCGTCCCCCGCAGGCGGCTGCTATGTGGATCTTCGTCCCATTCCGCGCAGGGTGCTGGAGGGTTACCCGTGGTTCCTGCGTCAGCTTAAACGGCTGGGACTCGATCCGTATGCAGGGCCGATTGAGGTTGTGCCCATGCCGCATGGCTTTTCCGGCGGCATCAAGGTCAACCAGTTCTACCAGTCCACCGTAAGCGGGCTTTACGCAGTGGGCGAAGCGGCGGGCGGCGTTCATGGCGCATGCCGCTGTGCCGGCAACGCGGCCAGTCAGGCGGTGATGTCAGGCTTGCTTTGCGCCGAGGCAATCGTTGCGCACGAAAAACTGGATTGCGGCTCTGAAAAGACCTTTCCCTGCGAGCTTCGCATGGAACAGAGCGTTTACCTGGCCTATGTGCCGCGAGTTCAAGCCCTTGCCGCCTATGCCTTTGGCCCTTGTCGCAACGAAGGAATCCTTACGGACGCGCTTGCACAGCTGGACACGCTGCTTGCGCAGCCTCCTGTGCGGCACGACGAACCAACCCAGCTGATTGCACTTGCGCTCAAGCTGATTCTCAGCGAGGCGCTAAGACGCCAGGAGAGCCGCGGCTGCCATGTGCGCGATGATTATCCTGCTGCAGACAAGGCGTTTGAGCGTTCCTTTACATGGAAGCAAGCCGACGAAACAGAACCCGCAGCAAAAGACTGAATTACGACTCCAAATCGCTTCTTTGCGTACTGGTACATGCAGCAGCGCCATGATATGATAACACCTGAAAGACAAGGGGCCTTGCAGAAGGTTCTGAAAAGCTGAAGATTTGTGAATGAACTCCATCAGAAGAAAAAGCAGGAGGACATGACATGCTGCAGCGTTTGGGAATCATTGCGGATGATTTGACGGGCGCAAACGACACGGGCGTACAGTTCGCGTGTCACGGCTATCGAACCACAGTTTATCTGGACGATATCAGCCACTATAACTACGCTGACGTGCTGGTGCTTAATACCGACAGCCGGCAGGATCCGGCGCAGCAGGCGGGGCGAAAGGCGTTTGAAGCGGCCAATGAGCTTCTCAATGCAGGTGTTGGACGCATCTATAAAAAGATCGATTCGGTCATGCGAGGCAATATCGGCGCAGAGCTGGATCAGGTGTGCGCGGCCAGCGGCTGCCAAACAGCGTTCATCTGTCCCGCATTTCCAGCGCTGGGGCGAACCGTGGTCAATGGAGAGGTGCGCATCAATGGTCAGCCCATCCACGCCTCCGTCATCACCCGCGACCATATCACACCCGTAAAGAGTGCCTCCATCTGCGATATCATTCGTCAGCAAAGTCAGCGTCAGATGATTCATCTTACCCTTGCCCAGGTGCGGGGAGCGCAGTTGCGAAACAGGCTTGCATCTTATGTAGGACAGGCCTGCTATGTGGTAATGGATGCGGAAACCGAGGAGGACATGAAGGCCATTGGCAGCATTCTTTCTGAGCTTGAGGGGGCGTTTGTACTCTGTGGCTCAGGCGGACTGGCCCGCGCACTGCTGGATGGTGAAACGAGCCATGAAAACTATCTGAGAAAAGCATGCCAGCGCATTCTGGTTACCTGCGGAACGCCCAATCCTGTTGCCCGGGAGCAGATAGCCTATTTGGGCGAGATGGGCTGGCCCACGGAGCTGATCAGCTTTGACGACCTGCTGCACAAACGGTGGGATGGAGGAAGAATCCTACGCGGGATGGATGAGACGGGCGTTGGTATCATCGGGATTCGGGACACCGTCTTTTCCGGTGATGTTTATCAGGACAGCCTCATCATCCGTGAGAATCTGGCGGAGCTGGTGGTAAAAATCTGTCACAAGCGCCTGCCTGATACGCTGATCATTAACGGCGGCGATACGGCGCTGTCCATCTGCCGCAAGCTTGGCGCGTGGGGCTTCGATTTGATCGGCGAGGTGGACACCGGCATCCCCTATGGACTGCTCCAGAACGACTGGGGTCAGAATCTGGCTGTGATTACGAAGTCTGGCAGCTTCGGCGACAAATGCACGCTGCACAAGGCGATCCTTGCGCTGCGAGACCGACAAAGAGAACCTGCATCAGCCGTTGTGGGCTGATCGAAAAAATGAAAAAGCTAAACCTGCGGGGAGGTGAAGGTCGTCAGGTTGGGCGTCAAGGACAAATACGAAAAATGATTGATTGAAAGAGAGGGCAAGAAAACGATGAAAAAGCTGTTTGCGATCCTTGTAACGATGTGCATGCTTCTGAGCATGGCAAACCTTTCTCTGGCACAAGAAACCATCCATCTGGCTTACTGGTCTCCCGAGACGGACGAAACCTCCATCGCTGTGGATAACGCCATCATCAATGCGTTTGAGGAGCTGCATCCTGGCGTGGAAATCGAACTGCAGCACGGCAGCCTGAGCGACATTCTGGCCAAAATCTCTGCTATGGCTATGGCTGGCACGGTGCCGGATATCGCCTTCTTCTCTCCCCGCTATATTGCAGCCATGGTGGAAGAAGGTCACCTGCTGGAGCTGACGGATCTGTTTAACGAGATTGGCGATATTCCTGCCAGCTATGTCACTCCCACCGGTAGCGACGCCATCTATGACATCCCCTGCGTGATGGACTCCATTTGCCTGGTATACCGCACCGATCTGTTTGAAGCCGCCGGGCTCACTCCGCCCACCACCTGGGAAGAGTGGCTCGCCTGCGCCGAGAAGCTCACGCAGGATACCAACGGCGATGGCGTGAATGACACTTTCGGCATGACCATGATGGGCGGTATCCCGGATAACTACTTCGGCTTCACGCCCTATCTGTGGGCCAACGGCGCGGACTTCTTCGATGCACAGAACAATGTGGCCATCGATTCTCCCGCTGCGATCGAGGCGCTGACCTTTGCCAAGAATCTTGCGCAGTTCTGCCCGCCCGGCATGGAGAATGTGAACTATGCCGATACGCTGGTGATGTTTGCCAACGGCCAGACCGCTATGTGCGTAGGCCCCGGCCGCGTGCTGATCAACATCAAGAACTACAAGCCCGAACTGCTGGACGTTGTGGACATCGTGCCCATTCCTGCCGGCCCCTCCGGCGACCAGCCGCTGTCCAAGGTTTCTCTCAACGACTTCGTGGTATTCAACAGCACTGAACATCCTGAGCTGTGCAAGGAATTCATCAAGTTCTACATGAGCGACGCTCAGTATCAGCTGTTCCTGACTGAATCCGCTCCCGGTCACATGCTGCCCACCCGTACCGCTTATCTGGAGGATGAGAGCTATCTGAGCAGTCCCGATATTGTTGATATCGCGGATCTGGTCAAGAAGAGCCTTGACTACTCCTTCACCTACGGCTCCGACTATGTGCTGCGCAACGACGGCGTGTACAACCCCAACCTGAGCGAAGCGTTGGCCAGCGCCGTGATGACCCAGCAGATCAACAAGATGTATCTGGGTGAAGTCACTCCTGAGGAAGCTGCCAAGGCCATCGCGGAGACCTGGAGGGACGACTTCGGCATCAACTGATTGACTGAGTAAAAATTGATTTCCGAAACATGCAAGCGGAGCGGCAACGGTTCCGCTCCGCTTGCGGCAACGGTTCCGCTCCGCATCAACCTAAACTATGGAGGCAATATGCTCAATAAGAATAATAAGATTGGGGTTCTCATGCTGCTTCCGGCGCTGATCCTGTTGGTCATTTTGATTGTATATCCCTTTGTTCGCACGGTTCATCTCAGCTTTCTGTCTCAGAAGATTTACCAGTCATCGGGCAAATGGGTAGGGTTTGCCAACTATACCCGCATGCTTGGGTCTGCTGATTTTTGGGAATCCTTCGGGCTCAGCATTGTCTGGACGGTTGCAAACGTGGTCGGACAGACGGTTTTTGGCATTATTACCGCTCTGCTTCTCAACCGCAAATTTGTTGGCCGCACACTGGCCCGTGGCCTGTCTCTGCTGCCGTTCTTTATGCCGGCCGTAGCCATGATGCTCATGTGGCGCTGGATGCTCAACGATAGCTACGGCATCATCAATTCCGTTCTTACACAGCTCAAGTTTACCGCTCAACCCATCGGCTGGCTGAGCACCACTGCACTGGCCATGCCAACGGTCATCTTTGTGTCCATTTGGCGCTATACGCCTTTTGTCACAATGAATGTGCTTTCCAAAATGCAGACCATTCCGCAGGAACTCTATGAGGCGGCGGAGATTGACGGCGCATCCAAATGGCAGGAGTTCTGGTCCATCACGCTGCCCAGCATCATGGATGTGCTGAAGATTGTGATCGTGCTTCGCGTGATCTTCATGTTCAAGAAGGTTGATGAAATCCTGCTGCTTACTGGCGGCGGTCCTGGTACTTCCACCACCATCCTGCCGCTTTATACTTACAAAAACACCTTTGAATCCATGCAGATGGGCCGCGGCGCTGCCAGCGCCATCCTGCTGATGATCTTCATCTTTGCGCTCATGTCGATCTATTTCAAGCTGTTTGAAAAGGAGGAGACAGAATGAAGCCACGCCTTTCCTCTCGGATCATGCTGGGTCTGCTGACCATATTCATGTGCGTGATGGCGGTGCTGCCGGTGCTGTGGATGCTTTTGTCCTCCCTCAGACCGCTGAATGAATTCTTCAAGATGCCTCAGACCATCTTCCCCAATGTGTGGACGTTGGAGAACTATGCTGATTTGATTCGCAAAACAAATTTTGGCACTTGGATTCTCAACAGCGTGATCGTTTCCTTCTTCACCATTCTGATCTGCATCATTGCCGCCACGCTGGCGTCCTATTCGCTGGCGCGCTTTACCTACAAAGGCCGTAAAGCGTTTGTGATGTTTTCCATGATGAGTTACATGATGCCTTCGGTGCTGATTGTGATTCCGATGTATCTGTCCTTTGCCAAGCTGCGGCTGGTGGATAATTTGGCGGGTCTGGTGATTTCCTACGTAGCGCTTACGCTGCCCTACAGCATTTGGCTGCTGCGTGCATTTTTCAAATCGCTGCCATTCTCGTTGGAAGAATCCGCAGCCATCGACGGCGCGGGCACGCTGACCATTCTTTTGCGCATCGTGCTGCCCATGAGTCTGCCGGGATTGATCTCTACCTCTACCTACGCTTTTACCTATGTATGGAATGAGTACCTGTTTGCGGCTATTCTGCTTTCTTCCGATGCCAAAATGACCTTTCCGGTAGGTCTGAAAAGCTTTGTGTCGGATCTCTATGTGCGATGGGAATACATTATGACAGGCGGCATTCTGGTCAGTATTCCCGCGATCATCCTGTTCCTTTTCACTCAGAAGCAGCTCATCCAGGGCTTGTCCGCAGGCGCTGTCAAGGGTTAATCAAAAACATTCTAAGGAGGTCGTTTCATGTATACTCAGGAGCAAAAGCAGATGTTTCATGGTGTGGGCGCGCTGGTGCTTACTCCGTTCACCCAAGAACTGGCTGTGGATTACGATGCCATCCGCCACAACGTGAGGGAGATGAAAAAGCGCGGCATCACCAAAGAAAATGGTTTTCTTGTGGTGGGAGGCACCATGGGTGAATGCAGCGCCATGAGCCTGGAGGAACGCAAGGGTGTCATTCGCACAGTGTGCGCAGAAGCGGATGACGTGCCGGTATTGGCCGGAGTCAATGACAACTCCATCGTGAATATCATCGAACTGGCGAACGCTTCCAAGGAAGCGGGAGCAGCAGCTATGCTGCTTACGCCGCCTCACTACATCCCCTATGATGACGAGCAGATTTTTTCTTTCTACAAGTATGTAAACGACCATGTGGATATGCCGATCATGGTGTACAACAATCCCGCCGTTGCCGGAAGAGATCTGACCGTACCCTTTTTGCGCAGGATCGCCGGGCTTAAAAACGTGTTTGCCGTTAAGCAGGCCACGGGTTCTCTGATGAATTTTGTACACTGCGGAACCATCAGCAAGGAACTGCTGCTGTTCACTGCCTCCTCCTCCCATCAGCCCATGGGGCGCATTCTGGGCGCCAACGGATTTATCTCCTTTATTTCCAGCGTGAACGCGCCGCTGCAGGTGCGCTTGTGGAAGGCTGTGGAGTCCGGCAACTGGGATGAAGCTATCCGCTACCATGAGGAGGAAATGCTGCTGTATGATTTCTGGTGGTCGGGCGGTCAGAAGCAGAACGCGGGCAACATCGTGCACATGAAGCGCATGATGGATATGGTGGGCCTGCGCGGCGGCTATGTGCGTCCGCCGATGGTCAACGAGCTGTCTGAAGCGGAAATGGACGGCATGCGCGAAGTGCTAAGAAAGTGGAATCTGATATAAGGAGTTTTACCATGAACCGATGCATTGGCCTACCTCTGGGTGCGTGCAGGCTGGAGAAAGGCTTTCTGGAAAACAGACAGCGTGCTGTGATGGATCAGGCGCTTCCCTATCAGTGGTCAGTGCTCAACGATCAGGTTCCAGGCGTGGAGCACAGCGGCGCTATCCGCAATTTCCGCATCGCCGCCGGAGAGGAGACGGGCGAATATTATGGCCGTCCTTTTCAGGACAGCGATTTGTACAAATGGCTGGAAGCGGTTGCCTATGCTCTCAAGCTGCGTCCGGATGAAACGTTGCGTCGCCATGCTGATGATATGGTCGCTTTGATCGGGCGGGCGCAGCAGGAGGACGGATACCTCTATACCCCCAGCGTGATCACGAACGCTCCGCGTTATGCGAATCTGCGCGATGATCACGAGCTTTACTGCGCGGGACATTTCATCGAAGCGGCTGTAGCCTATCACGAGGCGACCGGCAGTCAGCAGGTGCTGTGCATCGCCCGGCGTTTGGCAGATCATCTCTGTGCGGTGTTTGGGCCGGATCAGAGTCAGCGCAACGGATATCCCGGCCACCCTGAGATTGAGCTGGCACTGGTAAAGCTGCATGGTCTTACACAGGAAAAGCGGTATCTCAAGCTGGCGGCTTTCTTCATCGACCGGCGCGGACAAACGCCGCATTTCTTTGACGAGGAAGCCAAAGCCCGCGGTGATCACAAGCCCTATGGCCCTTGGATGGGACGGTTTGATTATCGCTACTGTCAGGCGCACATACCGGTGCGAAAGCAGCAGGAGGCGGTAGGCCATGCCGTGCGGGCGCTGTATCTCTATATTGCCATAACGGATCTGGCCCGCGAAACCCAGGATCAGCAGCTCCTTACGCAAAGCCGCGACCTGTGGGAGGATGTGACGCAGCGCAAGATGTATATTACCGGCGCCGTGGGTTCCTCGCAGCATGGCGAGGCCTTCAGCGTGGCTTACGATTTGCCTAACGCCACAGCCTATAACGAAACATGCGCCTCCGTGGCACTGGTACTGTGGGCGCAGCGCATGTTTGAAACGACTCCTGACAGCCGCTATATCGATGTAATGGAACGCGCGCTTTACAACAATGTGTGCGCCGGCATGTCGCTGGATGGATCGAAGTACTTCTATGTCAATCCGCTGCTGATGATTCCCGAGGTGGCACAGGTTCGCTTTGATATGGCGGATACCGCAGTCGAAAGACAGGGTTGGTTCAAATCCTCATGCTGTCCCACCAATGTGGCTCGGCTCTTAACCCAGATCAACCGCTATGTCTATGCACTGGGCGAGGATCGATTGTATGTGAACCTGTACGCCGCAAGCGAGGCACAGGTGCTGGATGGACGGATGCGGATTCGTCAGCAGACAGACTATCCATGGTCAGGAGAAATTGCACTTTCGATATTCTGCCGCGAG
>OLPA01002426.1_pt1 | contig 13899 bp, 13 predicted proteins | sample 1672811 | NCBI WGS metagenome assembly OLPA01 (sample SAMEA3136726, study PRJEB25190) | human gut metagenome | biome: human gut; feature: human-associated habitat; material: faeces | place: Austria | collected 2013
TATCCTGCGGTTATGTGTTTCTTACTCGTTAAAACAAGTAGCCATTATTAAAGGAATTGATGGCGTACATAAACATTCGCTCCACCTTATTATTCTGGTTTTCAAAATTGAAATTGATGAAGGTATCACCCTTGCGCATCGTGCCGTGATAAAGGAGCTTACACTGATAATAATTGGATAAGTCCTCAAGCGAAGCATACATATTCGCGCTGAATACACCGCTGTCCTCTCCGCCATCCTGCACCTCAATAACATTGCGCGCAATGCGGCTGCGTCTGCCATCGTAAAAGTACATATAATATTTGCTTTTGCTGAGGTTGTGCTTGATGATTTCGCCGACGGTGTTGTAAGCGTGATTGTCGGCGTATTCGTCGTATTCGATCACTTCCGCCGATTGCAGGATCGCCGCGTCGGAAATGACGTTCGTTCCGGCGGCGCGATCCTGCACGATCTGTGCTTTGAAGGATAGGGCAAGCAAAGCGGCGGTTTGCTCTCCCGCCGCTTTGACTTCCCGAACCTCTTTTTCAATTTCGGTGGAAGCTCCGCCGTTGCTCTTCTTGTGAATTACGCTCATTCAAAATTCCCCCCGATCCCCGATACCCAGCAAGCGGTCAGCGCGTCGCCGCGCTGGACGGTTACGCGGATATTCATTCCGTACTGTGCCGCCGTGTTGATCTTATTTGTGAAAACGTGTGCAACGCCTTGAACAACCGCGTTCGTGCAATCCTCCCAAACGGGGGAAGCGTCAAACGGATTGTTCGTCGCTTCAACCTTGAACGTGCCGCCCGCCGGAATATCTCGCGTTACCTTGATATTCGCGCGTGTCGGCTGGCTGTCGGCTTCCAGCGGCGCGGAAAGCGTGATAACGAAGCCCGCAATCGACTTTGTGAACGTCAGCGTCCGGACGGCGCTATTTCCTGCGCTGTCGGTCGCCGTAATTGTGATCGTGTGCTTTGCGTTCGTAAGCGCCGTGAAGGTGTTTCCGGAAACGGAAAGCGTCTGCGTTCCGCCCAGCGTGATTGCGTTCTTCGTCGCGATTGTCTTTCCGTCGATCTTTTCAACAACGTTCACCGTGTCGCCGTCCGGATCGGTTACGCTGTATTGATAGGTGAAATCGGCGCGCTTGATCCCAAGATCGGCATTACCGCCGGAAATCACGGGCGGCTGGTTATGAATTACGGCAATATCTCCGCTTGTGGTGTATGCGGAATAATTGCCGTAGCTGTCCTTCGCGCGGACGCGGTATTTCAACGTGTTCCACGCGGTCGATACCGCTTCCGTGAACGTCCTGCTTGCGGACGCTTGAACCTGTGTCCACGCGCCGCTGTTGTATGAGCGCTCGAAACAATAGGTCAGCGCGTCGCCGTCCGGATCGGTCGCCGCCGCGCAAGAAATGTTGATGTTCTGCCCGCTGTAACACGTTGCTGGCGCGGTAATGCTGGGCGGCGCGGAAGGCGCGGAATTGTAGATTACCGTATAATTTCCGTCGCTGTTCGGGCTGTCAGATACCAAGATAGAAGATTTAAGATTACAAAGCGGGCGAACGCCATTGCCGCCGCTGTACGCGATGCCGTTGTACAAAGAGCCGTCCGAATCGACGCAGCGGACGTAGCTGGCGTGCGCCGAATAAGGCGTTCGAAGCCACCAATACCAGCCCTTTGACGTGCTGAAATTGCTGTTCGTGTACTCCGAATTGCTCACGCATTGCGCCGTAGGATAAGCGACGCGGGAAGCGTCGTTGCTGAATAGCGCAAGAAGCGATCCTTCCGCGATATCGTTTTCATTCGCAAGCCCCACTTCGGTGGTGGACGCAAGAAACATTTTCGCCTTGAAGGTTTCGTAACTGCCGCCGTCGGTCGAAGATTTAACAACGGTCAGCGTTGTTTCCATAAGCTCCGCAACAAACTTCGGATCAAGCATTGCAAGGAAGCCCGCCCACGAAGTGTACGGATTATGCGTTACGTGCGTGTTCTTCGTCGTCGGCGCTTGATCCGCGCTGTGCTTTGCGCTGTACCATGCGCCCGCCGTCGCGTTGCTATTCAGCCATTGCAGAAGGTTTGAATAGATATGTCGGTTATTGCCGTAATTCTTGCGGTCGTTGTTGCTGTTGCTCGGTTCTTTCGCGTCGGAAGCCATGTTCTGAATGATCTTTTCCGTAATCAGCGTTACGGAATTCGACGGGTAGCCGCTGTGGTTCTTGTCGGCGATCTTGAAAACGATCTTTGATCCGAAGCGCGATTGATACGCCGAAAGAACCGGAACTTCAATCTTCGCGCCCACCGACAAACTGCCTAATGTTTTTGACATTGTGCCGCCTCCTTTGATTTCATTAAGCTGTTGTAATACTGATCCGTCCGCCGGATCAAGTGATAGCTGTTTCCCTTTTCGGCGTGTCCTCTCCAGCTTTGATAGGATTGTTCAACGGTCTTTGCGTCGATCCGTCCCGCCGCGTGAAGGGCGGCTAATTTCTTCAACTTCCGCTTCATATTGTTCTTGCTCCGACGGCGCACCTTGCGGATCACCGCGCCGCTTTCGGTCAAGTATGTATGAAAGCCCAAGAAATCAACGCCGTGTTTCAAGGGAAAGATATTCGTTTTCGCATTCAGCGAAAGCCCGCGCGCCTGTACGAACGCTTCAATCTGCTTCCGGCACTCCTGCAAATATGCTTTGTCGTGATGGATCAAAAAGAAGTCGTCCATATAGCGCCCGTAATATTTGATACCCAGCTTTTCCTTTACGAAGTGATCCAGCCCGTCAAGGTAGAGAATGGCGAAAAGCTGTGAAGTCTGATTTCCGATCGGTATTCCGACGTTGCCTTCGGTGCTGTCGATGATAAGATCGACAAGCCACAAAACGTCCGGATCGGTTATCTTCTCGCGGATTAAGGTTTTCAAAACGTCGTGCCGGATCGAATAGAAATACTTTGAAATATCGCCTTTCAGTATCCAGCCGTCAATTCCGTTCTTCCTGTAAAACCTCCGCATGAACTCTTGAAGTCTGTCTAACCCGTAATGCGTACCTTTCCCCACCTGCGACGCGTAGTTATCGCGAATGAACGATCGTGTCAAAATCGGTTCAAGCACGTTATCGCAAAGCGAATGTTGAACAACCTTGTCTTTGTAGCTGTTCGACATAACCACGCGGCGCTTCGGCTCGTATACCTCGAACGTGTTATACGGGGACATGGTATAGCTTTTCGTTCTGATCTGCGCGCTTAATAGGTTCAGCGCTTCAAGAAGATTAACTTCAAACTTTGCCGCCGCTCCTTTCCACCTCTTGCCTTGCCGCGCCTTTCGGTAGGCATTGTATAGGCTTTCAAAGCTGTATATCTTTTCAAAGTCTGTCATAATAAAAAATCCTCGCTGTTTATAACCTTTGCCAGCCGCCGGAAGGCGGTATGCTCCGGTATCGGCGATCCTGTATTTGTCCCCGCCGTGGATAGCGGCGACGGGATACACCTTCCTTTGATGGTGGTATTCTGCTTTCGGCTGTGCCTACTCGTTCACATAGTCCACCGAAGCGGGCGAACGCCATTGTTGCCGTTGTACGCGTTGTTGTTGTTCAAAGAGCCGTCCGAATTGACGTTGCGGACGTTGTTGGCGTTCGACGAATTAGGCGTATCAAGATGTACCCCGAACGTTTTTCAAGCTCTCGTTTTGTCCCGCTTCTTCCACGCGGTCGTCATGTACTTCACTTCAAGCGCAAGTTTTGACCAATATTCGCAACTGCTCATAGAAATAAAGCCCATTTCCTGCGAAAGCTCTATGAAAAATAGAAGCTCCTTGCAATAGGTCAGCGCCTTTGCTTGTAGCTTCTGCCGTTGTCTGTATTCCTGCGCGTCCCGAAGGTCTAATTCGTTCGCTTCAAGGACGCATTCGTAAATGTCCACCGCTTTATCCTGTATGCGGTTTACCAGTGTAAAGCGGTATTTCTTCGGGTAGCGCTCCGTCGAATTCGTGATCGTGAAGGTGTGCTTTACAAGGTCTTTCGCTTTCACAATCACGTTGAATTCCGTCGGTTCTTTCCGCTCCCGCTCCGGTCTTTGCATATATGCACCGTCCTTTCCGCATTCGCTCGATCATAGCGGTATCGTCGGCGCACCCGTCGAAATCGAAGCCCGCTTCGGTAACGGTCAGCGTTGCCGCGTTCCCTGTAACCGTTGTTCCTGTGATCTGTAATACCTCCGCACCGCAAGCCGCGCATGGCGGGGAAAGCTCCGCGAAGATGTTTCCGATCACGCACGATAATTCCGCCACCGTGCAAGCGTACCGCGTCAGCATTCGATCCTCTGCAAACTCTCGTTCCAAATGCCCGTAGACGTTACGCCGTCGAGATCATCGAAGAGGATCAAGAACGGATTTGTCGTAATGTCATTGAAAAGCACCGCTTCCAGCATATCCACGCGCGCGTCAAGCGCGTTCGTGATATTCAGAAGATTTGTTGCCGCGTTATCGTCAAGGACGTTTTGCAAGCCGTTAAACCATGCGTTGAAGTCCGCCGCCGCCTGTGTTTCAAAATCCGCCATGTGTTGCTCGAACGCTTCGTACTGCGTGTTACCCTGCAATTTCAGCGAATTCATATACGAAACAAGCGTGTTGTACTCCGCCGCCGAAAGGGATTGATATTCAGCGAACCACGCTTGAAGCTGTGCGTTAAAAGCCGCCGTGTCGATCTGCTGAACGACGGCGGCAACAACGCCGCAAAGCGACGTGTTCAAGCGTTGATCCGTGATCTTGCTTTGCGTGATTGCTGTTACGCCCGCGCCCACGTAGATGTCCGCCAGCGCAAGCTCGTAAACGTCCGCGTCCCTCTGCAATGCGGGCGCGGTAGGGGACGCGCTGAACGAAGAAGATTTGACCTTCACCGACATAACGCGGTTTGTCAAATCCCAGCGCACGACAACGCGATCAATGCGGTTCAACTGTCCGTCCGCCGTGTCAAGCTCGACGGCAAGATCGCCCGTGTTGAAGTAGAAGTAACCGTTGATCCACGCTTTGCCCGTTTTAACGTTCAGCTTCATTCCGTCGTTTGCAACGACTTGAAGCCCCGTCGAAGGGACGGGGAAAACGCCGTTCCCGATGAACGAAGCGAAGTATTCCGCCCAATCCTCCGCTTTGTACGTGCGATCGTGCGAAACGCTGTTGAAGAAACTTGATTTTTCCATGCTGTGAAGCCCTCCTTTATTTCGTAATCTGCCGAATTTGTGTCAGAAGCGCGGGCAAGCTCTCGCCGAAGGTAATATCTATTTCTTCGCCGCTGGTTTCGTAGGTTTCCGCGATCTCCGTTATGCGAACGTCAATGCGGACGTTCCAGCGCTTATTGATACACGTTACCCGATCGCCCAAATCGTAGTCCGTGCCGTACTTCAAATTCGCGTTCGTGTTGATCTTCGATCCGAAAGCAAGCGTTTCCGCGTATTGCTCCAGCTCTTCAACGCCGCGCGCGGAAAGAAGCGCTAAATACTGCGCCGTTGTAAGCGTTACGGTCTGCCCGCTCTCGTTTTCGTATTCCTGCACGATGTCCGTTGCATTGATGAAAACTTCGTCGCGGGAAAGCCCCGTCGAACTGCCGCCGACTTCGGCAACCTTCCGCGTTACGCCTTCCTTTTCCTCTCCGCCGACGTAAGCCGTTGTTTTAAGGTTTTCAACGCTGTTCGTGTATTCCTGTTCAACGATGTTGTCGAACTCCTGTGAAAAGATACAAGGCGCGTTCCCTGCGGCATTTCCCGCCGTAAGGTCGCGCCCTTTGTAAACGGAAAAGGTGTGCTTTCCCGTCCGTGCGTTTGTTGTAACCCGAATACCCAGCTTCGCCGCCTTCGCCGCCGTTTCCGCCGCAAGCTGGGCGTTCGCGTACTGCTCCGAAGTATAGTCGATCTGCCCGCTTCCGGTGTCTGCGTCGGTTGTGGATATGCTGAAATTCGGGATATTGCGCGCCGCTCCTGCGTTCGTGCAAGTCTGCTTCACAATGGCGTATAGAATGTTCTGTGTCGTGTCCTTCGTGATGATCTGCGTTGTCAAAATGCGCTTGCCGATCCACGAAAGAAGGAACTTGCCTTGAACCTCTATTTCCTCCATGCCCTGTGAATTCTTCGTGATGTGAATATAGCGGATTTCCGCCGCTTCGTTGCCGCCGCGCTTGATGATGATATTTTCCTTCACCAGCAAGCGGGCGTGTTCCTCCGTGAAGGGAACAAGCAACTTGAATTCGCCGCAACTCCAATAACGCCGCGTCCATATCAAGGACGAAATCTTTTCGACGATCCCTTGAAGTGTCATATCGCGGCTATAAACGTATAATTCCACCGCGCTACACCCCCAAATACAAGTTATTGTGATAGATCGAAACTTCGAGATTTTCGGCGTTCGCGTCCGCTGAATAACGGAAGAGATTGTCGCCCACGGCGATCTGCAAATACGAACTATCAACGTCGAGATAGCGGAACGCGTCTGTAATCGTGCCGCCACGGTTCAGCTTCACGGCTTTTTCACCGTAGCCCGTGGAAACGGTTAAAACGTCGCCCGCTACAAGCGAAATATTCAGCTTGATAAACTCCCGTGTATCGACGTTCAGCAATACGGGATTTGTAACCGCGCCGATCGCGCGGAACTCGATCCGGATACCGCTTTTCACGTCGCCGGAATTGTAGACGTTCACAATCAGCGACGGCTGGCGATATCCGATTTCCCAGCCGTCGTAAAGCTCCAGCCCGTCCGGAACGGGGAATTCAAAGCCGCCGATCCACGTTGCTATGTCCTCGCGTGTTTCCGTTTCCTCTCTCCAAAACGGATTAAGGCAAGACAAGCTAACCGTGAATTGCTCGAAGATCGGCTTTCGCTTGAAGATCGGCGCGTCGTCGATCTTGCACCCGATCACCCGCCGGAAGTCGCCGAAAACATACGTCAACGTTGCTTCGTACTGCGGATTTAATATGCGGTTCAGCTTCCGGCGTAGGTTCTGCGCCGCTTGCTTGTCCCGCTCCTTGATGTATCCCACGATGTCAATATCGCGGCTTTCGATCCGATAGCCCAAGTATGTGTCGCCGTCCTGCCCCATGCTGTTGGTGCTGTAAATAGCGTTCCGCACGTCGGAAAGTCCGGTAACGTCCTTGAAGTTTACGTGATACGAAGAAGCGGGGGAAAACTCTATGCTTTCCCCGCGCTCGTTCGTGTAGATCAATTTTTCTTGTGTCCTCATGCCATAACCTCCCGCGCAATCTGCCGGAACTGCCGCGCCGCCTGTCTTTGCTGTTCGGCGTAGCTCGTTTCGTTCGCATAGATGTTTTGCACGACTTCAACGGAAGGCGTACCGCCGCCGCGCGTGTCGCGTCCCTCTCCGGAACGGAATTCCGGAACGGCGTTCGACGTTTCGCGCCGGATCGAACTTTCAACGTCGCGCATTTCGCGGGCGAAGCCTTCGCCCAAGCCCTGCGCCATGTACGAACCGATACGGGCAAAAACCTTCGACGGGGAATTGATGTCCATTTCCTCTTCAACCGCCGCCACAATATCCCTCATCATAGAGCGGACGCGGCTTTCAAGCCAGCCGGACATATTTTGAAAGCCCTGCCAAATGCCGCGCACCATCTCTTCGCCCGCCGCCGTGAACTCCGATACGTAAGAGCGAAGCGCGGTAATAACGGGCTGAATAATTTGTGCAACCTTGCCCGTGATCTGCGGGATACCCGCGATCATTCCTTGCGCTATGCTCTTGTCGATGTTCGTTCCTTCGGTTACGAACTTTTGATGTTGTGCCGTGAATGCGGTAATAATGCTTTGCGCGATCTGCGGTACTTTCTGCGTGATCTGCACGATACCCGCCACCATGCCGGAAGCTATGTTTTTGTCGAAGTCCTGTCCGGCTTGATTGAAACGCTGGGCTTGCGCCGTCAGTCCGGTAATAACCCGCTCGACGATCGCGTTCACCGCTCCGGACAAGCCTTCAATGTTCGCAATAATGCCGTTGTTCACGGCGTTTACTGCTTCCGCCGCCGTCAGCACGCCCGCTCCGCCCATTGCGGCGGTCATATCGCCTTCAACGCCGCCCATGTTGTCGGTGAAGCCTACGCCCACGCCGTCCGCCATGTTGCCGCCGATTTCAGCGAATACCGTTGACGGGGAATGAATGCCGAAGAAGTCCTTAATACCCGAAACAAGGGACGAAGCCCAGCCGGATACCTTTTCCCACAACCACGAAGCCGCCCCGCTGATACCTTCCCACAAGCCGTGAAGAAGGTTTGCGCCCGCGTTTATCATTTCGCCGCCCAGCGACGTGAACGCTTGCACAATGCCGGAAACAATCTGCGGAACTGCCTTCACGATTTCAACTATGATCGTCGGCAAATTCTGAATGAGCGCCACGAAAAGCTGAACGCCCGCCATAATGATTTGGTCGATGTTGCCGATCAGCGCGTTTACAATTCCGCTTATGATTTGCGGGATCGCTTGAACGATCGTCGTTATAATCTGCGGCAATGCCTGTATGAGCGCGACAAGAAGATCAATGCCCGCTTGAATGATAAGCGGTATGTTCTCCGTAAGCGCCGTGATAATGCCTTCAATGATCTGCGGGATCGCTTCAACAATCGTTGTGATGATCTCCGGAAGGGCGGTAATTAACGCCGTCAGAAGGTCGATACCCGCTTGAATGATCTGCGGGATTGCGGAAAGCAAACCGTCGATCAAGCTGGTTATCAACTGCGGAAGCGCCGCAACAAGAACGGGGATCGCGTTTATAATGCCTTCCGCCAGCCCTGTTACAAGCTGTAAAGCCGCGTCGATCAGCAACGGGATATTGTCGATCAGAACTTGCACGATGTCCGTTACAAGCTGAACCAGCGAAGGAACAAGCGTCGGCAACGATTGAGCTATGCCCGTAGCAATATTCGCGATCATCTTCACCGCGAATTCAAGGAAGGTCGGTAACATTTCCGTTAGCTTTTCGATCGCGAACGTAACCATACCCAGCAAGCCGTCTGTGAAGTCCTCCGCCGCGCTCTCTGCACCGGAAAGCGCACCCGTCAAGCCTTTTCCGATAAGCTCGACGAACGGCGTTATTTCCTGCAAAAGCTCCGCCGCAAGCTGTTTCAGCTTTGTAATGATCGGTTCAGCAATCGCGCCCAGCGCCGCCATAGCGCTGTTCAGATTTGCTGTTGCCTTCTGCGCGTCGATAATGTCGCCGTTTACCTCTCTGTACTTGTCCGCCGCTTCGGAATAAAGCCCGTTCAACGTGGACGTGATAAGGGCTTGCCGCTCCTGCTCCGATGTGCAAGCGTCAAGGCTGGCTTGAAAATCATCTTCGGAAACGCCTGCCCAATTCAGCGCGTCGGCAAGATTGCCCGTGATTGATCCCGTCTTTGCCGTTTCGTTCGCGGCTTCGGTCAAGCCTTCAATCGGCAAGCTGTCGCCGAATGTCGCGTAAACACCCGTACAAATGTTTGTCCAGTCCGAAAGCTCTTTTTCGTTCGTAGTCAGCTTCGCAAGGTGGGCGGCGGCTTCCGTTGCCTGTCCGTCGTCTCCAAGAACGCCGTACAACTCCGTATAGGTGTTTTTCGCGTCCTCTGCCGAATGTCCCGCCGTCGTGAAGCTGGTTTCAAGTTTACCCATGTTTTCGCGGGCTTCGCGTGTTTCTTCGGCAAGCCCGAAGAATGCCGCACCCGCCGCCGCAATCGCCGCACCCATAGCCGCGCAAGCTGCGCCGATCGCCTTTCCTGCTTTGCCGACGGTTTCGCCGACGCTCTCCCAATCCACCTTTGAGCTTTTCAGCTTTTTAGAAGTGTCGTCGATTTCCTTTTGAATTTTCACCATGTCGGCTTTGGTGTTGTTCAGATTTGTTTGCATTTTCTGATATGCGGGATTTGTCGGTTCTATACCGTTATCGCGCATTTTCTTCAATGCCTTTTCCGCCGCTTCTGCCTTCTTCGCCTGTTCGTCGAACTGCTTTTGTAATAGCTTCTGTTTCGCGGTCAGCGCTTCCACGCTGTCTGCGTTGTCGGCGAATTCCGCCGTCGTCAGCTTCATTTCCGATCCGATTTCGCGAAGGGAAGAATTTATGTTAGTGCAAGCGGCGCGATACTCTTTTTCGCCTGTAAGGTCGATTGATGTTTTGATCTGCTCTTCTTTCGCCATTTATATCCCTCCCAGCACGTCGTCAATATCAACTTCTTTCGGAACGGGCTTGAAACGATCCGGATTGAATTCACGATGAATTTTGAAAAGCGTCAAAATTTTATACGGTGTCATGCGCCATACTTCGGCTTCGCTCCAGCGAAGAAGCGTTACGCCGATATAAAGAAGGCGGGCAAGGTCGATTATTCCTTGCCCGCTGTTGCGTTTTTTTCGATGTCCTCTTCGTCGTCCTCTTCCTCTTCGTCCCGTTCGGGCGGTTCGGGCGTTCCGTTGTTGCCCATAGAAAAGGATTTGAAGATCGCCGCTTTCACGTCGGCAAAATTGCCCGTATGAATGAGCTTGCCCACCTGTTTTTCGGTAAGCGGTTCTTCGTCGTCCGCCGCGCCCTCATTCAAAAGCACGGTCAGAAGCCAGCGAAGATTTTTAATGCTGTCCTTGCCGGAAAGCACGGTATCAAGGCGATCGAAGCCGCCGAATTTGTCTTGCATTTCGTCGATCGCGTTCAGACTGAAAAGAAGGTGTCTTTCCTTGTCCAGCATGATCGGGAAACGTCCGTCTTTAATTGCGCTCATAGCAGAATAAGGCGGGAAGCCTTTTCAGACTTCCCGCCGTTCCTCCTTTCGATATTCGATTAACCGCCCGCGTTGTTAGGCTCACGAACGGAAGTGAACCAAGCCGTCGCCACACTGTTCGTAGGCTCTGCGACGTGTTCAGCCTTCCACAAGCCGTCGGAACGCTTGATGAACTGCCCGACGATCTCCGGCGTGGTAAATTCGATACTGTCGCCCTTCGTGGTATAGTTTTCGTCCGGAACGGCAAACTTGACTTTGTAAAGCCAAATGTACTTGTACGTTCCGCCCGCTTTCTTCGCACGGAAGCCGATTGCGAAATACGGCGCTTCGTCTGTGTCTGCACCGTAAACAACCTTGTCCGCGTCCTGCTTCTGCCCAAGCAGGGCGGCAAGGTCAGCCGGAAGAAGATCGTTTACGTTCAGCGTGATTTCGCCGGAAACGAATTCTTTTACAACTTCGTCCGCGCCGTCGTCGGCGTAAAGGATCGCTTCGGCTACTTCCACGGAAAGCTCCGCCGAAATTGCCTTCGCCATTCGCACGGGCGTTCCGTATTCCTCCGCGCCGGACGTTCCGATCGTAATGGGCGCGCGGTAAAGATCGCGCAATCCGATTGTTGCCATTTGTCATACCTCCATGTACTTGATTTCAACGGGGACGTGATAATAGCCCGTGTCTTGCTCATACACTTCCGCGTTGATGGTTATTCCGTAGAACCCCGCCGCTTTCAGCGCTGTTTTTAAGCGCTGGAGAAGTGCGAAGTAATCCGTTTTTGAATAGATGTTAATTTGATACGTGTATTCCTGTGCGCCCTCTTCATTGTCGGAAAAGAGCGTGTCGCGTCCCACGACAAGCTGATAGGTGATAAAGCAAGCCGCCCGCCCGTTATATTTCAAACGGGCGACGGGAACGCCCAGCTTGTCAAGCAACGCTTTCAAAGTGCTGTCAACGTTCATTTTGCTTTTCCTCCCAAACGCGGCGCATTTCTGCCGTCGCTTCGTCCGCCGCTTTTTCGTTCGCCGCCGTGAACCACGGTCGCGCGGGCATATTTGAACGCCCGTAATTCAGCACGAAGCCTTTTTCGGCGTTGCGTACCCCGTGCCGATCTTTTCCCGTCGGCGCAATATCGACGTATTTTCCGCCGTTGCGCTCTTTTACTGCGGATACCTTGATCGACGCGGTTAAATCGCCCGTTCCTCTGCCTGTACTGTTTAACTTCTTTGTTTCCGCTTGAAACGCGTTCTTGATAACCTCGCCGCCAGCTTTCAGCATTTCCGGCACGGCTTCCATTGTCGCTTTGTCCCTCCGAAGCATTGCTTCTTGTACGTCGTCAAGCCCTGTTACGGTGAATTTAGCCATCTGCGCCGCTCCCTTCCGCTTCCGGAAGATTAACCAGCGTCAATTCCGTAAATTCTCCGTTCCCGTGCATGTACGTCCGAAGGACGCGATACCGTTTCCCGCTCGAAACGGGATATTCCACGATCTGCTGTTCCTCATACTCGAAAGAATGAACGTCAAACTTCAATTCCGTTGTATATCCCGCCTGTTGCGCTTTGTAGAACTCCGAAAAGCCCACGGATTTCTTGTCAGCAAAAACCGTTGTCGCGGTTTCAATGCGGGCGACGGGGAAGCCGTGTTCGTTCGTTGACGGCGAAGGATCGGATAGCGCGATCAAGGTTATTTGTTCGCCCCATCTCATTTATTTGCCCTCGCTTTCTTCGGTGTAATCAGCGGTCAGCGACAAGGCGCACTTCAAATAATCGTATGCGTTGCGGTAACGCTCCGCGTCGTCATTGAAGCCGAATTCCGCCTTTGCATAAAGCACAACCGCCCGATCAAGAAGGGGATCGCCCAGCGTTTTACTGGACGATCCCGCTTCCGCCGGAATGTTGATACCGACAAGGCGAAGATCGGCAATCGCCGCGTTTATGAGATCGGAAACTTCGCCGTCAAGCGCTGTCCCGCTCAACCGCAACGCCAGCTTTACCTTGTCAAGCATTTGTCAGCCCTCCCGCTTTAGGCGGTCGCCTTGACCAGCTTCACGATGGCTTCGCCGATAGCGGGCGCGCAATCGAAGATCGCGATACCGCTATATTTGTAGCTGTTCGTGTCGATGTCGTAGGCGCTCTTCACGCCGATATTTTCGGCAAGGTTCGCGCAAACCTTCTTGAAGTCGCCCAAGAAGGCTTCGTGATCCGCGACGTAATCGGACAGAAGAACGGGATAGCCGTACACGAAGTACGCGTTGTTCTGAACGGTTACAATGTGGTTCTTGCTGTTGTCCTGCAACGGCATAAAGTCGGTGAACAAGGTTTTCTTGTTCATAACGAACTTGCCGTTACGGTCATAGCCGGAAGGCAGAAGCCCGATCAACGTCTGCACGTTTGCGGCGGTAAGCGCGCCCGTCTTTGCAACGGTAACGCTGTTGGTCGCGCCCCAAGTGTTCGCGTTTTCAATGCCCTTCGGCTGGGAAGAACCCGTGCCGTTGATAAGCAAATCTTCGACTTTGCGGGCGATAGCTTCCGCCAGCATATTGACGATCCAGCTTTCAAACGCGGTAATGCTCATAGTCATTACAGTATCGGAAATCTGAACCAGCTTGACGATCTCATAACCGGAAAGGGAAACGGTGGTCAGCGTGTCAGCGGCGGCGGTAATGCTTGCGTTCTCGGTGTGGATCGCGGCGGCGTTGTTCGTGCCTTCGATCGCGAACTTTACAGCGCCCTTGACGTGCAGAAGGGTAACTTCATTCAGCATAGGCGCAAGCGTCTTTACCTTGCTGATAATCTCGTTCGCGGTCTGCGTCGGGATAACCTCCGCACCCGCGCCGCTGGCGTTGCTGAATGCGCGCTTCTCTGCGTCGTTCAGCGGAAGGCGGCGAATGTTTTTCAGCCACGCGGAACGATATTCGGGCGTACCGAAGGGATCATCGGGCGCGGCGTTGTCGTCGCCGTTGTTCTGCTGGAAGGAACGGGAAACAATGCCCGCGCCCTTCGCGATATTGTCAAGAATGCCGTTGCGCTTCTCGGCGGCGGCAATCAGTCCGGCGCGCTCTTCGGTAAGCTGTGTGGTTTCCTGCTCCAGCGCGTCAATCTCTGCGGCGGTCATAGCGTCGCCGCGCTGTTCGATCTCCTGCTTGATAGCCGCAAGGTTCCGGGCATAAAGTTCCGCCGCATATTCCGCCACCCTTATGTCATTGCTGCCAA
>OLPA01002430.1_pt1 | contig 13873 bp, 9 predicted proteins | sample 1672811 | NCBI WGS metagenome assembly OLPA01 (sample SAMEA3136726, study PRJEB25190) | human gut metagenome | biome: human gut; feature: human-associated habitat; material: faeces | place: Austria | collected 2013
TTCTGGGAAAAATCGCCCTTCAGTGCAAAATACATCGGAAGGCAGAAAATTACCAGCAGAGCGATCACTGCGATGATCGCAGCACATTTTTTCCAGTTTTTCATACTTACCTCTTTATTCAGAAAATGATTAAGAAATGCGCCGGAGATAGCTCCGGCGCGTTATGATCTTATAATTGATTATTTGTTTCTGTAAATGATATCGTTTCTTCCAGGTCCATTGGAGATCATTGTGATCGGGAAGCCGATCTGTTTTTCTACGAATTCTATATATTTGCGGCAGTTCTCCGGAAGATCTTCATATTTCTTGATTCCACGGATATCTGTTTTCCATCCCGGAAGTACTTCAAGAACCGGTTTTGCTTTTTCAAGAAGACCTGTTGTCGGGAATTCTGTTGTAACCTTGCCATCGATCTCATATCCTGTGCATACCGGAATCTCATCCAGATAGCCAAGTACATCAAGTACAGTAAAGGCAACATCTGTAGTTCCCTGCATACGGCAGCCATATTTGGAAGCAACACAGTCAAACCATCCCATACGTCTTGGACGGCCTGTAGTAGCACCAAATTCACCGCCGTCACCGCCACGTCTTCTCAGTTCATCTGCTTCATCGCCAAAGATTTCAGAAACAAATGCACCTGCTCCTACTGCACTGGAGTATGCCTTGCATACAGTAACAATCTGTTTGATCTCATATGGTGGAAGACCTGCTCCTACTGCACCATATCCTGCCAGGGTAGAGGAAGATGTAACCATCGGATAAATTCCATGATCCGGGTCTTTCAGAGAACCAAGCTGTCCCTCAAGAAGAACTTCTTTACCTTCTTTTAATGCGTTCCACAGATACAGGGATACGTCACATACATATGGTTCAACCATTTTCTTATATTCCATAAGTTCAGCAAATAATTCATCCACATTAAGAAGCGGTTTGTGATATAAATGTTCAAGAAGAACATTCTTTGTCGCACATACACTTGCAAGTTTTTCTTTCAGATGTTCTTCATCAAAAAGTTCACTTACCTGGAAACCAATCTTTGCATATTTGTCTGAGTAGAACGGAGCAATACCTGACTTGGTAGATCCGAAAGATTTGCCGCCCAGACGTTCTTCCTCATACTGGTCAAAAAGAATATGGTATGGCATAACCATCTGTGCTCTCTCGGAGATAAGGATCTTCGGAGCCGGAACACCTCTGCTTACCACTTCATTGTACTCTTTGAAAAATACCGGGATATTCAGTGCAACACCGTTGCCGATCACACTTGTAGTATGATCATAAAACACACCTGACGGCAGAGTATGAAGGGCAAATTTACCATAGTTATTTACGATTGTATGACCTGCATTTGCACCACCCTGAAATCTTACGATAATATCAGCCTTCTCAGCGAGCATATCGGTAATCTTACCTTTACCTTCATCTCCCCAGTTAGCACCAACAACTGCTTTTACCATTATATAATTCCTCCTGTATTTACCGATTACTGTTTACCCGACCTTGCAGAATGACCTGCCGGATATCATCAGGAAACAGCAACGCTTATTATCTTTATATCAGATTCTGTAATATTCCAAACCGTTATGTTAAGTATTTACTGATCAGACATTGATCTCAGCTTTCACTCCCAGAAGTTCCTTATGGGAATCGAGGATCGGCTGAACTACTGTATTTACAAATCTCTCTGTCTGCTCTTTGGCACGTCCGATATATTTCTTCGGATCCATGGATCTCTGCAGATCTTCCAGAGAAAGGTTGAATGCAGGATCTGCTGCGATCAGTTCCAGCAGATTATTATCTTTGCCTTCTACCTTGACAGTCTTTCCGGCTTCCATGGAAAGCTCACGGATACGCTCATGAAGTTCCTGACGGTCACCGCCTGCTTTTACAGCATCCATCATGATATTCTCTGTAGCCATGAACGGAAGCTCTGCCATCATATGTTTCTCGATAACCTTCGGATAAACAACCAATCCATCTACAACATTAAGACAGAGGTCAAGGATTCCGTCAATAGCAAGGAAACCTTCCGGAATACTCAGACGCTTATTTGCAGAGTCATCCAGAGTTCTCTCAAACCACTGAGTTGCAGATGTGATCGCCGGGTTAAGGGCATCTACCATTACATATCTGGAAAGGGAAGCAATACGCTCACTTCTCATAGGATTTCTCTTATACGCCATTGCGGAAGAGCCGATCTGAGATTTCTCAAATGGTTCTTCTACTTCCTTCAGATGCTGAAGAAGGCGGATATCATTGGACATCTTGTGTGCACTTGCTGCAATTCCTGCAAGAATATTGGCAACACGTGTATCTACCTTGCGGGAATAGGTCTGTCCGGATACCGGATAGCATTCCTTAAATCCCATCTTCTCTGCAATCATCGGATCAATCTTGTCGATAGTCTCCTGATCTCCATCAAACAGTTCCAGAAAGCTTGCCTGTGTTCCGGTTGTACCTTTGGATCCCAGAAGCTTCATTGTTCCCAGAACATACTCCAGATCCTCCAGATCAAGCAGGAATTCCTGTGTCCAGAGTGTTGCACGCTTACCTACTGTAGTAGGCTGTGCAGGCTGAAAATGTGTAAATGCCAGAGTAGGCTGATCTTTATATTTATCTGCGAAAGCAGAAAGCTCGGCAATAACATTGACCAGTTTCTTCTTCACAAGCTTTAATGCTTCTGTCATTACAATAATGTCTGTATTATCACCTACATAACAGGAGGTTGCTCCCAGATGGATGATTCCTTTTGCTTTCGGGCACTGTACGCCATACGCATATACGTGAGACATAACATCATGACGCACCTGACGTTCACGTTCCTTTGCAACGTCATAATTGATATCCTCTGCATGTGCCTTCAGTTCATCAATCTGCTCCTGTGTAATGTTAAGGCCAAGCTCTTTCTCTGTCTCAGCAAGTGCGATCCAGAGTCTTCTCCATGTGCGGAATTTCATATCCGGGGAAAAAATATACTGCATTTCTTTGCTGGCATAACGTTCTGATAAAGGACTTACATATCTGTCTGTACTCATCTTCACTCTCCTGTTTTTTATAGGATATTATTTTTAATCCTTTTATTTCACTTCTGTACGTACGTTTTTCTCAACCACGTACGTTGAAATTATATAACATCATTCCTCTAAAAGCAACCACAAAAACCTTATCCCTGATGGAATTTACCAAGAAATTCTTTCATTCTCGCATGTTCTGATTCAAATACCTCTTTTGGACTCCCCTCAACTGCGATCAGTCCCTTATCCATAAAAATAATATGATCAGAGATATCTCTTGCAAATGTCATCTCATGAGTAACGATCACCATAGTGATGTGTTCTGCTGCCAGATCTTTGATTACCTTAAGAATTTCACTCGTAAGCTCCGGATCAAGGGCGGAAGTAGGCTCATCAAAAAACAGGATCTTCGGATTCATACATAATGCTCTGGCAATAGAGACACGCTGCTGTTGACCGCCGGAAAGCTGAAACGGATATGCATTCTCTCTGTCTGCAAGTCCCATCTGCTTTAACAGAGTTCTTGCCTGTGCATAAACCTCTTCTTTCTTTCTCTTCTGCACTCTGATCGGAGCATCTGTGATATTTTTCAGTACGGAAAAATGGGGGAAAAGATTAAAGTTCTGAAATACCAGTCCCACATCCCCCTGCTTGATGATCTCACCGCTGTCCGGTGTCTCAAGACCGGTGGCACAGCGGAGAAGTGTGGATTTACCGGAACCGGAAGGTCCGATAATACTAAGAACCTCACCCTCCTCTACCTGAAGTGAAATGTCTTTTAATACTTCAAGGCTGCCGAAGCTCTTCTTTATGTTTTTCATTTCAAATAATACCATAGCAAATATTCCTCTTAAATTAAATGATGTCAGAGTCAAAAAATATTTTATAACCCCAGCCGCCTGTCAGCGATAATAATTCAGTTTTTTCTCAATCTTATCCATTACAATCGCAACAAGAAGATTGAACACAAAATAGAAAACAGCAGCGATCACAAAAGGCATCATAGTCGTCTGTGCACTTGCAATCTGTTTTGCAATTGTAAACATCTCCGAAACAGCAACAACAAATGCCAGTGACGTATCCTTTACCAGTGTGATAACCTCATTTGTCACAGATGGAAGGATTCTCTTGATCACCTGCGGCAGGATGATCCTGAAAAATGTCTGGGCCTTGCTATATCCCAGAATCTTTGCAGCCTCATACTGTCCCGCTGAAATAGATTCGATTCCTCCTCTGTAAATCTCCGCAAAATATGCAGCATAGTTAATACTGAATGCAATAAACACAGCGATCAGGCTGTATCCCATGGAAATACGGATTCCAAAAATAAAGTATGGTCCGAAATACACAACCATCAATTGCAGCATTAACGGGGTTCCGCGCATAACTGATATGTAGGCAGACACAATTCCACGTATCGCCGGATTCTTGGACATTCTGCCAAAGCAGATCAGAAGTCCCAGCGGAAGTGAAAAAAGTAATGTCACTACAAAAATCTCTACAGAAACTACCATACCACTGGCAAGCTGCTGCAGCATTACACTTAAAGACATAAGCTTTCCTCCTGAAAAATTTCTCCTGTACAGTAAGAAAAGAGGGTGCACAAAATGTACCCTCCATTCCTTTATAATGCGGACAGCCTGCACAGATCTGTCCTCTTGTATCATAACTGTTTTTGTTCCGGCTGACTATTCAGCATCTTTCGCTGTATCAGCTGTATCTTCTTTTGCTGTGTCTGCATCGGAAGCATCATCCTCTGCTGCATCATCTTTTTTATCATCAGATTTCTCATCATCTCCAATGCAGAGCATATCTGCTACTTCATACTTCTCAGCAAGTTTATCAACTTCACCTGCATCATAAAGTTTCAGAACTTCTTCCCATACAGTATCTTTCAGCTCATCGTTACCCTTCTTAAAGCCGATTCCATACTCTTCGCTCTGGATTGGCTCGTCGAGGATCACATATTTGCCTTCTTCTCTCTGGGAAAGCTGATATTTGGCAACACCGATATCTACTGCGATGGCATCTGCAGCGCCGGAATCCAGATTCATGAATGCTGTATTGTAATCAGGATTCTCTGTCAGTGATGCAAAGCTTGCTGTAAGATCCTTATTATCATCGCTGTTTAATGCATCCAGTGCTGCGGAAGCGGCCTGAACTACTACATTCTTGCCTGCCAGGTCATCCAGCTTCTCAATCCCTGAATCGGCTGCAACAACCATCACCTGCTCATTGTTCAGATATGGATCTGACCATGTATAGTCATCCTCACGTCCGTTAATGGTAAATCCGTTCCAGATACAGTCAATAGAACCGGAATTCAGTTCCATATCCTTGGAATCCCAGTTGATCGGTTTCTTTACAAGTTCCCATCCGAGATTGTCGCATACTTCCTGTGCAAGGTCAAGGTCAAAACCAACATACTCTCCATTATCGTCTTTATATCCGAAAGGAGGATACTGTGCATCAAATCCTACAGTTAATGTCTTACTGTCAGCATCTGCATATACAGAAACAACGCCTGTCATCATAGAAGCTGCCATAACTCCTGCCATGAGTACTGCTAAAGATCTCTTTTTCATGATAAATATCTCCTCTTTATCTGTTTTGTTATTTATCACACAGCCACTCTACCATGTGAAAGTATGTGTTAATCCTATCACACACCTCCGCCTCTGTCAAGAGTAAGTTATGAACCTGTACTTCTGTGATAATCTTTCATAAGTCTCTCCAGAAGGGCATCCAGATTTTTTTCATCTGTTTTCTCTTCCGGTACAGACTCGAAAGCTTTCAGAGACTGCCTGATTTCTTCTTTTATATCTTTCTTCAGTTCTTCATCTACTTCAAGTTCTTCCATAACCTTATCATAATCTGTCTTATCATGAACACTGCTGTATGCTATGATATAAGCTTTTAAGGCATCTTTTGAATAGTAGATGATGCTTGATTTCTTTACAAAGTCATCGACATTTAATGGGGAGAAGAACTTCGCAGTTCCGTTTGTTGGAAGTACATGGTTTGGTCCTGCAAAATAATCTCCAAGTGGTTCAGAACTGTACTCTCCGATAAAGATAGCTCCGGCATTTCTTACCTTTGTCATTACTTCAAATGGATTGGCCGTTACGATTTCAAGATGTTCGGACGCAATCGCATTTACTACTTCTAATGCTTCATTTAAAGTCTCTGCCTCTAAAATATAACCAAAGTTTTCAAGGGATTTCTCGATAATCTCTGCTCTTGATAACTTCTTTAAGTATCCTTCAATTTCTTCTTGTACTTTTTCGCCAAGTGTCTTACTTGTTGTCACTAAAATCGCACTGGCAAGTTCGTCATGCTCTGCCTGGGAAAGTAAGTCTGCCGCTACGAAATGCGGATTTGCAGTATCGTCTGCAAGAACAAGAATCTCGCTTGGTCCGGCAATGGAATCAATACTTACATGTCCGTATACCGCCTTTTTCGCAAGGGCAACATAAATGTTTCCAGGGCCTACAATCTTGTCAACCTTTTCAATAGACTCTGTTCCATAAGCTAATGCACCGATTGCCTGTGCTCCACCGACTTTATAAATATGAGTTGCACCAGCTTCATTTGCGGCAACTAACGTAGCTGGTGTTACTTCTCCCTCCTTATTTGGAGGGGTTACCATCACGATTTTCTCTACACCTGCAACCTTTGCAGGTACAATATTCATAAGTACAGAGGATGGATAAGCAGCTTTTCCACCTGGTACATACACACCAACTGAAGCTAACGCTGTCATTTTCTGTCCAAGAATTGTTCCGTCCGGTTTGGCATCAAACCAGCTGTTTCTCTTCTGTTTCTCATGATACTCACGGATATTTACAAGAGATTTGCGGATAACTTCTACTAAAGAATCATCTACTTTTTCATATGCTGCCTTGATTTCTTCCTCTGTTACCTGAATCGTATCTTTTGTCAGCTTACATTTATCAAACTTTTCTGTGTAAGCAAAAAGAGCTTCGTCTCCTTTTTCCTTAATCTCGTCTAAAATGCCCTGCACGGTTCCGGCATACTGGTCGTAATTATTAGGGCTTCTTTTTAATAAATCACTTAAAATATTTTTTGTATTTTCTTTATTTACCTTTAAAACTCTCATTTTCTTTTCCTCTGGAATTTTTCTATTTTTGTTTTTATCTTTTCTTGGAAATATCACCAATCATTATCAGTAATTGATTTTTTAATATCTAATATTATTTACTGGCTTTTACTTACTATCCCCTGCTAATATTTATCTCTATCAATTTGATACTTATCTAAAGTCATTAGCCTATTGCTGTTTCAGCTTACGCAGGTCATAAATCAGTTTACGAATTCTCTCCTGTTCCATCTTAAGACTTACCTGATTTACTACCATACGGGCAGAAAGATCACAAATTTCCTCTAAGACTGTAAGCCCGTTTGCCTTTAATGTAGAACCAGTCTCTACGATATCGACAATGACCTCAGAAAGGCCAACAATCGGAGCTAACTCAACCGAACCATTCAACTTGATAATCTCTACGGTCTGAAACTTTTTATTGTAGAAATAGTCTTTGGCAATGCTTGGATATTTGGAAGCAACACGAATCAGCTCACCATGCTGTAACTTTTCTCTTGCACTTTCCGGTCCACAGACACACATCTTACACTTTCCAAAACCCAGATCCATTACTTCGTAAAGGTTTCTTCCCTCTTCAAGAATCGTATCTTCTCCTACGATACCGATATCCGCTGCACCGTACTCTACATAAGTAGGAACGTCAGAAGCCTTCGCTAAGAAAAACTTAAGCTTTAAATCTTCATTGACAAAAATAAGCTTTCTTGTCTCTTTATCACGAATGGAATCACAGGTAATACCAAGTTTTTCAAACATATCCATTGTTTTATTGGCAAGTCTTCCCTTTGCCAGAGCAAATGTTAAATAGCGCATCTTAATATTCCTCCCTGAATTCCTGTAATGTCTTTGTCTCCTGATCTCCGGAAGCCATATCATAAACAGTGACATTCTCCCCATCTAAATAGAGGATTCCTTCCGCTCCCTGGTTCTTTCCAAAAGCCAGATATTCTTCTAACGCCTTTCCCTCTGCCACGGAAACAAGTTCTGTACGCACACCGGCATCTCTTAACTTTACAACTAACGGAATCGCATTCTGTCTGTCCTCTGATTTATAAAGAAGTAAAGAATAGGCATATTCTTTTAAGGAAATGCTGATATTCTGACGGCTTAATGCAGATAGTACATCATCAATCAAAATGGTAAATCCGCTAGCACTTGCTTCCTTACCAAACTGCGCTAAAAGGTTATCATAACGTCCACCTTTTCCGATCGCATCTCCAGTTCCATAAGTATATCCCCGGAAAATAATTCCTGTATAATAATCAAAATGGTTCACCATGCCAAGATCAAAACTTACATATTTTTCGTAACCGTAAAGCTTTAACACTTCATACACTTCCTCTAGTCTGGCAATTGCTGCCTGACAACGAGGATTTATCGTAAGCTTCTTTGCCTTTTCAAGCATGGTAACATCACCATATAAATCATTATACTCAAGCAGAATGTTACGATAACAATCTTTCATAGATAAATCCGATAAAAGAATTTCCATTCCAAGAGCATTCTTATTCTCGATATATTCGTGAATCTGCTCCTTAACTTCCTCAGAAGCTTCTAACGCATCCATAATTCCTTTATAAAACTCTGCCTGCCCGATATCTATACGAAAATCCGTAAGACCTGCCGCAAGGAAACAGTCAATCATCATGATGATTCCCTCTGCATCTGCTTCCGGACTATCATCATTAATAAGCTCTGCTCCCATCTCTGTCTTCTCGGTAAGCTTACCTTGATAACTTCTGTTATTTAAAAATGTATTCCCGCGGTAAGAAAGACGAAGTGGAAATTCACAGGCACTATAATACTTTGCCACACTTCTTGCAATAGAAGGCGTCATATCCGGGCGGAGAACTAATGTATTATTATTTCTATCAAAGAACTTAAACATCTCTACAGAACTTACAGTTCCTGTATCACTGTTAAATATATCAAAAAATTCAAATGTTGGTGTCTCAATATCCTGATAGCCGTAAAGCTCTAATATATGATGAATCCGCTTCTCCACCGCTGACTTTCTCTTACATTCTGAGTTATAAATATCTCTTACTCCCTCTGGAGTGTGGAGCAGTTTTTCTTTCATTAATGTTATCCTCCTAAATTAAAATCTCATTCACCACTTTTATAAAATTGTCTGAGCTATTCTCATAAAAAAATAATTTTATTACCTGTTTTCTCTTTTAATTTATAAAAATCTATAAAAGAAAGAGCCTGCATTCACAGACTCTTTTGTGACAATCTTCTTGCCCTTTAAATACTCTGTCACAATAAAGTGGTAACGCATTAAAACTGTTTATGATTATACTCGTGACCGCCCATTTTGTCAACCAGAGAACAGAACTTTTTCTAATTGATTCCTGTAAAATTAATTGAAATTATGGTCGTCCATATCTCCATCTCCATCAAATTCAACAGGGTCGATGTGACTTATAGCACCATACATATCTCTTCCGACAACGTGTTTCTCCTCACGCTCCCTCTCAATCAAATCACTTAAGACACGCTTTACTTCTGCTGATTTCGCGATATTCTCCAGGCGGATAACTGGGGTGGAGCGGTCTTTGGTATGAAGCTCAATTGTCCCTGTTCCAAAAATGCGCTGTGGAAGGCTGCGGTATAATGTAATATCTGTAATACGGTATAACAGACATTCATCTTCTCTTGAAGAAAGGAATCCGCTGTTTACATATAATCTTCCATTCCCTACTGTATATTTTGTAAAACTAAGCGGAAACCATAAATGATGCTTTCTGTCCTCCCAGATATTTGCTGTCACTTCTCTGATTTCTCCATTTTCTGCTTTTCCCATAAAATGCCTCCTTCTATGTTTTCGTTCTTTTATCCAACATATCATATTGTCATTTACCATGCAAGTATCTGACTGAAAAATCATATGTTGTTCCTTTTCTGTCATAGCTTTTTAATCTCCATGCAGGTATGCCCGATGTTTTGACATTCCCTTCTTATCTATGGTATCATGAAAAGGCTGCAAATCCCACTGTTTTTCAGATATTTTTGCCGCAATATTATTCTAGACTCAGGAGGAACTTATTATGGCTTTTGATGGCGTTGTAATTGCCAATATTGTATATGATATGAACCGCCTGCTTACCGGCGGACGCATCTACAAAATCTATCAGCCGGAAGCGGACGAACTGCTTCTTGTTGTAAAAAATAATAAAGAAACCTATCGACTACTGATTTCTGCTGGAGCAAGTCTTCCGCTTATCTATTTTACTACAAAGACAAAGGCAAATCCTATGACCGCCCCAAACTTCTGCATGCTGCTTCGAAAATATATTAGTAACGGAAGAATTATCGAAATCACACAACCTGGTATGGAACGAATCGTTGAGATCACAATCGAACATTTAAATGAACTTGGTGATACCTGCCGTAAAAAAATGGTTATCGAAATCATGGGAAAACACAGTAATATTATTTTTATTGATGAAAAAAACATGATTATCGACAGTATCAAACATATTTCCAATCAGGTAAGTTCTGTAAGAGAAGTTCTACCAGGAAGAACTTATATCGCCCCTCCAGGAAAGGGTAAGATTTCTCTTAATGATCTATCTGTTGAATGGATGGAAAATACACTGCTTGTCAAACCAGTTTCTGTGCAAAAAGCAGTCTATGGCAGTATTTCCGGTATCAGTCCTGTGCTTGCCAATGAAATCTGCTACCGCGCCGACATCGATGGAGATTCTGCTGTTGCTTCTCTTACCCCAGTGCAGCAAAGTTCCCTTTACGGTGAACTCGTCCGTCTGAAAAACCAGATAGAAACACACGCTTTTTCTCCAAATATTATTTACGAAGGAAAAGCTCCAAAAGAATTCGGTGCGGTTACATTTTCCATGTTCAGTGATTTAACTACGGAAGAATATCCTTCCATCTCTGAAGTATTAGAAACCTTTTACGCACAAAAAGAAGTTGTGACCCGTATCCGCCAAAAGTCCGTTGACCTACGCCATATCGTGCAAAATGCGTTAGAGCGTACTGCGAAAAAATATGACCTGCAGCTAAAACAGTTAAAAGATACGGACAAAAAAGAAAAATATAAAATATACGGAGAGCTTCTTCACACTTACGGCTATGAAGCAGCCCCTCATCAAAAAGAATTAAAGTGTATAAACTATTATGATGGCAAAGAAATCACGATCCCACTTGACCCTGACTTAAATGCGATGGAAAATGCTAAAAAATATTTTGACCGCTATGGAAAGTTAAAACGTACTTATGAAGCATTAAGTACTCTTACAAAAGAAACCTTTGCCGAACTATCACATTTGGAATCTGTAAGTAACGCTTTAGAAATCGCCCGCGATGAAAATGATCTTGCTATGATCAAAGAAGAATTAATCGAGTGCGGTTACATGAAACGTCATGGCAGAAATCAAAAAAAACGTCAAGGCAAAAGTAAACCGCTTCACTATATTTCTTCTGACGGATTCCATATGTATGTCGGAAAAAACAACTTCCAGAACGACGAATTATCTTTTAAATTCGCTAACGGAAAAGATATGTGGTTTCATGCTAAGAAAATGGCAGGTTCTCACGTCATCGTAAAGCTCGGAACTGCAAATGAACTTCCTGACCGTACCTACGAAGAGGCCGCAAGACTTGCCGCTCACTACTCTAAAGGGAAAAATGCTCCAAAAGTGGAGGTCGATTACACCGAACGACGAAACTTAAAGAAACCGCCTCAGGCAAAACCAGGATACGTCATTTATCATACGAATTACTCCATGCTCATTGATCCGGATATCAGCGGTATCAAAGAAATTTCTGATCTGTAGATTTGGTGTAGATGAAAAAAGAAAAAATACCCTATCCCAGATGCGACTACAGAGCAGATGGGATAGGGTATTTTTTCTTTTTTCTGACTACTCTAAATCCACAGTTGGTGAGAATGGGGACTCCCCAAAAGTCCACACTTTCTATTCAAATGGAAATGTCCAGAAGAAAGTTCTATCGCAGAAGAAAGTCAAATAGAAGAAATAGAACTCTTTATATAACTAAATCCCAAGTATATACAACAATTTGAATGTCAGTTCTTTAGAAATTAATTTCCCGGAAAGTCATATCCTTCTGGTATATTCCATGTTCCTAAACTACAAATCAGAATATAATTTTTCGTATTTTCTGGAAGATGCTTTCCATGAATAGTTTTTCCTCATTCCTTTTGCAGTAAGGTTTTTCCATTCTTCTGGATTCTTTTTATAGACATCTAATGCTGCAAGAATCGCATCTAAGAACCCTTCTGCATTATAATCTGTAAAGCCAAATCCTGTTCCAGTTTTGCTCTTTGGATTATAGATACTTACGGTATCTTTAAGACCTCCTGTCTTTCTTATAATCGGAACTGCTCCGTAACGGAGGGACATAAGCTGACATAATCCACATGGTTCAAATCGGGAAGGCATCAAAATCGCATCGCAGCCTGCGTAAATGTATTTTGCCATCTCATCTGTATAATTAAGCTGCACATAAACTTTGTCTGGATACTGTTCCTGATAGGAAAGGAACATATTGCGGTACTCCTCCTCACCATCTCCAAGAACATAAAGCTGTACTGGCTGCTTCATCAGACGTTCCATCATATAGGAAAAAAGTGCAAATCCCTTCTGCTCTGTCAGTCTTGAGACAATTCCTAAAGTAAAAGCTGTTCTTTTCTTCGGAAGACCTGCCTTTGCCTGTAATGCCGCTTTATTCTTTTTCTTTCCTTTATCAAATGTTTTCTCATCGTAATGGCAAGGAATATATTCATCAGTAGAAGGATTATAAATATCGTAATCAATTCCATTTACAATTCCACATAAATCAGCACTTCGATGCTGCAGCACGCTGTCTAATCCCTCTCCGTATTCTGGCTGTTTAATTTCTTCCGCATATGTCTTACTTACTGTCGTAATCTTATCTGCAAATACAAGACCACCTTTTAAAAGATTTGCAGAATTATTATACTCTAACTTATCATAAGTAAACATATCGTCAGGAAGACCGGTTATATCTTTTAAACGGTCGATTTCCGTAATTCCCTGAAACTTTAAATTATGTATTGTCATCACAGTTTTAATATTACGATAAAATGGGTCGGCACAATAAAATGCTTTTAAAAATACCGGTACTAAAGAAGACTGCCAATCATGACAATGGATAATATCCGGCTCAAATTCTAAGTAAGACAGCATTTCTAACACTGCTTTAGAAAAGTAGCTGAACTTTTCAATATCCACCCACATATCATAATATGGAGAATCTCCGCAGAAATAAAAATTATTCTCAATAAAATAGTAAACGATTCCTTCATATTTTAATGTCTTCACAGTAACTGTCTGCATTCTCCATCCTAAATACATCGGAAATGTTACCAATGTCTCCATCTGTTCACGCCATTTTGCATCAATACAATGGTAATCTGGTAAAACAACTCGTACATCATATTTTTTATGATTTAACTGCTTTGGAAGAGAGCCAACAACCGCTCCAAGTCCTCCTGTCTTTACAAAAGGGGCACATTCTGCACTGGCAAATAGTATCTTCTTCATAGTTTCCTCCAACTTGTTTATTATTTCTACCCAAAATTATAACACAAGATTTTGAAATTTACTATTTAATTCATTAAGAGACAGACGCCCGAGAAGAGATAAGCTATCCTATATTTATGACTTTAGTCGCTACGAGAAATCGTCTTCTATGAAAAGGCCGACATTAAAAGTTATTGATTTTGACT
>OLPA01002434.1_pt1 | contig 13862 bp, 15 predicted proteins | sample 1672811 | NCBI WGS metagenome assembly OLPA01 (sample SAMEA3136726, study PRJEB25190) | human gut metagenome | biome: human gut; feature: human-associated habitat; material: faeces | place: Austria | collected 2013
CTCCTCGGAACATGGGAGGAAAACGCCGCAAAATACTCTGTCGGGCAGACCGTGACCGGAATTGTGCGCAGCATTGAGCAATACGGTGTATTCGTGGAGCTTACGCCCAACCTTGCCGGACTTGCGGAATACAGCGACGAACTTGCGATCGGCGACTGCGTCTCCGTTTTCATAAAAAGCATAATCCCGCAGAAAATGAAACTTAAGCTCGTGATAATCGACCGTGCCGAATGTGCGCGCAAAACGCATTCATACGATTATTACATAACTTCCGGAAGCATAAAGCGCTGGCAATACTCTCCCGACGGAGCCGTCAAGCTGATTGAAACCGTGTTTTAAGTCAATACCGCACATATAGTGCGCTGCCGTCTCAATACACAAAGTCGAATTCGATGCCGTAAATACTGACTGTATCGCCCTCTTTGATGCCCTTATTTTCAAGCGCTTCGATAACGCCGGTATTTTTGAGGGTGCGCTGAAAATACTGGAGCGATTCACGGTTGTCGAAATTGATGTCGCGGCACAGCCTCTTCAGACGCTCTCCCGTAACCTCATAGACACCGTTTACAACATTTATCGCGATCTCATCACTGTCAGACGGGGTCATGTCCTGAAAGAATTCACGTTCATATATCTTGGGAGGCGGAAGCTCGCTTAAAGCTTCGACAAATGCCTTGAGAAGCTCGTCGACACCTTCGCCGAGTCCGCCGCATATGAGAAACAGTTTTTCCTTCCGCCGCGCGGCATATGCCTTGATACGCTTCAGATCGTCTTCGGAATAACCGTTGTCCGTCTTGTTTCCGACGAGTATCTGCGGCAGTGCCGCAATCTCCGGACTAAATTTCTTAAGCTCTCTGTTAATCACTTTGATATCTTCAAGAGGATCGGGGCGTTCCGATGCCGAAATATCGAAAACGTATTTTTTTCCGCTTTTCAAGGGAAAATTTTCGTCGGACTGACGAAAAAAGTATCGCCGTCAAGGCGGATTCGTGCTATACTGTTGCAAAGCAAAAGGAAAGGGGGCGCTTGCCCTTGGAAACCATTACGGGCGCTTTCGTGCGCCGGAGCCTGCCCCGACGCGATCCCGAGGGGCACAAAGGGACGTTCGGCAAGGTGCTGTGCGTCTGCGGCAGCGTGGGCTACACCGGCGCGCCGATTTTTGCCGGCCGTGGGGCGGTGCGCACCGGATCGGGGCTGGTGTTTCTGGCCGTGCCCGAGAGCGTGTGGCCGGTGGCGGCGGTGAAAAGCGACGAGGCCATGCCCTTTCCCGTGCCGGAGGCGGAGGGGCGGCTGTCCCTTCTGGCGGAGGAGCCGATCCGGCGCCGTGCGGAGAGCTGCGACGCCGTGCTCATAGGCTGCGGCTTGGGTCGGGGCTGGCAGACGGACGCTCTGGTGCGGAACCTGCTGACCATAGAAAAGCCCCTGGTGCTGGATGCCGACGGCTTAAACGCTCTCAGCGGCCGCGAGGAGCTGCTGCAAAAGCGCGCCGCCCCCACGATCCTGACGCCCCATGAGGGGGAGTTCCTCCGGCTGGGCGGCGGCCTTTCCGCCGGACGGGAGGCGGCAGCGGCGGCATTTTCCGAAAAGTACGGCGTATACTTAGTTCTGAAAGGGCACCGCACCGTGGTGGCGGCTCCGGACGGGCGCCTCGCCGTCAACGGCACCGGCAACAGCGGCATGGCCAAGGGCGGCAGCGGCGATGTGCTGGCGGGGATGATCCTCTCTCTGCTGGGTCAGGGCTGCGAAGCGTTTGCAGCCTGCTGCACCGGCGTGTGGCTCCATGGCCGAGCCGGAGACCTGGCGGCGGCGGACAAGGGGGAGAGGGGCATGACCCCCACCGACCTCTTGGAGCAGATACCCTACGCCATGAAAGACCTATAAATATAAATCAGTCTGCCGAAAAAACGATCCTGTCATTCCGAGGGAGCGAAGCGACCGCGGGAATCCGTAATTTCCTCCCCGAAAAAACGGATGGCAAAGCCCGTGTGCGCACAGACTCCGCCATGATTTTTTTCGGCACACTATAAAATCGGGATACGGAGAGCCTTTCAATTTATAATGAATAAATAGGAGGGCAAAGCCGTGAAAAAATACTGGCTGACGGGGCTTGCGCTGTGCCTGCTGCTGGCGGGCTGCGGCCATTCCAAGCGGGAGGCGGTGCAGGCGTATTACGCCGGCATACAGTCGGCGCAGATGGAGGCGCAGGTGGTGGTGCACCTGCCCACCGACGACCGCACCTTCACCGTGGCGGCGGCCTATGACAAGGAATCGGGCGCCACCACCACCATCATGGAGCCGGAGATCCTGCGCGGCCTCAGCGCCACGGTCTCGGCAAAGGAGATGCAGCTGCTGTATGACGGCAGCGTGTGGCCGGCCGGAGACGGCGGGAGCCTGTCGGCGGCCAACTGCCTGCCGCTGCTTTTGTATGCGGCAGGGGAGGGCTTCGTGACCCGAGAGGGCACGGACAAGATCGGCGGAGAGGAGTACATTTTCCTAACCACCGAGGCATCCGGCAGCGCCGGAGAGAAGTTCGCCTGCACGCTGTGGGTTCAGCCCGAGAGCTTTGCCCCCTATGCCGCGGAGCTGAGTCGGGACGGGCAGGTGCTGCTGACGGTGACGTTCACGCAGTTTGCCTGCGAGAGAGCGGCGGACGAAAAATAAACCTTTTGGCAGAAAGTGGAGGATGTATACCATGGAGTCTACACTGAGGAGAACGTGGGCGGTCATTGATCTGGACGCCCTGAAGGAGAACTATGAAAAGCTGCGCCGCCGCATCGGCTCGGAGGTGAAGTTTCTGGGCGTTGTGAAGGCCGACGCCTACGGCCACGGCGCCATTCAGGTGTCCCGCGTGCTGCAGGAGAGCGGGGCGGACTATCTGGCGGTGAGCAGCGCCGACGAGGCCATGGAGCTGCGTCGGGGCGGCATCACCATGCCCATCCTGATCCTGGGTCACACCCCCAAGGAGCAGGTGGAGCTGCTGATCCGCAACCGCATCACCCAGGCCGTCACCTGCCGCGCCAAGGCGCTGGAGTACAGCGCCGAAGCGATGCGCTGCGGCGGCACGCTGAAGATCCATATCAAGGTGGACACCGGTATGTCCCGTCTGGGCTATCTGGTGGCGGGCAGCCACTTTGACACCGGCGTGGAGGGCATCTGCGAAAGCTGCCGCCTGCCGGGGCTGGAGGCAGAGGGCATCTTCACCCATTTCGCCGTGTCCGACGAGGCGGACGAGGAGAGCAAGGCCTACACCAGAGAGCAGTTCCGCCTGTTCACCTCCGTCATTGAAAAAGTGGAGGAGAAGCTGGGGCGCAAGTTCCCCCTGCGCCACTGCGCCAACACCGGCGCCGTGGCCTATTGGCCGGAGATGCTGCTGGACATGGTGCGCCCGGGTCTGCTTCTCTATGGCTACGGCGACGGGGCGAAAAAGCTGGGTCTGCGTCCGGTGATGCGCCTTATGACCAGCGTCAGCACCACCAAGACCTACGAGGCGGGCACCTCCGTCAGCTACGGCCGCATTTTCAAAACGGAGCGCACCACCCGCATGGGCGTCGTGCCCTACGGCTATGCCGACGGCTTTTTCCGCTGCCTGTCCAACCGCTGCAGCCTTATGACGGCTTACGGCCCCGCGCCCCAGCGGGGGCGCATCTGCATGGACATGTGCATGATCGACCTGACGGATCTGCCCCAGGTGGACGTGGGGGACGAGGTGGAGGTCTTCGGGCCGAATAACCCCGTGGAGAAGCTGGCGGAGCTGGCGGGCACCATCCCCTATGAGCTGACCTGCGCCGTGAGCAAGCGGGTGCCGCGGGTGTATTATGAAAACGGCAGGGAAACGGAGCGGGAGCTGCTGCTGCGCTTCTGACCGCACCATGTGCGTGCGGCGGGCATAGACTGGTATGGGACGGACACAGCGCGGTTTTTTCCGTGGGGCGTATAATTTTCACGGCTGCGTGGGACAATGAAAGTGACCCAGATCCATGGGTACTTTTTTCCGGCGGAGTGTGAACCTTGTGGAATCAACTGTCAGACGAGGCGAGATCTATTATGCCGACCTCAGCCCGGTGGTGGGCAGCGAGCAGGGGGGTGTGCGGCCGGTGCTGATCGTGCAGAACGACACCGGCAACCGCCACAGCCCCACCGTCATTGCGGCGGCCATCACCTCCCGCACCGGCAAGGCCAAGCTGCCCACGCATATCGAATTGCCCGGGCAGAGCAGCGGTCTGCCGCGGGACTCCATCATCCTGCTGGAGCAGATCCGCACCTTGGACAAAAAGCGCCTGCGGGAAAAAATGGGACGGGTGGAGGATGACATCATGCAGCAGGTGGACGCGGCCATCGCCGTGTCCTTCGGGCTGCCCCATGAGCGTCTGGTATGAGCAGCGCCTACATACCGGACGAAAACATGCCAAGAGAGAGGAGCCGTTCCTCTCTCTTTTTTTTGCCAAAATTATGGAAATATTAAAAATTCGCCCATCCTGAAATGTTTTCGTGAAATTTTATTGACACATCTTTGAATACTTGGTACAGTTAAATTGGAAATAATAATGGCTTGCAATTACCGACTCGGCTACAAACCATTTTTATTGACAGCATTTATACATGGGTTTGTAATGCGCAGGCTTCTCCGTAGGGGAGAGCTTGCGCATTTTGCTTTATGCGGGAAGATAAACAGTATGGATGTAGAAAGGAGATCTGCTATGAAACGATTATTTGCTATAATCCTGTCCGTCGCCATCATGATCCCGATGGGCGTGCTGGTGATCTCTGCCGAAGACATTGTTCAGAAAAACGAGGTCGTTGAGGCTGCCCCCAGCGCCGATTTCATCAGTAGAAGCGCCGCCGCAAGGGAATGCGACAACAGCATCCGCGAGCATTTGGAAGCTGTGGATGACGAGCTGCGGCGGCATTTTTCCGGATCGTATCTGGATAGCTCCGGCGACTTGGTCATTCTTCTGAGCTGCGATACTTCTGCGTGCAAGGAGCAGATCATAGCCGAAACGGGCTACATGGATGCGATTTTCAAAGAGGGAAACGGATCCTACTATGATACCATGGCGGCCTTGGAGGCCATCAACCATCGCATCTATACTACGCAGGAGGCTGTTAAGGCGGGCGAGGCAGACGCTTCTGCTGTGGAAATGATGAAAATGTATCCGTGTGCTGAATATGATTCTCGAACCAACACCATCACGGTAACGCTTGCCGTTGAGCCGGAGCTGCTGCCGTATATCATGGCTCCGGGCAGCGCAGAGAGCCTTACCGTCGACCGGATCCCGCAGGAGCTGCAGCCCTTGGCAGAGCAGTATGTAAAGAATGTTTCCCTGCTGTACGACAAGATCATCGGAACCGTACCGCCTGCGATCTCCTTCCGAGTAGTTCTGGGCACCGGCTATGACCCCATTTTAAATTTAGAGGATATACTATGAGTGGGAATGGATCTGTAAATAAGTAAGAGCATATTATATCATATCGCCGTCAAGCGACCCGACAGGGACGAAAAGCCGAGCCTGTCGGGTCGCTTTCTGCGCCGCCCATGCCTTGACAAACTACCGATTGGTAGGTAAAATGAAAGCCGAACCCTAAAAAACTTTTACGGAACGAGGTGTTTGCCGTGAGAAAGCTGCTCAACCCCCTGGCCATGCTGCTGTGCGGTCTGGTCATAGGCGCCGCTGTCCGGCTGCTGGATATATACACCGAGAACCTCGGGGTGATCTTCTCCCAAATGGCCGTGTGGATCCTTCTGGGCACCCTTATCGCCATCTACAGCCCCACCCCCGGGCGCGCCATGGCCAACATCCTGCCCTTCTGCCTAGGCATGCTGGCCACCTATTACGCCGTGGCCATCATCACCCACGGGGTGTACGGCAAAAGCTACATCGTCGGCTGGACGGTGTTTGCCCTCCTGTCGCCGCTCATGGCGTATCTGGCGTGGCGGAGCAAGGAAAAAGGCACCTTTGCCGCTCTTTTGCGGCTGGGCATCGTGGCGGTGTCCGTGCTCTCCAGCCTTCTCCTGTTCGAGGGCTTTCGTGTCTATGATTTTATCATCGACGGCCTTCTGGTTTACTTCCTGTTCTTCAAAAAAGTGCGTCGCTGAGGGAAAATGTTGTGCCGCGGCGAAAAACGGCTACCATATCTTGACGCGTTGTGATATAATACCATAACAGCCGCTCCATCGGGCGGCCTGAGGGGAGGGGAACAAGACCCATGAAGTGTCCCTATTGCGGATTTTCCGAGAGCAAGGTGGTAGACTCCCGCCCTGCCGATGAGGGCAGCATCCGCCGCCGCAGGGAGTGCCTGCAGTGCGAGCGGCGCTTTACCACCTATGAAACCGTGGAGAGCCTGCCCATGGTGGTCATCAAGAAGGACGGCAGCCGCCAGACCTTTGACCGCAGCAAGGTGCTGCGGGGCATCCAGCGCAGCTGCGAAAAGCGCCCCGTGCCGGTGGCCGACATGGAGCGCATGGCGCTTGAGATCGAGCAGGAGCTGCAAAACAAGCTGGAGCGCGAGATCAGCACGGAGCTGGTGGGCGAAATGGTCATGGATAAGCTGAAAAAGGCCGACGAGGTGGCCTATGTGCGCTTCGCCTCCGTGTACCGCCAGTTCAAGGACATCAACACGTTTATGAGCGAGCTGAATAAGCTGCTGAATGAAAAGTGAGCCGGCGCCATAGGCTATAGAATGTTCCGCAGGGTCAGCCGCTGCATCTCGTCCAAGAGGGTAAATTGGGTGCGCAGCTCGGCTATGTCCGCCTGCAAGTCGCTGCCTTCCCGCTGCCGGCAGAGGGCGATGCACCGCTGCAAAAGCGACTCCGTTTCGTCCAGCTCCTGATGGGCAATGACCATGTGGAGCCACTCCTGCTGCGTCTGCCAGCTGTCGTAGAGGCCGGTGAGCGCCTGCTGCGCCTGCGGCCAGTCCTCCCGCCCCGCAAAGTCTGCGGCGGTCTGGAGCTGCTGCTTCCAGCCGTCCGTGCAGCGCTTCACGCTGCTGCCGGCATACAGGCACAGGATCATCGTCAGCAGCAGGATAAAAATGGGTATCCTCAGCGATCTCATTTGGCACTATCCTTTACAATACAAATGATCTCCCCCCGTTCGTCAATGCTCAGCAGAAAGACTTGGGAGGGAGCGTCCACGCCGTTTTCTGAAAGCTGCGCCTGCAGCCACGCCTCGTCGTGTCCGGTCTGGCGCAGGTTGCCCCGCAGCAGCCGCCCGTCGTTGATGATAACGGTAGGGAGGAACACGTCGTCCTCGCAGTCAAGCCGCATCTGCTCCGGCGTTGCGGGCTGCGCCGCCGTGCGCAGCAGCACCGACAGCTGCCCGCCGGTCTCCAGAACGGCGTATTTCACGTCGCTTATGTCCGTGACGCCTTGGGTGCGCAGCTCCTCGAACAGCTCGTCCAGGGTCAGGCGGTTGTGGCGCATGGCGTCCTGCTGGAGCCTCCCGTTTCGTATGATGATGGCGGGCTTGCCGCAGATCAGGGTGCGAAAGCGCACATTGCGCAGGCTGACGCAGCTGAGGAGCATGCTCATGGCCAGCAGCGTCACGATGGGGATGACCCCGTTCACCAGCGGGATGCCGAAGTCCTGCATGGGCACCGAGGCCAGATCCGACAGCAGCATCGTCAGCACCAGTTCAATAGGCTCCAGCTCGCCGATCTGCCGCTTGCCGGTGAGCCGAAGCCCCACGATGAGCAGCAGGTATAAAATGGCCGTGCGGAAAAAAGCGGTTATCACAGGGCATACCTCCTTTGCGGCAGTATCTGCCGTTTGAGGTAGAAATATACAAAAAAGTCAGACACAGAGCGGAAAGGAGGCTCATGGGGATCCCCCATCATAAGCGCCAGCGCCCACTTGCGTGGGACGACGAGGAGGAGAGAGTATCGAGTTTTTCGGCGGAAGCTCTCCCGCACCGTTCGGGTGCGCACGCAGCCGGTAAATATGCGGGCGACCGCAAAACAGAGAAGCTGCGGCCGGACAGGAATGGCAAATATCTGTGCGTTTGTCCTTCCGATTGTGAAAAAACGATTGTGTAAAAAACCAGTTTAGCGATCAGGAGGAAATTATAATATGTGTGGAATCGTAGGTTATGTAGGTCGTGAGCAGGCCGCCCCCATTTTGCTGGACGGACTGCAGCGGCTGGAATACCGTGGTTATGACTCGGCCGGCGTGGCCGTCAGCGGCCCGAACGGAATGCAGGTGAAAAAGGCCAAGGGTCGCCTGCAGGTCTTGAAGGAGCTGACCCATGACGGCGCGGATCTGCCCGGCACGCTGGGCATCGGCCACACCCGCTGGGCCACCCACGGCGAGCCAAACGACATCAACGCCCACCCCCATGTCAGCCGCAGCGGCCGCATTGCGCTGGTGCACAACGGCATCATCGAGAACTTCGCGGAGCTGAAGGGTCAGCTGCTGCACAAGGGCTATCAGTTCACGTCTGAGACCGACACCGAGGTAGTGGTGCAGCTGCTGGACTACTACTATGACCAGTGCGGCGATATGATCGAGGCCGTTCGCCGCATGCTCAACGCCGTGGAGGGCGCCTATGCCCTGGGCATCGTGTCCGCCGATGCGCCGGACACCCTCATTGCCGCCCGCAAGGACGCCCCGCTGCTGCTGGGCTACGGCGAGGGGGAGAACTTCATCGCCTCCGACGTCACCGCCATCATCCGCCACACCCGTGACATCTCCTATATGGAGGACGGCGAGATGGCCGTTCTGACCTCGGACAGCATCACCGTCTATGACAAGACCGGCGCCGAAGTGACCAAGAAGCACCACCATGTGGACTGGAATATCGACGCCGCCGAAAAGGGCGGCTACGCCCACTTCATGCTCAAGGAGATTTTTGAGCAGCCCCGCGCCATTCGGGAGGCCACCGCTGCCCGCCTGCAGGGCGGCCGCGTGATCCTGCAGGATCTCACCATGACCCCCGAGGACATCCGCAATATCGGCCGCATCATCATCATCGCCTGCGGCTCGTCCTACCATGTGGGCATGGTGGGCAAGTACAATCTGGAGCGCATGCTCCGCCGCAGCGTGGAGGTGGTGCTGGCCTCCGAGTTCCGCTACAGCGACCCCATCGTGCAGCGGGGCGATCTGGTCATCGCCATCAGCCAGTCCGGCGAAACGCTGGACACCATGGCTGCTCTCCGTGAGGCCAAAAAGCGGGGCGCCCGCATCCTGTCCATTGTCAACGTGGTCGGCTCCTCCATTGCCCGTGAGTCCGACGACGTGCTCTATACCTGGGCCGGCCCTGAGATCGCCGTGGCCACCACCAAGGCCTACAGCACCCAGATGGCCGTGCTGAATATGCTGGGTCTGTATTTCGGCGACATTCTGGGCACCGTCGACCGCCAGACCTACTCTGAAATGGTGCGGGATATGCAGCGCCTGCCGGAGTACATCGAGAAAATTCTGGACGGCGCCGAGGCCATCCACGACATCGCAAAGCAGATCTGCAAAAGCGAGGACGTGTTCTTCATCGGCCGCAATCTGGACTATGCCCTGTCTTTGGAGGGCAGCCTGAAGCTCAAGGAGATCTCCTATATCCATTCCGAGGCTTATGCCTCCGGCGAGCTGAAGCACGGCACCATCTCCCTCATCGAGGAGGGCACGCTGGTTATCGCTCTGGGCACCTACGGCCCCCTGTTTGACAAGGCCATGAGCAACGTGGTGGAGGTGCAGGCGCGGGGCGCCAATGTGCTGGCGCTGACCACCCGCAGCCATGCCGAAGAGATGCGCCGTCATGTCCCCATGGTCATGACCATTCCGGACATTCACGACATGCTGCTGCCCCAGCTGGGCGTGGTGCCTCTGCAGTTGCTGGCGTACTACATCGCGCTGGAGCGCGGCTGCGACATCGACAAGCCCCGCAACCTCGCCAAGAGCGTCACGGTGGAGTAAGCGAAAATGTTTCACCTCATGATGCTGTTTGCACCCATCCTGTTTTGGATATTTGCGGCGGGACTGCTGGCGCTGCTGCTCACAGGCGTTGGTCTTGTGATCGCAGCGCTGGCGGGCGGGACATCGGCGGCTCTGTTGGTTCGCAATAAAATGGCTCGCCGGCTGCTTTTGTGCGGCTGCGGATTCCTGCTGTTTTCGGGGCTGGCGTGTATTGTTTTGGTGCTGGATCTTCCGTTTTGGGTGTCGGTGGCTTGCTGCACAGCGGCTGCTGTACCGGCTGTGCTGGGGCTTTGCGGCTGCGGCGGCATTGCCGCAAAGGCTGCTCGGGCAGCCGTAACTGTGCTGTTTGCGCTTGCGTTGGCTTCGGCGCTGGTGCTCGGCTGTATAATTGCAGCCATAGGTATTTGATCCATAATATTAAATGGCAAGCGGAGGCGGGGAAGTGTTTCCTCGCCTCTGCGCTGCTAAAGCTCAAAAAGGGCGGGGTGCCCTCACCTCGCCGCCCGATAACGCATGGAACCTCTTGCCCTGCGTAGGGGCGGACGCCTTTGTCCGCCCGCGATGCACCGCACTCTCAAAACCTGCCATTGCCACACCAGCCCGCAGACTGGTGCTGCAATCCGTAATACCCCGCGCCCCGCACCCCCCGACCATGTCCCCGTAGGGGTCGGCGTCCCCGACGCCCCGTTCCACCGCACCCCTTGATATGTCCCCGTAGGGCGGCACCCATGTGTGCCGCCGCTCGACAAACGCCGCACCCCCAAAAAAATGTCATTGCGAACCAGTCCGCAGACTGGTGTGGCAATCCGTAATCCCCCTGTCCTCCGTAGGGCGAGGTATCCTCCCCCGAAACCAGAAAACTCCAAACTTCCCCCTTTTCTTTTCCCGTTCCTTGCGGTATAATCATCTATTAGACAGCTTATTTCCTCGGAAGGAGAGAGAATATGACAACAGCAGAATTGGTCAGCCGTCTGCAGCAGGTGCAGAGCATGTCCATCGTGGGCATGTGCAAAAACGCCGGCAAAACCACCATGCTCAACTGGCTCCTGGCGCACACAGGCCGCCGGCAGATCCTGGGTCTTACGTCCATCGGCCGTGACGGCGAGAGCACCGACGTGGTCACCGGCACCGAGAAGCCCAGCATTTTCGTCCCCGCCGGCACCCTCATCGCCACCGCCAAGGACATGCTGCGTCTGGGGGACGTGACCAAGGAGATCCTCATCACCACCGGCATCCCCACCCCCTTGGGCGAGGTGGTGGTCATGCGCGCCCGCAGCGACGGCTATGTGCAGCTGGCGGGTCCCTCCATCACGACGCAGCTGCGGGAGGTGTCCCGCATGTTCTTCGAGCTGGGCGCCACCCAGTCCATCATTGACGGCGCCCTCGGCCGCAAATCTCTGGGCGCCCGCAACGTGGCCGACGGCATCGTCCTCTGCACCGGCGCGTCCTATAACATGAGCATGGACAAGGTCATCGAGGACACGGCCAACTTCTGCCGCCTTATGGATCTGCCCAAGGCGGACACCCTGCCCCCCGAGGCCACGGACGGCCTGGAGGCCTGCCTCAAGGAGCACGGCGAGGCTTACATCGCCGGCGCCCTCACGGACACCATGGTCATCCCTCTCCTGCGCAGCGGCCTGCTCCGCAGCAGCCGCCTTGTGGTGGCCGACCCCAGCAAGGTGCTCTTAAAGCCCGACACGCTGGACAAGCTGGCCGTGCGTGACGTGACGCTCCAGACCAAGGATGCCGCCCAGACTTTGTGTGTCACGGTGAACCCCGTGTCGGCCTACGGCTGGAAGTTTGATAAGGACGAGTTTATTGATCGGATGCGCCAGAGCGTGAAGGTGCCGGTCATCAATGTGAAGGAGGAACTGGCATGATTTCCATTCGATTTGAGGAAAAGCAGCAGATCGGCCTGCAATACGCCCTGGAAACGCTCCACGGCTGCAGCCCCTTCGGGCAGGAGAAGATCCGCCGCCTGCGGTTTTACACGCCGGCCGAGCGCGCCGAGCTGGAAACGGAATTATATAATGTGCGGCAGGCTGCCGACCACGCCGAGCAGCTCAAGGGCGTGTATGATAAAATATGTATCCTGCTGTGCCAGATGAAGGACATCCGCAATTCCATCCGTCGCTGCCGCGACGGCGAGGTGCCGGATCATGTGGAGCTGTTCGAGATCAAGGGTTACCTGCAGCGTCTGGAGAGCCTGCTGCCGCTGTACGCTCAGCTGACCGAGGAAGCGCCCCTGCGCGGCCTGTCCTTCCACGATCCAAAGCCCGCTCTGGACATTCTGGATCCGGATAACACCCGCTCCCGCGGCTTTTATATCCCCGACAGCATGACCGAGAATCTCCGCCAGATCCGCCGCACCAAAAAGCAGCTGGAGGAAAAGCTCCACGAGGCGAAGACCGACGCCGAAAAGGACGACCTTCGCCTGCAGCGCACCCGCGTGTGCGCCGAGGAGGAGAGCGAGGAAACGAAGATCCGTCGCGGCATGGGCGCCCGTCTTGCCCCCTTGGCGGAGGATATGCTGGCGGACGCCGAGAGCGCCGGCCGGTTGGATTTCATCATCCAGAAAGCCCTGTTTGCCGTGCGCTACGGCGGCGTGCGGCCGGAGCTGACGGAGCGGGAGCTGGAGCTGGAGGACAAGGCGCGCCACGACGCGCTCACCGGGCTGCTGAACCGCCAGACCGGCGCAGCGCTGCTGCCGGAGGCCCTGGCGAAAACGTTGCGCAAGGGAACGGCAGGCGCCTTCGTGATCATCGACCTGGACGATTTCAAGCTGATCAACGACCGCTACGGCCACCTGTCCGGCGACACGGCGCTGGCGGACGCGGGGAGCCATCTGCGCGGCGCATTCCGCAAGAACGACCTGGTGTGCCGCTGGGGCGGCGACGAGTTCATCGTGTACTGCGACGATATCACGCAGGCCAGCTTGGCGCGGCGCGTTGGCGCGCTTTGCGGCAAGCCGTGGACGACGAAGGTAAGGGGCAACACGTCCATCGAGCTCTCGGCCTCGGCCGGCGTGGTGCTCGTGCCCAAGCAGGGAACGGATTTCAAAACGGTGTACGACCGCGCCGACACGGCGCTGTACCGGGCGAAGTCGCAGGGCAAGGCGCACTTCTGCTTCTACGAGCCGGGCACCCCGTCCCCCCATGCCGATTAGAGCCTACACGCCCAGCCCCACCGTCAGGTGCATCATGTAGAACGCGAAGCGCATGACGAAGATGCCGGCCAGCACGAGCGCGCACGCCGCGGCCGCGCGCGCGACGCCCAGCTGACGGCCGCCCCCCTGCGTGCGGCCGAGCAGGGCCTGCGCGTCCAGGCCGATGCCCGCAAGCGCCAGCACGCCGAACGCGGCGATCATGAGGCCGTAATACGGCACGAGGTCGGAGGCCGCGAGGAACGCGTTCTCGATGAACGGCAGGCTGGCGCTCTGCAGCCCGAACGACACGAGGTTCGCGGCAAGGGCCGCCGTCGACAGCGCCAGCGCCGCACGTCCGAAGCGGCCGCACGCCGGCTCCCAACGCGCGGCACGCAGGCCCACGAGCGCAAGGACCGGGCCGCCCACCAGCGCGTTCAGCCACAGGTTCAGCGGCACGTACACCGTGTACCACGACACTATGGTGTCGGCGGCATAGGCACAGCCCACCGCAGCCACGAACACCGCGCCCGCCAGCATGGCCAGAACGAGCCACGCTCGCTGTAACTGCGGTTTGGGATGCTCGACGAAGTTGTACAGCCAATACAATCCGGCCAGCGCCAGAAACACCACCGCGCAGAACACCTCGGTGGACAAGGGGCTGCGTCCCACCCCAAGGAACACGTACAGCGCGTTAGCGGGGTTGCCCAGGTGGGTGGCCGAGGCCACGAGCCCCACCATGGCAGTGACGAGCGGAATGCTCAGGAACTGGTTGATGCGCCGCCGCGCGTCGGCGGCCAGGCCCGCGCACATGGGCAG